>Ga0316204_10000131_pt1 | contig 309681 bp, 285 predicted proteins | sample 6monrhotite_MG_2_FD_205661 | JGI IMG/M metagenome (GOLD analysis project Ga0316204, IMG submission 205661) | Microbial mat bacterial communities from mineral coupon in-situ incubated in ocean water Damariscotta River, Maine, United States -... | ecosystem: Environmental > Aquatic > Marine >... | reverse complement strand
CAACCGTACACCCGCAAAGTGTCCATTCCCCAAGGCTAATCGCGCTTTGCCACTCGCCGGTTTTAACGATGGCTTGCGGCCGCTGGCCATTAAGTAGATCGGGCCCGAGAATTTTTTGTTCTATGGAAATTCCGTCCGCAGAAATAGTTAGTTGAAGCGGTGCGCCCGCATAATAGTGCCAGACTTCTGCTGCATCCACCCTGTGCCAGTGAGAGCGCTCTCCCCTTTGCAACAGATAATAAATAGCGGTGGATTTTGCCCTTTTGCCCAAAGATTTTTCATCCTCGAAAGTGCGGCAATACCAGCCCCCTTCCGGGTGCTTTTCAAGCCCGAGCAGATCAATAATCTTTTGAGCATCAATAGGGGGGGAGGCAGGTTTTTTCTCAATCATTTCGATGCTTAATTGTTATTGTTCAAGGCATTATATCGGTTTATTGTGGTAAAATAGTCTTGAAGCAATTCATAACAAATAATGATTTCAGATGTAGTCGTGTCATAAAACGCGTTTGCTTCAGAGCATCTTGAAGCTCTAATTTTTATTTCCGCATGCAGGCCGTAATTAAGGCGAAGATCTTCAGCTACTGATTCTAGCAAACGGCTTTCTCTTAGGGCTTTATAGGCCAAAGACAGATTGGGTCCTGCTCGCTCATAATCAATTGATACATTGATTTTATTATCGCTATCCTCATCAGTTATTAGCAATCTTTCGATCGAGCGGGAAATTTGCGCATAATCATCTTTGCAGCTAGCTTGGCGAGATCTATCTATTCCCCACTCTTGTGCCGTGACATAAAAATTATCGCGATCTTCCCCCACCATCATGCAAACAATCTGGAATGCTCTTTGTAGATCAAGACTATGCACGGCATAAAAATCGCTATTATCGCGGTTATTGCCATAAAACTGGTCTTCGAGCTTCCAGCCCAGAGCCGCGTCTTTTAGTGCTTGTTGAAATGAGCGCCGGCGTTGGTTCAATAAAACATAGGTGGCAAAATTATCAGCAACATCCTCTTCGCGACCGATGACTGGCCAATCCATTTTATCGACCAGCAAATGTCCCACTTCATGATAGATGGTAAAAAGTGTATTGTTGACAACATAGCGAACCGTAGGGTCTAGTTCGCGATCGGCAAGGAATTTTGAAATTTCCGATCGGGTTTTGCTTTTTCCATTGCTTTTCGCCAAGGCAGCGCCGCTAACAAGCCCAAGAGAGATAATCAGCGAAATCAACAAACGAACTAGCAAAACCATTCCCCGCCTTTTTATTTATCAATAACATAAAACAACATGGTTTGATATTTTTGACAATGGTCAAGCGCCTAAGGCGGAGTAAAATTATTATTGTCGGAAAATATTATCTTAGTAGCAGGCTTGGATTGTTAGCGCAGGATTGGGTTGTTAATTGCCCTTATCAACACCGGCCTCGGCTTTTTCCAAAATATCATTTTTATCCACCCACAGCATTTCAACCTTTTCCAACTCGTCCCGCAAGTCGGCGCGTTGGCGCAAAAGTTCCTGAGATTTTTCAGGACTTTCTTTATAAAGGCTTTCGTTTTCGAGTTGTTTTTCCAGTGTATCGAGCTTTTTTTGTAATTGGTTGATGCGTTTTTCATGCCCCTGAATTTCTTTTCTAAGGGGAGAAAGTCCGGACCGTCGTGCCGCTGCTGCCTGCCTTTCTTTTTTACGACTTCCAGAGCCTTTAGAATTGTTTTTGTTTTTTTTCTTACGCTCGGATCCGCTTAACTTTGCCAACAGGGAATCTTCATAACCCTGCATGTCGTCGTCCAGAATTTTAATTTCTCCACCCTCGGCGATCCATATCTGATCAACCGTTGCATCGACCAAGTGGCGGTCGTGGCTGATTATCAAAACAGCGCCCTTATAATCGTTTAGTGCGCGAACCAGCGCATCGCGACTGTCGATATCCAAATGGTTGGTTGGTTCGTCCAAAATCATCATTCCCGGCCCGTTAAAGGTAATCAGCCCCAGCAAAAGCCGCGCCCGTTCACCACCAGAAAGGTTTTTGGCCAGCGTTCCCATCTTGCTGGTGGTTAGCCCCATTTGGGCAATTCGTGCCCGCCGCTGTGCTTCTCCCATATGGGGGGTTAGCGGTTCAATATGTTCCAATACTGTTTGCTCGGGTTTTAAGAAGTCCATTTGATGTTGGGCAAAATAGGCAATTTCCAGCTTTTTGCCACGATGAAAAATCCCTTCCATTTTCTTCAACTCACCAGAAAGAAGTTTGGCAAATGTCGATTTACCATTCCCGTTCACCCCCACAAGCGCAATTCGGTCTTCGGGGTCTATGCGTTGGGTAATCCGGCTTAAAATGGCCTTGTCATCATAGCCCACCGACACATTTTCAAGGTTAAGCATAGGAGATGCCATGCGTTCCTTTGGCTGGGGGAACGAAAAGGGCAGGGAGGTCTCGTCAACCATCACATCCATGGGTTGTAATTTTGCAATTCGTTTAACCCGGCTTTGGGCCTGTTTGGCTTTGGTTGCAGATGCCCCGAATCTGTCGACAAAGGCCTGCATATGGGCAATCTGTGCCATTTGCTTGTCTTTTGCCTTGATGGAAAGCTCCATTCTGGCGCGGCGTGTGGCTTCAAAAGTATTATAGGCCCCCTTGTAAAGGGTCAGTTTGCCATGCTCCAGATGGACAATGGAATTGACCGCCCGGTTTAATAGCCCGCGATCATGGCTGATAAGAAAAACCGTATGGGGATAGGTGCCAAGATATTTTTCCAGCCATAAAGCCCCCTCCAAATCAAGATAGTTGGTCGGCTCATCCAGCAGCAACAGGTCTGGCTGGGCAAAAAGCACTCCGGCCAGCGCCACCCGCATTCGCCAACCACCGGAAAGGGACGAGCAGGGGTTATGATGCTGCTCGGAGCCAAATCCAAGTCCGCGCAAGATATTGGATGCTCTGGCCTCTGCGGTGTGGGCTTCAATATCGGCCAAGCGCATATGAATTTCAGAAATTCTATTGGGATCGCTTTCAATTTCTGCCTGCTTTAACAACAGCGCCCGTTCTGCATCTGCTTCCAGCACCATATCGATAATGGTGGTTTCGTTTGCCGGTGCTTCCTGGGCCACGGTGCCGATACGCCATTTTGGATGCACCGATATATCGCCCTCGTCGGGGGAGAGGTGTTTTAATATCAGGTTGAACAATGTTGTTTTGCCCGAGCCGTTTTTGCCGACAAATCCGGCCTTTGTTCCACCCGGTATGCTCAGAGAAGTTTTTTCAAACAACGGTCTGCCAACTATTGAATAGGATAGATCGTGAATGGTCAGCATGGTGAAACCGATATTTTTTGAAAATTTAAATTACTGGCGCCAGATAGCGGGTTTTGGGTTGGAAATGCAAGGGGGGGGGAAGGTGAAGGAGGCTGTTTGGATGAGAGGTTAACCAATCCATCAGTGGCATCCCGGACCGGCTATCGGCGTGAGATTAATAACGAACGCAATCTAGTTCAAGAACTTGCATTGGGTCGGCCATCATATCATGCGGAATGTCCATAAATTTCTTCCCGGTGAAATCGAAGATAGTCTGGGTGAGGGTAATCACTCTCATTCTTCGGCAAAATAAGTTTTTGCCCCGGCGCGATCAAACGATTTGCGGCCACTTCAGGAACTTTGTTGTGCGAAACCAAAATGCTGAAATCGTCCCGTATCGATATTAAGCCGCGGTCAAACATCCAATGAAGCGTGCCAGACAACGCAAGTCCATTACGCACCGTGTCCGGCCCGCCTTTTTGAACTGGTCGAATATGGGCGGCTTGAACTTCTGGCCGGCCGCCCCCATTTCGCAAGCTCAATCCCGAAACCGCACACCGTCCACCATAAGCTGCCTTTACTTGCCTGGCAAACGAAGCATTGCGCAGTTTTCGAGAAGTGAGCTGCTCTTTGCGAAACTCTTGAATCCGGGCGGGTCCAAAGGGCATTTGTGGATGTTCAGCAAACCCGGATTGTAATTCAAGAGGGTAGCCGTCTCGCGGCAGTGCATCTGGCCCTGAAAGTTCTTGCATACCAAACATCACGATTGCGACAAACTCCTGTTCGCTCAGGCGCCGGACAGCGGAGACGCTGACCCCACCGGAAATGGGACGTCCATCTTTACCGCGAATCGAATGCTCAAACGCCATACCGTCCAGGCCTGCGCGCGGCACCACCTGCTCAAAGCTCCACTCGGTTGATGGTTCCAGTGTTGCAAAAAAATGATCTTGTTTATCTAAATCTGGAACGACATCTAAAACCTTTTGGATCGAAGTATAACCAAAAGCCCCTTTGCGCCCCTGATAAAACACCACCCAGTCGCCAACTGTTTCTTTCACCATATTCAAATAGCGCTTTGGAAAATGATAGGCACGACCGGGGGCGTCCTTATAAATGAAACGGGGTTCTGAATAAAAACTGCGTTGGCCATGCCCCCCACTTAAGACTGTTTGTGGACGAAGTTCAACAAACATCAACTCAATTCCCCTTTCTCATTTTCCCTCAATTGCAATATTTGCGGCGAACCTTCCCGTGAGATAAACTCCCGCGCTTTAATGTCCAGAATAACTGCCCACCGAGACAACCCATCTACCCCAGGGAATAACGCTCTTGCGCCTATTTGCAACTCCACCTATAACCCGCCTCAAATTATACTTTCTCCAAAAAAACCCAGGAACAAAAAAATGGCTATTCAGCGCACTTTTTCTATTATTAAACCCGATGCAACAAAACGTAATCTTACTGGCAAGATTATTGCGAAATTCGAAGATGCAGGTCTGCGTGTTGTTGCTTCCAAGCGCATCCACATGAGTCGCGAGCAAGCCGAAGGTTTTTACGGAGTGCACAAAGATCGGCCGTTCTTTGGTGAATTGGTAGATTTCATGATTTCCGAGCCGGTAGTAGTTCAGGTGCTTGAAGGTGAAGATGCCATAGCAAAAAACCGGCAAGTTATGGGCGCAACCAACCCGGCAGACGCTGCGGCTGGCACCATTCGCAAGGAATTCGCTCTCTCGATTGGTGAAAATTCCGTGCACGGTTCTGATGCTGAAGAAACTGCAGCTGAAGAAATCAAGTTTTTCTTTTCCGATGATGAAATTGTCGGCTAAATTTAATGGTCAAATAAATATAAAAAGGCGACCCGACGGGTCGCCTTTTTTGTGTATGTCGGTCTTTGGGCCTGTAGGTCTTTGGGCCTGTAGGTCTTTGGGCCTGTCAATCAGGGATGATCAAATCAGATAACTTTTTTAACTTCTTGCAAAAATCCGTTCACAGCCGTTTGCATATCTACGCCGTTTTCCGCCAATTTTTCAGAAGATACCAAAACCCCCTCTGCAACGGTTTTGTTTTCGGCTACCGATTGGGAAATATTTTGAATATTGCTTGAAACCTCGGCAGTGCCGCTAGATGCCAAATCAATGGAGCTGGCAATTTCCTGAGTTGCTGCGCTTTGTTCTTCTACGGCGGCGGCAATAGTAGTTGAAACCTCGTCGACGCGACCCATGGTTTCGCCAATTTTGGCAATGGCCTCCACGGCGCGATTGCTAGCTTCTTGAATTTCTGAAATTTGCTTGCCAATTTCCTCGGTTGCGGTTGCGGTCTGGTTGGCAAGGCTTTTTACTTCCGAGGCAACAACGGCAAATCCTTTTCCTGCTTCTCCTGCTCTTGCCGCCTCGATGGAGGTGTTGAGGGCCAAAAGGTTGGTCTGGTCGGCAATATCGGCAATCAGAGCGACGACTTCGCCAATTTTTTTGGAGGCTTTAGATAGCATTCCCACATCGGTATTGGCCTGGCTGACCTCTTCCACTGCAGCGCTGGTAATCTGCGAGGACAGGTTTACCTGTTCGGAAATTTCACCCACCGAAGTGGTCATTTCTTCGGTTGCCGCAGCGACCGAGGATACATTGGCCGAAGCCTCTTCTGCAGCTGCTGCCACCGCTACAGATTGTTGGGAAACCGAGCTGGTGCTTTCGCCCATGTTCTTGGCTGAGGAATTAAGCTCGTCAGCGGCGCCGGTGACCGAATTGATGGCCAGACCCATATCACCCTCAAATTTTTGCACTACTTCGCCAAAAGTCAGTACCCGACCTTCCATGCTTTCCATGGCATTATTGATGACAGAACTGGCCTCCCCAAACGCCCCCAACATACCTCTCTCGGAGATTTTGCGAAAATATTTATTGGCTGCAACATATTCCAAGGAGGCTCTGGTTTCGCGCACATAGGCGTCGGTACGGTCAATAAGCCGGTTTATTGCGTGCAGCATTTCCCCGGCTTCCCCTTTTTCGACTATGCCGGTTATTCTAGCCTCAAAGTCACCATTGGCTACCGCTTCGCAAACGCTAACGGCTTTTTTTACCGCTGATTTATGACTGCTGGAAAACATGATTGTTGCCTTTTTTGAAATTTTTTACTGTTGCTTATGCTGCCAGCGTAGCGATGAACTGGTCATATTCCATACCCAGTTCGCCAAGCTTTTCGTGCACCATTTTAATTGATTTTTCCATGCCCGTTTTTCGATTTTGGCTGGCCTGTTCGATGGCAAGAAGGTCGCGATATAGTGGAATGATCTGCCCCTCCAGAATTCGCCTGTCAGGCACTCGTCTGCTGGAATGATAGCCAATAACCGATCCTGAATTATCGCGACTGGGGGTGACATGTGCCAACACCCAATAATGATCGCCATTTTTACATCGGTTCATAACATAGGCAAAAATTTCTTCGCCCTTTTGAATGCTTTCCCAAAGCAGGCCAAATATCGCCCGCGGCATTTGCGGATGGCGGATCATTGAGTGGGGCTTACCCAGACATTCGCTTTCGCCATATCCGGCAAGGCGCAAAAACACATCATTACAATAGGTAAGATGCCCCTTCAGATCGGTTTTTGAAACGATCAGTTCGTTCTCATTAAAAAATTGCTCAACGCCGGTTGTGCTGGTGTCCCGTGCCATTTGGCTCCCCTTCTTAGTGCGTATCTATGTGTGCATTTAGATGCTTGCATTTAGATGCTTGGATCCGGATTGTTTTCAGCCATGAGCCTAAAACGTGCGTGCCTAATGAATTGTAGGGCAGTGAATAAGGATAAATGCGCAGAAAGAGCGGGGCAGGGGCGCAGATATAGGATGTAGGGAAGGGGCGAATGGTGAGGGGATGGATAAGTAGCTTTTTTGGCCCCACACCGGTGCGCCGGTTTTTGCCTATGAATAAGCCTGCCAGAAAAATACCAAGGTCAGCAAAGTTCCATAGATGATAATTCCGCCTCGCAGAACCGGTGTCGGGATGAATTTAGCCAATTTTGCCGAAACGAATCCACCCACCAGCGATCCGGTAAAAACAAAGCTGCCCTCATACCACGCAATTGACCCCTCGATAGCAAAACGCACGATTGCCACCGAAGCAACTGTTGCCGAAAGCAACAGTTTTACCCCGTTCATGGCATGAATATTGGATATGCCGGCCAGAGCAAAAAACGCCAGAAGGATTATTCCCAGACCGGCGTTGAAAAATCCGCCATAAAGGCAAATCAGCACCAGCAATAGCCATAGTCCAACGGCTGCCAGCTTGGCGCCGGATTTCATCGCTGAACTGCGTTTTCCAATCCATGCGCTTAAATTTCCCCCATAGGCAAACATGATTACTGCCAGCCCCATAAGCCATGGAACCACAACAGAAAATTGCTCGTCATTGACTCTGAGAAGCAGCTCGGCCCCCAGCAAACCACCAATAAAGGCGGCCAATAAAAAGGGGGCTAGGCGCTGTTTGTTTTCCTTGATTTGCTCCCAATAACCAATAGCCCCACTGACATATCCGGGCCATGCGGCAAAGGTGTTGGTAGCGTTGGCCAGCACGGGGGGCACCCCGGCCAAAAGCAAGGCCGGGAAGGCGATAAATGATCCGCCCCCCGCTAGAGAATTTATCGCGCCCGCAATAAGACCCGCCCCGAATAACAGCAATAATTCTAACAAAATTCACCTGATTCTAAAGTTTTTTGATCTTTGTAAAAGGGTGCTTTTTTCAGGACTGTTTGTCCAACAAATTCGCGATTTATACTGTTTGACTGTTAATTTGTCAGGACCTTGCTATTCATCGTTAATTCACGATACGCTAGATTCTTGTATTTTAATATTTTTGTTTTGTTTTTTAAAAAGAAGTGCGGTTTATGAGTGCCAAAAAAAATAACACTAAACAAATCAAAGCTATAGAGCTGTATTTTTGGGGCACCCCCAACGGGTATAAGGTCTCTATTATGCTTGAGGAACTGGAAATTCCCTATAAAGTTCATATGATAGATATATATAAAGACGAGCAATTTGCTCCCGCATTTCTAAAGATTTCACCCAACAACCGAATTCCCGCCATTGTTGACCCAGAAGGGCCAAATGGAGAAGATGGCTTTGGGGGCAAGCCGATTTCGGTATTTGAAAGCGGGGCAATCTTAAAATATTTGGCTGAAAAATTTGGTGTGTTTTACCCTGCCGATCGACGCCAGCGGGTGGTGGTTGATGAATGGCTGTTTTGGCAGATGGGCGGGTTTGGTCCCATGTTGGGGCAGGCCCATCATTTTTTAGCATTTGCCAAAGAAAAACTTCCCTACGCCATGGAGCGTTATCATTCAGAAGCAAAACGACTTTATGGCGTTATGGATCGCCGGCTTGAAGGGCGTGATTTTTTGGCAGATGAATATTCAATTGCCGATATTGCCTGTATTGGCTGGGCTAATTCCTATAAAAGGCAGCAAGTTGATCTGGTGGATTTTCCCAATGTTAAGGCATGGTTTAAGAGGGTGCAGGCTCGCCCGGCTGTCAAACGCGGATTCTCGGTTGGCTCTAAATAGAGGGCGAAATTGCTATCACACGGCGCAAATTACTACCGTGGTGCAGATGCGCTGCTAACCCGCACCCAGTCTTCGCCCATGCAAATCAGGTTGAACAATATGCAACCTGAAAGCCGGATATTATTAGCGTCGATCACTTCCATAAACCCGTTATAGGTTTCGCCGTCCTCGGGGTTATAAATAGTACCATCTATCCGGTTTTTATCAGATCTATCTCTTAAAACAAGGATTTTAAGCCCTAGAACCTGACGCTGTCGCAAGGCCGGGTCTTTGTTTAGCGCGTCAATATAATTACCCTCCATGGCGCGGATATCGGTGCCATATTTATCCTTTAGAAATTGCGGGATGACCACTTTTGTCAATACCCCGCAATAGCCTTCATTACAGGGCTCGATTGTTACAATGGATTGTGATTTTGTGAACCATGAGCCGACAATTTCTGGAGCAAAAATTTGTTTTTGGGCCTGGGCAGCTGTAGCTATTGAACCCAAAATAAACATAGCGGTAAAGCAGCGCTGCAAAGCGCTCCAGAATAATTGGCCTCTGGTTTCTTTTGACAACCGCAAGTTTACACCCTCAGCAAATTCTAAGAAACATTTGCATATGGTCCAACGAAATGCAAAATTAATCAAGTATACGCCCCCCCCAAACACATTCAAAATTATCTGTGATTATTAATTATTGTGACAAAAACTGTTTAAATATTAATAATTTCATTGCTCGCAATTGCATGTATCTTGGAATAATTACCAATCGGGGAAAGTGGATTATCCTATCTGCCAATTTTTATTGCGTTCTCTTGCAAAAGACTTGGTTGCTTCAAGAATATTCCCGCATAATCAAAGCGCTGTTTCATAATTTTAAGGCGTTATGAATTTATATTGGTACGATTGGAAAAAAAGCACTTGCTTTTACCGTAACTAAACCAGTATTCACGTCCTTGGAGAGGTGGCCGAGTGGCTGAAGGCGCGCCCCTGCTAAGGGTGTAGGCGAGGAATCGTCTCGTGGGTTCGAATCCCATCCTCTCTGCCACTATTCCCCGAGAACCCGTTCTCCGTTTGTGACTGATTCAGAATTTTCTCGTTGTTTTCAAAGGTTGTAGCGGTTGGGCTGTTGAGCCCGGTTTTGGCGTTCAGGTTGAAAATGGTTCTCTAACCCTTGATATTCTCCAAAGCTGTTGACTAAAAGGGTTTTGGTTCAGTTTTGTAAGGTGTTGGAAAACAGCAATTATTTAGAGCGGCCATTTTTGTTGTTCGATTTTTCGCGCCTGACATGTGCCTTGGCAATGGCAGGTGTTGGCCGACGAAAACCTCATGCAGGAATTTCAAAAGCTCGGTTTCAACTCTTTTGACTGACGGGCCGTAAGTCCCGAAACATCCTCCAATGCCTCGGTGGTCGGCCTGCTTTGCAGGGCCTGAGCGGTCCTATACTGAAATGTCTGAGGGGCAATTGCGGACAATTGCCGTGCCTCCAAAACTTTGACTGCCGTCGGGATGATTTGCTGCAGAAAGTGCTGCGGCGAGGCGGGTTCATCCTCCGGAAATATTGGGACCTCTGCCAGACAAGCGTAGTTCAGCCAGTCAACATTGTCTTCTGAATCCACGCTTTGGGCGAGGAAGTCGATCTGTTGGCGAGCAATTTTTGCGGGTCCCTTTTCAACATCAATGCTGCCCGTTACTGCCGCTCCCAGAAAATCTCCGATGTCAATGATGCCTTCCGCTGCAAGGGCTTCTGCTGCCTTTTTTAACTGCAAAAGTTTAAGGGACACGGACAAGGCGTCGCCTGCGACCTGAGACAGGAGGTTGCTCTCAACCGTCATGGTTTTTCTGAAGTCTCCGCCCGTCGGTAGTTCACCGGTAATGATGGCTGTGATCAGGGGTAGTTGATCCTGAAACGCATACGCAGGCGTTCCCCATGCCAATTCCAGTCCCCAGATCAGGTCAAGCGCGAGGGCTGGAAGGAACAGGGGATGTTGGCCGTGGCACTCGATGATGACCGGCTGACATGGCCTAAACGGGAGTTGGTTTGCCAGCTCGGTAAGAAATTGTACGGCAAACGCCCGCAGGATGGGGAGGCGATGCGATGAATGACTGGACCATTACCTGCGTGCAGGACCGGCTGGAGCTGGCGGCCGGGGTGTTCAAGCAGATGCCGGATGTGAAATCGCAGGGGTATTTCAACGCCTGGCCGGAATACTTCCACAGCTTTGCCGATCAGGTTGGACAGGAACCCAAGCCCATGCGGGTGTTGCCCTCGCCGCGGGCGATCAGCCGGATGGAGGAAACCCTGGCCTGGACCGCGTGTCTCGTGCCGTCGGATGGCAAGATCGTCTGGATGAAAGCCCACGGGCAGCGCTGGAAAACCATCTGCTGGACCGTCGGGTTGCAGCGCTCGGCCGCCCATCAGCATTGGGTTTACGGGCTTTGTGTGATCGCGATCACCCTGAATAAACGTCGGTTCAATCGCAAGCTATCAAAACGGAGCATAATATAACTGGCGGGTGCATCGCAATTCTGATGACTGGATAGAATTGTGTCCGGCGGACATTTTTCGCTGGGACAAAAGCCGACTCATAGGGCTATATTCTGGATATACTCGGGAGAGGAACGCGCAGCGATGATCGCAGCCAAACAGTGCCCGCTATGAGCGCCCCAACGATTTGTACGGGGCCCTTCCTGTGCAAAACGTATACGGGGGGGGCTAGGCGCGCAAGTTTGCTAGCACAGGGTGATTTTTTTGGGAAGCCACCCGGAGTCCAGTTGCTCTGTCACTCGTGAAAACGATCAATAAAACAAAGCGTTAGCTGCCCGATACAGGTGGCTTCCATGTGGACCCCTCGGGGTCCGGAAAATCCAGTTGGAATCCGGCAACGGAGTCCACTCGCCGGAATCCACCGGTACCAATCAGAGATCATAGAAAACCAAAATGACCCTCAGCTTCGCCCCTGACGCGATCGAGCATTGGCCGCGACCGCCTGAAACCTTACGTCCGCAACGCCAAGATGCACGGCGCGGACCATGTTACCAAGATCGCCGCCAGCATGGCCGAGTTCGGCTGGACCGTGCCGTGCCTTGTCGCCGATGATGGCGAGCTGATTGCGGCCATGGCCGGGTGTTGGCGGCCGAGCAACTGGGTCTGAAGGAAGCTCCCGTGGCGGAATACAGCAGGGAGCTCCAGGCGCAGACTGCCGAAGAATTGGCTATGCTGCCGGACGGATCGGCTGTCATAAAATGATGGGCGACTACGCTGTGATGCGGGATCAGGTCCGCATGTGCGCCCGCAACCAGGGTGTTTGAGGAGGTAACCGCAGGCGTGCCAAGACCTTCGGCCATGTCCGTCGGTTGGTCAGTCGATTGTTCGCTGCGCAATTGCCACGCCGTTTGTGATAGCGGCTGAGGGATAGAGGATAACCCTCTCGCCGGGGGTCAGCCCGTCCAGCACTTCGGCTTCCGTTCCGTTGTTGTGTCCGATCTCCACGCTGCGCCGCTCGGCCGTCCCGCCAGAGTCGACGAAGACAGACCAACCGTCGTCCGCTCGAAAGAGGGCGCTCGCGGGAACAAGAAGCGCATCTTCCGCGCTCCAGGTTACGATCATGGCCTCCACCCTATACCCGTGACCGAGCGAGCGGCGATCTTCCGGCGGACCGGTCAGGGCCACGGTGATGGGGACGCGCTGCTCCTCCACACCTAGCGCCGAGAACTTGGTGACGCCGAAGGGATCGATCCGCGTCACTTCGCCTTCAAGCGGAACAGGACCTCCCCAGTCGTTGACGATAACCCGATCACCAACCTCAATTTGCACCGCATCGGACGATATCAGTTCGACAACAACCTCCAGATCGCCATTGACGTCACCGATTTCCATGATCGCGGCGCCCGCCGGCAGCGTGGTTTCGCTCTGCTGCATGATCCTCAATATGCGCCCGTCGGCGGGTGCATAGAGCGGAATGCCATCGCTTCTCGCGTCGCCGATGGCCGCAGCCAGCCCCTGGTCATCGAAGCCGATAAGCTGCGCGCGGGCGTTGGCGAGATCGGCCTGCCGCATCGAAATTGCGGCCTCGGCGGTCTCGACGCCTGCCTCGGCCACGCGGAATGTCTGGCGGGCGCGATCCAGCGCCGCCTCGCTGGCGATCTGGCTTTTACTCAGGCTTTCCGTGCGCCGCAGCTCGGACTCGGCGAGGTCGCGGTTGGCCATGGCGGCGTTGAGATCAGCGCGCGCCACGCGCAGAGCTGCCTCGGCGGCCTGAACGCCCGCCTGCGCCTGTTCCCTGGTCCGCACGTCCAGGGCAGCGGGATTCATGGGGCGCATCTGGGCGACCACGGTTTCGCCCCGCACAACCGCGTCGCCGGGGTTTACCTCGACGCGTTGCAGTCGGCCGGCGACCGGCGTCGAGACGACATAGACCTCGCTCACCAGTGTGCGTCCTTCTTCGTCTATCGTTACCATCATCGGTCCACGCGTGACCTCCCCCAGATCGACCATAAGCGGCCGGGGCCAGAAGGCCGCGGCCAGCGCTCCCGCCACCAGAAGTCCCGCGATCAGCGTCACGATGAGGCGGGATCGTTTTTTTGCTCTTGCCATTGTTCACTCCCATGTCTTGAGCGCTTCGATCAGGTCGGAGCGGTCTAGGTTGCGTTTTACCAGCCAGCCGGAGACGACCGCCGCAGCCAGCACAACAAGCATTGCCTGTCCGTAGCTGACGGGATCGAATATGGCAGGAATCTGATAAAGATCGGTCGAAAAACCCGCAGCGATGCCGAAGGCAAGATAGTACCCGAGTAGCGCTCCAACCGGCAGCGCAACAAGCGTAACGACCGCCAGTTCACCCAGAAGGACGAAGGCCGTCTCGCCCTTGCTGAAGCCGATGACGCGCAGGGAAGCCAGGTCGCGAGCGCGCTCGGCGTAGGCGATGCGGGCAGCGTTGTAGACGATGCCGAAAGTGATGATAAAGGCGATAGCGCCCATGACGTAGCGGATGGCGCCGGCGCCGGTGTTCATCAGCGTCACGAAAGCGTCCAGCGCCTCTGACTTCTGGCTGACGCCGGCGACCGTCGGCATGTCCTGAAGCGCCGCATAGATTGCATCGGCCTCGGCCTCATCGATCGTCAGATAGGCGCCAGAGACGCGGCCGGGTTCCCTGAGGACACGGTTCAGTGCATCCAGATTCATGTAGGCTGGTGAGCCGAAGAGAGTATTCGCGACACCGGAGACCGGCAGTTCCAAAACCGGCTGTCGACCTTCACGCACGTCCACGACAAGTGTGTCGCCTGGCTGGATGTCCAGAATATCGGCAAGGGCGTTTGAAAGCACGACGCCGCTCTTTGGCAGTGCGATCGGCTTCATTGCATCATCGAGCGCGCGGTTCAGCTCTGCATTGTCGGGCAAGCCGGTAAGTGCGCCTCGATAGCTGTTCAGTCCGTTATACATCACCGCCGCCACATAGCGCACCGGTTCAACTCGTTCGACGCCGGGGAGGCGGGCGAGTTCGAACAACGTCTTGTCGCTTACAGGATGCGTGAAGCCGACGGTCACATCACTGCGGTCAACCACCGAGAAAGTGAGGTCGATCGTCTGGTCGAAGCCTGCATAGATCGTGATCATCGAAACAGACAGCGCCATGCCCGAGGCGATGCCAATCATTGCTCCGGCCATACGGGTGGGTTGCCGGGTGATGCGACGCACCACCATGCGTGAAGGCTGGTCGAGATAGCGCCCCATCAGACGACCAAAACCTCTCGCCCGGCTGAAATCTGGCGGTGCGGGTGCGCGCATCGCCGCCGCGGGCGTAAGTGCGAATACATGACGAAGCACGAAAAATCCGCCTGCGGACGCTGACAGGATGCTGACCGTCACACCGATCACGAAAGAGGCCGGGTCGAGCTGGAAGACAAGAAAGGGAAACTTGTAATATTCGGTGTAGATGCCAACCATAGCTCGGCCAACGCCTATTCCACCGAGGCAGCCGGCCAAGGCGCCGCCTGTGGCGATGGCGATTATGAGCTTGAAATAATGCGCCCCGACCTCGACATTGGTATAGCCGAAGGCCTTCATTAGCCCGATCTGACCACGTTCGGACTGCACGATACGGCTGGTGACGATATAGAGCAGGAATGCCGCGACCAGCAAAAAGATCGGTGGGACACCGGTTGCCGCAGCCTCCAGTCCGGAGATTTCCTCAGAGACGAAGCGGTTGGACAATTGATCCGCCAACGGATAGGCGCCCGAACCGCCATAGGGTTCGAGCAGCCGGTCGACGGCGTCGATCACGGCTTCCTCATTCGCGCCGCGCGCAAGACCAAGAAGCGCCTCGTTGAAGGCCCCGTTCATATCGTAAGAAGCAGCGAGGCCAGAGCGGCTCATCCAGATCACGCCAAAGCGTGCATCGTCGGGAACAATTTCGCCTGGCGCGGTAGTATAGAGAAACTCTGGGCTTTGTGCGAGGCCAACGATGTTGAAACTGCGCCGCGCGCCGTTCATTGTCGCTCGCATGGAGTCTCCAGGATTCAGATCGTGCGCTTGTGCAAAGCTTTGCAGCAGCAATATCTCGTCGGGCCGCCCGGAGGCAGGCATCCGCCCGTCCGTCAGAAAGACGTCGTTCAGTGCGGGCCGCCCCCGATCGGGGAGTGACACGGCTTGCGCCTGAACGGGCAGAACCTGGCCAGGCAAGTCGATCAGCGCCCGCCCCTGCACGCGGGTCTGAACCGACGTGACGCCAGGAATATCGGCCAGCCTGTCACCAAGGCGCTCCGGCGCACGGCTGACCGGCGCAAAGACATCCGCCAGCCGATACCTTTCGTAATAGGTGTCGCGCGTCTCGGTCAGAGATGCCGTCAGGCCCGTCATCATCACCAGCATCATGACGCCCATGGCAATCACCGCGCCGATGGCAATTGCCTGGCCCTTGATATGCCAGAGATCGCGCAACAGCTTGTGGTCGAGCGGGCTCACCACTCGATCTCCGCCGGGCTAATCTTGGTCTCGTTGCGGACCACTTCGCGGATGTTGCCATCGGCGAAATGGATCACCCTGTCGGCCATGGCGGCGGTGTTGGCGTTGTGCGTCACCATCAGCAAAGTGGAACCGAGCCGCGTGTTCACGTCGCGCAGTACCTCCAGCACCGCGCGTCCCGTGGCGCTGTCGAGCGCGCCGGTCGGCTCGTCGCAGAACAGCACCTCGGGCTGCTTGGATATGACTCGTGCGATGGCCACCCGCTGCTGCTCGCCTCCCGAAAGCTGCGCCGGGAAATGATCGGTCCGCTCCTTCAGGCCGACCAACGTCAGAGCCTCGTCCGGGTCCATCGGATCAGCGGCGATCTCGGTGACGAGTTCGACGTTCTCGTGCGCCGTCAGGCTCGGCATGAGATTGTAGAACTGGAAAACGAACCCGACATGGTTGCGTCGGTAACGTGTCAGCTCTGCATCCGTCATGTCGCTCAGGCTTTGGTTGCGGAAATGCGCCGTCCCGTCGGTGGCGCGGTCCAGCCCGCCAATGATGTTCAAAAGAGTGGATTTTCCCGAACCCGAGGGACCGAGCAGAACTACGATCTCGCCCTGCGGAATCTCCAGATCGACGCCACGCAAAGCGTGGACGGCCGAACGCCCCTCGCCATAGACTTTGGTCAGGCCGCGCGTGGTGAAGGCAGGAATGGTCAAGTCAGGCATCACAAGTGCTTCCCCACATTACAGACCAACCACTAATATGTATGGAGACTGTTTGGATTGTCAATAGTGGTGACAAGCTAGCTACTTCTTATGAACCGATAAAATTGCGGTGACCAAACAAAAGACAAACAATTTTCAAAGTTCTAAAATTACGGTGTCAAATTAAATTACGGTGACAGTTACCGTAATTCGTAATTCCACTCCAGTAACTAGAAGGTCAAGCTTGTTTTGAACTGAGCAATAGTCAAAATATGCGGCTATATCATTTCGATAATCTGACGCTGTGTGCTAACAAAGAAGTGTAAGAAATCACAAACAGTCGGAATAATTATCGGACATGGACCTTTCTAAACCGAGACTAAATGGACAACAGCCGACTTTGCAACGACGGTTGAATTTGCCGCTGTTAACGCTGTATGGTTTGGGGGTCACTGTTGGTGCCGGCATATATGTGCTGGTTGGCTCGACCGCAGCAAAAGCGGGTTTTTATGCACCTGTTTCATTTCTGCTAGCTGCTTTTGTGGTGGGGTTTACCGGCTTTACCTACTCAGAATTAAGCACACGATTTCCGGTTAGTGCCGGAGAAGTTGCCTATGTAAAAAACGGCTTCAACTCTGACTTTCTGGCCTTATTGGTTGGACTATTGGTGGTAACATCCGGGTTGGTTTCTTCTGCCGCTATTTCTATTGGCGCGGCAGAATATCTTAGCCATTTCATAATTGTTTCACCAGCAATCCTGATTATCTCTATCATCATAATTTTAGGACTGGTTGCGATGTGGGGAATATTGCAATCCGTATTGCTGGCAGCAATTTTGACCGCTATTGAAGTTGGCGGGCTGGCTTTAGTCATCTATTATGGTTTTAGCATAAAACCGGATTTGCTTGGCGATATCGGACGGCTGATACCTCCATTGGAAGTTGGAGCATGGGGTGGAATAGTTTCGGCTGGCTTATTGGCGTTTTTTGCTTTTGTCGGCTTTGAGGATATTGCCAATGTTGCAGAGGAAGTCAAAAATCCGCGCAAAAATATGCCCCGGGCTATCGTGCTGACGCTTATACTGGCGACAATTATTTATCTACTAGTAGTTTCGGTGGTGATACTGGTAGTGCCAATGGACAAGTTAACGGTTTCGGTTGCCCCACTAGCTCTGGTATTTGAAAATGCTACCGATGTCACTAAGGGCGCATTTAATATTATTGCAACTATCGCCACAATAAACGGTGTTCTTATTCAGATGATAATGGCTTCACGTGTATTATATGGTCTGGCCAAACAAGGAGCGATTCCTGCCCGGCTCGCTTATATCAACCCGAAAACCCGCACACCGATAACTGCCACGGCTTTGGTAGTTGTCATTGTTTTGGCGCTGGCACTGTTTTTTCCAATAGCCCAATTAGCACAATTGACTTCGCAAATTGTTTTGCTGGTATTTATGCTAGTCAATCTGGCTCTGGTTTGGTTAAAGCTGTTTAGAAAACCAGCAAATGAGAAAGCGTTTGTCGTGCCTCTCTGGGTGCCAATATTTGGTTTTATTGCAAGTGCGGCTTTGACTGTATCCGGTTTTTTCTAGTTACGGTGAGACGGATTACGGGATTACGGTGCGGATTACGGTGACGGGATTGCGGTAACTGTCACCGTAATCAAAATCAACTGTTGTGCGGGGTAGCTACTAAAAAATTCATCGTGCTTGCAACGGATAATGTCTTGACAAGCGCTATATATCAATTATTCATGATATATGGATAATTTTGATGTACTTGCTGCTTTTTCAGCTTTGAGCCAACAAACTCGACTTGATGTGTTTCGCCTTCTAGTAAAGGCTGGCGCTAATGGGATTTTGTCTGGCGAGATCGGCGACAGATTAAGTGTTCGCCAGAATACGATGTCAGCCAACCTCACTATTCTGTTGAATGCGGGTCTTGTTGTCAAAGAACGGCAGGGCCGAACAATTCGATATTTTGCAAATTTTGAGGCCCTACGTGGTCTGCTTGCCTTCTTGATGGAAGATTGTTGTGGCGGCAATGCAGAACTTTGCCAGTCTGTTATTGATGAGATTGCCTGCGTGGCTTGAAGGAAAATTTATGACTGATAAAACTATTGACGCTCCGGCCATTGGCATATTTGAAAAATGGCTTTCTCTTTGGGTGGCGCTTGCCATTTTGCTGGGCATTTTGTTAGGCCAGATTTTCCCAGAACTGTTTCAAATATTTGCCAGCATTGAGTATGCCCAAGTTAATCTGGTGGTTGCTGTTCTTATATGGGCAATGGTCTATCCGATGATGATATCGGTTGATTTTGGCAGCATCACCCATGTCGCCGATCAGCCAAAAGGCCTGATAATCACACTTGTGGTCAATTGGTTGATAAAGCCCTTCACCATGGCAGCACTTGGTGTTTTATTCTTCAAATTCCTTTTTGTAGATTTGATGTCACCGGTTGACGCAGATTCTTACCTCGCAGGACTGATTCTGCTCGGGGCGGCACCCTGTACCGCCATGGTTTTTGTCTGGTCACAACTCACACGTGGTGATGCGAATTACACCCTCGTTCAGGTCAGCGTGAACGATTTGATTATGATCGTTGCCTATGCCCCTATCGTCGCCTTGTTGCTCGGCGTAACCGATATTCCCGTTCCATGGGATACGTTGGTTCTATCTGTTGCGCTTTATGTGGTCGTGCCGCTGGTTGTCGGAATATTCACTCGCCGGATACTGATGCAGGGCAAAGGCAATATCGGCGCCGTTTCCAGCTTCACCGCCAAGTTAAAGCCGTCGTCCATAGTTGGCCTGTTGGCAACGGTCGTTTTGCTTTTTGGTTTTCAGGGTGGCGTAATTCTGTCACAACCGCTTCTCATCGTTCTAATCGCAATACCTCTTTTGCTACAGTCCTATGGCATCTTTGTTATTGCCTACGCAGCGGCATGGTTCATGCGCGTGCCATTCAGGATTGCTGCTCCATGTGCGATGATTGGAACATCCAATTTTTTCGAACTTGCCGTGGCCGTGGCGATCAGCCTGTTCGGACTAAATTCGGGCGCAGCTCTTGCAACGGTTGTCGGAGTGCTGGTTGAAGTTCCGGTAATGCTGTCACTTGTCGCATTCGCAAACCATACCAGCAATCATTTTCCACCAAATTGAAACAAGTAGTAGAATTTTGCCACGATTATTGTCATTCATCACAATCCAGACTGCGGTACTTCTCGCAATGCTCTTGAAATGACATGGTCATGTCACGGAATTACGGTGACAGTTACCGAATTATTCAGTGTTCTTTTTCTTCGGCCCACGTTTTTTTGCAAATAGCTGACGCTCGAGTTTTATCTCCAGATTTTTTATAAAATCATCGCTGCCAACTGGTCTACCAACTATTTTTTGCTTTTCGCAGTGCTTCAAAATCCTCCTCGCTCCAGTTCTGTCGCAAGATTTTATAGAGTTTGCCCGTGCGCGCAATCACCGGCTCAATGCTGGTCAAGCCATGGTCTTTGCCTTTAAGATGGTCTTTGCCTTTAAGATGTGCGCGAACACTTGACCACTTCCAACTGTCTGGCGCTAGCCCGCATCTGGACGGTGGTCAGATCGACCACGGTCACCAGCGGTGCGCAGATCGAGACGTATTGCCCCGGTTCGGCCGCACGCGCCGACGCTGGCACGCAGCTGCGCGACGTTGCTCTGGGCCTCATCGAGGCTCGACGTGGTGCTGGGGACAGGACCGACGTCGGTCTGCCCTGACAGCAGCGCGATGTGCCAAACTTGTGGTGTTGAAACAGAGGCCGGTAGAGGCCTCCTGGCGAAATGTAATTAAATCAGTATCTTGGGACGTGGAGAAGGTTGAACGTCAGGCCTATCATCTCTGCCACCTACCAATGAAAACCCATTCTCCGTTATTGGCCGCGGCCGGATTTTCTTGTTGTTTTCAAAGGTTATAGTGGTTGGGCTGTTGAGTATGATTCCGGCAGTTGCCCCTGAAACGGTTCTCTAACCACCGATACTCTCCAAAGCTGTTGACTAAAGGGGTTTTGGTTCGGTTTTGTAAGCTGCTGTAAAACAATGATATTTCAGAGTTCCGCACTTTCACGGTTCGATTATTTGTGCGCTGACCGAATGGGGCTGGGAGCGAAATAGACCACTGTTGGCTATTTATGCAGTGGTGTTTGTCGAGATCCCACCCGAAAGAGGCGCAATTTCTGGTTGATTGCTGTGGCCATTTCGGCCAATAATTTTGCTGGGAGGAATGCTCATGAAAGCGCTTTCGGCACGGGAGGCCAAGTGTAATTTTGGCCGGGTGATCAACCTCTCCCGCTCTGATCCAGAGATGGTTGAAAAGCATGGCCGTCAAGTGTTGTAGTCATGGCAGTTGAAGATTTTGAGAAGCTGCCTGGAAATAGGATCCACCCTTCGCAATTTGAAGGCAAAGAAAAACAACTAGGAGGCAGGTCAATTGAGGGCGTTCAAATTTGACGAGAAACTGATCGAGGACTATGCTGCGTTCTCCAGATCATTCACAACCGTTCGGGCCGGTGATCTGCAAAGCGAGATTGACCACCACTACAACGATGGGCACTTCTGACCGGAGCCTTTGCTGTCCATCAATCCCGCGTTCAAACAGGGTCCGAGTTCAGGCGATCTCGCGCAAAGGGTTGTGATTACTGGCGAAACTGCGCGGATGTTCCGAATTGAGAACAACCCTATTCGCTTTTATTCTCATCAGTCGGAAGCCATCGCAAAAGCCAAATCCGGAAAAAGATTTGTCGTCACCACCGGAACTGGTTCAGGAAAATCGTTGTGCTTCTTTGTGCCAATTATTGACCAGGCACTCCGTTCCCGGTTGGCAGGTGGTACGCCGTTCACGCGGGCCATCATCGTTTATCCAATGAACGCTTTGGCCAATAGCCGAATCAATGAAGCGCAAAAATTCGTTGAGCAATCCGGGTTGCCAGATGACCTGAAGCCGACGGTTGCGCGTTATACGGGTCAGGAAAGTGATGCGGATCGGCGTCATGTCGCGAAGAACCACCTGATATTCTTTTGACGAACTTCATGATGCTCGAACTTCTGATGACCCGTCAGGACGATCTGGACCGCAAAGTCATTGAAAATGCCCGTGGTCTGGAGTTCATCGTTCTAGACGAATTGCACACCTACCGTGGTCGCCAGGGTGCCGATGTTGCCGTGCTTGTCAGGCGTCTTCGTGATCGCTGTAAGGACGGCGTACAGCCGATTTGCATAGGGACGTCGGCGAGCATGGCAAGTGAAGATGCCGCAGTCGACCAGGAGAAAGCGGTTGCGCGTGTTGCTTTGATGATCCGAGCCAAGCTGGACTGGCGGCTACGCCACGCGTGGGTCCACCGGCGCGGTGTATCTCAATGGTGAATTCACCGTAACCGAAGGCTAATACGCAAAACGCAAAATCTTCACCCTGATCGGACTGTTCAGCCCCAAGGGGCCGGATTGGGGCAATATGGGCCGTAGCCTTGTGTGCGGCATGCTCAATTCCCCACGGGGGATTTCCGACAAGGATATGTCACCCGAGGCCCAGGCAGCCCGTCGGATCGGGGGTTTTGTCGATCTTGACGGGATCGAATTCATTGCCCGCATTAATGTCGGCACCGATGCCAACGGGGACGACAAAAACGAAATCCGGTCCGCAGTGACGCCGGGCCATAAGGAATACGCCGCAGTTATGGGTGTGGTGGCACCATCGCAGCCCCCACTTTCACAAGGTCAGCATTCCCAAAACTCACAGGGTTCAGCGGCACCGTCGGGCATTGGTCGGCCGTCCTGGGCGCAATAGGGGTCTGGCCATGTTGCTTCGCCCCCGTCAGAAACTCTTTGTGGAGCGCAGCCTTGCTGCGCTCCACAACCACGGCAACACGCTTGGTATCGCTTCCACCGGATTCGGCAAATCGATCGCGCTGTCTGCCGTTGTTGCGGGGGCCACCGAAGGGTCGTACGCCAAGGCCTGCGTTCTGGCCCATCGTGACGAGTTGACTGCCCAGAACCGGAACAAATTTGCCCGGGTCAACCCCGAGCTGTCCACCTCGGTTATCGACGCCAATGGAAAAAACTGGTCCGGTCAGGCGACTTTTGCGATGGTGCCAACATTGTCGCGTCCCGCCAATCTGGCCGCAATGCCAAAACTCGATCTGCTTGTGATTGACGAAGCGCACCACGCGGTGGCTTCCAGTTATCGGCGCATCATCTACCACGTTCTCGATCTTAACTCGGAATGTAAAATCTTCGGCGTCACCGCCACGCCCAATCGCGGCGACAGAAAATATCTGCGCAAGGTTTTTGACAATGTCGCGGATTAAGTTCATCTCGGCGAGTTGATCTCTTCCGGCCATCTGGTGCTGCCACGCACATTCATCATTGATCCCAGGGTCAGGAAAAACTGAAGCAGGTGCGCAAGACGGCAGCTGACTATGACATGGCCGAGGTTGCCAGGATCATGGATCACGCGCCGGTAACTGACGAAGTCATCCGGCACTGAAGGAAAAAGCGGGTGACAGACCCACTGTGGTGTTTTGCTCAACGGTCGCACATGCCGAAAATGTCGCCTGTGCATTTAGCGCTGCCCAAGTTCCGGCAGCAGTCATCCATGGTGATCTTGGGGCTGAGGAGCGCAAGAACATCCTCGCCGCTTACGCCTCTGATGAAATCCGCGTCATCGTAAACGTGGCCGTGCTTACGGAAGGTTGGGACCATCCGCCAACCAGTTGTGTCGTGCTGCTGCGCCCAAGTTCCTACAAATCCACCATGATCCAGGTGGTTGGTCGTGGCCTGCGCATTGTCGATCCCGAGGAGTATCAGCCCGATGCCCGCAGACATCATTGCACCCCTAGTCTTGACCCCTGGCGGGCTGTTGGTGGTCGGTGGCGCACCCAAGGTCGGAAAAAGCGATTTCCTGATATCGTGGCTGGTGCACATGGCCGCCGGTGCCCCGTTTTTGGGCTTCACCCCGCCGCGTCGCCTGCGGGTGTTCTATCTGCAGGCCGAGATCCAGTATCACTACCTGCGCGAACGCGTGGAAGTTCTGCGCGAAGCCATCAATCCTGATTGCGGCGTAATCCTCGTCCACCACATCAAGAAACTCGGCAAGCACCGGGTCAAGGGCCAATGGGTCGAGCTGAACCCGATGAACGAGCGGTTGGTCCGCAAGGATATCGGGGCCAAACATGATGTCGAGCGGGATCGCAAAGGCGACGTCATTGTCTAGATGATCGCCAAACAGGCGGCGCGCGGGAAGATGTTCACGCCGACCCAGTTTGCCGCAAAGTTCGAGAACAAGGGCAGCCTTGGCGGGCAAACTAGTATTCGGTAGCGGTTGCGGGTTTTGGCGACCAAGGGACAGGTGAAGTTCCTGCGCAGCAAGAAAGCCACCAAAATCGGCCTCAAGACACTCCGGACAAAATTTGGCTATCTCTGCGTCAGGGACATGCTTTTGAAAACCGATCATGAGGTGGTGGATAATCAGACCAGGGAAGTCCTGCCCGGCTTTGCCAAGGTGCTGCCCAGCGATTTCATGTGCGAGGAAACCGGCTCCCTGACACCGGTGGAAGATCCGGAAACATGGGTCGAGCGTGGGGAGGATGCCCCATGAAAACCACCCTCGGATTTCCCCGTTTTCAAAACACAAAACACAAAACACAAAACACAAATCGCACTACAATAAAAGCCAATCCGTGTTTTGAAATTCCACCTTTAATTTCAAAGAGTTACGTTAGAATACAAAACACGGATTTTCTTACCCTAAGGGGTAGGTGTCCTCCCCTATAAACGCGGGAGAAACACCACCTACCCCGGGGCTGGTCTGTCAGCTGTAATTGTGAGGTGAGCAATCAGGTCCGTTCAAAAAATCAACCCCGATTTTGGCCAGTACCGCCAAGCACCAGAGCCACCGTCGTCTTTCACCCCTAGCAGCCACCCAAAAAAGGAAACCACTCATGGCTCATGTGACTCTGAGCACCAACAGCACCGTCTGGGCCCTGAAATCCCCCGATGGGCTGATCACCAGCGGCACGGTCAGCTTTCGCCCCAGCCACTATGACGGCGGTGGCATGCGCTACCTGCGGTTCCAGAAATGGTTAGCCGAGATGTATCGCCTCAGCGGGCCGATCGCCACGATTTTCTACGAAGAGGTTAGGCGACATATCGGCACTGATGCAGCGCATGTCTTTGGTGGCTGTTGGCCACACTGACCGCCTGGGCCGAAGTGCGGCGTTGATGGGGGCGCTCATTGCATGGTTCACCGGAAGCCGGTTTGCCCTGGCTGTCGGAAAATGGGCCGCCATCGCCCTCACATAACCCTGTTCATCCTTTCCCTGGGCCGCTCAGGTGAGCGTGCCGGGCGGCTGGCGGAACGGCTCGAAAACCGGGAGAAAGCCAATGAAATCCAGCGCCGAATGCTCGAAGCCGCGTCTCGCCGCCCTCATGATCGTGACGAGCTTGCTGAGCGCCTGCGCGACGGTAGGTTCTGAACGTATCACAGGTGTGCCCACCGGTGGTGGAGTATGATGAGGGGTTTCAGGCAAGGGCGGCCGAGGAAGTGAAGGCGCTGCAGAAAGGGTCGGCGGTCATAGAGATGCTGAGCGACTATTCTGTTGTGCGAGAGCAGGTGCGGGGGTGCACGGGATTATGATGTTTAGATGCCGGCCCGAATTCAGGCGTCGGACTGGTCGCAGATGATCAACCTTCCACCTGATTTTTTCAGTTTTTCGCGAATGTCCTCGGGTGGCGCAACATCGCAAACCAGAGTATGTATACTGGAAATCGGGCATACCTCGAACGAGGCCAGCATGCCGAATTTCGAAGCGTCCACAAGCACCGTCAGCTTTTGCGATTGTGCAATCATGGCCTGCGCGACCTGCGCTTCCTGAAAATCATAGTCCATGGCACCGGTTCGCCGGTCCAGCGCACCGATGGTTAAAATAGTATGGTGGGCGCGAAAAGAGCGAACCTGCGCGGTCACCATGGCACCTACCGTCTGGCTGTTGTTGGCACCAAATTCACCCCCGAGCAGAAATACCTGGCTGCCATTTCTTGCCGTGGCGACGGTGCGGGCAATCTCTGTGGAATTGGTGACGATCGTAAGGTCCGGCACCCGGGTGACTTCTTCGGCAAAATAGAGCGTCGTCGTGCCAGTGTCTATCAACAGCGTTTCGCCGGGTTTGAACAATCCGGCCGCGGTCTGGGCAATTCTGGTCTTGGCGTCGACGTTTTCGGATAGCCGGTTCTGGTATGGACCTTCACCCAGCAAGCGCGGAATCGTGGCACCACCATGAACCTTCTGAATTTTACCTGCCATTGCCAAATGCGTCAGATCACGACGAATCGTTTCTCGTGATGCATCCAGCATGACGGCCAGCTCCTCGACCGAGGCCTTTTCTTTTTTGCGCACGATTTCAACGAGTTTTACCTGACGGTCCTGTAGTTTCATTTTATATATCTCCAATATTGACCACTTTTGTAAGATATGTTACCAATATGGGCAAAAAATAGATAGAGGTGGTCAAGTGGTGACAATACAGCAACCCAAGCCAAAGCGAAAGTCCGCGATTGACGCGGCGTCATTTGACGTCGCCATCGTCGGCGCGGGCGTGGTGGGCTGCGCGATGGCCCGGCGTTTCACCCTTGAGGGCGCGCGCGTGGTGCTGATCGAAAAGGGGCCAGACATTCTGGATGGGGCCAGCAAGGCCAACAGTGCTATTTTGCACACCGGCTTTGATGCGCCCGAGGGGTCGCTGGAATTGAAATGCGTGCAGGATGGATATCACGAATATCTGGCGATCTATGGGGACCTCGGTCTTGTCCACGAAAAATCTGGGGCGCTGGTGGTGGCATGGTCGCCCGAGCAACTGGCAGCTCTTGAGGGGACACGCGCCAAGGCGCACGAAAACGGCGTCACCGACGTCGAAATCATAACCAAATCGGCCCTTGGTGCGCGCGAGCCGCACCTCAGCCCGAACGCGCTCGGCGCGATCCAAGTGCCCGGCGAGGGGATCATAGACCCTTGGTCGGCGCCATATGTCTACTTACGGCAGGCACTGGAAAATGGCGCTGAATTGCGCACGTCGTGTGAAGTGACGGGAGGGGATTTTGATGGCGAAACCTGGGCGCTTAAATCTTCGACCGGCACCATCAAAGCCCGCTATGTGATCAACTGCGCTGGACTGTTTGGCGATCTTCTTGACCAGGCCCTGCTCGGGGAGACGCACTTTCATATCACCCCGCGCAAGGGGCAGTTCGTAGTATTTGACAAGATGGCACACGCTCTGGTGTCCTCCATTATACTGCCGGTACCAACTGTGCGCACCAAGGGGGTTGTGGTTTTTCGCACGGTTTTCGGCAATCTGGCTGTCGGGCCCACCGCTGAAGACCAGCAAAGCCGGACAGATGCATCAACAGACGATCTGGGCGTCAGTGCATTGATTGCAGATGGTGTGGCAAAGATACCCGCACTTAGCCATATGCCTGTCACCGCGATCTATGGGGGTTTGCGTCCGGCCTCCGAGAAAAAGGATTACCGCATTAAAACAAAGGCGCAGAAAAACTGGATCACCGTGGGCGGCATCCGTTCTACGGGCTTGAGCGGGGCTCTGGGAATCGCCCGACATGTCTTTGCTTTGTATGAACAAACTGGCGCATCGCATCTGGCATTGCCGGACCCTGTCGTGCCCAGAGCTACCATTTTGGCCGAGAGCGCACAGCGCGATTGGCAGGCTGACAACCACGGCGAAATTGTCTGCCATTGCGAACTTGTCACCCGGCGCGAAATCGAGACGGCGTTGAACGGCACGCTGAGGGCGCGCTCGCTGGCGGGGCTGAAGCGGCAAACCCGCGTCACCATGGGGCGCTGCCAGGGGTTTTACTGTTCGGCCCGGCTGGCAGAGCTATCCGAGGGGCATTTCACTATTCCGTTGGCCGAGGAGATTGGCCATGAATAACCATCCCTTGAAAGCCGCCGGGCCGATCGATGTCGCAATAATCGGGGGGGGGCCGGCCGGACTGGCCGCAGCAACCGCGTTGAAACAGGCTAATGTTGCACGTGTTGTGGTGCTTGAACGCGAAACGCAGGCTGGCGGCATTCCGCGCCACTGCGGCCATCCTCCCTTTGGCATGCGCGAGTTCAAGCGTATTTTGCGCGGCTCCGACTACGCGGCGAGGCTGGTGGCACAGGCCCGTCAAGCCGGGGTGGAAGTTCATATTTCGGCCACTGTCGTAGAAATTCGTCCCGGGGGCGAATTGCTGGTGGCGGTTCCTGAAGGGGTGCTGGAACTTGCACCTTATCGGGTAATCTATGCGACGGGCGTGCGCGAAAAATCCCGCGCGGCGCGGCTGATTTCAGGGGCTCGGGTGTCGGGTGTGCTCAATACCGGCGCACTGCAATCAATAGTTCACCTGAAAAACCGCCGTCCATTCCGCCGTCCGGTAATAATAGGCAGCGAACTAGTGGCGTTTTCGGCTCTTGTTACATGCCGGCATGCCCGCATACGCCCGGTGGCAATGATCGAAGAGCGTCCTCGTGTCATCGCCCGTTGGCCAGTTTCGCTATTCCCTCGTCTTGTCGGGGTACCCCTGTGGACCGGCACCAAGCTGTTGAGAATCGAGGGCGAACACAATGTTACTGGCATAAAGGTCAGAGGGCCGGATGGACATACGCGCCGCATCGCCTGTGATGGGGTGGTGCTAAGCGGTCAGTTTACGCCGGTTTCCTCCCTGGCGCGTTCGGGCCACCTGGCTGTGGATCTGGCAACCGGCGGCCCTGCTGTGGACCAATGGGGACGCTGCTCGGATCCAGCCTATTTTGCCACCGGCAATCTGTTGCGCCCGGTCGAAACCGCAGGGTGGAGCTGGAGTGAGGGGCGCAAGACCGGCCAGTGGGTGGCCAGGGATCTGGTCGGGCGCCTGCCCGAGGCAACATCTGACCTGCAACTGGAGGTCAGTGGGAACTCGTTAAAATACGTCATGCCGCAAAATCTTGTTCTTGGCAGCCCGTATACCGGTATGCCCGACCTGCAATTTCGAGTCGACAAGGATGTCAGAGGCACACTGGTCGCGCTCAATAGCAAGGGCGAAATCTGGCGCAAAAGTATTCATGCACACCCCGAACGCCGACTGCTTGTGTCGGTGTCGGAAATCGCGACCACCGGTGCAACCGGGGCGCTGAAATTTGAGTTCAGGGAGCAAAACCCCTGATCCATTACCAGTCACCGCAGTCGTTGCGGTGGAGAAAACCAACCTGAAGGGAGATTAAAATGGCACTAACAAGAAGGAAGCTCATGCAGGGGGCCGGCGCAATCGCGCTTGCCGCCCCGTTTGTCCGAAATGCACAGGCCGCAACGCTGGAGTTGCGTTGGCTGGGGTGGGAGCACTACAACGTTGCTTCGATCGTGTCGGAATTCGAGAAAGAATATCACGTCAAAGTCTCGTCCGGCTTTTTCGACGGAAATTCCGAGGCTTACAACAAGCTCAAAACCGGCGGTACCACTGATTTCGATCTAGTCATGGGTGATGGATTTTGGCCACGCCTGTATGGCAAGCAGGGCCTGACGCAGCCGGTAGATTATGATCAACTCGACAACATGCAGTACGTGTTCGATGACTTCAAGGCACCGAACTATATGTTGTTGCAAGAAGAAGGCGGCTCGAACATGATCGCGGCACCCAATTGCTGGGGTGGTTATGGGCTAACCGTGAACCTGGACAAGATCGCGCCCGAAGATGCCGACAGCCTGTCGGTCCTGTTCAACCCCAAATATGCGGGACGTATCTCCACCAGTGCACGATTTGAGGAAAACATCGCCTTGGCCGGCATCCTTGCCGCCGACACGCTGGGCACCAAGGATGGTCCCCGCCCGGATGGCAAATCGTTCAACCCCTACGTGCTGACCGACGCAGAACTGGAAGAAGCCAAGCGCCTGCTGATCCGGCAAAAAAGCCTGCTTTTGACCCGCTGGAACGACGAAGATACGCTGGAACGGCTGTTGCGTACGCAGTCGATCTGGGTGTCTCCGGAATGGTCGGGCATATATCGTCGGATCGCGTTTGACAAGATGGACGGCAAGACGGAACTGAACATGCAGCACGTACTGCGTCCGCGTGAGGGTGGTCTTGGCTGGGTAGACACATGGGCCATCACCTCTGGCGTCGACAGTGAAAGGCTGGAGTTGGCGCACAAGTGGATCAACTGGCGTCTGAAGCCCGAAAACATGGCCATCGTTGCCACTGATGTTGGCTGGTCTCCGACCGTTGACGTGCGTAGCCTGATCCCGGACCGGTATGTAGAAACCATGTTCCTGAACCAGACCAGTGCGATCAAGGGACTGTACCAGTTCGATGCACCATCCTCTCCCGAGAAGTGGGAGCGGGTCTGGTCCGATGTTGAGGCAGCCTGATCCGGCAAGCCATGCCCCGTCCGCCTTTGGGCGGGCGGGGCATAGAGGGGGCATTTCATGGCCGCTTTTAGCGATGCAGATAACACTCGAAAAGGGGGCAAGGAACACAATGTCAAACATCGTCCTTACACTTGAAAATGTCTCGAAATACTTTGGGGCCATTACTGCGGCGGACAACATAAATATTGACGTCGGACAAACGGAATTCTTTGCGCTCCTGGGCCCGTCGGGATCTGGCAAGACAACTATGTTACGCATGATCGCTGGGTTGGAAATCCCCGACAAGGGACGCATTGTCATTGGCGGGAAAGACGTCACCAACCTGCCCCCATATTTGCGCGGCATCGGCATGGTGTTTCAGGACTTCTTGTTATTCCCGCACAAGACCGTGGCCGAGAACATCATTTTTCCATTGAAGATGCAGAAAAGTTCGGAAGCGGAAAAGAGAGAAAATCTGAAATGGGTGATTAATCTCGTCCATCTCGAAGGACTTGAGGGTCGTTATCCCCACCAGCTTTCGGGGGGGCAGAAACAGCGTGTCGCACTGGCCCGTGGGCTGGTCTCTCGGCCCTCGCTGTTATTGCTCGACGAACCGCTGGCTAACCTTGATCGTGAATTACGCAAAGAGATGGAAGTTGAGATACGCCGCTTCCAGTTGGAACTGGGCATTCCGTTCGTCTATGTGACCCACAATCAGGAAGAGGCACTAACCATGTCGGACCGTATGGCGATCATGCGGGACGGGAAGATGGAGCAGGTTGGCAAAAAGTTCAGCCTCTATCACCGCCCCACCAGTCGGTTCGTGGCGTCTTTTCTTGGATCTCCCAATATGTTTAAGGGGAGGGTAAGTGCCATTGATGGCGCAGTTGCAACACTTGACTGGAACGGTCACGCTATCAAAGCGAACGTCCATCATGGCCTTAAGCTCGGCGACGATGCGGTCTGCTACATTAAGAGCGAAAAGATCCACTTGCAGTCAGGAAAGGGAGCAATGTCTGGCAATATCAGGGATGTGATCTTCAAAGGACAATATGCGGACTTTCTCGTGGTCCTTGAAAACATGCAGGAAATTACCGCCAGCGACTCGCACCGCGAGCAAATGGTCGAGGGCGCGCAAGTGCATGTCACTTGGGAACCGGAAAATGCCGACGCTTTTCCGGTGGAGGATTAAAATATGAAGAACAATCGTTTTTTCTTTTGGTCCCTTGCGGGCCCGGGCAGTGTTTTTCTGGTGTTGTTTTTGATATTGCCGCTGATTTCCATCATCGTGTTCAGTTTCTGGCGCACCGAAAGCTATCAGCTTTACGCCGACTGGAATCTTGACAATTATCGGGTGCTGGCAACCAATGCATCCTATGCCACCTTTCTGATCCGCTCTCTGGTCATGGCCACGGTGGTGTCTGCGGTGTCACTGGTATTTGCTTGGCCGGCGGCATTTTTTATTACCCGCTATGGCGGGCAGTTCAAGATCATCCTGCTGTTGCTGACCTCAACGCCTTTTCTGACGGGCGAAATCCTGAGGGTAACGGCGATGCAACAAATTTTGGGACCGATCGGGCTGATCAACATGGCGCTCGGCTCTTTCGGTTTCGATCCGATAGCTTTCATCATGTATACAAACACGTCAACCGCGATTGGATTGGTCTATCTGTGGCTGCCTTTCATGGTGCTGGCCATTCACCTTTCACTGCTCAATTTTGATTTTGAGTTATTGCAGGTCGCCAAGGTCAACGGTGCGCGACCGCTGCGGGCGTTCTGGGAAATCACCTGGCCGTTAAATCGCGCAGGGTCGGCGATCGGAGTTGTTCTGGTTTTTATCCCGACATTGGCATCCTCAATTCCCTCGAAATTCATGGGGGGACCGAATGGCTCCCTGTTCGGCAATATTCTGGCCAATCAGTTCGGCTCGACCGGAACCTGGGCGCTGGGGTCGGCCATGGGGGTAGTTCTATTCCTAGTCTCGATGCTTGTACTGTTTCTGGTCTGGAAGTCGATCGGCGACCCTAAACGTTCGGGTATCACCATCAAAGGGGGGGGCTGAGTAATGCCGAAGAACCTATCCTTCTACATGCAAATCATCGTACTGCTGGCACTTTACGCATTTTTGTACCTGCCAATCCTCTACATCGTCTATGCTTCGGTACAGGTAGATGCGATCTGGCCGTTTCCTCCCGACTTCACCGGTGAGCACTTTGTTAGCATTTGGCGAAATTCTGATTATATCGCCGGGTTCAAGAATTCGCTGATCATCGGAGTTGGTACCGGGATTATTTCCAGCCTTCTGGCGACTATGGCGGCGATCGGGATCCTGAAATACCGGGTCAGGGGGAGCAAGTTCATTGCAGGCCTGTTTTTGTCCCCGCTGTTCATTGCCCATATCCTGATCGGCATCTCGAGTCTGATGTTCAACAAGACCCTTCTGGGCCTACCCGGCAATATATTTTCGGCGATCATCGCCAATGCTACCTATGCGACGGCGTTTGCATTTCTCGTGGTGATTGCTCAGCTGGCCCGCTATGACTGGAGGCTGGACGAAGCGGCAATGGTCTTTGGCGCCACCCCTGGGCAAACATTTCGTGAAATCACCTTGCCGCTGGTCTGGCCGGCGATTTTCGGAGCGTTCATCGTGTCATTCCTGCTGGCCTTCAACAATCTGGAGATATCGTTTTACAATCTCGGGGCCACCCCAACCTTGCCGACTCTGGCATGGGGGTCGCTAAGGAACGGTATCTCACAGGAACTCTATGCGCTGGCGGCGCTAATCAATGCAGCTGTGTTCGCTTTTCTGGGGTCTTTATATGTGTTACTGCGACTTGGAGTTATCCGCCTTTCTTTCAAGGATTAAGTGTGTTGCGTGTTGTTGCTATAGATCAGGGAACCACCTCGACCCGTGCCTTCGTTCTGGGCGGGCCGGAATCCGGACAGATTGTTTGCCGACGGACGCATGAGCAGATCTTTCCTGCGCAGGGGTGGGTTGAGCATGATCCCGAGGAGATATTGTTGCATATCAGGGAGTGCCTAGAATCTGCCGGGGATATCGAAGCCATCGGGCTGGGAAACCAGGGGGAAAGCTGCCTTGCTTGGGATCGTGACACCGGGCGGGCTATTTCACCGATCTTGGTCTGGCAGGATCAAAGGACGGCAGCACTGATCGAAAAGATGAAGGCCAAGGGTGCCGGTTCTTTGGTCATGCAGCGGGCCGGGCTGCCGCTGGATTCGTACTTCTCTTCTTCAAAACTGGCTTGGATTCTTGAAAACCTGCCCGAGGCTCGAACCTTGCTTGCTCAAGACCGGCTGTGCCTTGGCACAACGGATGCGTTTTTTCTGCACCGTTTGACCGGACGTTTCGTAACCGACATTACAACTGCTTCGCGTACGTCTCTGATGAACCTTGAAACCGGACAATGGGATGAAGATCTGTGCGCTTTGTTCGGTGTGCCGCTTTCTGCCTTGCCTGATATTGTGCCAACCGTGGGCGATTTCGGGCAGGTGGTCGTGAATGAACGAAAGGTGCCGGTGACAGCCAGCGTCGTGGATCAGCAGGCGGCACTTTATGGCCATGGCTGCCGTTTCTCCGGGGACACAAAGATAACCTTTGGTACCGGAGCATTCGTATTGGCCGTAACGGGCCATACCTTGCATCGGTCAGTAGCAGGGGAGTTGCTTCCGACTGTGGCTTGGCAGCTGGCCGGCGGGCAGCCGACATTCTCCCTTGATGGTGGCGTTTATTCTGCCGCTTCCGCGGTTAATTGGGCGCGCAAGCTGGGCCTGTTTACTGATTTCACGGAAATTAACAGCTTTCAAACCCCCAGCGCCATTTTGCGGAGACTGGCATTCGTTCCGGCGTTAAACGGTTTGGGAAGCCCGTTCTGGGACCGAACGGCGGCCGGGATCTGGATCGGCCTGTCACTGGAGACTACCGCACAGGACATGATGCAGGCACTCCTTGAGGGCATCGCGTTACGAACCGCGCAAGTAATGGACGCCCTTGCCGCAGAAATCTCCGTTAGTGACGTTTTATCGATTGACGGGGGGCTTTCGGTCAACGAGTATTTTTGCCAGTTTCTGGCGGATGTTCTGCAAAAAACTGTGGTGGTCCGGGTGAATGCTGAACTGACCTCGCTTGGGGTAGCGCAACTGGCGCGCGGGGATGATGAAACTGACCGGGGCTTGCCGGGAAGCGCAAAAACCTACCGACCGGAAAGGCACTATGCGGAAGGGCGCGCTCTGTTTGCTCGCGCGGTTTCCCGGGCGGCGGGATGGCACGAAAGCTAAACCGGCCTGCCTAGATGTTGCAGCTACTCGCAAACCGTGATTCTTCCGCCACTTTTTCCCTTGTCGACAGGGCATGCCAAGCCTTGCTGGCTTCATAACGTTGACTGCTGGCGTCATAGATGCGTTCGACATCCTTTCCATCACCACATCTTTCTTGGCACGATCCGGGGCCAATTCAGAACCGCTGATATCTCCACCCTCGAATACATCAAGGGCTTTTATAACCGTCGGTGGCTTTGACGGATCGCCTGATGCTGTTGACGCCGTGAATAGCGGTGAAATGGCCTACACAGTGCTCCAGCCGGTTGTAGTGTTTTCCGCTGAAGGTATTCCCAGGCGAATCATTACATCCCGACGGGTGAGCCTCTGGTTACTGCTGAAAAGCAGCTTTTCGACTGCTTGCTGGTCGCGCAGGAGAACGTGGCCATCTATACAGCTCCGTTCACGCTGTTCGGGTGAGAACCTTTTTCAGAGAACGTTCGTCCCCAGGCCCGTTCCCTCCGCCATTTTTTTGTCTTACAGCAGTAAACAGGGGTTCTGGTCGTTTAAAAGTTTGTAACCTGCAAGTTGTGGGTTGCTGTTTTTGCCTTGATTCGGATTTGGTTCAATCGCCCCGATATTTTCCCTTAGGCAGAATCCCTGAAAAGTATTTTTCCATCAATTAATTGGCCATAGTCCTTAGGGTTGCTTTCACCATCGTTTGTCAAAAGTGCTTGCATGGCTAGGGCACCAATTTTTTTTGTATCTTGGGCGACAGTAGTTAGCGACGGGGTGGTGTACTTGCTGAAATGCTGATTGTCGTGCCCGGCGACGCGTAAATCATCATCGGGATGCTTGCCCACTTTTAAACCCAGCTTGGATGCCGCAGATATCACCCCAAAGGCAACACGATCGTTAACGCACAATATTGTAGTACCCTTTGGAACCTTTTCACGCGATAACATCATTAATTGTTCAAAACCAAAACGTTCAAAATTGTCTCTCACCGGGATTGGGTCTGGATTGATCAGTATGGGCGCATATCCCAATTCTTTCATACGTACGAAATACATATTAAGGCGTTCGGCAATATTTGCATTCAACGGTGGAAGGCAAAAAAACACCGGAGCCGAACCGGAACGGCAGAGATAATCCACCATCATACTAATGCTTTGCCGGTTATTTGTGCCAAAATAGGCAATGCCCTCCATTGGTCTGGAGTCCATGAAAACGATGGGTGTGCTTACCTGGATTTCTTCAATCAAAACAGTGTCGGTGGAAGCTCCAAGCGCCGCCATGGCAATACCTGCAACATTCATAGATTTCAAGCGACGCAATGCAATAATTTCCATTTTTGGATCATGGTGAGAGCTTTGCAATATGGTAAGATATCCACGCTCTTCAGCATGAATTTCGATTGCACTTACCAGCTCTGCATAGAATGGATCGATTATTGAGGGAACGATAATCCCGATGGCCCGAGATTTGCGCCGTGAAAGGTTTGAGGCATAAAAATTGGGTTGATAGCTGAACCTTTCCAATCCTTTTTCAATAGTAGTGCGCGTTGATCTTCGCACCGCTTGCGGGTTATTGAAATATCGCGATACTGTGGGACGCGATAATCCGATCGCATCGGCAAACCCCTCCATCGTATGAATTTTTTTTTCAGCCACCTTAAAATCCTAAATATCGATACCAACCAAAAGTCACGCTAGCGCGCGGATTGTGCCATAAAAAGTGATTCCAGTGTTAGCAAAAACTTCTTGACACGCTACTTGTGTAAAAGTAATTGTTACGCGTGTCAAAGTTTTAACCATTGCAATTGCCAGTGATTTTTGGGCTTTTGCAAAAAACGGGGTGCACGCCATTGGTCGATGACCAAATCGGGTATTAGGAAGCCCGAAAATTTTAAAGGGAGGTTAATATGGGAATTGCTAAGAAGTTGGGTGCCATTGGGGTGTTATCTGCGTTGTTGATGGCGGGGAGTGCCGTGGCGCAAGAAAAAATTACCATAGGCTTTTTACCGGGTGTAGTTGACCCGTTTTATCAAGTTATGGAGATGGGTGTTATGGCTGCGGCCAAGGATTTGGGGATCAATGTTGTAACCCAGGTTCCGCCGACTTGGGGTGTTCAAGTACAAACCCCGATACTGGATGCGATGGTTGCACGTGGTGATATTGATTACATAATTCTTGCGCCTACAGACAAAGACCAAATGGTTGCGCCTCTTCTGCAGGCATATGAGTCAGGCATTAATATCATCACCGTCGATACCTTTTTGGGCGATGGCGATTATACCAATGGCCCAATAACATTTCCGATCAGTGCTATCGGGTCAGACAATACCGAAGGTGGGCGCATTTCAGCGCGCGGCTTGGCCAAGGCAATAAATGGTGAGGGTAATGTTTACATCAACTCGACTAACCCGAATGTAAGCTCGGTCGAAGCCCGTGCTGTTGGTTTTACCGAAGTCATGGATAACGAGTTTCCTGATATCAATGTCGTTGGTCTGGACTTCAACCTTAACGACATGAACACTGCAGTCCAGCAAACTTCAGCGACATTGGAGCGGGTTCCTGATCTAGCCGGGGTATTTGGTACCAACGTGTTTAGTGCTCAAGGAGCGGGTACTGCGGTTGTAAATGCCGGTCTGGGCGGTGTGGTTCAAGTTGTTGCCTATGATGCTACCCAGTTCGCAATCGAACAGTTGCGCGAAGGTGTTGTCAGCCTGGTTCTGGCGCAAAAACCCTATGATATGGGTTATATGGCTGTACAGTTTGCAGTTGCGGATTCCGCTGGTGTGACCTCGTTGCCGACAAAGGTAGAAACCGGCTTTGCCATCATTGATATCAACAATGTCGATGATCCGGAAATCTCGCGTTTCATCTATCAAGTAGCAGAATAAGCAAGATAGAGTTTTTCGAATAAAGTCGCCGGGGGTTCCGTGTTTGGTATCTCCGGCGTGTTTTTAAGGTTCGCGGGCAAAAGCTACGTGAATACAAGGGGGGAATAAATGGGTTCTAGTGGCAAATTGGCATCAAAAGGCAAATCTGCTTCTCAAGTATTGATACTTAGTTTGATGCAAATATGGGCTTGGGTGTTCTTGGCCTGCCTTGTTCTTATATTCATAGTAGCTGTTCCGATTATCAGCGGCAGCTCTGTAAGTTTTCTTTCGGTACGAAATTCCCAAAATATTTTGGTGGCTATTACTCCGGTTCTATTGTTGGGGCTTGGACAAACATTTGTAATTATTTCTGGTGGTATCGACCTTTCTGTCGGCTGGGTTATGAGTTTTGCCTCGGTTATATCAGCGCTTGCCCTGCGCGCGGCCTATGATTCTGGCTTGCCATTGTGGGTGGCCGTTCTCGCCGGGCTAATTACCGCTATAATCGGATGCGGATTCATTGGCTTGTTCAACGGGGTTATCATTGCCAGGCTAAAAGTTCCCCCCTTTATCGTAACTTTGGGCACGGCGTTCATTGTGCGCGGCATGGCTCTGTTAATGTCAAAAAACACCACCGTTATTGGCTTGCCATCCGGCGTGCGTGACTATGGCAACGAATCTTTGATGTATTATATCCGGGGCGAGGGGGGAGGTATGTATTTCTTCACCAAACCAGAGGTAACGGTTGATCTTTTGCGCAAAATGGATCGCATCATCACCTATCCGGTTTTAATGACCGCTCTGGTTGTTGTTATTGCAATATATGTGCTCAGACGTACCAGATTTGGTCGCTATACCTATGCCATTGGCGGCAACCAGGTGGCAGCGACCCGTGCCGGTGTTCCGGTAGAAAGTCACATTATCAAATTATATGTTTTGGCCTCGGTTACAGCGGGCATCGCAGGTTTCTTGTCTATGCTACGTTTTACGGCTGGGTCCGCCGTTATCGGTGATCCGTTACTATTGTCGTCTATAGCAGCTGTCATCATTGGCGGTGTATCGTTGTTTGGTGGCTCTGGCACAATTGTAGGAACGGTAATTGGCGCTTTGATAATTGCGGTATTGACCACAGGGCTGGTCATGCTGAACGTCCCCTCTTTCTGGCAGTTTATTGTGGTTGGTACAGTCGTTATTCTAGCTGTTTTGATTGATCAGACACGTGACATAATCAAAGCAAAGATTGGGAATGGTTAAATGGAAAAATCACCAATTCTTTCGATCCGAAACCTAACCAAAAAATTTGGTGGGCTAATCGCGGTCAATAATGTTGATCTGGATATTTATCCGGGTGAAGTTTTAGCACTATTGGGTGACAATGGTGCTGGCAAGTCCACATTGATCAAGTGTGTGTCCGGGGTGCATAGCCACAATAGCGGTAGCATTACCTTTCAAGGCAAAAAGGTGCGGTTTTCCAGCCCGATAGATGCACGCAATCAGGGAATTGAGACAATATATCAAGACCTTGCCTTAGCAAATAATCTGGATGTGGCGAGCAATATTTTCTTGGGCCGTGAAAAAGAAAAGAAACATTTGGGTGGGCTAATCAGGTCGCTTGACGATAAGTTCATGCGGGATTGCTCCGCAGAAGCTTTAAAATCCCTTCATGTGGAATTACCCTCACTCAAATCACCGATTGAAACCCTGTCGGGTGGACAAAGGCAAGCAGTTGCCATTGCTCGTGCAGTATATTGGGACGCCGGTTTGATGATTATGGATGAGCCGACCAACAATCTGGGCGTGCCGGAACAAAAAAAGGTTTTGGAACTGATCAATGCCCTGCGCGAGCGTGGTGTGCCAGTGATACTTATCAGCCATAATCTACCGGATGTTTTTGCTGTTGCAGACCGTTTGGCGGTGATGCACCGCGGCCGAAAGGTGACGGAAAAGAAGATCAGCGAAACCAATTCGGAGGAGGTCGTGCAATATATGGTCGGCGCGTTGGACGACACCCGTGAAACAGAAATGGCAGGTTAAAAATGAAGGGTCGAGTGATATTGGTTACCGGCTCAAACGAGGGGATAGGTTTTGCTATCGCTCGTTTGTGTCATGACAGGGGCGCCATAGTTGTTTTGCATGGCTTGGAAACTTGTGCCCTAAAGGCTTCTGCCAACAATATTGGTGCAGGTGTCAAATTTATTGTGGCTGACCTGATGGACACTGGCGCGCCTGATAAAATCATTGACTTTGTTATAGCGCAGCATGGGCGCATTGATGGGCTGGTGAACAATGCTGGTATGCTGGATCGCTGCACTCTTGAGACAGCTTCGGCAGAACTTGCCGACAGGATGTTCGCGGTCAATTTTCGCGCACCGCTGATGCTGACAAAGGCTGCGGTTGCCGCAATGGTGGCGCAGGGCAATGGCGGTAGTATTGTTAATATCGGCTCGGTAAATTCGTCCTGCGGGGCGCCGACATTGCTGATTTATTCGGCGACGAAAGCGGCGTTGGCAACAATGACAAGAAATCTGGGCGCATCGCTTGGGCGCGATAGGATACGGATCAACCAGATTGATGTTGGCTGGACGGCTACTGAATCCGAGCACCGCATCCAGGCTATCGAGGGGCAGCCGGAGAATTGGCAGGAAATGATACCTTCTGACTACAGGCCCAGTGGGGCTTTGCTATCGGCAAAACAAGTGGCCCGGCATGCGGTTTTTTGGCTTTCTGATGAAAGTTCGCCAGTGAATGGACAGGTTAACGAAGTCGAGCAATACCCGATGATCGGGCGTGCTTTTGGGAGCAATTGGAGCGATGATTAAGAGAGGGCAGATAAAATGAAACAAACCTGGCGCTGGTATGGGCCAAATGATCCCGTTAGTCTGGATGATGCAAAACAGGCAGGCGTTGAGGGCATCGTAACGGCGCTACACCATGTGCCGCCGGGCGATATATGGACGCCTGCCGAAATTGAGAAACGCAAGAACGAGGTAGCTCTTTTGCCTGATGGCAGCCCAAGTGGAATGGTTTGGGATGTGGTCGAGAGCGTGTTCATTAGCGATGATATCAAAGCGCAGGTTGGTGATTGGCGCGTTCAGCTGGGTAATTACAAGCAAACCCTGAAAAACCTTGGCGCGGCTAATATTCGTGTGGTGGCCTATCACACGATGCCGGTACTCGACTGGACACGCACGGATCTTAAATGGAAACATAACAATACCGGTCTGGCCCTGCGGTATGACGTGATCGACATGGCAGTCTTTGATATCCATATCCTTGGACGCAAAGGCGCCACCGAAACATATTCAGAAGGAATTATAGACCTCGCAAAGGCGCGCTTTGCCGCCATGACCAATGACGAGAAGGGCAAACTTACACACAACATAATTGCCGGATTGCCAGGAGCTGGAGAGAACTGGTCTTTGGACGATTTTTCCGATCGCCTTGCGGTTTGGAACAGGATCAGCGCCGAACAGCTTAGGAAAAACCATGTGGATTTTCTTAGTGAAATCGTGCCCCTGGCCGAAGAAATTGGCGTCCGCATGGCCTGCCATCCTGATGACCCCCCTTTTCCCATTCTTGGCCTGCCACGGATCATGTCAACCAAAGACGATTTTCAATCCATGTTCGATGCGGTTGATCTACCTGCAAACGGCATGACATTTTGCACCGGATCCCTTGGAGCCAGAGGCGATAATGATTTGCCCGAACTTGCGCGCACATTTGGCCCGCATATTCACTTTGCCCATTTACGAAATGTCAGGCGTGAAAGCGATGATATTCCCTGTTCTTTCCACGAGGACAATCATCTGGAAGGGTCATCAAATATGCTGCGTATCATCAAAGCATTGCTTAACGAAGAAGCACGGCGCAAATCTGTGGGGGCAGGGGTTATCAACATTCCGATGCGCCCCGATCACGGCCATGAAATGCTTGGCGATATCGGCGCTGGCGGTAATCCGGGATATACTGCTATCGGGCGGTTGCGCGGATTGGCTGAATTGCGCGGGGCGATGCTGGCAATTCAGGAGTTTTCCCTTTGATGGAAGTATCTGAAATCATTGGCAGGGCCGTTCTTGAGCGCAAAAAACCTGGTGATAGATTTATCGTCGCTATTGTTGGCGCGCCAGGGGCGGGAAAAACCACAATCGCCGGTGAATTGTACGCTGCACTGAATGAAAAGTCCGCAGGCAGTGCCGCAATTCTGTCCATGGATGGTTTTCACTTGGATAATAGTGTTTTGGAGGCTCGGGGAATTCTTGATATTAAGGGAGCGCCGCAAACATTTGACGCTAGCGGTTTTGCAGCAACTCTTCAAAGAGTTCGAACTGGTAATCAAAATGTAGCTATTCCGGTTTTTGATCGCCAGATGGATATGGCACGCGCCGGAGCAAGTGTGATCGAGGTTGCGGCAGAAATTATAATTGTCGAGGGTAATTATCTGTTTCTTGAGCGAGCACAATGGGCGCAATTAGCGCTGTATTATGATCTAAAAATATTCATTGATGTCCCTATGTCCACATTAGAGGACCGCTTGGTCAAACGTTGGATCAGCCATGGTTTTAATCCGGTTGCGGCCAAGGAGCGGGTGCAAAAAAATGATTTGATAAATGCTGAAATTGTGCTGCAAGAATCCCTGCCAGCCGATATCGTTATTTCACCTTTGAACAGCTATCAAAGTTAAGAAAAGGAGCCCTTAAGTGCTAGCAGAATGTTTTGAGATCAATGACTTGCGCTTTCATTCCCTGATTTTTGAAAACGTATTTATTGAAAAACTATGGACCGGTGCGCGTTGGACCGAAGGACCGTGCTATGTACCTGCCGGTCGCTATGTGCTGTTTTCTGATATACCCAATGATCGGGTTTTACGCTTTGATGAAGTGTCCGGCGCTATCACTTTGTTTGCAGATCGTTGCGGGTTTCAAAATGGGCGCACACTGGACCGTCAGGGACGGATTGTATCCTGTGAACATGGTGGTCGGCGCGTATCGCGGATTGAACATGATGGCAGTACAAGCGAACTTTGCGCTACTTTTGATGGCAAAAAGCTCAACTCCCCCAATGATGTAGTAGTAAAATCCGATGGTTCGATTTGGTTTACCGATCCCACCTATGGCATCGACAGTGATTATGAGGGCCATGCTGCCAAAAGTGAAATTGGCGCGTCCTATGTCTATCGAATTGATCCGCAGAATGGCAAAACAGCAGCCGTGGCGATGGATTTTGCAAAACCAAACGGCTTGGCATTCAACGGGGATGAAAGCAGTCTTTACATCTCCGATACCGGCCTTAGCCATGACCCTGACGGCCCGCATCATATAAGGGTCTTTGATTTGTCAGCTGATGGAAAATCCTTGCAATCCAAGGGAGAGGTTTTTGCCACCTGCAATGCTGGAGTATTTGACGGGTTTCGCTTCGATCGAGACGGAAATATTTGGGCAAGTGCCGGGGATGGAGTTCATTGTTATGCGCCAGATGGCTGTCTGCTAGGAAAAATACTAATCCCCGAGGCAGTGTCCAATGTTGAATTTGGCGGTCCCAAAAGAAACCGACTCTATATCTGTGCAACGCAAAGCCTTTATTCGGTTTACCTACGCACCAACGGTGCCAACCCGACTGTGTCATCTGATGCCCATTGAAGAAAGGTTCACCGTGGCAACCAATATCACACAAGGATGGGAGCAGGTTTTTGGGCAAAAATTTGTTGCACGCAAAGGGCATCGACAATGGTTGTTGACTCAGGCAGACGCGCTGTTCAATTTTTTTGAGCCTCACTTGCTCAATCCCGCAGGCGGGTTTCATACGCTGGATAATATCGGTCTGCCATTGCCGCCCAAATCAGGCCATAACGGACAGGAGAGAGAATTGCATGAAACAAGCCGCATGGTGCATTGTTTTTCTTTGGCCAAGTTAATCGGGCGTGCAAATGCGGATGATATTATTGACCATGGTATGAGTTTTTTGTGGAGCAGGCACCGGGACGAAAAAAATGGCGGCTATTATTGGGGCGTCGATGATGTATCGCCAACAAACCCGAGCAAACAGGCCTATGGCCACGCGTTTGTTTTGTTGGCTAGCGTATCGGCCAAGATGGTCGGTCATCCTGATGCCGACCGATTGCTGGAGGATATCAGCGAGATATTACATAGCCGTTTTTGGGAGGCCAGCATTGGCGCTGCAAGCGAGGAATATAGCGATAGCTGGCAGAGCATTAGTGATTATCGCGGCCAAAATTCGAATATGCACCTTACCGAGGCATTGATGGCCGCCTATGAGGTTACTGATGATAAAAATTATCTGGATATGGCTCAAAGCATCGCAGAACTGATCATCAACCGCCATGCCCGCGAGCAGGGGTGGCAGGTAGCTGAACATTTTGATGCCAATTGGCAGGTTGACCTTGGATATATCGGGGATCCGGTGTTTCGACCCGCCGGCACAACCCCCGGCCACGCGCTGGAATGGTCAAGACTTTTAATCCAGCTTTGGGAGTTGGGTAATCGGGGCAATGACTGGATGCCGGACGCCGCAAAACACCTGTTTTTCAACGCTGTTGAAACCGGTTGGGCAGCCAATACAGGGGGCTTTTATTATACGCTGGGTTGGGATGGTGCTCCAGACCAAAAAGACAGGTTCTGGTGGCCCTGCGCTGAAGGTATTGCCGCCGCTGCCGCTTTGGGATCGATTGATGATGACCCGTTATTTGAAGAATGGTATCGCCGTATCTGGGGGTTTACCGATGCCCATATCATTGATTACCATAATGGTGGCTGGTTTCCGGAACTGGATAGTAAATTGCGCCCGGTTAACCGGATTTTCTCCGGAAAACCTGACCTTTACCACGCGCTTCAGGCCTGCCTTTTTCCGCTTTTGCCTCCCCAAGGTCGTATTTCACAAGATTTGGGGTAAAGTGCATTGCTTATTGAATAATAAAACCAAATTTGAACAATAAAACCAACGGATAGAATTATCATGAAACTACTAAGAATTGGCGAGCCGGGTCATGAAGTTGCCTGCGTTCTGGACGATGCCGGTCTTGCACGCGATGTGTCTGGCCTAATCGGTGATATCGGGCCAAATAATTTTGGCAACGATTTACTTGCAACGCTTAAAGGCGCTGATTTGGCAAAGCTGGATGTGGTAAATACCCAAGGTATGCGCTTTGGCTCCCCCATGTCGCAGCCCAAAAACATCTATTGTATCGGGCTGAATTATTCCGATCATGCAGAAGAAGCCGGTCTGGATATTCCTAAAGAGCCAATTTTGTTCACCAAATCCTCAGGTGCGTTTTGTGGGCCAAATGACCCGACACCATACACAAGCCAGATGAGCAAACTCGATTGGGAAGTAGAGCTTGGTGTGGTTATAGGAAGGGCGGCATTGCATGTCAGCGAGGAGGACGCCTTAAACCATGTTTTTGGCTATACGCTGGTCAATGATATTTCCGAGAGATCTTGGCAACAAGAGCGCGGTGGACAGTGGACAAAGGGTAAAAGTTTTAACAATTTTTGTCCAACCGGCCCGTGGTTGGTAACTCGCGACGAGATCACTGATCCCCAGGCGCTGGATATGTGGTTGAATGTAAACGGTGTGCGTGAGCAAACCGGAACTACCAAAAATATGATATTTTCGGTTCAGGAAATTATTGCCTACCTTAGCAATTTTATTCAGCTGGAGCCCGGGGATTTGATTTGCACAGGCACCCCTCCCGGTGTGGGGGCTGGCAACAAACCGCCAAAATTCTTGAAAATTGGTGACGAGGTTCATCTGGGAATTGATGGATTAGGAGAAGCACGCCAATCGATTGTGGAATTTGCACGCCCATAATCTGCTCCATTTTTAAGAAAAGCAAAGGAAACAGGATGAAAAACAAGATCGCAATTGTGACGGCTGCTGGTCAGGGAATTGGTCGGGCAACCGCCGAAGGTTTGGCAGAACGGGGCGCAACCGTTTACGCGCTGGATAACAATCCTGAAACATTGAAAAATGTCAAAGACATGATTCCGGTGCTTGTAGATTGCACGGATGCCAAGGCGGTTGCGAAATTTTTTGCAACCCTGTCCCGAGTGGATATTTTGGTGCATGGAGTCGGTTATGTTCACCATGGAACGATTGAAGATTGTACTCCTGAGGAATGGGCCAAAACCCTGAATATTACCTTGAACAGCGCCTATTTGGTGATCCGCGAAGCGCTTGGAAAAATGAAGGAACATGGAGGTAGTATCGTCAATATTGCCTCGGTCTGCTCTTCGGTCAAAGGCTTTGCCAATCGGGCAGCCTATGGCTCGGCCAAGGGTGCAGTTATCGGGCTTACCAAATCGGTAGCGATTGATTATCTGCCCTATAATATTCGCTGCAATGCGGTGAACCCTGGCACCACGCAGTCCCCGTCCCTTGATCAACGCATTGAAGAGCTTGGCAAAACGGTTGGCGGGGCTGACAAGGCACTTCAGATGTTTATTGATCGCCAACCCATGGGGCGCCTTGGCACGCCAAAAGAGATCGCCAGCATGTGCATTTATCTCGCAAGTGACGATAGCTCCTATGTGACGGGACAATGTTTTAACATCGATGGCGGAACATTGATCTAATGCAGTCAGGTACGGTGGAGAAGCTGGAATTACAACCTACAATGCTTGGCTGTATTGCCGATGATTATACCGGCGCCACCGATCTGGCAGGGATTTTGGCCCGTAGCGGGGTTTCGGTTTCGCTGCGGATGGGGTTGCCGCAGGGGGATCCGGTTCAGGCAGAATGCGCAGCTGTTGAAGTCATTGCCCTAAAAATTCGCACTGTAGCGGTAAAAGATGCCGTGGCAGAGGCTTTAGCCGCTTTAAAATGGTTGCAAAAAGCAGGGGCAACGCGGTTTTTTTGGAAATATTGTTCAACTTTTGATAGCACGCCCGCTGGCAATATCGGGCAGGTAAGCGAAGCATTGATGGCTGCGCTGAATTGTACACAGACGATTTATTGTCCGGCGTTTCCACAAAATGGACGTACCGTTTTTATGGGAAACTTGTTTGTTGGGGAGCAGCCCTTGAGCGAAAGTCCGATGAAAGATCATCCCTTAACTCCAATGGGCGATAGCAATTTGCTGCGTCTGTTATCGCCCCAGGTTAAGGGACAGGTTGGTTTGGTCAATCGGATGATAGTGGCAAAAGGGACAACCGCTTTGCGCCAACATTTTGCGGATATTCGCAAGGAAAATATCGCTCATATTGTGGTTGATGCCATATCTGATGGCGATCTTGAGATTATTGCAAAAGCTTGCAGCGATATGCCTTTGATTACAGGGGGGAGCGCTATTGCCATGCCATTATCCCACATTTGGTTGCGCGAGGGTAAGCTATCGGTGAATGATAGTTTGGCAAAAATTCCCCAGCTCTCAAAAGGTGAAATAGTTCTGGCTGGCAGTTGTTCGAAAATGACACGCACGCAAGTAGGAGCCTATTTGAAAAGCGCACTATCCTATCGGTTAAACCCGTTGGATATTGCAAAACATGGCCTTGATGCTGCCCGTGATTGGTTGCAGGTGCAAAACCGAGATGCCCCCAAGATCATCTATGCCAGCGCTGAGCCAGACGAGGTTTTAGCCACGCAAAGAGCCCTCGGGGTTAAGGTTTCTGGTGAGTTGATAGAAAATGCGCTGGCTGTTCTGGCCGTTGATGCGCGTGATTTGGGTATTTCCCGCTTTATAAGTGCTGGCGGCGAGACCTCGGGCGCTATTATAAAAGCATTAGACGTCAATAAAATGATTGTTGGACATGAAATTGCCCCGGGTGTCCCGTGGATGTATTGCCAAAGCGCCGGGGTTGATATTGCCGTAGCGCTGAAATCCGGCAATTTTGGTGCTAGCGATTTCTTTTCAAAAGCCTTTAAAATTCTGGAAAAAACATGAGTGAACAATCAAATCAACGCGAACAAATCTGTCTTATGGCCAAGTCGCTTTATGATCGCGGCCTGACCGCAGGGGCAAGTGGAAATATATCGGTAAGATTATCGGACGGAACCTTTCTTGTCTCCCCGACAGGAAGCTGTTTTGGCCGGTTGGATCCGGCCCGCATGTCCTTGTGCGATAAAGACATGAAGCTGATTTCAGGCGATGCCCCAACCAAAGAAGTGCCGCTACACAACGCCTTTTATGAAACCCGCAGCGCAGCAACCGGGGCAGTGGTGCATCTGCATTCTTGTCATTCTGTTGCCCTTTCAGTATTGCCGGATACCGACCCTGACAACATGTTGCCCCCCATCACCGCTTACAGCGTCATGCGGCTGGGCAAGGTGAAATTATTGCCCTATTTTATGCCCGGCGATGCTGCCATGGGGGATGCTATTCGCGGTTTGGCCGGTAAACGCAGCGCGGTTGTGCTGGCTAATCACGGGCCGGTTGTCGCAGGCAAGGACCTTGAGGCGGCAGTCTATGCAATTGAAGAGCTGGAAGAGAGCGCAAAGCTGACATTGATGACACGGGGCCTGCACCCAAAAATTTTGCCAACATCGCAGATCAACCAATTGGTCAAAAAATTTAATGTGCAATGGGAGGATTAGTTATCACTACATTTTCCGCCAATCTAGGGTTTTTGTGGAGCGAATTACCCCTGCCAGATGCCATTCGCGCAGCCGCCAATGCCGGCTTTGATGCTGTGGAATGCCATTGGCCCTATGAAACGCCGGCAAAAGAGGTTGCTGATGTGCTGGCCGAAACCGGCTTGCCAATGCTGGGCCTTAATACTGTTCGTGGCAAGGAGGGGGAAAATGGATTGGCAGCTTTGGTGGGGCGACAAACCGAGGCCCGTTTGGCTATCGATCAGGCAATCGAGTATGCCGTAATAGTTGGGGCCGGATCGGTGCATGTAATGGCCGGCATTGCTTTGGGGCAAGATGCTCGTCAGGCCTTTCTTAATAATTTACGCTATGCCTGCAATCTTGCTCATCCCCATGACATAACTATTCTGATTGAACCGCTGAACAAATATGATGCGCCGGGGTATTTTCTGCAAACATCCGATCAGGCACTAGAACTTATTGCATCACTAAAAGAGCCAAATCTTAAGCTGATGTTTGATTGTTATCATCTGCAAATCATGGAAGGTGATCTAACAAGAAGATTAAAAAAATGCCTTCCGTTCATTGGCCATATTCAATTCGCATCGGTCCCCGATCGGGGGGAGCCTTCAAAGGGCGAGTTGCAATATAAACACCTTTTCAATCATATTTCCCGGCTGGGATATTCGGCGCCTTTGGGGGCAGAATATAAACCGAATGGCAAGACAGAACCAACCCTTGGCTGGATGAAATGGCGGGATATTTATCCCCAAGACCTATAGGATAAAACAGGATAAATCGTGACAAATATATCTCGAAAAGTTGCCGTAATCGGATTGGGGTCTATGGGACTTGGTATGGCAAAAACCCTTGTATCCAATGGTTGGGACGTGGCTGGATGCGATATATCTGCCAAGGCCAGAGATGCGCTGATAGATGCAGGTGGCAGTGCATTTGATAGCGGGGCAGCAGCGGCCAAAAACCGGTGTGCGGTGCTTTGCGTGGTGGTTAATTCCAAACAAACAGAAGCAATTTTGTGGGGTGAAAAAGGTGTAGCCAAAGCCATGGCGCCGGGGTCGGTATTTGTTTCCTGCGCTACGATGGCGCCAGAATATGCCCGAAATTTTGCTGCTCGTCTGGAAAGTGACGGGGTTCATTATCTGGATGCGCCAATTTCCGGTGGTGCGCTCAAGGCCGCTAGTGGTGAGCTTTCGGTTATGGCATCAGGATCCGCCAAAGCATTTGAATGTGCCGATGAGGTGCTGGAAGCTATATCGGCAAAAATCCATTGCTTAGGTGATAGCGCTGGTGCTGGCTCTTCGGTTAAAATGATCAATCAACTATTGGCAGGTGTGCATATTGCAGCCGCTTGCGAAGCCATTGCGCTTGCTGCAAAAATGGAGCTGGATTTGCAGGTGGTATATGATGTTATTTGCAATTCGGCAGGAAATTCATGGATGTTTGAAAACCGGGTGCCGCATGTTTTGGAGGGCGATTATTCTCCCCTTAGTTCGGTTGAAATTTTCATAAAAGATCTGGGTATTGTTCACGATATTGCCCACTCAAAGCATTTTCCAGCCCCCCTGAGTGCTGCCGCTTTGCAGATGTATTTGGCAGCAGCCGGAGCCGGCATGGCAAAAGATGATGATAGCTCGCTCGCAAGGATTTATGCACAATTATCGGGGGCCAAGCTACCCTGAGTAGAAATTTGGATGTGGCATAAGTTTGGGTCTTTTCCGAAAATAAATCTCTGCTTTTGAGTTGGTGTTGTCTTTAATCTGAGGAAGTTACATGGGAAACCCGTGTTATTTCTCTATATAAAGCGTTTCTACCCTGTAAAATGAACAATAGATGTTACCCCGAATGATTGACGTACCTCATTGGGGCGATATAAGGTGTCACCTTGAATGAGGGGTTTATGGGAAAGCCGACAACAAAAGATTTGGCAAGAGCTGCCGGCGTGAGTTTGGCAACAGTTGATCGGGTGCTAAATGCCCGGACAGGTGTGCGACAGGTTACGGTTGACCGGGTGCAAAAAACCATTAAGGAAATCGGCTTTGTGCGCGATCTGGCGGCGGCAAATCTAGCGCGCAACAAAGAGTATCGTTTGGTATTTTTTTTGCCTGACCATGATGACGAGTTCCTTGATTTGGTGCGAGCGGCCATTGCGGAAGCCAATACATCAATGGCGCATGAGCGTATCAATGTGTCGATAATTTACGTGCCGTCAAATGATCCGCACCGGATCGCTATGGCTCTGGATGAGCTGTCTCCCACATTGGTGGATGGCGTGGCTATTATGGCGCCGGAGACCCCGCAAGTGCGCGATTCGATTGCACGGCTGAACTCGCGTGGTATTGCCGTTGTCGCCTTTGTATCCCACCAACCCACGGCAGAAAACGCCTATTATGTGGGCATAAACAACAAGGCAGCCGGGCGCACGGTTGGCCAGCTTATGGCGCGTTTTACCGGTGAGCGCCAAGGCGCTGTGCTGGTCTTGACCGAAACCATGCAATCGCGTGACAGTCAGGAGAGGCGACTGGGATTTGACCATATCATGGCGAAATACGCGCAGCGACTGCATGTTTGTCCTTCTATGGAAAGTTATGGTGATCCTGAGCGTACAGCCAAAATTGTCAGGACTGCTTTGGAAAGCCAGCCTGATGTAGTGGGCATTTATCTGATGAGTCACGATATAGGCGAGACCATGAAGGCGCTGGAGGCCCAAGGGGTGCAGCAACAGGTTATTATAGGTCACGAGTTGACCCCGCATACACGCGCTTGCCTGCTGGATGGTCGTATAGATGCGGTAATAACTCAGGATGTGGGGCATTTGGTGCGCAGTTCTGTTCGGGTTTTGCGGGCCAAAGTTGCGCAACTTGGAACCGTCGCATCTCAAGAGAGAATCAGGATTGAAATCATCCTGAGAGAGAATATGCCAGAAATAAATGGCTGAATACTACGCATTTCTATTATAGTGCTTTGATATATTGGAATAAATAAAAAATGATGCTCGTACCTCAAAAATATATTGACCAAAGTGCGGTGGTTCCCTTACGGTACTCAAACAAGATTTCTTCGAACTCGGCCCTGAGCCGTTAACAAAGATCTGGGAGGATCCAATGAAAGCTTCAAGACTACTTATGGCAACAGCTTTGACTGCTGCGACATTCGGGATGGCGGGTAGCGCTTCTGCTGCTACCGATTCACTTACTCTGTGCTGGGCGGCGTGGGACCCGGCTAATGCTTTGGTTGAGTTGAGCAAGGATTTTGAGGCCGAAAGCGGCACCGAAATGTCATTTGAATTTGTTCCTTGGCCCAATTTTGCCGACCGGATGCTGAATGAATTAAATTCGAACGGCACCCTTTGTGATCTTTTGATTGGCGATAGCCAGTGGATTGGTGGCGCGGCCGAAAATGGCAATTACGTCAAGTTGAATGATTTCTTTGATGCCCAGGGTATCAGCATGAATGACTTTATCCCTGCGACCGTAACAGGTTATGCTGAATGGCCCAAAGGCACCCCCAATTACTGGGCGCTGCCCGCCTATGCCGACGTGGTTGGGTGGACTTATCGCAAAGACTGGTTTGAACGCCCCGAACTGATGTCCGAGTTTAAAGGAAAATATGGTTATGACTTGGGTGTGCCCGAGAATCTTGATCAACTCAAAGACATCGCTGAATTTTTTCAGGGCCGGGAAATTGATGGCAAAACCGTTTATGGTGCCGCCATCTATACCGAGCGTGGCTCTGAGGGCATCACCATGGGTGTGACCAATGCGCTTTATAATTACGGGTTTGAATATGGCAATTCTGAAAATCCCTATGCCGAACTTGATGGCTATGTGAATTCTGCCGGTGCGGTTGCGGGGCTGGAATATTATAAAGAACTATATGATACAGGCACACCTCCGGGCTCAAGCAACTGGTATATGGGTGAGAATATCGATGCCTATAAATCTGGGCAGGTTGCGCTACAAATGAACTTTGCCTTTATTTGGCCTGGCGTAAATGCCGATCCAAACGTGGGTGGAGATCGCACCGGATATTTCGCCAATCCTCCGGGACCAGCAGGCCAGTTTGCCCAGCTTGGCGGGCAGGGTATTTCGATTGTCGCCAATACCGACAATATGGAAGGTGCACTAGCCTATATCAAATGGTTTGCCCAGGGTGATGTGCAGGCAAAATGGACCGAAATGGGCGGGGCTTCGGCCATGCGCTCGGTTGTTGAGGCCCCGGGTTTTCCAGAAGCGCAGCCTTATAATCAGGCATTCCTTGATTCCATGGCGATCGTGAAGGATTTCTGGGCCGAGCCTTCCTATGCGTCATTGTTGTTGCCGATGCAAAGCCGGATCCATAATTATGTGATTGCAGGCCAGGGCACCGCGCAAGAGGCGCTTGACGGTTTGGTTAAAGACTGGGTTGAAGTCTTTGAAGACGAAGGCCTGCGTTAAAAATAACGTGTGCCCCTTCCTAACGGGGCACATATTCCGGCCATGCTCGTTGAGCATGGCCACTTTTTCCCCCTAGATTCGGAAACAGATGATGTCTGGTAATCCCATAGATCGCATCGCTGCCGCCACGCCTCCCAATATGGCTAAACGTGTACGTGGTCTATCTGACCGTGTCATTGCGTGGTTGTTTGTTGGCCCATCGATTGTGTTGCTGCTGGCGGTAAATATCTTCCCGCTGATCTGGACGATTAATCTCAGCTTCACCAATTTCAGAGCCAATCGTATTCGTGATGCCGAATATATAGGGCTGCGCAATTATGAGCGTATCCTGACTGATACCGATACTTGGCAATCCATGCAGGTTACTGCACAATTTTTGTTCTGGACAATATTTTTTCAGGTTTTGATTGGCTTTGCGCTGGCTTACCTGATTAACAAAAAATTCAAGGGTAATGATTTGTGGACCACGATCATTGTGCTGCCAATGATGCTTTCGCCTGCCGTGGTTGGCAATTTCTGGACCTTTCTTTACCAGCCACAAATCGGCTTGTTCAATTATGTGGTCGAATTTTTTACCGGTATAGATTCTTCGAGTTTTTCAATGATTGGCGATGTATCCCTTGCTCCATGGTCTATCGTGATCGTCGATACATGGATGTGGACACCCTTTGTGATGCTGATCTGCCTTGCCGGTCTGCGCTCTATCCCCGATAGCATATACGAGGCCGCTGAATGTGATCGGGCTAGCAAATGGCGGCAATTCTGGACACTGACCGTGCCAATGGTGTTGCCGTTTTTGATGTTGGCGGTATTGTTTCGCGGTATCGAGAATTTCAAAATGTTTGATCTTGTGGTGCAACTCACGGGGGGCGGGCCGGGGTCAATGACAACGCTGACCTCGATTGATCTAAAACGCGAAGCCTTTGAAAAATGGCGCACCGGATATGCTTCGGCCTATGCGGTTATCTTGTTTGTCACCGTCTTTGGCTTGGCCTCTATCTATGTCAAAGCCCTGAACAAGGTTAAAGAAAGATGAGCGGATTTTCTGTTACCCACCCCTCAAATCGGCAAAAATGGATCGCGGGTCTGTTAGTGATAACCTATGCGGTGGTCACGATCATGCCGCTGCTATGGATTATTGCCACCGGATTTAAATCGCCTGAAGATGCCATTTCCTATCCGCCCAAGATAGTGTTTGAGCCAAGTCTGGAGGGTTATGTCAACTTGTTCAGCTCTCGCACCCGCATAACCCCGGGGATGGAAGAGACCCTGAAACCTCCTGAAACATGGTATGATCAGGTTGCTCGCGATAGCGGAACAATTATTGTTGGCCCCTCGCGCTATGGGCAACGGTTCCTAAACTCTGTGATTATCGGCTTTGGCTCCACCTTTTTGGCTATAGTTTTTGGCACCACTGCCGCCTATGCATTTTCGCGCTTCAAGATACCGATCAAGGATGACTTGCTGTTTTTCATCTTGTCCACCCGCATGATGCCCCCGATTGCGGTGGCTATCCCAATATTTTTGATGTTTAGGCAGTTGGGCCTAAATGATACCCAGCTTGGTATGATCCTGCTTTATACGGCGGTTAATCTCTCGCTCTCGGTTTGGTTGCTCAAGGGGTTCATTGACGAAATACCTTTTGAATATGAAGAGGCTGCCCTGATAGATGGCTACACTCGCTTTCAGGCCTTTTATAAGGTGGTTCTGCCGCAGGCAGCCACAGGCATAGCCTCTACGGCAATTTTTTGTCTGATTTTTGCCTGGAATGAATATGCTTTTGCCGTGTTGTTGACTTCTGGCAGCGCGCAAACAGCGCCACCGTTTATCCCCACTATAATCGGGGTTGGCGGGCAGGATTGGCCGGCGGTAGCCGCCGGAGCCACACTGTTTTTAATTCCGGTTATGTTATTTACTATCCTGCTACGCAAACATTTGCTGCGCGGGATTACATTCGGGGCGGTGCGTAAATGAGTAGTTTTATAACTGGTTTTATTAGCGGTTTGCTGCGGCTTCGTCGTGGTTCATGGGAGATGCTGGCAACCATCCTGATCGGGCTTGGGGTATTTATGCTAATGCAACCCTTCTGGATGCTGGCTTTCACCTATTCCTTTATTGTGACGCTGGTTGGCACGGTGATGTTTATCGTCGTCAGCCATTTTCCGGAGTAAGATATGGCGCAAATAATTATCAAAAATCTGCGCAAGGATTTTGGCGAATTTACTGCCGTCAAAGCTTCTAGTTTTACTATTGAAGATGGTGAGTTTTTTATGCTGCTTGGCCCCTCTGGCTGTGGCAAAACTACTACCTTGCGCATGATTGCGGGGTTGGAGCTTCCTACCTCGGGCGAGATTTATATTGACGGAGAAGAAGTTAGCCAAAAGCGTGCCTCCGAACGTGATATTGCCTTTGTCTTCCAGATGTTTGCCCTATATCCGCATTTGAATGTGCGACAAAACATCAGCTATCCGCTAAAAAGCCAAGGCATGAAAAGGGCACAGGTAAAGGCTAAAGTTGCTGAGGTTGCCAAAATTCTGGGGATTGAGGATATTTTGAGCAAGCCCGTTGGCGGGCTTTCTGGCGGCGATCGGCAGCGGGTTGCGCTGGGGCGTGCAATTGTGCGCGAGCCCAAAGCATTCATGATGGATGAGCCTTTGGGCGCGCTTGATGCCGAGTTCCGCGAACACATGTCACAAGAATTGCGTGCTCTGCATGATCGTATGGGTGCCACCACGGTTTATGTGACACACGACCAGCTTGAAGCCATGCAAATGGGTGACAAAATTGTGGTGATGAACCACGGTTCTGTTGAGCAATTTGGCGTGCCACAAGAAATTTATGATTGGCCAGCAACCATGTTTGTCGCTGATTTTATCGGTTCACCCCCCATGAATTTCTTGCGCTTCAAGGGCAGCGTTAGTGAGGGAGACAACAAGGTTTCTTTGTCCGGGCAGGTTTTTGATATCCCCAAACAACTTCACGGCGCTTCAGGTGATTTGGCGCTTGGCGTGCGCCCCGAGCATGTTTTGCTGGACGAAACCAGCGCCTATAGGGGCGAAGTTTTGGCGATCGAATATCTTGGAACCAGCCAGATTATTACGTTTGATACCCCCAACGGGGTGCTGAAAGCTCGTGTGGCCGCGGTTGACAGGGTTGATGTCGGGCAAAAGAAGGGGCTGATATTCAATCCGAGTACCATTACAATTTTTTCCCAAAGCACCGGCGCAGCTTTGTTTTCGGTTGCTAATAAGGGAGTGCTGGATCATGGCTGAAGTCAGCTTGCAAAATATATCCAAATCCTTTGGTAATCAGATAGCTTTACAATCGGTGAATATGCTAGTTCCCGATGGCTCGTTTGTGGTCTTGCTAGGCCCGACCGGCGCTGGAAAAACTACAATATTGCGTATTGTTTCGGGGCTGGACAAGCCGGATTCAGGCCAAGTCATAATCAATGGAGAAGATGCGGCCAATCAATCTCCCGCCCAGAGAAATATGGCGATGGTGTTTCAACAATATTCGCTTTATCCGCATCTTTCGGTACGACAAAATCTGGCTTTTCCGCTTAAATCCCCTATGCTTCGTACCCCGGCGGATGAAATAGAACGCAAAGTGGCCGAGGTAGCCGAAGTGCTGCAAATTTCCCATAAGCTCGATAACAAGGCGACCGAGCTTTCGGGTGGAGAAATGCAGCGGGTGTCCATTGGGCGTGCGCTGGTGCGAAATCCGCAAATTTACCTGATGGACGAGCCGCTTTCTTCGCTGGATGCCAAGCTGCGCTCGGATTTGCGTATCGAGCTAAAACGTATTCAGGCCTCCCTTGGTGCTACTATGCTTTACGTGACCCATGACCAGATTGAGGCGATGACCATGGCGACTCATGTGGGTGTGCTTGATCATGGGCGGCTGGTGCAATTTGGCCCCCCGCGCGAGATCTACGAAAATCCTATCAGCATCTATGCTGCCAGTCGCCTTGGCTCGCCCAAAATAAATATTTTGCCTGCCAGTCTGTTTTTAGGTGCGCCACATGGTGCTGTGCAAATCGGGCTGCGTTCCGAGCATATCCGCATTGGCGAGGGGCCTGAGGCGAGCGTTGAGCGGGTTGAGCATTTGGGAGATCAGACCCGATTGCACCTAAAACTTGGCGGGCAGGATTTGATAACCCTGACAGATCCGCACACCAAATTAGCCAAGGGTGACAGGCTCAAAATTTCTCCCAAAGACCCACTATATTTTAACGCCAGCGGCGAGCGCATTAGATAAGGAGACCAATATGTCCCAGTTTATTAATACAAAAGAGACTCTGGTTACAGAAGCCATTGACGGGGCCTTGCGCACCGCTCGCGGACGGCTGGCGCGGCTGGACGGATTTCCTCATATAAAGGTGGTAGTGCGCAAGGATTGGGATAAATCAAAAGTGGCGCTGGTTTCGGGTGGTGGCTCGGGACACGAACCAGCCCATGTGGGTTTTGTTGGTGCGGGCATGTTAACGGCGGCGGTGTGTGGCGATGTGTTTGCATCCCCTTCTGTCGATGCGGTGCTGGCAGGTATTTTGGCGGTGTCTGGCCCGGCTGGCTGCTTGCTGATTGTTAAAAACTACACTGGCGACCGACTCAATTTTGGCCTGGCAGCCGAGCGGGCGCGGGCGTTTGGCATCAAGGTGGCAATGGTTATTGTCGATGATGATATCGCCCTGCCAGACCTGCCGCAGGCTCGAGGTGTTGCCGGTACGCTGTTTGTTCATAAAATTGCCGGCGCACTAGCCGAAGCTGGCTCTGACCTCGAGGCAGTTTGTGAAGCAGCAAAAAAAGTCGTCAGTGATGTTGCAAGCATCGGCATGTCGCTGGATACCTGTACCGTGCCAGGATCCCCCAAAGAGGAGCGCATTGCAGCGGGCAAAGCCGAGCTAGGCCTTGGTATCCATGGTGAGTCCGGCGTGGAATTGGTTGATTTTACCAGTGCACGTGCTGCCATGAAGTTGGTGCTGGAGCGTCTGGAACCCCATTCTGGTAGCGAGGCAAAGGTGGCCTTGCTCAACAATCTGGGCGGGGCAACTCCTCTGGAAATGTCCGTATTGGCAGAAGAGATGGCCAAGTCGGATATTATTAATAATATTCAATGGCTTGTTGGGCCTGCTTCCATGATGACATCGCTTGATATGCGCGGGTTTTCGGTCTCGCTTTTGCCCGTTGATGATGCTCGTCTTGCTGCATTGCAAACACCTGTATTATTGCGTGACTGGCCGGATTGTTTGACCATTGATACGCCTGAAATTTTTAGAATACCCGATGGTCTGACCCCGATTAAACCGATCCCTTCCAATGATCCGGGGATGGCAGATTTTATTACCCGTTGTTGCGATGTGTTTATTGCTGCCGAGGTGGATTTGAATGCACTGGATGTCAAATCGGGAGATGGTGATACCGGCTCTACTCTTGCAGGCGCGGCGCGGGCATTAAAAAACGCTATTCTACGACTTCCACTGGCCGATGCCACCCAGCTTTATCGTGCGATCGGGCTGGAACTTAGCCAAACCATGGGGGGGTCATCTGGCGTATTGCTGGCAATTTTCTTTTCGGCCACCGGTGACGCGTCATCTTCGGGTCTATCCCATGTGGAGGCATTTAAAGCAGGATTGGCGCGGGTGCAGGAAGTTGGGGGTGCACAACTTGGCGACCGCACCATGATCGATGCTCTAACTCCGGCACTGGATGCTTTGTCCGATGGTCTTTTGGCGGCTGCAAGGGCAGCGCGCGCAGGAGCGGATTCCACGGCCGAAATCGTTAAAGCCAAGGCCGGTCGCGCCAGTTATATTTCACAAGATCGCCTTCTTGGCCATAATGACCCCGGAGCTGAAGCCGTGGCGCTGTTATTTGAGAATCTCGTCTGAAAGATGCTCTAGAGTCAGGACCTATTAAATTCTGGGATTCCCTTTTGTCCTGATTTATGGTTCATCATGGCAAAGGAGATTTGTCATGAGTGATTTGTTTTGGCTTTCGGATGATCAACTTTCAAAGATGGAGCCGTATTTTCCCCTGGCTCATGGGGTGCCGCGTGTGGATGATCGACGGGTGGTTTCTGGCATCATTTTTGTTATTCAAAACGGCCTTCGCTGGCGTGATGCACCCTCTGATTATGGGCCGCACAAGACGCTGTATAACAGGTTCATCCGTTGGAGCCGGTTGGGTGTTTTTGACAACATATTCAGTGCATTAGTTACTCAGGGCGGCAAACCCGATACTCTGATGATTGACGCTACCCACCTCAAAGCCCACCGAACTGCTTGCTCTTTACTAAAAAAGGGGATGTTCCCCGCCGTATTGGCCGCACAAAGGGCGGCTTAAACTCCAAATTACATGCGGTTTGTGATGGCGAAGGCCGTCCGATAATCATGTGCTTGAGTGAAGGGAATATGAGTGATCATATCGGAGCAAAACTGATCTATCCCGCTTTACCTGACAGTACTTCATGTTTGATTGGTGACAAGGGCTATGACAGTGATGAATTTCGTGCCGCCTTGAAAGCCAAATAAATAACACCCTGTATTCCAGCACGAAGAGATCGAAACTTTCCAGCCGGATATTGCAAAACCCTGTATAAACAACGTGATAAGGTCGAAAATATGTTCGGCAGGCTCAAAGACTGGCGACGCCTGGCCACGCGATACGACCGTTGTGCCCACACCTTCTTCTCCGCAATATGCATCGCTGCTATCGTTATATGGTGGATTTAATGAGTCCTGAGCCTAAAGTGTATAGTTCTAGTATGTGATGGTCTATTATTATGCCATCATCAGAAGGAAACATTATGGGATAAGTTTTACACGGCAGCGCCACGACTACGCACGCAATCCGAGCACTAATACAGCGATCGCAGGCTTCGAGCGCGGCGTTGAGCCGAGAGTTGGGGATCAATGTCAAAACGGTGGCCAAATGGCGCAAACGAGATCGTGTGGAAGATACGCGAATGGGGCCAAAGCAGGCGCATTCCACGGTTCTTAGCATTGAAGAGGAGGCGGTGATCGTGGCGTTCAGACGTCACACATTACTGCCGCTGGATGATTGCTTTTATGCACTGCAGCCTACGATTTTGCACCTGACACGATCATCTTTACATCGGTGCTTGCAACGCCACGATATTAGTCGTTTACCAGATATGACGGGTGACAAACCCGCTAAAAAGAAATTCAAACGATATCCCATCGGGTACATTCATATCGACATTGCTGAAGTGCGCACAAGCGAGGGAAAGCTGCGTTTGTTCGTTGCAATCGACCGAACATCAAAGTTTGTTTACGTGGAATTGCACGAGCGGGCCGGCAAGATGGTCGCGGCACAGTTCTTGCGCAATTTCATCGCCATTCTGCCCTACCGCATCCACACGATCCTGACAGACAATGGCGTCCAGTTCACCAATCGCAAGCGGGATACAACGGCATTTGAGCACATCTTTGACAGGGTTTGCCGCGAACATAGCATTGAGCATCGTTTGACAAAAATTGCCCACCCTTGGACCAATGGTCAGGTGGAGCGAATGAACAGAACACTGAAAGAGGCGACGGTGAAACGCTATCACTACGACAGCCATGACCAATTCAAAACGCATCTGTCGGATTTTGTCGATGCCTATAATTATGCCCGTCGACTAAAAACCCTAAGAGGTTTAACTCCCTTCGAGTACATCTGCAAAATCTGGACATCACAACCGGAAAGGTTCACAATAAATCCGACCCATCACCTGCTGGGACTATACACCTAGGTTTCGAAAACAAGCTTAGCGAGCCAGCCTGTGCGGCGTGAGCACTACAGAAAAATCCGAGCTTAGCGGTTTCGATGTTGGGGCGAAGCCGCAACATAATTCCATCCTCTCTGCCATTTTATAAATGCCTATGTAAAAACCCTTTAATGCCTTGAACGGTAAGGTTGATTTTGGGGGTCTAAGCCCTTGGTTCCGGCAGTATGCAATGCGCTAGGAAAAGGCCAATCTCAGCACTGTTCTCTTGAGGGGCAGTTGATCTGATTCCCATAGTTTCCAGGGGGTTGCCCGGATAGCTGTGATCAAGCCAAAAAGCGTGTTTGATTAGTTGCGCCGCGTTCAACCAAACGTAGGCGCTGGGTTCATCCATCAAACGCAGTATCTCCCGAAACCAGCCCTGTTGGTGGTCCTGAATTTCTGTCTCGTAGGCAGGTGAGAATTTTGCCTGAGGACGTGTCCGGTATTCGGTCAACTTGTAAAGACATTAATGGCTTTTACAATCCGCGTCCAAAACATTCGGCATTAGGTTGGAAAAGTCCCTTGAGGTTGGAAAAGTCCCTAGAGGTTGGAAAAGTCCCTTGGCTTTCGAAAGAAAGGCCGCTTAAATGAGAACCTGGAGCAGAGCTAAACTGTGCCAGGTCCAATCCGTAAATAGCGAGAATGGCCTTGCAAACCGACGAAATTCGAATGTTTTGTGCCTTCTCTTAGAGAGGTATCTTTACCCGCTTTTCGAGGTGAGGTTATCCCGTTCAAAAATCCAGTTGTGATCGGGATGGTTCTGGAAGCGCCATTTGCGACGAGGGCCAGCCATAACATTGAGATAATACATCTCGTATCCATAAGGCGCTCCGCAGGGGTGATGGCCTTTGGGCACCAGAACAACATCGCCGTCAGATACCGCCATGGTTTCGTCAAGGGTTTTGTCTTCGGTGAAGACCCGTTGGAAACCGAACCCCTGCGAAGGGTTAAAGCGGTGGTAATAGGTTTCCTCCAGATAAGTCATGTCAGGAAAATTATCCTCGTCATGCCGATGCGGCGGATAGGATGACCAGTTTCCGCTGGGTGTGAAGACTTCGGTGACCAACAGGCTGTCGGCAATGTCGCGGTTTTCCATGCCAATGTTGTGGATGTAGCGCGTATTTGCACCTTTGCCGCGTTCTTCCAAATCAATGCCGTCGGGCCCGATGACTTGGGCATTGTGCCCGCCTTTCCCCGGAGCTGTGCACACCGCCAGTGTAAGATCTGTGGTAGCTGTGGCCGACCAATCCGTGCCGTTCGGGATATAAACACAATGGGGCGGTTTGCGCTCGAACACATTCATGCGTGCGCCAAGCTCGCCGAAATCTTTGCCTGCGCCGCTAATTTTGGCTTTGCCTTCGACCAGCACCAGAATAACCTCGGTGTCATCGGTCCGTTCGATGACACTGTCGCCCGCCTTCAGCCGGTAAAGCCCAAAACCCACATAGCCCCAACCTGCGCTCTGCGGTGTTATGTTGTGGACTTTTCCATTGGTACCAGTTGGTTTACGTAACAGATCAATCATTCGTTTATCCTTCATCCAGACCGGCCACGCGGGCTATTTCCCTAAGAGCTTTCAAGCCCATCGTCTGATACTCTAGCGGATTGCGAACTGCGGGGTCCTGCTCGGCTTCGATTACCAGCCAGCCCTCGTAACCGTGCTCTGCGGCGATTTTCAAGACGGGTTCAAAGTCAACACCGCCTTCCGGATCTCCGGGGACAGTGAACACACCACGTCGCACACCTTCTAGAAACGACAAACCGTCCTCCAACACCTGGGCTTTAATCGCGGGGCGCACGTTTTTTGCGTGCAAGTGCGCTACACGGTCCATGTATTTCTGCGCAAGTACTGTCGGGTTGATACCGGCAAACCATGCGTGACCCGTATCAAGCAACAGCTTCGTTGCCGGTCCGGTATTGGCCATGAAGGTATCGATTTCGGCGGCATTCTCGACTATGGTGCCCATGTGATGATGGTAAACCAGTGTGATCCCCTGATCTGCGCAATATTTCGCAATAGCCTCTACATCGGCACCAAAGGTGCCCCATTGATCATCCGGCAATTTTGGGCTTTCGCTCAAGGGAAGATCATCGCGACCATGAATTGCGTTCGAGGTTTCGCATACAATACAGACCTTGCATCCCATAGCTTTCAGCAGATCAAGATGCGGCTGTATCTCCCTTTTCTCATCCTCGAGCGAATGAGTGAGCAAGTTCAACGAATGCCATCCCGAGATGAGCTGCAACCCGTGAGGTCGAAGGGTTGCAATTAACGCTTCGGGTTCGACAGGCATTTTGTGGCCCTTTTCGATACCGTCGAATCCTATACTACCTGCCTCTGACAGGCATTGGTCCAGTGAAATTTTTGCGCCTAGGCTCTGGTCATCATCATTGGACCACGCTATCGGGTTTGTTCCATATAGTATCATTGGTCAGGTTCCGTATCAGTCAGTTTTGCGCTGATTTTTGAGGTAATTTTCGTAAGCGATGCGGGCATCGTTAACAGGGGCGCGCTCCGAGACTTCCGGAACGGCAACATTCCACCACGCGCCGCCCTCCTTTGTCGTTGGCATAGGGTCGGTGTCGATAACAATGGCGTATGAGCGATCGGCGGCGCGGGCGCGTTGCATCGCCTCTTCCAATTCGAAAATTGAACCGACCTTTTCGGCAATCGCCCCCATAGCACCGGCATGCGCGGTGAAGTCTATATCCGATGGTACTGTATGCCGGGCGGTGTCAAGCAGGTTGTTAAAGCTCTCTCCACCGGTGCCGATTTGCAGGCGGTTGATACAGGCAAAGCCGCGATTATCAAGAATGACTATGATAATCTTGTGGCCGAGCATGACACTCGTTGCCAGTTCAGAGTTCAGCATCATATATGAGCCATCACCGACCATGACCACAACCTCGCGGTCAGGATAGGCCATTTTCACGCCCAACCCCCCAGAGATTTCATACCCCATGCACGAAAAACCATATTCAACATGATACCCGTTCGGCTTGCGGGATTTCCATAGTTTGTGCAATTCACCTGGCAATCCGCCCGCAGCACAAACTACAATGGCATTGTCATCTACACTGCGCTGCACAGCCCCGATAACCTGTGCATCTGTAGGCAATGCCTTGCCTTCAGGTGCCGCAGTGCCAATATCTACTGCGTTCATCCACGATGCTTTCAGTGATGCGTCAGGTTCATCGGCGTGATAATCTCGTAGCGCGTTTGAAAGCTCCTCAAGCCCGGTTTTGGCGTCAGACACCAGCGATAACGCGTTGTGCTTATGGCTATCGTAAGCAGTGATGTTCAACGATAGAATGCGCCGAGAGGGGTTTTGGAACAGTGACCAGCTTGCCGTTGTAAAATCCTGAAACCGCGTACCAACGCCAATGACCAGATCAGCCTTTTCAGCCACGGCATTTGCTGCCGAGGATCCAGTTACGCCAATGGCGCCAAGGTTTAACGGATGGTCCCAGGGCAGGGACGATTTTCCGGCCTGCGTTTCGGCCACCGGAATTCCGTGTTTCTCCGAGAAAGCCAGCAATGTGGCGGTAGCGCCGGAATAATGAACGCCACCACCCGCGATGATAAGCGGGTTTGTGGCCACCGAGATTGCGTCAGCCGCCGCCTCAAGCTCGGCCAAATCAGGGCGCGGTCGCCGCTGCGACCATACTTTGGTGGCAAAAAAACTTTCCGGCCAGTCATAGGCTTCGGCTTGCACATCCTGACAAAACGCCAGGGTAGCAGGGCCACATTCGGCAGTATCTGTCATAGTGAGCATGGCGCGCGGCAATGCGGTAAGCAATTGTTGGGGGCGAGTGATCCGATCAAAATAGCGGCTTACAGGTTTGAAACAATCGTTCGCACTGATTGTAGCGTCGTTAAAATCCTCGATCTGCTGCAAAACAGGATCGGGTGCGCGGTTCGCAAACACATCGCCTGGAATAAACAAAACGGGTAGCCTGTTAACATGTGCCAACGCCGCCGCTGTCACCATATTTAGCGCCCCCGGTCCGATCGAGGACGTCACCGCCATTGCACGTTTGCGATTGCTGGCCTTGGCAAAGGAGATTGCGGCATGGGCCATGCCTTGTTCATTATGACCGCGCCATGTCGGCAAATCATCCCCTGCGGCATGCAATGCCTCACCCATCCCGGCAACATTACCATGGCCGAATATGGCCCAGCATCCGGCCATAAACCGTTCACCATCTTCATTTATCTGCGCTGAAAGATAACGCACCATAGCCTGCGCTGCGGTTAGTCTGATTGTGTTCATTTGCCCACTCCGTTTCGGGCTGCGTCCCATATATCGCACAGGTCGCGGTATTTTGTTGTCATTTGATCAATAGCTTTCTGATCGCTTAAAGCGCCTGCCAGCCATTCTTGTGCGGCAGCGGCAAAAATTGTGCGCCCGACAGCAAAGCCTTTGACCAGATTATGTTTGGCGGCAACACCAAAGCTGGCACTTAGCTCAGCCATAGGCGCATCCAGCCCCAGCACGACTACCCCCCGGCAATAGGGGTCGTTTTTTTCGATCATCGCACAGGTTTCTTGCCACGCAGCATGGTTTTGCATTGGCTCGAGCTTCCACCAGTCCGGATAAACCCCTATTTCATAAAATCTCTGGATGATATTTGCCGTTGTTGTATTGTCGCATTTCGCTACCTTGGAGGGAATCACTTCCAATAGAAATTCCAGCTTGTTACGTCGTGCCGATGCAAATAGCCGCTGAATTGTTTCCTCCTGTGCGGTTAAAATTTTGGCATCATCATCGGGGTGGTAAAAGCACAAGGCCTTTACCACATGTGCCACCGGCCATTCGCTTAATCCGCCAAAATCCGGCCCGATCTCTGGTTCCAGTGTCAAGGGGCGCGAGCCGGGCCACTCAACAGGGCGGCCAATCCACAGGCCTGTGTCGCTCGCATCAAACAGGGCCTCTTGCCCCAAACGATTGTCGCATAAAATACCATAGCCCGGGTTGCCCGCTGCCACCCTTTTTGCAGCAACCAGACAAAGTTGTTTAAACGGTTCTATACGCGAGCGATCCGCACCAACAGCATCGGCTATTTCTTCAAGCTGCATTCGGTGGTCAAAGGCAAATACCCGCATTTCGGGCCACTCGCCTGTGCGGTTGGTTGACCAGTGGATCTGCTCCAGCGCCGCGTCTTTGCGCAAGGCGGGGTTTTGAATGCCTGTATCAAAGAAATACTGCAATTCATCCCAGCTGGGATAGGCCGGAGTGCAGCCATGGCGGCTAACAGCAAAGGCCCCGCAGGCGTTGGCGTATTTCAGCGCCGTTTGCCAATCGCGATCAGTCAACCACCCCTTTAGCAACCCCGCCATGAAGCCGTCGCCCGCACCCAGAACATTGAACACCTCGATTGCAAATCCCGGGCCGGTTTGGCCATCATCCAGACTATCGGGAATATTGCCGGTAAAGGCGCTTGCCCCCATTGGGCCGCGCTTGCAGATCAGCACCGCGTTGCTGACATTTCGTACATTACACAACGCCTGAATGGTATCTGAGGTGCCACCCGCGATGTGAAACTCCTCTTCGGTGCCGACAATCAGATCAAAGAGATGCAGGGTTGATTGCAGCTTTTCCGTGACCTTGTCCGAGGCGATAAAACGGTTTTCACCGTCATTATGCCCGGACAAGCCCCAAAGGTTGGGGCGGTAGTCAATATCAAGCGCGGTGCGGGTGTCATATTCCTGCGCCAGCCGCAACGCTTTCAGCACCGCAGCTTCGGTGTTTTCATGGCTCAGATGGGTTCCGGTGACGGTCAGGCAAGTGCTGTCGCGGATTAAATCCGGATCAATGTCATCTTCGCACAAAGCCATATCGGCACAGTTTTCGCGGTAAAATATCAAAGGGAAATGCGTGCGGTCACGGATACCTAGAAGCACCAGTGCGCTCAGGCGGTCAGGGTCAGTGATAACCCCGCGCACATCAACCCCTTCGCGTTGTAACTGCTCGCGGATAAACCGACCCATATGTTCGTTTCCAACCCGGGTAATCAGGCCGGATTTCAAACCCAGACGGGCACAACCAGCGGCAATATTGGTGGGCGAACCACCAATATATTTGTTAAATGACCCCATATCCTCGAGCCGGCCGCCGATTTGCGCGCCGTATAAATCAACCGAGGAGCGGCCAATAGTCACAACATCCAGTTTCACACGATCCTCGCAAATGGCTTATTGGAATATGGCCCTGCGGCCACCGTAAAAATATTTCGTCAAAATTAATTATAGAATATATATTCTAACAATGGAAGCATTGATATTTATTTTTTACGGCTCGGTATTCCGCGCCGGGTGCCAACAGCAACCGCTAGTGTAATTGCCAAAGACAAGGGGGCTGTGAGGGCGCGAAAGGATCCGACATCCACCTCGGAAACTGTTAGGGTCGTAGCTCCCAGATTGTGCAGAGGTGAGTTGATAGCATCGGTAATGGCCACAATCTTGCTACCTTGCGCCTTTGCAAATGTCGCAAGATCAATGGTTTCTTGCGTATATGGTGCAAAGGTTATAACCACCAGAACATCGTCCGAAAGTATAGCGTGGCGATGGTCCAGGTTACCGAACTTGCCGTGAAGCATTGCGGGAACCCCCATCTTTTCAAGGGCATAACCAAAATAAGCAGCCACCGGAAAGGCGCGGCTAAGGCCTATGATGTGGATCATTGGTGCCTTACTGATGGTCGTGACGGCGTGTTCCAATACGGCGGGTTCGATTGAACCTGCCAGATTTTCGAGCGATGCACGGCCTGCGTGAACAAATTCGGCAAGCAATGCAGATGGGCTTTCGTCACCGCTGGCACGCAATGCTTCAAGACGGGTCGCGTAATCTGGCCATCGTTGGCTGAACTTTTCGCGAAACATTCGCTGCATCTGGGAGTAGCCGGAAAAGCCCATTAGCTGGCAAAACCGGATAAATGCCGAGGGTTGTACACCCGCAGCATTTGACAGATCAGCAATAGTTGAAACCGCGATTATATCGGTGTTTTGAGCGACATAATCGGCGCATTGCCGCAGACGCTTTGGCAATGTATCGGTGATCTGGATTAGCCGGAGTTGAAATTCCTCTAAAGTTTGTGGCGCCTCTGATTTCGTCATTCACATTCTTTCGTTTTAGCTTGACATGACATTAGAATATATATTCCACTATCTGGAATATATATTCTAATAGAGAGCGCGACCAAAGTCCATTCTGGAGTAATAGTCCGTAGTTCAACAAAGGTTAAATGTATGACATTACGAATTGCCATTCTTGGAGCCGGTCGTATTGGGCAGGTTCATGCTAAGGCCGTCACCTACAGCCCAACAGCCAAATTGGTGGCGGTAGCCGACGCGTTTGAGGCTTCGGCCAATGCCCTGATTGCGGAATTTGGCGGCGAGCTGCGCAGCACGGGCGATATTGCCACCGCCGATAACATCGACGCCGTTCTGATCTGTACACCCACCAATACCCATGCAGATTTGATCGAAATGTTTGCCCGCGCGGGCAAAGCGATATTTTGTGAAAAACCGATTGATCTCGGGATAAACCGAGTTAATTCCTGCCTTCAGGTCGTCGCGCAAACCAATGCAACGCTGATGGTCGGTTTCAACCGCAGGTTCGATCCTCATTTTATGGCGTTAAAAGATACGATAACCGCTGGGCATATTGGCGAGATCGAGATGATTAACATTATTTCGCGCGACCCCGGTGCGCCCCCTGCGGAATATATCAAGGTCTCGGGCGGTATCTTCAAGGATATGTCAATCCACGATTTTGACATGGCGCGGTTTTTGCTGAACGAGGAAATCGAAACAGTGATGGCAAGCGCATCTGTTTTGGTGAACCCGGAAATTGGCGAACTTGGGGACTATGACAGCGCTAACATTATCCTCACCACGGCAAGCGGCAAGCAATGCGCGATCTCGAATTCGCGACGCGCCACTTATGGCTATGATCAACGGATCGAGGTGCACGGCTCGCTTGGGCTGGTGTCAGCCAAAAACCAGCGGGCGGTCGACATTGAACTGGCGAATGATGACGGATTTACCCGCCCGCCGCTCCATGATTTTTTTATGACCCGGTATATCGCAGCTTATGCCGCCGAAATAGCGAGCTTCATTGCCAATGTTGAGGGAAAATCACCAGCCATTCCTAGTGGCCATGACGGGCTAGCCGCGCTGGCTATCGCTGAAGCCGCGCTGAAATCCGTATCCGAGGGTCGTGCTGTCCGGTTGAGCGAGATCATTTGATAGTGTAGTTCAAGCCGCTTGCTTATCCCTATTTAACGCTGCGCGCCTACCAGCAAATCTTGCAACTGTGCGGATATGGCAGGCGTTGTGCATAATACTTCTCCGCCGTTGGCAATAAAATCATCCATTGGCGGGGCAACAACCCCGGCACCGGCCTCGCTGGCGATCAAAACACCTGCCAGCGCATCCCAGCTGTTCAGGTGCTTTTCATAGTAAAAATCCACAACACCTTCGGCCATGCGCACCAGTCCTATGGCTGCGGAGCCGATTTTTCGATGTTCAATACCCGCGTCAAACAGCGCCTGTAACTGGTTCAGATACAGCGCAAAAGGCGTGCGCCGCGATGCGCCAAGAATACCCATCGCCATTTGTGGACCGGTGGTGTTAGAGACGCCAATTTTTTCACCGTCTCGCCATGCTCCGTGACCAAGCCTGGCCGAATATATCCTATCGGTCGGGCTGTCATGCACAATGCCCAGAACGGTAACACCGTCCAGGACATATGCGATCGAAACACCCCAGTGCCGTAAACCGCGCAGGTAATTCGCTGTGCCGTCAATCGGGTCAACCACCCATGTGCCGCGCCGCCCTTTTGCCCCCCCGGTTTCCTCTCCGATAAAGCCATCTTCAGGAAATTCCCGGGCCAACGTGGATTTAATCCTGTATTCGGCTTGCCGGTCGGCAATGGTGACAAAATCCTGTGTGCTTTTTTTCTCGATACCAAGTGCCTTACCGCCACTTTCATTCCAGAACTGCAATGCCTCACGCCCCGCTTCCTGCGCCAGAATACGGACAAGGTGCAATCGCCTAGTCAAAGCCTCGTCATTAGGCATCGGTGCGCCCTTTACTAAAATGCTGGTAAACTTTGGGATAGGAGGTAAGGATTTTGAAGCGGTCCGGGTAATCCAGATTGACCAAATCTGGCCTGTACTTGATATAAGAGGCCAATTCGTCCCAATCAGATCGTCTGCTATAAAGCATGGAGCGCACCCCAAGGGCATGGCATTGCTCAATTTCTGCCAAATTATCGCGCTCCACATCAAATTCTACAATCTGGGCTCCATAGGCATTTATGGCATTTGATACCGATGAAAACTTCCAACGGGGGGCCATCAAAATTATCTCGCTGGATTGCTGACGCAACCAATGTAGAACTTTCATATCCCCGCTCCAAAAAAAGCATTTTTCAAGCATATTGTGGACCTTGACGATTGCAAGCACCGCCTCGGCCTGAGCATGTTTGATTTCCACATAAACGCCGGCGCGCCCGTTTACCAGTTCAAAATACTCTCCCAATGAGGGGATTTTCATGCCGGCAGCACCTTCACGAAACCATACTCCCGCATCTAGCTTTTGAATTTCAGCCATATGGTGGTTTTTAACACATCCGCGCCCGTTTGTTGTGCGCTTTACATCCCCGTCATGGATCACAACCAGTTTTTTATCGGCCGTAGTGCGAACATCCAGCTCGACAAACTGGAAACCCTGATCAAGACAGATTTTTGCAGCTTCGAGGGTGTTTTCAGGAGCCAGCTTGTTTGCACCTCGATGACAAACAATGTCGAGCGGGTTAATTGGGTCTGGCCGATAGGGTTTTAGCAGTTCGGGACGGTTTGAGCACAGGCCCATAACCGGCTTGTCCAACAGCTTTGCCACAATATCAAACCGGTCCTCATCCCAAAGCACGATCTGGTATTCACCCAATCTGTGCATTAGCTCATCGCTCAGCAATTCATCGGGGTTTGGCGAAGAGTTACGCCAGCAAATATGAACAATATCTACTGCAACCCCGTTCAGATATTTACTGGGGTCGGCCCCACCCGGCACCAGAACACCAAGCGGATAATCGCACTGATTCTCCCGCAATTCATCAATCCACTTCACATTGAACGAAGCAAGGCAGGCAAATCTGAAACCCTTCTCCTGCAACAAACGCCACGCCACAGTCCCGGCACTTTCGCCCTTGATTTCAATATAGAGGCCGCACCCGGTTTGTTGCGCCAAAGCAATTACCTCTTCAAGGCGCGGTATGTGTTGGCCTTCGGGTAGACGAACGGCAGATATTTGCGCCCAGGTGGATTTCGAAATAAGCAATTCATGGCCCGATACGCGCAACAGATTATCATCGTGGGAAACGACACAAATCCCATCAGCAGACAGATGTACGTCCAGCTCCCACATTTCAGCGCAAAGATCAGCGGCTATCTGGAAGGATTTTAGCGTGTTTTCAGGGCCATAATCACTGGCCCCCCGGTGGGCAATGGCCAAAGGGTGGCCGGTAAGGAGCGTTTCCGGCCAGCTGAATTTTTTCAACCATTGTTTCGTCAGCGTCAAATCAATGACCCGTCTTGATCAAAAACCAGCATGCGGTCAGCATCAATACCCCATTTTACCTTATCACCGATCTTTACGGGCGATTGAGAGCCTTGTATAGAGCGCAAAATATTTCCGCCAGTCAGTTTTACATTATAAAGAGTTTCGCGCCCCTGCGCCTCGATAAATGAAACCGTCCCCTCAACCATTGTGCCAAGATCAGGCTGAAAAAATTCAGGTCTTATGCCGACACGCACTTCACGCCCCTTGTGGGAAGAACTTATGGCAGTACTTACCGGAACTTTTATTCCCGAACTCGGCTCCACAAAATTTTTGCCCGCAATTTTTCCATTCAAAAATGCAATCGGCGGCGAGCCCAAAAACCCGGCCACATAATCTGAAGCTGGCTTATTATACATTTCACGCGGTTCGGATATTTGCAAAATACGTCCCGCATCCATAATCGCTATCCGATCACATATGCTCATGGCCTCAACCTGATCATGGGTCACCAGGACAGCTGTTATGCCGGTCTCCTGTTGAATCCTGCGAATTTCGCTCCGCATCTCAAGGCGCAAAGTTGCATCCAGATTGGCCAGCGGTTCATCAAGCAACAGCACATCGGGGCGCCGTATCAAGGCCCGTGCCAGCGCAACCCTTTGTTGCTGACCGCCCGAAAGTTCCCCCGGCCGCCGTTGCAACAATTCGGTGATGTGAACCATTTCGGCAATTTCTGCGACCTTGAATTTGATCTCTGCGGCGCTTTCCTTGCGCAATTTTAGTGGGAAGCCGATATTTTGCTCCACATTCATGTGGGGATAGAGCGCAAATGACTGGAATACCACGCCCACATTTCTCTCCTGCGAGGTGACATTGGTCACGTCCCGGGCGCCAAATAAAATCCGCCCTCCATTGACCTTGTGTATGCCGCAGATGGCAAATAATGTAGTGGATTTTCCACAACCCGAACCGCCAAGCAAAGCAATCATTTCGCCATCATGGACCTCGAGATCCATTTCATCAATAACCGTCAGATTGCCGAAATTCTTGGTGAATTTTTCAAGTAAAATACGCATCAGCCCTTAGTGCCCCCACTATAAATATTCATTAGCCTGTTTTGGAAGAATACAAACAGCACGATTACCGGGACGACATAAAATACGCCCACCGATTTGAATAATGCCATGTCAAAGTTTTGATCATCGGCAATCAGTGCCGCCAGATATACCGATAACACCTGCACATTGTTGTCGGGTGCCAGAACCAGCGGCAGAATAAATTCTGACCAACCGGATAAAAACGAGAAAATACCCAGCGCCAGGATCGCAGGTTTTACCTGGGGCAAAACGAGCTTGGTCCACACTTGAAAACGGGTGGCGCCGTCTTGAATACCAGCCATCTCGATTTCCCAGGGCACGGTGTCATAAAACCCTTTCATTATCCAGATGCCAAACGGCAATTCCAGCGCAGTTTTTACCAGAATTACCCCGGCCAAAGAGTTGTAAAGCCCCAGCATTTGCAGAATCAGAAAAATAGCAATCAGCAATGTTACGGTTGGAAAAGCATGCAGCACCATGATGGCGCCCAGAAAAAACGAACGTGCCGGTAATTGTAAACGCGAAAGCGCATAGCCCGCAGACGAAGACACCATCAGCACAATAGCCATTGTCACTGTGGCAAAAACAAAAGTATTCCATGTGGCCAGCCAGATAGAGGGACGCCCCGGAATTGTTTCGGTCAGGAAACGCCAATGCTCCAGAGTTAATTCGTTGGGGATCATCGAGCCGGGTGGCGTATTGGTAATCGTATCCACGAACAGATATATATACATCAGAATAAGCGGAGCCGTCAGTATCCCAAGGAACAGGATCATCGGCCATTTACGGTAATTACCACTCATAACAATATTCTCCTGCTATTCTATTTTTGGCGGTGCTGTAAGGTTTTTGAAGTCAAACAGCTTGAGATAAATAAGCGACACACTTATGCCAATGACCACCAGCACCAGCGATAGAGCTGCTCCATAGCCATATTGCAGCGCGCCGCCATAATTTTGCAGCGCCTTGAGATAGGTGGAGAGTGCCCAGACTTCCGTCGCGCCGCCCGGGCCACCATCAGTGGCCAAAAGAATATATTCAAACGAGGTCAGCAACGACAATGTCTGATAGATAGTGATAAATAGGATTGGCCAGCGCAATTGCGGTAGAATAATGTGCCATATTTGCTGGCGTCGATTAGCACCATCCACCTCACTGGCATGAAACAGCGAGGGGGGGATAGCCTTGATGGCCGAGGAAAAAATCAGCATGCCCATCGAGGCACCCACGATACCATTGATCAGAATAATAAATGTCCAGGCATTGGCCGGGCTATCAAGCAGCCAGTTGCGCGGGGCAAATCCCAGCGGCTCAAGAACCACCGACAAAAAACCACTATCCCAGGCCAGCCATTTCCACATAAGCACATAAAGTACCGGCGGAGTTACCCTTGGCAGCAACCAGATTGAGCGGAAAAAACCCGCTGGTCTTGTGGGCATGTAGTGGGTGGATATGGAAAGCACCAGTGCAAATCCGGTGTTGAACAGAATAAGCGTCGTAAACACATAAAACAGAGTGTTTATTAGTGTTTTTTGAGTGTCAGGCAATTCGATCATAGTTTTGAAGTTTTGCGTGGTAAACACCCATCCGGTATATGCAACTTCAATCAATCTTTGTTTTTGATCTTCATTTAACCCAATACCAAAATTCGCAATTGCTGCCAACATCTCATCTTTTGTATCAAAGCGGACATTGACCACAGATTTCTGGAATTGGGCGGAAATTGCTTTAATTTCCCGTGTCGTCGAGGGGCGGGCCCTGAGGGATTTAATTGCTGTTTCAAGAGCACGCCTACTGCCAAAACTTTCCCCTAAAAAGTTTGCTTCCAACTCAGCTACGGCTGTAGCATCAGCCCCGGCCTCTATCGCAGCTACAAGTCCGTCTTCGTCAATAGTGTAGACTTTTTCCCTTAATTGCTCGGCCAATTCGTCTTCACCATAACGGCTGACTAGTGGCCGCAAAGCACTTTCTGAGACCATATAGGAGCCACCGGTTATGCCGGTCGCGGTACTCATGTTGGTAAAACCGAATACTCCAGTCAAAACCACCGGAGCCAGAAAAAACAAAAATACGAAAATCCCAGCGGGCGCCAGCAGAAACAGCCCAAGATGCTTTGAATTACCCATCAACTCCCCGCCTAATTTTATCTAACAATGGTTACGCCAGCTTGCCAGCAATCGTGTTTTCCGAAAAAAACCAGCCCGCTTCCGGATCAAGCCAGAAGGCATATTTTTTTTGGGAAACACATGGTAACCGCCGGCGCGAATTTTTGCGCCGGCGGAGTTTTATTCTAGCGGATTACGATATTGTCGCCAAGCGCTGCCTTTAGCTCGGTTTCAACATCAGCAATCGCATCTTCAACGGATTTCTGACCAGTCCATGCAGCCTGCAAACCACTAAACATCACTTCGAAATATTGCCCGAAGTTCACGTTGTTGGGTTGGGCGGATGCAAACGGAAGCAATACTGGAGTTGCTTCTCGGATCCAGCGATCGCCGGCATACAACCCTACGGTTTCCTCTGATTTGGAAATACCCAGATGAGCTGAATTAACAGCATGTAGGGCATTGATCCTAGGTTCAGACGCAATGGTTATCAACTCACCTGCAATACCCATGATGTCTTCATCATCCTGCTTGGTAATAAGATAAACCAGCGGTTGCGTTAGTGTGTTGGCCCGACCATTGTCGCCACCGCCCGGCACCAGGGAAAAGGATGCATTTGCAAAGAAATCCATGCCGTACTTGTCGGTCCATTCGGCAAACTGCCAAGTACCGCCCTGCCACATTCCAACCTGTCCTGAAGTCAGCGCACCATGCCACTGATCCCACGGGGTTCCAATATGGTTTTTGCTAACTACACCCATTTCAACCGCATCAACAAAGAACTGATAGAATGCAGCCATTGCGGTTTTGTCGAGCAGCAAACGACCGTTTCCGTCCTCCATTTCGCCACCAAAGGCCATATAGTACATCCAGTAATCCGGCCCTTTGGACGGGCGTGGCCAAAAACCTCTGTTTTCCTCAACCAGACCGGCGTCCTGAATTTTCTTGGCGTCATCGAGCATATCGTAAAGGGTGTAATCTCCTGCACGGATTTTCTCTGCAAGCCCGTCAATTTCCGCATCTGAGTATCCAATGGCTCTCATATGGGGCTTATAGAAAAAGAATGGCCGTGATTCAGCATCTTGAGGAATGGCCCATACCTGATCCTGAAAGGAAGTAATTTCCAGCAAGTTCGGGTATATGTCGTTAAGGGGCCACGCGTCCAAATCCACATAGTCCTCAGCTGGCACGATCAGACCGGATTGTGCCCAAGGCGCAATGTCGACATGGGAAGCCACAACTATGTTGGGCGCAGTGCCAGCTTCGGCAGCAAGCGTTACGCCTTGGCGGAATTCATCCCATTGGGTAAAGGGTTTGCCATCAATATTGATGTGAATTATTTTGCCCTGAACCGCATATTCGCGCTCAAGCAGATCTGCCGCGATCTCAATCGCACCGATCCGGTAGATATCGCTGGGCCCAGCCAGCGCCCATACCGAAATGTCATATTCAACCCCCTCATCGGCAAGGGCGGCGCCCGAACCTATGGCTAATGTGCTCGTGGTTACCAGCGCTGCCAGCAGTGTTTTGCAATGTCTCATTATTCCCTCTCCCAGGTTTTTCGGTCATGTTTGACCCGTTATCCGACGTTAGAAAACGCCCATGCTGCATTTTAAGCATATTTTTTCTACCAGTGCAAAGGATATTCTGTACTAATTTTTTTTGGCATAAATATTCTATTATTGTTGGCGTTTCGACAAGCAAGATGAAACCACAAGCGGGTACATAGTATTTACTGTGAGTTGGCTTGAATCTGGGGATCCCGCAAAAATGCTACTGAAAACTTAGCCCAGTGTAGGCATATTGAATTCCGGATCACCGCGTTGCCCTGTTGGCCAGCGGGTGGTTGTAGTTTTTATACGGGTATAAAACCGTACACCCTCCGGGCCATGCATATGGTGGTCGCCAAAGACTGAAGATTTCCAGCCGCCAAAGCTGTGATAGGCCATCGGCACTGGAATAGGCACATTGATGCCCACCATCCCCACCTCTACATCCTGCGCGTAATTCCGCGCCGTATCACCATCGCGGGTAAATATTGCCGTGCCATTGGCATATTCATGGCTATGCACCAGATCCAGCGCCTCTTGATAGCTGTCGCATCTCACAACGGAGAGGACCGGACCAAAGATTTCCTCTTTCCAGACGCTCATGTCGGGGGTCACGTTGTCAAGCAGCGTGCCACCGATAAAATACCCGTTTTCAGAGCCTTGTTTATCTTGTTTGAACCCGCGCCCATCCACAACAATTTTTGCGCCCTCGGCTTCACCCGTATCGATGTATGCGCGCACTTTGGCGAGATGTTGTTCCGTTACCAGCGGTCCCATATCCGAGCTTTTATCGGTCGTTGCGCCGATTCTGAGCGCCTCAATTTTAGGCACCAGCTTTTCGATCAGCGCATCGGCAACCGCATCGGTAACCGGCACAGCCACCGAAATCGCCATGCAGCGCTCGCCCGCCGAGCCAAAGGCCGCGCCCATCAGCGCATTTGCGGTCATTTCCATATCAGCGTCAGGCATGATAACCGCGTGGTTTTTTGCGCCACCCAAGGCTTGCACACGTTTAGCGTTATCGGTGCCGGTTTTGTAAATATATTCCGCAACCGGTGTGGAGCCAACAAAACTGATAGCCCTTACGTCTTTATGATCTAACAGCGCGTTCACAGCGTCTTTATCCCCCTGAATCACGTTAAATACACCGTCGGGCAGCCCAGCCTCGGTTAGCCACTCAGCCAGCTTCAGGGCAGCCGAAGGCACCCGCTCGGAGGGCTTTAATACAAATGTGTTGCCGCAGGCGATTGACACCGGGAACATCCACATCGGAACCATAGCAGGGAAGTTGAAGGGGGTAATGCCCACACACACACCAAGGGACTGGCGGATATTGTGGCAATCCACGACAGAGCCGACATTCTCGGAAAACTCGCCTTTCAGGAAGCTCGGCGCGCCGATAGCAAATTCGACGACCTCAAGCCCCCGGGTAACTTCGCCCAAAGCGTCATCATGGGTTTTTCCGTGCTCGGTAGCCAGAACGGAGGCCAGTTCATCCGCACGCTCCCATAGAATATTCTTGAACTTGTCCAATATTCGAACCCGGCGCAAAGCTGGCGTTTTTGACCATTTCGGCCATGCGGCCTTGGCGGCAGCAACGGCGGTGGAAACGTCACCAGCCGAGGCCAGCGCAACAGTTTTTTCAATCGCACCACTGGCGGGATTATAAATCGGCTGGCTGCGGCCAGAATTTCCGGCAACGTATTTTCCGTTTATGAAATGTGCGCGTTCTATCATGGTATCCTCCTGTTTGAGGGTACACGGCTATCGACAACTAATATCCAAATATATAGTTATTACTCAGTATCAGTTATTCATTTGTGGATATAAGCTATGAATTGGGACGACCTGAAATACTTTTTGGCCGTGGCGCGCCACGGGCAAATTCTTGGTGCTGCGCGGCGGCTAGGGGTTTCGCAAGCAACACTTAACCGGCACGTAACAGGGCTAGAGTCCGGGCTAAAAACGAGCCTGTTTAACCGCTCAACAACGGGTTGTGAACTGACGAAGCATGGACGTGCGCTGATGCAACATGCCATTCGGATTGAAGCGGAAACTCTACAAATTTCTTCGACACTTTCCGGACGGGAAAGTGAGGTTTCGGGCACTGTCCGCATAGGAGCACCCGATGGTTTTGGTGTCGCGTTCCTTGCGCCCCGCCTGCACTTGCTGACTGAGAAGTTTCCAAAATTATCGGTGCAACTCGTGCCGATACCGCGACATTTTTCTTTGTCCCGGCGCGAAGCCGATATTGCCGTTACTATCGGGCGCCCAGAAAAAGGCCGCTTACGTGCACAAAAACTAACCGACTATTCACTGGGACTATATGCGTCGAAAAGCTATCAGAAAGACCATGACCTACCCACAACCCCCGAGGAGCTTGCCGATCACAAGCTGGTCGGATATGTCGAAGATCTCATTTTTACCCCTGCTTTGAATTACGCCGAACATTTTCTAGGCAATTGGCACTCAACAATAGAAGTATCAAGCGCGCTTGGCCAGATGGAGGTTGTCCGGGCAGGCGGGGGTATTGGTATTTTGCATGACTTTATTGTCCGCGACGCAACCGACCTGATTCCGGTTATGCCAGACAAACGTCTTTTCAGGAGCTATTGGACCGTTTGGCATGAAGACCTGAAGAATATACACCGAATAACCGAGGTAGTCAGTTTTTTAAAGGAATTAGTGCGCGCAGAGAAAATGGTATTTTGATCTGGATATGTCTGTTTTGTCCATTAATTAGTTGTAGCGCAGTGAATCTACAAGCCTGTAAGAAAAAAGGTCTTTGATGCAGCGGGACTATAATACTCTGTCGGGCACGTGTGCATATCGGAAAAGCTGAATCAAAATATTTGACTGAATGCAGATTTTGGCTTGCCTCGATAATTTTGGCTTGCCTCGATAATAAAGTGGCGTCTTGATAATGAAAAAGGGCCACGAAACTCGCGGCCCTTAAATTATGTTTTATATTCAATTACCTTAGCGCGGAGGCAAAGGCATCCAATCTGGCACAGACACATTCGCATGGGCGAATTGCGGCATCTTGGCAGACAGATCCGCCATGTTTCTGATGTCATTGTCATTGAGCATTTTCTGGGTGATCAGAGTTGGAGGAATAATCACACTTGCGCCCACTTCTTCACCAGCCAAAAGCATGGCCAATGTGCGCACCGAAACCTCGCCAACCACAGCAGGGTTGGTAGCAGCGGTTGCTACCCATGCTGAACCAGGTTCGCGCATAGCTGCGATATCAGCGGTAGAAACGTCAGCCGAATATATCTTGATCTGGTCAGTTAAACCGGCCTCGTCCACAGCAATTTTTACACCTTTGGCAAATTCGTCATAAGGAGCAAACATCACGGTTATGTCCGGATTAGCCTGCAAGACAGATCTGGCCTGATTGGCTACCGAGTTGGCAATCGGGTTGTCTAAAGTGCCAAATACGGCAACTTCATCAATACCTGGATTGGCGGCTTTTACCCCGACCCATGTTTCATCACGCCGGTCCAAAGGAGCAATACCAGCTACATAGACGTAGCCAGCCTTGAACGCGGTGCCATTGTCTTCAAGCGCCTGTTCAAGGGCCAGACGGGCCAGATCACGGTCACTTTGTTCGATCTGTGGAATGGAAGCGTTTTCGACATTCACATCAAAAGCCACTACTTTTATACCCGCATCAATAGCGCGCTGTGCTGCTTCTTGCATGCTTTCGGTTAACCCGTGTTGAATGATAATACCATCCACCCCGAGCGCAATAGCCTGATCAACCATATCAGCCTGCAATGCCGCATCCTGACGGCTGTCAAATATCCGAAGGTCTACCCCGAGTGCTGCTGATTGTGCCTCTACCCCTGAAAGGTAGGCCTGAAAAAAGTCTCCCGTTGAAAGATATCGCACGAGAGCTATTTTTACTTCTCCTGCATTGTCAAACGGGGCGGGCATTTCCTGCGCAATTGTTGCAGTAATCCCTGCTGTAATCGCCAGCGCAGAGCCGGCAATTTTAAGCATTAATCGTCTTGTTAGTGTCACTTTTCTTCTCCCTTTGGTTTAAAAACTGGCCTCTAATGGGCCCCTCCACGCCGTGAAAGCGCAAAGGTAAATACAAGGGCAACGACCAAAACCGTACCCTTGACAAAATCTTGTGTGTAGTAAGGGGCGTTCATCATTGTCAGACCCTGAAGCAAGATTCCGATAAATAGCGCTCCAATGATGGTGCCAAAAACATTGGGCTTTGCGGCACCCAATACCGCATAGCCAATCAACGCAGCAGCAACAGAATCAAGGAGCAGGTTGTTCCCCGATGCAATATCGCCGCGCCCCAATCGTGCTGCCAGCAATATGCCACCGATAGAGGCCAATACCCCTGAAATCATGTAAGCTAGAATTTTGTATCGATTAACATTTGTGCCTGCAAGTTCGGCAGCCTTCTCATTCGAGCCAATGGCATACATCAGCCTTCCGTGGCGCGTTAGCTCCATGAACATCCATACTATGAAGCCTAACACCAGCAAAACCACCACCGAAACCGGTATTAAGTTTTCAATGAAAAAGTCAAATTTATTGCGCCCCAAATAAAGGAAACTAGGTGAAAAAACACCTTCAGTTACGCGGCCGTCAGGCATGACCATGCCGGTTGAAATGGAGCGACCTTCAGTGGGGATGCGTTGCAATCCGACAAGCAGGAACATCATACCCAAAGTTGCAAGAAGATCCGGCACTTTCATCTTCACGATTAAAAGACCGTTTGCCAACCCGACCATTGCACCCATAATAAGGGAAAAAACCACAGCCCACACGGCGCTCATTTCCCACACTACCATCACATATGAAGAAAGCATAAGAGCGGAAGTAGCAGTAGAACCAATAGATAGATCAAATCCATCCACTATCAGCGTGACTGTAACCCCCAGGGCAAGAATACCGGTAATAGAGACCGACTGGAAAATAAAAACCGCACTAAACGGGCTGGCAAAATTCTCGCTGGCAAGAGAAAAGAAAACCAACAGCCCTGCCATCAAAACCAAAAACCCGTATCTGATCGCCAGTTCCCTAGGCGTCAGTCGCGATCTTTTTCTAACTTTAACCTGCATTTAATTGCTCACTTTCACTTGCTCCGGCAACCTGTGCCAAAACCGCATCCAAATCCAGATTTTCATTCCGGTGTTCACCTTTGACAGTATGATCAACCATCACAATAATGCGGTCGGCAATCTCAACCGCTTCATCCATCTCTGCAACCATCACTACCGTGGCCCGGTTCTTGGCAGTGTTGCGAATTTTTTCGCCAATATCGCGACGAGCTTGAATATCTACACCCTGAAACGGCTCGTCCAGGATCAAAAGGTTTGATGTTTCCGCCAACCAGCGCCCCACCATCACCTTTTGCTGATTGCCACCGGATAACGAACCTATGTCGTCGCTTTCATGCTGACATACAATTCCCAACTCGTTTATCGTGTGTTTTGCTGTATTTGCCTCGCTCCATCTATTCAGGAAACCGGCCCATGCGTGCTTTTTCGTAAAGGGGAGCGTAATATTTTTAGTAATATCAAAACCCTGGATCACTGCGTTAGTGGCCCGATCTTTTGGAGTTCTAAATACCCCTGCTTTTATGGCCTCGGCCTGATTTTTTGGTGCATAAACACCTCCGTTCAACAGCATTTTTCCTGCTGTCGGTCGTATCTGCCCGTTTAATACATCTGCCAATTCTGATTTTCCGCTACCAACAAGCCCCGTAATCACTACTATTTCGCCATCGCAAAAGGTGAGCGAGAAGGGCAAGGAATTTTCAAGCAAAGCCAGTTTTTCAAGCTGAAAAACCGGGTGTCCGACCTGGGGAATATCAATGCTAAATTCGCTCATCCTGCGGCCCAGCATTGCCTTTACAGCACCTTGATAATCCAGCGGTGCGTCTTCGAACAGGCCTGAAATTTTACCATCACGCATAGTAACAATCCGGTCGGCAATCCGCTTTATGTCCGAGTTTTTGTGCGAGATATAAAGAATAGCTACCCCTTGGTCACGTAGCCGGTCTAACAGTTCAAATAATTGCCCGGCCTCTTTGGCGCTTAAGGAGGATGTTGGCTCGTCCAGTATAAGCAATTTGGGTTTTTGAGCCATGGCACGGGCAATCGCTACTAGCTGCCGGTCTGCCAATCCCAGTTCGTTCACCATTTTCCGGATATCTACATTTAGCCCTATATTTGCCGCAAGTTCTTGCGCCTGCTTACGAATTTTTTTCTTGTTCATAAAAAACCCGTGACCCTGGGCAAGCTCGTCCAGCACCAAGTTACTGGCCACATCCAAATCCGGCACGACGCCATCATTTATGCTTTGATGTACTGTTACTACGCCAGCCCTAATAGCATCTGCGGGGGAGGTGGGTTTGAAAGGTGCGCCATATAGGCTAATAGTTCCTGCGTTGGCTGTGTGTACTCCGCACAACACTTTTACCATTGTTGATTTTCCGGCGCCATTTGCCCCCATTAACGCCGTTACCCGGCCCTTTGGTAAGTTTAAATCAATCCCGCGCAATACATTATTTGCACCAAAAGCCTTGGTTAAACCCTGAATTTTGACAGCAGTGTTCTGCACACTATTTCTCCCTTAAACTGAACCTATGGGCGCCACTGTCCTTTGTCAACACCTATTGACATTTGCCTGTTTCTGGCAATGATTAAGAAAAACGGAGGATAATATGGTTGCTAAGACCAGCATTTATGAGCCGCTGACTGTGAAAACCCTGCCCGAGCGACTTGGCCGAGTAAGCTCGCTTGAAAAACGGCTGGGAGCAGATACCGGCCAGTGGCAGTGTAAAGAGGTTGGCGACGGTAACCTAAATCTGGTTTTTATTGTTTCCAGCCCACAAGGCGAGGTGATCGTTAAGCAGGCTTTGCCTTATGTACGATTGGTTGGCGATAGCTGGCCCTTGCCGCTAAAGCGTGCTTTTTTTGAATACCAGGCCCTTGTTCGCCAGGCAGAGCGTGCTCCTGGAATGGTGCCGCAAATTTACCATTTTGACGAAGATCAGGCCATTATCGTTATGGAGTTCTTTTCGCCTCACATAATACTGCGCCAAAAACTTATGGCTTGTGAGCGGGTCGAAGGGCTAGCGGAAGCTCTTGGCACCTTCCTGGCCCGCACCATTTTTCGTGGATCCGACCTTTCGATGGAAACGGCAAAGCGTAAGCGAGATGTGGCACTTTTTGTTGATAGTGTGGAGATCAACGACATCACTGAAACCCTGGTTTTTAGTGATCCCTATTTTAATGCCGAGCGTAATCACCATACACCAGGACTGGACTCGGTAGTCGCACAATTGCGCGCTGATATTGACCTTAAGGTTGAGGCGCATCACCTGAAGGCAAAATTTGCCAATAATGGTGAAACCATGCTGCACGGTGATTTTCATACCGGTTCCATAATGGTGACAGAAACAGACACCAAAATCATAGACCCTGAATTTGTGCTCTATGGCCCGATGGGATTTGACATTGGCATGTTGCTAGGAAATTTCTGGATGGCATATTTTGCTCAGGCAGGCCATGGCAATGATGCTTCCTATAGGGCGTGGATTCTTGAAGTAACCGAGGAAATATGGGATAATTTCGTCTCCGAATTCAGCCATCTGTGGCGTACAGAGCGCACAGGCATGCTTTATGAGGACATTCTGTTTGAAGGTCAGCCCCACGCCACCGAGAGAGCCTTGAAACAGCGCCTTGCCGATATTTGGGAGGATATGCTTGGCTTTGCCGGTGTCGAGATGATTCGGCGCACTTTGAGTCTGGCCCATATTGCTGAAAATGACACAATAAAAGACGAAGCCCTGCGCGCACAATGCGAGGCACGCGGCCTCGATCTTGGTCGCCAGCTTGTACTCAATCGCGCCTGCATAGGCGATATCTCACAGGTCACAGACCTCGCAAAACAAATCAACAAGGGGTCAAGCCTATGAAAGTAGACGGCAAACATTATCGTTCGATCTGGTTCAATGAAAACACGGATACGGTTAAAATTATCGATCAACGCTGGCTTCCTCACGAATTTCGCATTGTAGACCTTGTTAGTCGCGCCGATTTTGCCGCCGCTATTCGCGACATGTGGGTGCGAGGTGCGCCCTTGATAGGAGCCACCGCCGCCTTTGCCATGGCCGCCGAAATGAAGCGCGACCCTTCCAATAACAATCTTGATGAAGCATGGGATGAATTGCACGAGACCCGTCCTACAGCTATTAATCTGCGCTGGGCGCTTACTCAAATGCGCGATCTTTTGCGCCCCTTGCCTCAAGAAGAACGCGCAAAAGCGGCCCACAAGCGAGCGCTTGATATCAATGATGAGGATGTAGAGTGCAACCGCATGATCGGTGTGCACGGGCTAGGGATTATCCGCAAGATTGCCGCCCACAAAAAGCCCGGAGAGGTTGTGAATATCCTCACCCATTGCAATGCTGGCTGGCTGGCCACAGTTGATTGGGGCACGGCAACATCTCCGATGTATCATGCAGTTGAGGATGGTATTGCCATCCATGTCTGGGTTGATGAAACCCGGCCGCGCAATCAGGGGGCGCTGCTTACAAGTTGGGAGATGAAAAGCCACAATATTCCCCACCACCTGATTGTCGATAATGCCGGTGGGCATTTGATGCAACACGGGCAGGTTGATCTTGTGATAGTTGGTACTGATCGCACTTCAGCCCACGGGGATGTGTGTAATAAAATTGGTACCTATCTGAAGGCGCTGGCCGCCCACGACAATGATGTGCCTTTTTATGTCGCTTTGCCCTCACCGAGCATTGACTGGACGGTGAAAGACGGGATTACTCAGATACCAATCGAGGAGCGGGATGATGAAGAAGTCACCCAAGTGCAGGGCAGGCTGCCCGACGGCACCATTGCATCAGTGCAAATCAGCCCTGATGGTACCCCCGGCAGCAATCCGGCTTTTGACGTTACGCCGCGCCGTCTTGTTACTGGACTAATTACCGAGCGCGGGGTCTGTGAGGCCTCTCCTGAAGGACTGGCCTCAATGTTTCCGGATAAGGTTGTCGACTAATTTTCTGGTATGTCTGGTATGTCTGGTATGAACAAGTTTAGGGGCGGTAGCAAAGCAGGAGGGATAGACTTGTGCTATACGTAATCCGCATGGGTTATTCTCTCATCAGCATGTCCCGTGCTCTATCATACCCTGTGTTCTATCATACCCTGTGTTCTAGCATGCCTCGTGCCGTATCGGTGCTTGTTACAACATGGGTCACATAGCCACCAGCTATCGCCGCCAGCATTGGTACTATCTTGTCGGCACCGTCCGATACCAGCAATCCGATATCCAGCCCTTGCAGTTTATCCAGCGTCACCCCGATCATTCGGTCATCAAGCGGGCCGGGTATGGCCTCGCCAATCGCATTTATAAAGCGCCCGCATAAAACACCCGTGGCCCCATGCGCCACATACCATGCCAGATCTTGAGCGCTGGCCACTCCGGAGCCAACAATATGACTGTCTGGATTGCATGACCCCGCCGCAAAAATAGCTTTGTTGCATTGGCTAAGCGCTTCCAGCTGCTCATGAATGATCGGTTCATTTCTGAGGCGCTCGGCTAAAGCCGGATCGCCCAGAACCGCCGGTGCATGTAGATTTATGCATTTAGCACCGAGATTTTGTGCCATATGGGCGGAACAAATTTCAGCCGCAAAGCCATAAGGTGACGACATCGAGCCAACCAATTGCGAAACTGTCACATCTTTTAGTCGCGTTTGATTAAGGGCTTCCGCAACTTCATAAACTGTACGGCCCCACGCGACGCCCAGCCGGTCCCCTGCCTTGAGCAGGCTTGGCAACCATTCCGCAGCACCGCGCGCCACCCGCATTAGGGAGCTTTCCCCGGATGCGCCATTAGGAACCACAAAAGCGGCCTGCAAGCCAAAGTTCTCTCGCAGATCTTCCGCCAGTTGGTGACCGCTAAAGATCTCGGGTGCAAGGCTAATCCTGATATATCCCTTTTCCCGTGCCTCCTGCAGATAATTGACTACCGTTGCTCGCGAAACCTCGAGTCGTTTGGCGATTTCAGCCTGATTCAGTCCGTCATGATAATACATCCATACCGCCTCAATAACTATACTTTCGCCACTCACCTGTGCTGCGTTACGTCTGCGGATTATAACAGCCACATTATATCCTTTTTATTTATTTGACACTATACGCTGACATTTGTCAAAAACTATGCTTAAAGGTAGAAAATCACAAGAAAGGGTACGGCTATGGTCCTTAACAGATGGAATGACGACGAGGCAAAGAAATTCATGGATGATGTAGGTAATGACCCTGCCGACCGGCAACTGGCGCTCAGGGTTTATACTTCCAGATTAATCGGTGGAGATTTGAATTTGGTGCTTCACGGCGGCGGGAATACATCCTGCAAGGTTGAACGCCCTGATGTTTTTGGCAGTCCCGAAGCGGTACTACATGTAAAAGGCTCCGGCTGGGATCTGGGCGTTATAGAGGCCGCTGGCCTACCCGGTGTTCGGCTGGACCCGTTGCTAAAACTTCGTGCACTGGATGCGCTTTCTGACGAAGACATGGTAAATCTGCAACGGGCCAATCTGTTGGATAGTACTTCGCCAAACCCATCAGTAGAGACCCTGTTGCACGCCTTTTTGCCCCATAAATTTGTGGATCATACCCACGCTTCTGCCATGTTGGCATTGGCCGATCTGCCCAATGCAGAAGCCATCGTGAAAGAGATTTTTGGCACCCGGCTTGTCTGCGTTCCCTTCATTATGCCCGGGTTCGAACTGGCGAAAGTAGCGGCGCAGGTTTATGATGCCAACCCTGAAGTGGAAGGATTGATTCTGATTAACCACGGCCATTTTGCCTTTGGTGACAGTGCCAAGGAAAGCTATGATCGTCTGATAGCCCACACCAACGAGGTGGAAGCATGGCTCAAGAAAACTTCGGGACAAGTACCGGCCGAGGCCGTAGGCCGCTCGCAAGATATGGAAGCGAAGGCTGGCGATATCCTACCCATGTTGCGCGGCATTATTGGTGAACGCAACGCCACCTTTACCGGCAATCGCGATTTCCCCATGCCGGTGATGAATCTGCGTACCGGCGCTAATGTGCAGGATTTTATTGTACGGGATGATCTGGAGGTTTTGAGCCGCAGGGGCGTAGCCACGCCAGACCATGTGATTCGCACCAAAAATTACCCAATATTGATTACCGGTAAGATTATGGAGGGGGGGCGTGCGGCAGTGGCCAAGGCTGTTGATGATTATATAACCGAATATACTGACTATTTTGCGATCAATAACGCTCGCCTTGGCGGCATTAAAACCATGCTTGGCCCGACACCAAACCTCGCGTGGATCGAGGGTGTCGGTGTTGTTGGTATTTCTGCCAACGCCAAAGCCGCCTCAGCAGCGAGTGATCTGGCGGCGCAGAATATGAATGTGATGACCAATGCTCAGGCTTGCGGTGGCTTTCATCCGGTTTCCCCCGAACAGCTTTTTGATATGGAATACTGGTCGCTCGAACAGGCCAAACTCGGCAAAGGCAAGCCACCTGCGATGCAGGGCCGTGTTATGATGATCACCGGCGGTGGTGGAGCTATTGGTCTTGCCACGGCACAATCTTTTGCTGCACTCGGGGCCAATATTTTCATTGTTGATCTTGAGCAATCCGCACTGGATGCAGCGCTTGGGGTACTGGGCGCTGGTCATGGTGGAATCGCGATTGATATAACCAGCGAGGGCGCAGCTAAAAAGGCCATGGATGTTTGTGTACGTGCCTTTGGGGGGCTGGATATTCTGGTTTCCAACGCAGGAGCCGCATGGACAGGCGAAATGGTTGATCTTTCCGATGAAACATTGCGCAAAAGCTTCGAATTAAATTTCTTTGCTCATCAAACCTTTGCCAAGGCAGCGGCTAACCTGTTCAAAACTCAGGGGCGCGGTGGGCAGATTTTGATCAATGTCAGCAAGCAGGCGGTTAATCCCGGAAAAGGCTTTGGAGCCTATGGTATTCCCAAAGCGGCTACCTTCTTCCTGCTGCGCCAACTGGCGTTGGAACTGGGGCCAATGGGTGTGCGTGTAAACGGTATCAATGCCGATCGCATTCGCTCGGGCCTGCTTGACGAAAATTTTGTTGCCGAGCGCGCCAAAGCGCGCGGGATTGATGAGGAAACCTATATGGCAGGCAATTTGCTGCGCCGGGAAGTTGAGGCCAAACATGTGGGTGATGCCTTTGTCGCACTGGCTCTTTCAGAGCGCACAACCGCCCATGTAATGACCGTCGATGGTGGTAATATTGAAGCGGCACTGCGATAGAAAATATCAATTCTCAATAACAATATAGCCAAGGCGGCCACAGGAAAATAGCTGTTTAACCTATATATAGATGGGGGATATCCCGGTTTTTTCTTTGCATCTGGCGATCCGGCATTAGCCTGCTGCCGGTATGTTCAGGAACTAAAACACTGCTAATTTGTAAAAAACACCGGTATGGGTTAGTCTTATTAGGTATTTGTGGTGAATACTCTCGGGGGGAAAGATATGGTGTTGTCTTCCAAACGAAAGCGATTAAGCGCCTTGCTGGCAACAATCGTGGCCATAGCGCTCGCCTTTTTACTGTTTTGGCAATTCTATTCCAGCGAATTGGGCAAAAAGTCGCTGCTTGAGCTTCTGGTTGAGGTCAGGGCGGAATATGAGGCCCCCGGTTTTAGCGTTGAGCAGGCGGCGATAAACCTTCAAACCCCTCAGGCAGCTTTTGAATTTGTGCGCGATCGGGTGCGCTATTCTCCTTATCAGGGCAATATGCAAGCCCCCGCAGATGTGCTGCTTACCCGGGTGGGCAATGTTCAGGATAGGGCTTTGTTGCTTTTTGCCATTTTGCAGGAAATGGGCGAACCGGTGAAAATGTTCAGCGATAATACAGCGCCCCAATCTCGTGATTTGCCAATTGGAATATCCCCTTCTTCTGGCACAATACCTGTTGAGCGTTCAGATGCTGTAGATGAGATTTTGCAAATAATAGGCTATGATCAAGAGCTGGAAAGTGAAGAAATATCACAAATAGTTGCAGATTTGCAAAATTATGGCCAAGAAACAAATTTACAGATCGAGCAGACCAAGAATTTACTTGATGAGCTGCTGGATTTTCCTTCTCCGACATTTTTATCTGCTGCCTGGGTGGATTATGACAGGGACTGGATTTGGCCTCAGGTAGGGGAGGGAGAAGGCGCCACTATATACGACCCTTCATATCCCGACCTAGATAGGCCCCAATATACATGGGCGCTAGACCCTGAAAATTCCAGTGAAGTAGCAACTATTGCACCTAGTGAAATTAGCCTTTTTGTCGAAAATCGTATTGGTTTGCGCGAGCAGATATTGGCTTGGGAAGGTCAGGCATATGCAAAAGATGTTTTGCTTACATTCTTTCCTACCCAGGATTCCATAAACATTCTTGAGGGAGCATTTAAGCCAGAACAAATAGAAATGTGGACGCCGGCATTAACTGTTGGCGAGCAAAGTGTATTTGGTGTGCCGGTGTCTGTAAAAGGCAATAGTGTGGGTTTCCTGACCGGCCCTGCACCCTACGCTCCCGCCGACGGGCTAACAAATGATGTCGAGATAAATAGCGCCAGACTGGTTCGTGTTGATACGGGTGATTTTCCAAATATTCGTGTTTTGCTTGATGTTGCAACGCCAAAAGAGCGTGCATGGTTTGCAAGTGATTTTGCAATTGTTGAAAATCAAATATCACGACCGGTTAGGGTTAAATCGGTGGCGTTGGAAGTAAAGCCGGTAATTGCTGTTTCCGATGTTTCATGGAGTATGGAAGACGATGACAGGCTGGGACAGTCCCAAATAGCCCTTAATGCCCTTGTCGATAATCTGAATCCGCTAACCCCGTTTGGATTGGTCAGCTTTGCCCAATATGCACAAACAGAACTTGAGTTGACCCCGCTTGGCGATGGTTCAATGGCAAAAACTGCAATTGGCGGTTTGCAAATGCGTGACTATACCGGACTTTTGTCAGGTATTGTTGCCGCGCTAGAGCAGTTTGATGGTACTGGCGGGACTATAATAATGCTTACCGATGGGCAGGATAATATCGGGGGCGATGTCGAGGGGGTATTATCGCGACTGGCAGAGGCCGACATCAAGGTTATAGCTATCGGGCTTGGCGCTGATCCCGATGAAAGCCTGATGCGCCAATTTGCCCAAGTTTCGGGAGGAGAGTATATTCGCTTTATCAAGGGGGAAAATCTATCCAGTATTTATGCAGCTTTTGGCTCATCCCTTTCCGGCCTGTTGGCGATTGAATATGAAACAGAGAATGTTTTGCCAAATCGCCAATCTGTAACCCCTGCCACAACTGCCCTCAATAATCAGGTTGATAGTCAGGGTGCTGCACAAATTGGAGCAACTGCTGGGGATAATGAAAACTCGTCGCCGGATTTGCGCCAAATATCCCTAAAAATTTCCGGTCTGGAAAACAAGGTTTTAACGGGAGAATATGAGGCTCCCGCGATAATTGGCCCTGCTCCAAGATTGGTGCTTGAAGTTACTTCAGGGCCAGCCAGTTCCCGTCGGGTTGTGTCGCGGACAATTACATCGCTAAATGGCCCCCAAAGTGCATGGAATCTGGTTGGCCTGAACCGTATATATTTTGATCTTGGGGCGCAAAACCCTTCGGTAATTTATGCGGGGTATATAAGTAACTGGATCAATGCGCTGGCTGTTGAATTGGATGATAACGAGCTTAACACCCGGCTTGGTCTTGATCCTTTGGCCCTGTCAAACCGTACTTCATTTGAATATGCAACAACTGTTAACGGCGTAAGAGAGCTGACAAAATCAGCAATTGATAACAATTTATCTTTTTCCCCCGGGCCTAATATTTACTTCGAGCGTAATCTTTTTTCCCCTTCTGCGGGCGAAGTAATGGAGGTGAATTCATTTGATATTATGCAGATGTGGGGCAGGGGTAATATTGCTTTGGGGGAAACTAGCTATCTGGAAAGTGCTATGGAGCTGCAACTTGGTGCAACCTTTGCCGAAGGAATGGTAATTGGTGGGGAGGATAGCATTAGCCCTTTGCTTGAAAACAGCTCTGGATTGAACTTGTTAGCACCCTTGGATCCGCTGCCTCAAGACTGGCCTATTGAGTTAAAACAAGTGGCAAATGCAGCAGCCTCTGCTGATGCAAGCTGGATATATTCACCCCAAATTGATAATATCGCTTGGCGGCTAGACGTGGAAAATCGTGACTTTAAATCCTATGTTCAAAGCTATTCCGGCTTGGCCAAGGGGGCCTCGATTGCCCAGATTGCCCGACAGTTTGACCAGATTGACAAAATGTATGCCGCCTATTCTGCCCTTGGCAGCTGGGCGGGAAAAGCTGGCGGAGTTGTTGGAATAAGCCCTCTTATTTCAGCCATTGCAGCCTTTAAGCGCGAGGAAAACAAGCTCTGGTGTTATTCGACGATCATGATGGGATATGTCAGCGAGTCCATTGATGATCCGGACGCAATTCTCAACCGCTCCCCTGAAGAGGCAAAGGCAAGTGCTGCCAATCTTTGTAAAATAGATTATAATCCAGACCAGTTTGGCGAGCGCGCTGTTTGGGCTGCTGCTAGCGCCGGTGCAAAAAGCTGGGGCAAAAACCGCTTTAAGGATGTCATGAAATCTCAGGGTTTTGGCCTTGGTGCCTCGATTGTTGATGCTTATAGTAATGGCGGAAAAATTGGCTCGATTGGCAATGCCTTTTTACCCATGACACCGGGTTTTCAAACTTTGATGAATGATGCCGTATTTTAAGGTCTTGGTCCGATTATTTAAGATCTTGGCTCTATTATTTAAGATATTAGCCCGATTAAATGATGAGCTGCTATAAAGCGGTGCAAGCTAAAAGGCTTTAGCTTCATGAAATATGGATTTTTTGGAAATTATTAATGCGAAACTTTGACGAGATTTTTGAAATTGCCGCTGATCGCAAGGGCGGGAAAGTTGCGCTGGAGGGGCTGCTGCAAAAGCCTGTTGACCCTGATAAAGCGGAACAAGCGGATGATGATCGCTGGCTATCCACAATGGCAAAATGTATTTTTCAGGCAGGTTTTAGCTGGAAGGTAATCGAGGCTAAATGGCCCGGTTTTGAAAAGGCTTTCGAGGGGTTTGATCCGGCTCGTGTTGCTATGTATCACAGTGAAGATACAGATCGTCTTTTGGGCGACAATGGGATTGTGCGCAATTTTCAAAAGATTTCTGCGGTGCTGGAAAATGCGGTGTTTTTGCGCGATCTCGCGTCAGAGCACGGCTCGGGCGCAAAATATTTTGCCCGCTGGCCAACAAATGACCTTGCAGGATTATTGGAGCAGATGAAAAAACGCGGCGCGCGGCTGGGCGGCAATACCGGCCAGAGGGTTTTGCGTGCCATGGGCTGCGATGCCTATGTGCTTACACGCGATGTAGTCGCCAGACTGGTGGCCGAAGGGGTGATTACCGGCCCCCCAGCATCAAAACGGGCGATGAATGCAACCCAGAATGCTTTTAATGATTGGGCAGAGCAATCCGGGCGTCCCCTGACCCAGATTAGCCGGATTTTGGCTTTTTCCGTAGGTGATTAGAGCGTGTCTACCAAAAGCGGAACCGGTTTTGGGGTTTTTGGGGTTAAAGAGACGCGAAAACAAATAGATAAAGCATGTTAAGTGTATGCGAATGAACGTGACATGCTTTAGAGCCATTTTTTGCGGTATTTTATAATTTGCCACTCCTTCCCGACTTCAAAAAATATTATTTTCCAATCCCTGATTGTAATGGCAATCCAGCGGCCCGCCATTCGGGCAGCCCGTCCTCCATGCGGCGGGCCTTGAAACCGCGCTGGCGCAAAGTGGCGACGGCCTCGAATGAAAAAACACAATAAGGCCCTCGGCAATAGGCGACAACTTCCTGGTTTTTATCAATTTCCAACAGGCGATTTTCCAGCTCGGACAGTGGAATATTTATCGCTCCTGCTAGGTGCTCCATTGCAAATTCATCCCTAGGCCGCACATCCAAAACAGTTACTAGCCCGTTAAGTGATCTTTCCATCAATTCCTTTTGCGAAACAGCTTCCATTGCATCTCGTTCATGGAAATAACCGTTTAAAACCTTTTCAACTTCAGCAAGGTTTTCTTCCCCGACAGCAAACAGGCTTTTAAGTAAAAACAAAACATTGTCTCCCGACAGGCGATAATATATATATTTCCCTTCTCTTTTTGATTGCACCAGACCCGCACGTTTTAGCTGTTGTAAATGCCGGGAGGTATTGGCTATAGAAAGTCCCGCCTTGGCTGACAGTGCATATACGCCACGCTCTCCCTGGCCAAGATGCTCTAGAATATTGATCCTGTGGGCATTTCCGATAGCACGGGCTATGGAGGCAAATTCTTCGTAGAGTTTTAATTTTGGGTTGGTTGACATTGTCGGGCCTTATACATTATATCATTCAACAGATTGATTGATTGTAAAATATGCAGCAGTCTTTGGCAAGGAAATAAACAAGAGAATTAAACAAGGAAAACAAACATGACTGATCTGCTATTATCAAATGAGGGCACTATCAGGCTGGCGGTTTTTATCGGCATTCTGATTGCCATGGCGATTTGGGAGGTGTCCGCTCCAAAAAGGCGTATCGAAATCCCTCGCGTTATTCGCTGGACCAATAATCTTGGGGTGGTTGTCATTGATACCATTCTTGTTCGTCTTACTTTTCCTTTTGTTGCGGTTGGTCTGGCATTGATGGCCAAGGATAATGGCTGGGGGCTGTTCAATATTATAGAGGCCCCGGTCTGGGTTGCTATAATCGTTTCGGTCATTGTTCTGGATTTTGCGATTTACCTGCAACATGTGCTTTTTCATGCAGTACCGGCCCTGTGGCGTATTCACCGGATGCACCATGCGGATCAGGCAATAGATGTAACCACCGGTCTGCGCTTCCATCCGGTTGAAATATTGCTCTCGATGGGCATCAAACTCGGGGTGGTTCTGGCCCTTGGACCTCCCGCAGTTGCGGTTCTTGTCTTTGAGGTTTTGCTAAACGCCATGGCCATGTTCAACCATTCCAACGTGCGTATTCCAAAAGCACTTGATCGGGTGTTGCGTATATTTGTCGTGACGCCGGATATGCACAGGGTGCATCATTCAGTTATTCCAAAAGAAACCGACAGTAATTTCGGTTTTAACATTTCCTTGTGGGATCGCATGCTTGGCACCTATATTGCCCAGCCGCGCGAGGGGCATGAGGGCATGGCCATTGGCATCGAGCAATTCCGCCGCACTCGCGAGCAATGGATGGACAAGATGCTTACCCAGCCATTTAGGGGGCCAGCCCATGGTGCTGATCCGCGGGATCGGCGCGACCCACGGGATCTGCGGGATAAAAGTGATAATAATGGTTAGCAAATCCGTTTTAGGGCGTTTTGCACTAATAGTTCTGGTGGCGGGGGCGATAGCCCTTGTCACCATTAATCGTGACAATCTTGATCCGGTTATTTTGGATGAATTTTTATCCGGCTTTGGCATCTGGGCGCCTCTGATCTATATTGTAATTTATGCAATTGGCACGGTTTTGTTTGCTCCGGGTTCGCTTTTTTCAGTGGCGGGCGGGGCAATATTCGGGCCGGTTTTGGGCACCTTTCTTAATCTTGTTGGCGCCACCATCGGGGCAAGTGGCGCTTTTTTAATCGCCAGATATCTTGCAGGAGACTGGGTAGCAAAAAAAACCGGTGGGCGCTTGAAACGCATGATTGAGGGGGTTGAAAACGAGGGCTGGCGTTTTGTGGCCTTTGTTCGTTTGGTTCCGGTGTTTCCCTTCAACCTGTCCAACTATGCCTTTGGCCTCACACGTATTGGCCTTGTTCCCTATATTATCACTTCTTTTATCACCATGTCTCCTGGTGCTTTGGCCTATACATGGCTGGGTTACGCCGGACGCGAGGCGTTGGACGGCAATGGCTCTGCTATTCGTTATGGCTTGCTGTCTTTGGGCTTGTTGGCAGCGATTGCTTTTTTGCCGCGAATTATCAAACGGATGCGCGGTGGCGGTATTTCAAATTCAGGGACCGGTAAAAATTAGCAGGTTTTAGGCTTGGATCGCAATTGGTTTTCCCAGCCCTCATGGGCTTCAAAATGGGCCACCAAATAGTCCAAAAACAGACGAACCTTGGGCGGCATATGGCGACTGTTCAAAAATATAGCTGCAATATCAAGCGACAAAGAAGGGAATTTTGCAAGTAGGCGCACCAAATGCCCGTTGGCAATATCATTGGCAACCACATAATCCGGGCATAGGCCAACACCTTCATTGCCAAGGGCGAAATCCCTGACTGCTCGAGCACTGTTTACCAGAAATTTCCCCCCGACTGCAATTTTTTGAACTCTTCCCTCAACGGTAAAAGGCCAGGCGTTGCCAGAGCGCACGTTGGTATCAGTTATGCAATTATGCTGGCGCAGGTCCAAAGGAACATCAAGGGCTGGATTTGCTGCCAGATAATCAGGAGAAGCCACAGCCCAAAGCTCTGTTGTGGCCAGTTTGCGAGCGATCAGCCCCGAATCCTGCAAATTTCCAATCCGCAGACCAAGGTCTATGCCCTCGTTTGCCAAATCGACAAAGCGATCGCTCAGATAAAGATTAATGGTTAAATCCGGGTGGCTTTTGCGAAAGCTATGCAAGAGAGGTTGCAGGTATAATTCCCCAAAAGTTGCCGGGGCGGTCAGGCGCAAAGTACCATTGAGTACTCCAGTATTGGAGTGAACAGAGCTTTCCAATTCGTCAAAATCTTCCAACAAATTAATGCAGCGCGAATAATATTGCCGCCCTACATCCGTCAGGCTCAGGGTGCGTGTGGTGCGGTGCAACAGCCTGACGCCAAGCCTGTCTTCCAACTGCGCCACATATTTGCTCACCAGCTTGTTTGAAATGTTGATGCGTTTGGCGGCGGCCGTAAACGAGCCGGTTTCAACTGTGGCCACAAAGGCCTTCATACCATTCAAAATACCCATGATTATCTATACCACGGCGACAATAATTCGCCAATAGGGGCATTTATCTGACTAATGAAAACATTCATATTGCTGACATCGAACTGGGCAATAGCACTTCTGCCAGGCCTGAAAATATAAGGAATAGAAAAATGAATGATCTTAAAATGGCTCCCTATGCGGCGCTTGTTCTCAGGCTGGCAAACGGGATTTTATTTATTGCCCATGGGCTGCTTAAACTGTTGGTATTCACCCCTGCGGGAACCGTCGCTTTTTTTGACAGTTTCGGGCTGCCCGCACCGATTGCCTATCTGACGATTATTTTGGAAATAGGCGGAGGACTGGCACTGGTTGCCGGGTTTGGAACGCGCATTGTTTCTCTGGCGCTTGTGCCGGTTTTGGTCGGCGCTGCGGTGCTTGTGCACGGAGGTAATGGCTGGTTATTTTCCAATGCCGGTGGCGGTTGGGAATTCCCGATATATTGGGCATCGACACTGATTGTGCTGGCTATGTTGGGTAATGGTGCCTTTGCACTGCGCTCCCTTAAAAACTGATTGTTTGACGTCTGACAAAACTCCTGCTGCGCATTGGCGCGGCAGGACTTCAAAACTGAAATGAACAGGGTCCAACGCTGTATAAAAACTGGATAAAAAAGGAAAAAAATAATGCTTATTGAGGGAAAATGGGTTGCAAACTGGCATCCGGTACAAGCCAAGGATCAACAGGGGCGTTTTATTCGTCAAATCTCCGGTTTTAGAAACTGGATAACCCCTAATGGTAGTGCGGGGCCAACCGGAAAGGGTGGTTTTAAAGCAGAAAAAGGCCGCTACCACCTATATGTGGCTTTGATTTGCCCTTGGGCATCGCGGGTTTTGATTGCTCGCAAACTAAAGCAATTGCAAGATCATATCAGTGTCAGCATTGTCGAGCCGTTTTTGGGTGATGAAGGGTGGAGCTTTGGTGATTTTGCTGGCTCGACAGAAGACGAGCTGTTTGGGGCCAAATATCTGCATGAAATCTACACAAGGGCCGATCAATCATATTCGGGGCGCGCCACGGTTCCGGTGCTTTGGGATAAAAAACAAAATGTCCTGGTCAATAACGAAAGTGCCGATATTTTGCGGATGCTCAATTCTGCTTTTGAGCTATTGGTCCCCAAAACCATTGATCTTTATCCACAGGATCTGGCGCCGCAAATCGACAAGATGAATCACTGGCTATATGAAACATTGAACAACGGGGTCTATAAGGCCGGTTTTGCCAGCAGCCAAAGCGCCTATGAGGAGGCTGTAGCTGGAGTGTTTACCACTCTTGAAAAACTTGAAATAAAGCTTGGCGACGGACGTGATTTTTTGTTCGGGGACAGGTTGAGCGAAAGCGATATTCGCCTGTTCGTAACATTGATTCGCTTTGATGTGGCCTATTATGGCCTGTTCAAAACCAATTTGTGCCAAATTGCGGACTACCCTTTATTGCAGTCCTATCTTGAAAATATCCTTGGCTATCCTGGTGTGTTGGAGACGGTAAATATAGAGCATATAAAAAGGGGATATTATTCGATAGTGGCGCTTAACCCGTCAGGAATCGTGCCTGTTGGCCCCTCTGCTGCCGACAAGCTTATTCAGCAGCAAAGGCTATAAAACCCATGAAATCATCTAGAATTTAAGAATTGGTTTGTGGTGAGATCCCCAGCTAAACGGCATCTTTTATGAAAAAAGTCAGAGGGTAAAAGCAGGTCTATTTTACTGATTGCAAATAATAGCGTTACAAATTGTTACAAACTTTTACGCTGCTGTTCAATTTATTGTGTATTTGTTAAGCATGGGAATTAGTGGGGAAACAACTTCAGGGCATTTACTTGTCGTCGATGACGATAGGGAAATCCGTGTGCTTTTAAAGCAGTTTTTGACCCGTCAGGGTTTTAGGATTTCCACCGCTGCCGACAGTATCGAGATGGAAAATGTCCTAAATGACTGGCAGATTGATCTGATAATTCTGGATTTGATGTTGCCGGGCAAAGATGGCCTGACCATCTGCAAAGAACTTCGCAAAACCTCTAGCGTTCCCATCGTTATGCTAACTGTCATGGGTGAAGAAAACGATCGCATTAAAGGTTTTAGTGGCGGGGCCGATGATTATATCGCTAAACCCTTTAATCCAAAAGAATTGCTGGCCCGCATCAAGGCGGTTTTGCGCCGTACGCATATGGCCCCCCCTTCCGCCAAAAGCTCCTATGACCAAATCTTGAGCTTTGGCAACTGGAATTTGGATATCGGCGAGCGCCGCCTGACTTCAAATAGCGGAACCATGGTTGACCTGAGCACTGCTGAATTTGACCTGCTTGCCGCCTTTGCCGAGCGTCCGCAACAGGTGTTGTCGCGCGATCAGTTGTTGGATCTGGCCCGGGGAATGGTCGAAATACCTTTTGATCGCAAAATTGACATGCAGGTTTCGCGCCTGCGTCACAAAATTGAGGAAGACCCCAAACACCCGACTTTAATTCAAACCGTCCGCGGTGGCGGATACATGTTCACAGCCAAGGTAACGCTTAATGAAAAACCTGCTGCCTGATACAATTACCACCAGAGCGATGGTATTGCTGGTTGTCGGCCTTGCCTTCACCCATCTGGTCAGTAATGTATTTTATTCGACCGATCGGGAAAGTGCGCTCATTACCGCTGGTGGTGGGCATGCTATCCAATGGGTTGTGGCAACGGGTGCTTTTGCTAACAAGGTCTCGCCCCAAGAGTGGGCGACAATAGTAAAAAGCGCTAATTCGGATAGCCGTTTTGTAACCATAACCGATAATCCGGTGGTTGAAATTATCAAGACTGATGATTGGCGGGACATGGCATTGGTGCGCGAGTTGCGCCGACAGGTTCCCAAAGATAGTATCGACAATTACCGTATTGCCTATGGGCAGCACCTTTCAGGATCTCCCGAAATTGCCTATTGGCAAGAATATTTTGACAATGCCCAACTTGAATTACCCAAGGAATTGGTACTGGTTTCACTAAAGCTGGATACTGGCATTTGGCTAAATGTCGCAACACCGATCCAGACGCCACCACCGTTTTTCTCGACCCGTCTTTGGCTGTCAATGTCGGTGATGCTTATTGCGGTTTCTATAATTTCCTATTTAATCGTTGGTCGCATGACTGCCCCCTTGACGCAACTTTCCCAAGCGGCAGAGAAACTTGGGACCGATGTTAAAGCCTCCGCGATTCCTGAGAGTGGCCCTGAAGAAGTCCGCCGTACTGCCCACGCCTTTAATGTAATGCAAAATCGCATTCGCAGCTTTGTTGAAGACCGTACCCAAATGCTGGGCGCTATTGCTCACGATCTTGGCACCCCGATAACCCGCTTGCGGTTGCGGGCTGAATTTGTCGAGGATCATGATTTGCGCAAAAAAATGTTGCGGGACCTGGACGATATGCAGCAAATGGTAGCCTCTACCTTGGCGTTTATTCGCGAGGAAGCAACTTCAGAGCCGCGATCGATTGTTGATCTGGCATCATTGTTGGCCCGTGTTTGCGATGATGTGCAAGATACCGGCGCTAATGTTGAACTGGCAAAAGCTCCTCGTGGTATATTGCTGGAATGTGGGCCGATAGGCTTGCGCCGCGCATTGGGGAATTTAATTGAAAACGCCGCTAAATATGGCAAAAACGCCACGGTTTCTATGGAAGCGGAAGATGGATTTGTCAAAATTATCGTTGATGATGAAGGGCCCGGAATTCCCCTTTCTCGTCAAAACGATGTTTTTCAGCCCTTTCGTCGCCTGGATGAATCACGCAACCAGGACATTGCAGGTACCGGGCTGGGTTTAGCTATAGCCCGAACGATAGTACGGGCCCATGGCGGCGATATTAGTCTCAGCAACAGGGATGAGGGAGGTTTGCGTGCCGAACTTCGCTTGCCCCGTTCAGGGCAGATAAAACTTTCCTCTGGCGCTGCAAAAGAAGTTTCCATTGGTAGCAGGAGTAATATCGCCAGTGGTAATTCCAACCATAATATTAAAACTTCCAATGAGTATGGCGCAGCTGGGGTCTTCGCTAACAATGTAAAAGCCAACAATAATAATATTAACGAGAAGGCACCTGCGGATACCACGATTGCCCGGGTGCCATTTTTTACATCTATTAGCGCAAATTTGCTCAAAGCAATCGCGATGATCAAAGGCGCTAAAAACCACAAACAGGCTGGTCGAGAGGCTGGCCGTTAATTTTTCGGGGTCTGATTTAGGGGCCAAATTAGGAGGATAAATGAATGGAAAACGCATTAGGGATCTGGGGGCCGCAAGCAACGTTTATGGCCATCACTGCTTCCTTTACTGTCCTTGGAATGGTTATGTTGATTTTAGCCATTTTAATGAAACGGCGGTGGAAGCCAACTTATGCCTTTGAATTTGGCTTTATTGCCGTAATGATTGGGCTGGTATTTTATGCGGATTGGTCTTCGGTGAATACCTATTCCGCTTATCAGAAGGATTTGAATGCTGAAGAAAGAAGCGTTGCAGGAAATTACACCGGCGAGGGCGAAGAAGCCTTTGATCGGGTAATTACTGTGATTGCCTTTCAATGGGGTTTTGCCTTTATCAATGAAAATGACGAAATCGCCAGAAATGCAGCGGTTGTTGCACCTGGTGAAACAGTTCTCTTCAAAATAGTTTCCAACGATGTAATCCATGGCTTTAATATTCCAGTTGCCCAGATTACGGCTGAAATTGATCCGGATGAAAAACGTGAATTATGGATTAGAGCACCGGACGAACCGGGCAAATATCTGATTCAATGTGTAAACTATTGTGGCGTCGGTCACTCGCAAATGAAAGCGTGGCTGGTTGTTCAGGACGATGCTGCAACGGCCCAAATTGACAATATGGGGGACAATTCAAATGACAACGCATGATGCTAATGTAATGCGCCTCGGCAACAAAGCTCACTGGAAGCCCGAAAACCTTGTGGGCTCCATGTCTCTAAAAGAACTACTTTTTTCTAACGACTATCGCCATATTGCCTTAAAAGGCATATTTACCGCGTTGATTATGCTCGCGGTTGGCGGCTCGTTTGCCATGATATTTCGGGCCGAACTAACGGTTCCCGATGTGCAAATGCTGGGTGCAAAAATCTATATGACCCTAATGACCCTGCACGGCATGGTCATGGTGTTTGGTTTTTTAATCCCGCTGGTGGTTTCAATATGTTACTATTTGTTGCCTAAAGTACTTGGAACCGAACGACTATATTGGGCTGGAGCTGCCCAATGGAGTTATTGGATTCTGATCGTAGCAGCAGTGCTGTTGGTGATCGGGCGTCCTGATTTTACTTGGACTGCTTATGCACCAATGTCCTTTAGAACCGGAAATTCACTGATCTGGATGGGGCATTTGGCAATATTTTTGGTTGCTGTCTCTGAATTTTTGGCCGGTGCTGTTCTGGTTCGCAATGCCTTTTCGGGCAAAGGCGGCTGGAAAAACACTCCGCTAATCGCCTGGGCAACCGGCTCGGTTGGTTTTTTGTTTATGGCCTCAACCTTTCCTTTGGCCTTTATTGGTCTTGGTCTGCTTGGTGACGGTCTGGAAATTACTGCATTTTTTGATCCCTCAAGGGGCGGCAGTGTAAAGTTCTTCCTTTACGTATTCTGGACCTATGGACACCCGGCTGTTTATCTGCCGTTTGTGCCCGCTATTGCCATCATCTACACACTTATGCCAAGATTCCTTGGCTATCCCATGTGGAGCTACTGGTCTGGGGTTGTAGCTTTTGTTTTGCTGGCTCTTGGCGCTATGCCCATCGGCCCTCATCACTTCCAACCCTTATATACAGTATCGGGGCCTTATGAGCGGTTTGTGCAGTTTTTAACTTTGCTGGTATTCATACCCAGTGTGCTGCACGTATTTAACTGGATTGCCACATTGTTTATGAAGCCAATTGCGGCTTCGGCAAAACGAGCGATACCATTTAAATTTATGGTTATGGCCATAGCCTTTATTGTTTATGGCGGAGCGACAGCGTTTTTGAATGCGCAAATCGCACCTGATAGTGACTTTATCCATAACACCTATTGGATACCTGCCCACTTCCACGCCATGTTTGTTGGTTTTGTTGCCCAGATGGGAATTGCCGGATTTTACTTCCTGTACCCATATTTTACAGGGCGTATGTATAACCAACTCCTTGGCAATGTGCACTTCTGGTTGTGGCAAGTTGGATTGTTTTTGCAGATAACCGGCATGTTTGTCGCGGGATATTTGTACTTCCCGCGCTGGGTCTATGATTATCTGGACATACCCGGTTGGGCCACTTCACAAATGGTTATTTCCATAGGTGGATATATGGTTGGCACTGGTTTCATCTTCTTTGTGATAAATATCGCCTGGAGCGCCAGAAACGGAAAACCCGCAGGCGATGATCCATGGCCTGTAATTCATGATGATAAAACAGCGCCAAGCGCTACACCAGCAGAATAAGGAGGATAGAATAATGATTAAGATTTTTGTTCTGGTTGGTATTATTGGTGGCCTTGCCATCGCTTACCTATCGGTATTCGCGCTGGGCCCAACTTCCCAGCTTCCACCATCCGAGAGCCTGTTAGTAGGCTATCGGGCAGAGGGAAATGTGCCACAATCGGTTAATCTTGCAGAAGATGAATCGGTTGATCACGATGTCTTTGAAGTACCACCTGAAGATGAAATAGAACTGGCAAAAGCCATAGCTGCCGCTGGAGACATGCAGATGGCAGAAGGTGAAACTATGGGCCAAGAGCCAGCTGCCATGGATATGGCAGAAGGCGAAACTATGGTTCAAGAGCCAGCTGCCATGGATATGGCAGAAGGCGAAACTATGGTTCAAGAGCCAGCTGCCATGGATATGGCAGAAGGAGAAACTATGGCTGTGGCAGTTGGAGGACTAAAAATCTCCGATGAAGGTTCATTTGATCGTGAAATTGATTTGCGAATGACTGAATGGGGCTTCTCCGATGAAAACATCGATGTGGCTAAGGGCGAACGCATACGCTTTAACGTCACCAATGATGGAGAAATCCTGCATGAATTCATGGTTATGGAAATGACTGCCATGCAGGCGGTTAACTATCGCATGACCAGGGCTGACTGGAGCTTGCTTGAACACGAAGCGCTTTATGAAAAAGCCTTGGTTCTTCCGGACGGAGAGTTTTCTTTTGTTCTGGAAGTGGCTGATGATGGCGTCTGGATGTTCATGTGCATGCTGCCCTATCACATGGAAATGGGCATGATGGGCCAGTTGGCAACAGCCGGTAACTCCATGACTATGTAAAAATGTGACAAAATAATAATGGTTGGGGGCGGTTTTTACGGTTTGGTTTTAGTCCAGTACAAGCCGCCCCCAACTAAAAATATGCAGAGGCCCTCAACCAATTTTTTGCCCCGGCACCACATCTGGAAAGTTTTAGATATGACCGATACAACAACTCAAGCACCTGCTCGTATTTCCAGAGCATCTGACTATATGGCATTGTTGAAACCCCGTGTCATGTCTTTGGTGGTTTTTACCGCTGCCATTGGCCTTTTGTCGGCTCCCAGTTCGCTTAATCCGTTTGCTATAATTGCGGTGATTTTTCTTATTGCCATTGGCGGAGGCGCATCTGGTTCCCTGAATATGTGGTGGGATGCAGATATTGATGCAATTATGCGCCGTACAGCCGCCAGGCCGGTTCCTGCTGGTAGGGTAACTCCTATCGAGGCTCGCAACTTTGGCCTTGTTCTTTCTATATTTTCGGTTGTTGCCCTTGGGCTTGTATCCAATTTTGCCGCTGCTGCCTTGCTCGCTTTCACCATATTCTTTTATGTGGTGATTTATACAATTTGGCTAAAGCGTTCAACTCCATGGAATATAGTTATTGGTGGTGCCGCTGGCGCCTTTCCACCAATGATAGGGTGGGTTGCAGCCACGGGTAGCCTTGGTATCGAAGCTATCCTTATGTTTGGATTGATATTTATCTGGACACCCCCCCATTTCTGGTCCCTTTCCCTATTTATGAATGATGATTATTCGCGGGCAAAAGTTCCTATGCTCACCGTAACCCATGGCAAAAAAGAAACCCGAAGCCAGATATTGATTTATGCACTTGTACTGGCACCAGTGTCATTGTTGCTATCATTTACCTCTGTTGGTGGCCCTGTATATTTTTTGGTTGCCGTGGGGTTGAACGTGGCCTTTGTCCTTGGTGCCATTCGCTTGAAAGCGCGCCGCGAGGATATAGCCAAGGGTGATAAATATTCAGCAGAACGACGTTTTTTCCGCCTTTCATTGTTATATTTATTCGGCCTTTTTCTGGCTATTCTTTTTGAGGTTCTTGTCCGTAAATTAGGGTTGGGTCTGCCATTCTGGCCAATTATTATTTAGGGCAGTGAACTTTATTACAATTTAGCACAGGGGTTTTTTGTGGTTTGGCTAGCTATAATCAGAGGCTGGTTGTAGTTAAATTTTTTACAAAATAGAAGTAAACACCATTTGACTTCTTGCAATAAAATATGCTGTTTCCCATATCAGGCATTGATGCTTTTTATGGGCAATCGGCAGGTAAATTTTAAGCGGGAGTTTTGTGATGGACTTAACAGGTAAGAAAGCCTTGGTATTCGGTGGAACATCGGGCATTGGCTTGGCTACAGTCAATAAACTGGTAGCGGGTGGCGCGTCGGTTGTTGCCATTAGTCGCAATCCTGACAAGGCGCAAAATGTTCCAACAAGTGTAGAGCTGGAAAAATGCGACGTATTGGATAGAGAGGCCTTGGCCGATCTATTTGCAAAACATGCGCCATTTGATATTCTAATCAGCGCTGCAACTGGCGGTGGCAGGGCCATTGGTCCTTTTCTTCAAATGGATATGGACGGCTATAAGGCTTCGTTTGATAAATTATGGGGCTATGCCAATGTGGTTCGCCTGGGCACACAACATTTGCCAGAAAACGGGGCAATTGTTCTGGTCAGTGGTGCTCCGGCCCGTAAATGCAAGCCCGGGCAGGTAGCGCTTTCTTCCGTTGGTGGTGCTGTCGAGGCGCTGGTACGCTCTTTGGCAATAGAAATAGCTCCGCGCCGTATAAATGTCATGTCTCCGGGAACCATTGATACCCCGATGATAGGAGCACAAGGCAAGGAGCGTGAAGAATTATACGCCAAAATCACCGCAGATAATATTATACCAAGAGCCGGAAGTGCAAATGACGCAGCCAGTGGGATACTCTTCTTAATTGAAAACGATTTTGTCACCGGTACGACTGTTGATGTTGATGGTGGCTGGATACTTTCCTGATTTTTACAGCAAGTGCCTATAATTTTTACAAATTAGCTGTAATTTTGCAATAATTACCAAAACTTGCAATTAGCGTCTAAAAAATGAGGGAAGGCCTAATGGCCAGTGAATTTGTGTGTTGTGAAGGGTTTTTTCTAGTCGAGGGCACCCGCACCACCTATGAGCTGGAGTGCAATCTTATATGGGAGATCGGGTCGGTCGGTTCTGGCTGGATTTTGGAGGTTCCAAAAGGCACCAGATTTGATATTTCGGTCCCCCGTCTTCTTGAGTGGGTTCAAAGCCCCCATGATCGGCGGGTCTTGCTTGGTGCTGCGGTTCATGATGAATTATTACTGCGCGAACAACATGTGATTTTTGCTTCGGCCGAATTTTATCGCGCCATTCGCGCTCGCAAAACCCCGCTAGCCCGTGCTTATACGCTGTTTGTTCTTACGCTTTTATGGACTTCTATCCGGCGTACTTTTTTTGCTGATTCACTAAAGTCAGGCTAAAAACTCTTGAAATCAGGCTGAAAACTGTTGCGCCAAAACCATTCCATCCAAAATTGCTTGCTTGGCATCGAGTTCTGAGGCGTTTTTAGCTCCACCAATCAAGTGGACAGCAATTCCCTTTTCTTCGAGTGTGGTTTTTAGCTGGTCATTGCTTGTCTGCCCGGCACAAATCACCACATTATCCACTTTGAGCAGCTTTTTTTCGTCCCCGATTTTGATATGAAGGCCACTCTCATCAAACTTTTCATAGGTAACTCCGCCAAGTAATTTGACGCCACCCAGCGCCATTTGTGCCTTGTGAATCCAGCCTGTGGTTTGGCCAAGCGAGCGGCCAAATTTTTCCGAGCGTTGCAAAAGATAAATTTCTCTGGCGGGAATTGGCGGGCAGGGGCGTTCGGCTAGGCCTGCCCCCTGTTCCACATTTTGAAGTTTCAAATCGCCACTATTTCCCCAATCAGCCTCTATTCCCCATTTGGCTTTGAATTGCTCGATATTTTTGTCCTGATTTTGATTTTGATTTTTTGCATTTGAATCTGAAATTGAATTTTCCAGCAGCAATTCTGCCACGTCAAAACCAATACCTCCGGCCCCGATTATGGCTACCCTCTTGCCGATTTCTGCTTTGCCGTTAATCGCATCAATATAATCAACCACTTTTGGGTTGTTAAAACCCTCGATTTCAAGTCTTCGCGCAAAAATGCCACTTGCCAAAACTACCCTGTCAAACCCTGTTGATAGGGTTTTTGCGCTAGCCTTCACTCCCAGTTTTATTTCAACATTTGCCCCCGCCAAACGGTTGGAAAAATAGCGGATAGTTTCATCAAACTCGTCTTTTCCGGGGATTTTTTTGGCCAGATTCAACTGCCCTCCCAATTGGCTTTGCGCTTCGAACAAGGTCACCTTGTGGCCAGCTTCCCCAGCTTCACAAGCAAAGCTCATCCCCGCCGGCCCTGAACCAACAACAGCTATAGCAGTTGGATTTTTTGCTTTGGTTCTTGGATATACGGTTTCGTGGCAGGCCCTTGGATTAACCAGACAAGAGCAGGTTTTCATAGCAAATACATGATCAAGACAGGCCTGATTGCAGGCAATGCAGGTGTTGATCATGTTTTCCTGATCGTTGGCAGCTTTTGATAAAAAACTAGCATCCGCCAAAAACGGGCGGGCCATAGAAACCATATCAGCTTCACCATTTTGCAAAATTTCTTCTATTTTGGCGGGCATATTTATGCGGTTGCAGGCAATTACTGGGATGGAAATATGGGGTTTTATGGCTTTTGTCACCCATGTCCACGCAGCGCGCGGCACCGCTTGGGCAATGGTTGGAACCTGCGCCTCGTGCCAGCCAATGCCGGTATTGATGATGTTGACGCCTGCTTTTTCTACTGCTTGACCAAGGGCCACAACTTCAGACCAGCTACTGCCATTTTTAACCAGATCAATCATCGAAAGGCGATAGATGATGATAAAGTTTTTACCTACAATTTTGCGGATTGATTTGATAATTTGCAGCGGGAATTTTATGCGGTTTTCAAAATCTCCGCCCCAATTGTCATTGCGCTGATTGGTTCGCTTGGCAATAAACTGGTTAATCAGATAGCCCTCGCTACCCATTATTTCCACCCCGTCATATCCGGCCATTTGCGCCCTTTTGGCGCAAGTAGCAAAATCCAAAATTGTGCGTATTATATCATCCTCACTCATCTGGCGGGGAACATGCAGGCTAATGGGGGCCTTTATTGGTGAGGGAGCCACAAGGTTTGGCGCAAACGAATAGCGCCCGGTATGCAGGATTTGCAGCAGGAATTTTGTGTCATACTTATGAACTGCCATAACTACTTTTTTGTGTATGGGAATTGCCGCATCAGTATCAAGGCGGGCAAAACTGGCTTTGTGTGCGGGGATGCCTGTTCCTCCCTCGATGTTGGGCGCAATTCCACCCGTAACAATTGTTCCAACACCGCCGTGCGCCCTTTTTGCATAAAATGCCGCCAGCCGATCGCCTGTTTTATCGCTTTCCTCCAACCCCGTATGCATAGAGCCCATAATCACCCTGTTGCTAAGTTTGGTAAAACCCAGATCAAGGGGGGCGAACATTTTTGCATAAGTCGTTTTGTTTTCTTTGCTACCCTGCATCATCTTGCTCCGGCTATTTTTCTATCACCCCGCCACCATTTATAGGCGTCCATATAGTCAAATATCAAAGATACCAGATTTACTAAAAACAAGACCGATAAAAACATTTGATATTGAGGGGACCCTGTGGGGCGCCAAAACAGTAGAATAACAAGCAAAATTGTCCACAGGGGAATGTGTGGCAGCGCCATGAGTTTGGAAAATCCCCTTTCAATAAAGATTACTGCAACATTTGGTGCCATGGCGGTAACTGCCAAAAAGGCAATTAATTTCCCCGATGGCTGATCAATAAAAACCATAGAAAACAGATTTGTCGGCACAAGTATCAGCGCGACCCAGATCTGCACCCATAAGGATAATGAGCGAAATGAATTCCAGATATCTGCTATCATTTTATGTTTTCTACCCTGTTCTGACCTTGGTTTTTACACCATCATTACAATGCTTGTATTTTTAACAATGCTGTTTATAGCTCAATCACACAAGGGTTGTTTTCGGGGTGAATAATTCCCCTTGAAAGTTGTAAACAATAATATTTACGATAGTGAATTCTAACAGGTGAACGGGTAGGAAAATGATAATTTGTTGTGGGGAGGCCCTGATAGATTTTTTCTCTGCGAAAACGATAGAGGGAGCTATGAGTTTCCAGCCGTTTGCTGGCGGTTCCATCTATAATGTAGCGATTGCTCTGGGGCGACAGGGTATTGAAGTTGGCTATTTTGGCGGTATTTCAGAGGATTTTTTTGGTCAGATATTATTGGATGGACTTAAGGAGAGTAACGTAAATACAGAATTTGTAGCTATTACTAAAAACCCGTCAACTCTCGCTTTTGTCAGTATTGAAAATTCTCAGCCCAGATATGCTTTTTTTGATAACGGTTCGGCCGGTCGCATGTTGAGCAATGAACAATTACCAATATTGCCGCAAAAAGTTAGTGCGCTGCATTTCGGCTCCTTTTCGCTGATTAATGATCCAGCGGCCTCTGTTTATGAATATTTTGCCACCAATAATGCCAAAGATCGAATTATTTCCCTTGATCCCAATATCCGCCCGACGCTGGTTTCTGATAGGGGCCTATATTTGCAGCGTTTGCAGCGTATGGTTGAGCTGGCCGATATTATTAAAATCAGCGATGAGGATTTAAACTGGATGTTCCCCGGTGGTGATGATGATATTATCGCCCAAAACTGGATAGAACAGGGTGCTTCGCTGGTAATAATAACCCGTGGAGCCAAGGGAGCAATGGCATATTCTGCAAACGATAAATATTTTCAGCCAGCAATACCGACCAAAGTTTGTGATAGTGTCGGGGCAGGGGATACTTTTAGTGCGGCAATCCTGGCCTCGCTGGAGAAGCAGAACTTGCTGGATAAGCAAAAACTGGCAAAAATATCATCAGAACAAATAAAGCAGGCATTGTTATTGGCCTCCCGATCGGCGGCAATAACAATCTCGCGCGCCGGAGCCAATCCCCCCTGGAAGCACGAGCTTGCTCAAACATGAATTTTTATCTGCGAGGGGGAATGCCAGCCTATTCGATACGCATGCCAGTATTGATATCAAACAGATGAACCTGTTTGCCCGCAATATTCAGACGGATTTTTGAACCTGGCTCCAGAGCCTGAATTCCACTTAGGCGCACGACAAATCCGACTTCGCCAATTTTGGTGTTACCATTATCCATTGAGCAATGTATCAGCGTATCGGCGCCCAATTGCTCAACAACATTGATTGCAACCTCTATCCCGCTTTTATTGTCCTTTGCCAAGGTTACATGTTCGGGCCTGATGCCAGCAGTGATTTTTTTTCCAGCATGCTCTTTTTTAACCTTTGGCAATTTGACTGTTCCACCACCGGGCATCTCGACACTTTTACCCGCATCATCCAGTTTGGCTTCTATTAAATTCATTGATGGAGAGCCGATAAAACCGGCGACAAAAACCGTTGCCGGATTTTCATAAATTTCAATCGGGGTTCCCAATTGCTCGACCACCCCACCATTAAGCACCGCTAGCCGGTGACCAAGTGTCATGGCTTCTACTTGGTCGTGGGTTACATAAATACTTGTAATGCCAAGGGTTTCTTGGAGTTTTTTAATTTCCAGGCGCATCTGGACTCTTAGTTTTGCATCCAGATTCGAAAGCGGTTCGTCAAACAAAAACACTGCCGGTTGGCGTACAATAGCCCGCCCCATTGATACCCTTTGGCGTTGTCCACCGCTCAATTGGCGAGGTGAGCGTTCAAGATAATCCTCGATTTCAAGGATTTTTGCGGTTTTTTGTACTCGCTCCTCAATTTCCTGCTTGGGAATTTTTTTTATTTTAAGACCATAGGCCATATTTTTATAAACGCTCATATGCGGGTAGAGGGCATAGTTCTGGAACACCATGGCGATATCGCGCTCTGATGGCTCCAGCTTGTTTACCACTTTTCCTTTTATGGAAATTTCCCCGCTGGTGATGGTTTCCAGACCGGCAATCATGCGCAGCAAAGTTGATTTGCCACAGCCGCTGGGGCCAACAATGACAACAAATTCGCCATCATTAATGGTCCAGTCAACACCTTTGATTACCTCGGCTTCGCCATAGGATTTTCTAACATTGCTAAGTAGAACTTCAGCCATTTATATTTCCAGTCGGAGTTTATTTTTCAGTTTCGGTCAGACCGCGCACAAACAGGCTTTGCATGCCAATCACCACTGCTACAGGGGGCAGCATCGCCAAAAGCGAGGTCATCATAATCAGGTTCCATTCGGGTGTTTGTTCTGCCGCTTCCAACATTTGTTTGATGCCCATCACCACAGTGACCATCGAACTGTCGGTGGTGATCAGCAGGGGCCATAAATACTGGTTCCAGCCATATATAAACATTATAACAAACAAAGCCGCGATATTTGTGCGCGAGAGGGGCAATAATATATCCCAGAAAAACCGCATCGGGCCGGCTCCATCTACTCTGGCAGCTTCCAGCATTTCGTCGGGGATGGTCAAAAAAACCTGCCGGAACAGGAATGTCGCAGTCGCCGAGGCAATCAGTGGAATCGAGAGGCCCCAATAGGAGTTGAGCATGCCAAGATTGGCCACAACTTCAAACGTTGGCAATATTCTCACTTCGACCGGCAGCATCAGGGTGATGAAGATCATCCAGAAAAACGTCATACGAAACGGAAATTTGAAATAAACAATGGCGAAGGCTGAAATTAGCGATATGGAAATTTTTCCAACCGTAATCATTAGCGCTACGATCAGGGAATTCATCATCATCAAGCCAACCGGAATTCCCCCCGCGCCAGCTATACCATTGGTGAAAACTTCCTTGAGATTGACAAAAAACTGATCACCGGGAAGCAGGGGCAGCGGAACCTGCACCATGCGAGTTGCTTCGTGGGTTGCGGCCACAAAGGTAACCCAGATCGGGAAGGCAACCAGCAATATGCCAAGAATCAGCGTCAGGTGAGCCAAAAAGGTCAAAAATGGACGGTGTTCGGTCATGTATATTCAACCTTTCGCTCGATATAGCGGAACTGGATAACCGTTAGAATTATAACTATCGCCATCAGGACAACCGATTGTGCGGCCGATCCACCAAGGTCAAGGCCGACAAATCCGTCATAAAAAACCTTGTAGACCAGAATTTCGGTAGCTTTTGCCGGGCCGCCCTGAGTTATCGCATGCACCACCCCAAAAGTATCAAAGAAGGCATAAACCACGTTTACCACAAGTAAAAAGAAGGTGGTTGGGGTGATCAGCGGAAGAATTATCGAAAAGAAACGTTTTACTGGCCCAGCTCCGTCAATCGCCGAGGCTTCGATAAGTGATTTGGGGATCGATTGCATGGCAGCCACAAAAAACAAGAAATTATAGGCAATCTGTTTCCAAGAGGATGCAACAACAACCAAAATCATGGCTTCATTGCCGTTTAGCTTGTGGTTCCAGTCATATCCAATGGCTTTTAGGGCATAGACAAAAATACCCAATGTTGGATCGAACATGAAAACCCAAAGCGCTCCGGCAATCACCGGCGCTACGGCATAGGGCCAGATAAGAAAAGTACGATAGGTCAAAGCACCTTTGATCACCCGATCTGCCATGGCTGCCAGCACAAGGGCGGCGCTCATGGAAATAAATGCTACTGCAAAAGAAAACATTGCGGTGCGCTGAAAAGCGCTGAGATAAACTTCATCGCTGAACAGGTATTGAAAGTTTTCAAGAGCAACAAATTCGGTGCTCAAACCAAACGCGTCCTCTAACAATAAAGATTGGTAGAGGGCCTGGCTCGCCGGCCAGATAAAAAAGATCAAGGTAATGATTATCTGCGGTGCCATTAGCAGATAGGGCAAAACCGAAGTGCCAAAATGTACCCGTTTGAGCATTGTGCTTTTTTCACCGTTTATCTGATATTAATTTTAACTGCTGTTTGAAATTTTTATTTGTAAAGACTGTCTTTGTTAGAAAACAATCCCGGTTAGAAAACAATCCCGCTTTGTTGAAAAACGATCCCGGCCATTGAAATTATTATGGCCGGGATCGGCAATTTTTCACCCAAAGGTTTTATTTGTTGGCACGTTCAAATTTGGCCAGCAATTCATTGCCTCTTTCAACCGCATCATCAAGGGCCTGATTGGCGGTTTTATCACCTGACCAGATCGCTTCCATTTCTTCATTGATGACATCACGGATCTGCACGAAGTTGCCAAAGCGCAACCCACGCGAGTTTGGTGTTGGTGTGTTCAGACTAAGCTGTTTGATTGCAGTGTCGGTTCCAGGATTATCTACATAAAAACCCTGTTCCTGCGACAATTCATAGCCTGCTGTGGTTATTGGAACATATCCGGTTTCCTGACCCCACCAAGCCTGCACTTCTTCTGTTGAAAGGTAGCTCAGGAATTTGGCTGTACCCACATATTGTTCATCGGATCCACCACGTAATACCCAAAGGGTAGCGCCGCCAATGATCGAGTTTTGCGGAGCAGCAGCAACATCGGTATCAAGCGGTAACATTGCCTGACCAAAGTTGAATTCAGCCTGGCTGACCATGGAGCCATAATATGCCGATGAGTTGATCCACATGCCACACTGACCGTTGGTGAACATGGAAAGACTGTCGCCGCGACGTCCGCCATAGGTGAACAGATCATCTTTTGACCACTCATAAATCGTATTCAGGCGATTTTTCAGCGCATCGGTATTAAAGGTAAGTCTGGTGTCTAGCCCGGCATAGCCATTTTCTTGTGAACCAATCGGAATATTGCTCCAGGCGCTATAGTTTTCGACCATAACCCAGGACTGCCAACCAAACGAGAAGCCACAATCATAACCGGCAGCTACTATTTTTTCCGAGGCGGACTTCATTTCGTCCCATGTTGTGGGGGGGGCATCGATGCCGGCAGCATCAAATGCGTCCTGATTATACCACAAAACCGGAGTTGAGCTGTTGAAAGGCATGGAAAGCAAGTCACCATCCACTGTTTCGTAATAGGAAACCACGGCTGGCAGATAGTCTTTGATGTCAAAAGGCTCCCCGGCGTCGGTCATAAGTTCCGAAATCGGATAAACCGCACCTTCAGCTGCCATCATTGTTGCGGTGCCAACTTCAAACACCTGCACGATTTGGGGCTGAACATTGGCACGAAAAGCTGCAACGGCCGCTGTCATTGTTTCGGTATAATTGCCCTTGTATGTGGGCACTACCTTATATTCTGTTTGTGAAGCATTGAAATCGGCAGCGATTTTATCAACCCTCTCGCCATTGGCTCCACCCATGGCGTGCCACCACTGGATTTCTGTTACCTGATTGGCCTGGGCATTAAAAGTCAGCCCGCCAAGCATTGCCAGAGCCAATGCCCCGAGCACATGTTTTTTCATCTTCATAAGTATTCTCCCTGTTAATATACAAACCTCGCCAGCCCTGAATTTTATAGGGAGCGAAAATCATTTAGTGAGATCAAAGTCGTCACAAATGCAATTTATGCATGAAATATTGCGGTAATATTTCACCATGACAATTATAACCATGACAATTATGGAGCCAACTACCCTAAAACATGTCGCGTTCATTCGCATTCACTTGACATGCTTTATCTATTTTTTTGCTAAGTCTTTAACCCCAAAACCGGTTCCCACTTTTGGTAGACACGTTTTAGTAATAAAGCAACTATCCCCGGAATTGCCAGAGACTAATTCTTTAGCTGGGTATAAAAGAAAGGCCCCTCCGGACCTACCGACTCCATGCGTATTGATTGCAACTCCTCTTCCCTTAACCGCTGAGAGATTGCTGGCAGATGTGAGTTAGGTCAAGCGAAATCTTTCGAAAATCTTCGATTTGCATTCGTTTTTAAGCTTTTTCGGATGTATATAGATTTGTGCGGTTTTTAATACGCCCAAAAATCACTTTATATAACAAGCTTCCTATACTTTATATATAGGTGTGAGTTCAGGGGGACTAAACCAGAGTGCTTTTGACGAGACGTACAAAAATTTGACGACTTGTTAGTACGTATTAACAATTGGTAACCGGAAGTGTGCTAATTCTGCAACAAGTGCCAAGCATAACAATGCACGCAGGCGATATTTACGCTTTTGGCTGTTGCGTCCCCCACCCAACTCCGTATGTTCAATCTTGCGAATCCATGCATGGGATCGTTTATCGGTCGCTGCGTGCCCACAATCTGGAACCAACTGGATGTGATCGCGTTTCGACAAATGCCGGAAGTTCCGGTTAACTTTATTGCCGGATATCCCGGTTAACTTTAATGACTGACTTTGGAGGTCAAACATGAAAATCAAGAGCCTTATCCTAGGTACTGTAGCTGCTGCCGGTCTTTCGACCGCTCCTTTGGCTGCTGGACTTGAAACAGTTCTTACATCTTTGGACGTTTGTGATGCGCTGGGTTATTCCGGTCTTACAATATCCAGTGCAGACAATTGCCTGCAGATCACTGGCGGCGTGGCGACTGAGTTCAAGTGGGGCGATTTTAACGGTACCCAGATCATCGTTAACAGCTTTGGTATCGCTCCTGCGTTGAACGCAACCATTCCCGACAATGACGGTGTTGCACCGGCTGAACTTGATTGGGACAGCAAAATTGATGCATGGCTGAAATTTGTTGGCACTGCTTCCTCTTCTTGGGGTCCAGCTTCCGCAACCATCAAGCTTGACTATGATGGCGACACCATTGTTGACAACGAAGTTGTGAACGCTGGTTCCACTATGCAACGTCTTCGTGTTGAAGAAGCCTATGTTTCCATTGGTGATACAACTGTTCTGATGGCTGGCCGTAAAGGTTCCGTCGCCAATTTTGGCAATGACGCGCCCCTCAACTGGCTCGGTCTGTTCAATTCGTCAAGAATTGACGATGATGTCAATAGCCTGGATACAGCGGGTGTTGGCTTTTCGGCTAACTTGCCAACTGGCGGTGACGTAATTCAGGTTAAATCTGATCTGGGCAATGGTGTTACTGTTGCTGGTGGCCTTGAAAACCTCAATGGCACAGTCCCTCAGGCTGGTACAGCTGTTGGTGTTCTTGCATATGCAGGCAACGGTGTTGCAGCTAATGTAACTGTTCTTGCTGGTGGCATTCTTGACGGAACCGTTGAAAACTGGGCAATTCAGGCTGGCATGACAGCTACTCTGGACATGATCACCCTTGTTGGTGCCATTGCTGCTGACAATCTTGGTTACTGGAATGTTCTTGGTTCAGCTGCTTTGAACTATGATATGTTCACTCTGGCCATTTCCGGTGAAGCTACTTCCGCTAATGAAATCGGCTTTGGTGCTTCTGCTTCTGCTGAAGTTTCAACCGGTGTTACCATCAATGCTGGCTTCCGTTGGTTCGATACCGACACTACTCTTGCCAACAACGAAGGTTACCAGGCTGCTGTTCAGTTGGTTGCTGCTGTTACTGAAACAGTTACAATCACTGGCGAAGCCGGTATTTACGGAACAACCGCTCCTACAAATACCGCTTATGGTGCAGGTACTCTGGCATGGGCCCCAGGTGGTGGATTTACTTCCTCCGTCAAAGGCGAATTCTATGCCAACGGCGCTTATGCACTTACTTTCAAAGCTGCCAAAAACTTCCAGTAAGCCTTACCGGGTTTATTTGGTTGGAAAGGCCCGGCAAATGCCGGGCCTTTTCTTTTGCCTAAAGGCTTTTCGTACAAAATATAGTTACAAATATTCTCTGGGTCCTGACCATAAAGCGTGTCTTTCCAAAAGTTGATACCGGTTTTGGGAATAAAGACTTGGCGAACAAATAGATAAAGCATGTTAAGTGAATGCGAATTAATGCGCCATGCTTTAGCCGCTAACTATTGCATTGCCCTTGCGCATTTTTGCCACATGGCGGGCAAAATCGGCAATTGCGCCAACCTCATCTGCGCCGGACAACAGGGCAGGCGATCCCTGATCAGCAATGATCAGTTGAATGGCATCAGTGCGTAAATTTCCCATATGCTCAAAGGTTGTCCGTTCCAGCTGGTCGCTTAATTGCGTTCGCATGAGCATTAGTGGCACCTTGTTCAATGTTGCAAACAGTGCCCATTGCGGTTCAAAAACATCGGCTATTTCAATGTTTTGCAGCCTGTCCAGCAAGGCAGGATCAAATATGGGGAAATAATTTTTTGCTTTTGGCTGGAAAAATACCCGTGCTATCATTTTGCCAATTATATCTTCATTGGCAGCAGGGTAAGACCCGCTATAGATTTTAGTGGCAGCGTTTCTAAATTGTTTTGGGTTCTTAATTCTCATGAGCATCAATAGATTATCGCGCAACCGTACCAGACCAGGTGCATATAAAACTGGAGCGGCATCAATCAATATGCTGGCGCAAACAAGCTGTGGACATTTGCAACCAAGCGCCATTATAACCCTGCCACCATGTCCCTGCCCAAGAAATATAGCCCGCTCTATTCCCAGCGCTCCAAGCGCAGTGGCCACATCACCAGCATCATTCATCGATGAATAATCTTTGGATGCTCGGCGGTTTTCTGATCGCCCGCGACCGGCAAGATCAATAAGGACTATTGGCCAGTCCGCATCAAAAACAATGCGGAACTGATAAATAAACTCTTCAAAATCTGCCATGTTGCGATAATAATCGGCAATACAAATAATTGGCGGTCTTATATCGTCAATTATTCCCGAGATATGAACGGCAATATTTTGCCTGCCATTGGCGCCGATGATTGTTTTAACCGCAAGATTTGCAAACGGAGAGTAATCTAAATCTGGCATTTTGCGTTTAGACATTTAAGGTCCAGTATTCATAAATACAAATCTTTAAGTACCTATACGGCGCAATACCTGGGCAATATTAACATTGGGCTGCCCCAATCGCTCCCGATAAACCATATAGTTTGCAACAACGCGTTTTACATATTTGCGCGTTTCAACAAAAGGAATTTGCTCGATCCAGACTACCGGATCAACTCCTGCATTAGCCGGATTGCCAAAGCTTTCGATCCATTTGTTGACGTTGCCACCACCTGCATTATAGGCCGCTGCGGCTAAAATGAGAGATCCTTCAAATCTGTTCAATTGCCGGGAAAGATAGGTGGAGCCCAAATATGCATTATAGGCGGCATCAACGGTCAGGCGGTCAGGGGAATAGGCGATTCCCAATAATTTTGCGGTTTCTTCGGCGGTTGCCGGCATAAGCTGCATAATTCCGCGCGCTCCTGCTGAAGAAATAGCATCAATATCAAAGCGGCTTTCCTGGCGTGCAACCGCATAAATTGCCGCGCGGTCAATATCGGCCAAACGGGCATTATCTGGAATGCCCTCGCGTGGGTAATTGAAAAGATCAAGAGCCACGCCCTTGCTATTGGCGACACTGGCCATGATAATTGCCAGATTTTGGGCATTTATATCCTGAGCAAGCCTTGCTGTAAGCAACATCTCTCCCGGCTCGGAAATCTGGTAAATCAGTCTGGCCAAAAGCTTTTCGGCCCATTGGATTTTTCCATTAGCCGCCAACAGCCGGACAGCCTGCACCAGTTGACGGGAGTTGAAAGAGATTTGGCTACCCTGCCATGGGGGCATGGCGCGAAGTTCAATCCGAGGATTTCCCAGTCGATATCGAGCTAATTGCCCGTAATATGTGGTTTGATTACTGGCAGCTTTTGCAAAAGCCGAGTTGGCACTTTGTCTGTCGCCAAGCTTGGTATAGGCACGGCCCAGCCAATAATTTGCTTGGGAAGTGGTGGTAGCAAGACCTGAAAGCGAGCGCATACGCTCAAAATGGCGCACGGCTGTTGCCGGATCATTCAAAAACGATAGGGCAATCCAGCCAGCATGAAAATTGGCATCAACCATTTTGCTGTCGGGGCCAGAACTATAGCCATCGGCTGCTCGATAAGCATTGCGATAATTTCCAGCTGCAACAAGCTTGCGCGCCAGAAGCCGGCGCTCATTCCACCAAACAGAAATATTTGGCAGCGTGCCAGTGGCCTTGTTCAAAAAATCAACGGCGCTACTAAGGCGCCCGGCTCTGCGAGCCAATTGCGCTTGCGAAAAAAAGAACATCGGATCGTTGCGATAAGAGGGATCAACCCTGTCCAACAACCTTTTGGCGTCCGCTTGTTTGCGCGCAACTGCGATACGGGCCAGTACCAGTGATTTTTGGGCTGGAGATAGAAAAGATAAAATTCTTTCAGCAGCCTTGGCCCGATCATTCATCAATAGGTTGATGGTTCGCTTCCAATAATCCTCGCGGGTAAACATGGAACCAAAGCTTTGGCGCAAGGCGTCTTCTTGTTCTCGAGCCAGAAAGTTTTGTGTCCATATCTGGCGAGCAATGCGCAGACCACGGGCTTGTTGTCCGTCCAAAACATAGGATTGAGCCAGAACAATCCGCCCATCGATAGTTCTTGGCATTTCACCGCCCAGCAATGATATAACCTCATTGTATGGGGCTTGGGTTTTTATCAGTGCCAATTCCATCCGGGTTTTATAGGTTCTGGAGGTCGCGTATTGGGGGGCATCGGCTGAAAAACGCATCACACTTTGCGCGTCAATTGCCCCTTCGCCATAATAGATTGCGGCCCATTGCACTACCCGCCGCTCAATAGGGTCGGCAAATCCACGCGCCATTGTATAGGCACGGACATATTCTTCTCCCTCGATTAGTGCCAGCGCATTGGAAAACTGCACCGAGCCTCTAGCACCAGATCCATCATTTGCAACCTGTATCGAGTTGGTAATAACTGTATCTATTGTAACTTCACCATCAGCTGGGTCGGCGCTCGATTGGCTAGTAGAAAACACCGCCAGCATCATGGTCGCAGCGCCAACAATTCGCGCGCGCACAATAATTTTGCAAACTAAAGAAGGGGAGAAAAACATTGGGCTATTCCTATACACAGGCCCAGTTCTGTGCGCTATATCTTGATTCTGCGCCAGATATTGGACCTTGAACTCAACAAAATCGGGGCCACCCCAAAAAAAGGCCCCGTACTTTCCTCATTATGACACCCTATGGTGAACAAAGAGTTGCGCTAGTGAAGTATTTTGACTCTTGTGCCTTGTTCAAAACTTCACTTGTAACTATGTTGGCAAAATCCGGCATTTTTATGCTATTGCCTGATGACAATCATGTAAGCTTCAGGCAATACCTAAGCCAACTCAAATTAAGTCAAATAATCAGCTTTTTAAGCCCAGTGCCTAAAGCCCCCCACAAGAAGGAAAGCAAAAATGTTCAGCGGATCAATTCCAGCGCTTATCACACCTTTTGACGGGGACGATTTCGATAAAAAGGCCTTTGCAAAATTTGTTGAATGGCAGATAGATCAGGGCAGTACTGGGTTGGTGCCTGTGGGGACCACTGGCGAAAGCCCAACAGTTAGCCATGAAGAACATCGCGAGATTGTTTCTTTGAGCATTGAAGTTGCGGCGGGGGAGGTTCCGGTTATTGCCGGAGCTGGATCCAATTCAACTGCGGAGGCAATCGCTCTGAGCCAATTCGCTCGTGATGCCGGTGCCGACGGGGTGCTGGTGGTTTCTCCCTATTATAACAAGCCAAATCAGGAAGGGCTTTTCCAGCATTTCAAAGCTGTTGCCAATGCCTGCGAAATTCCTGTTGTGCTGTATAATATTCCCGGTCGCTCGATCGTGGAAATTTCAGTTGAGACCATGAAGCGTTTGCGTAACGAATGCCCAAATATTATCGGTGTCAAAGATGCAACCGCTAACATGTCACGCGCTAGTATGGACCGTTTTGTTCTTGGAGCTGATTTTGTTCAGCTTTCCGGTGAGGATATTACGGCGCTTGGCTATAATGCCCACGGGGGCAGGGGCTGTATTTCGGTCACAGCCAATGTGGCGCCCGCACTTTGCGCAAAGTTTCAGGCTGCTTGTGCTGCCAATAAATATGAAGAAGCGTTGCGAATTCAGGAAAAACTGATTCCGCTTCACGAAGCTTTATTTATAGAGCCAAACCCTGTCGGGGTAAAATATGCGGTTAGTAAATTGGGTATGGTTTCACCCGATTGTCGATTGCCCATGGTTGAGTTGAGGTCTCAAACAAAAGCCAAAATTGATGCTGCAATGCTTCATGCCGGTTTGATTTCAGGTTGATGGCATGGCCGCCAGCAAAAAAGCCAAAGCCAAGAAAGCCAAAGACAAAATTGCAACCGGTCTGATAGCCCAGAACCGGCGCGCACGTTTTGATTATGAAATTCTTGAAACTCTGGAGGCGGGAATTGTTTTAACCGGCACCGAGGTTCGATCCCTACGCAATGGCAAGGCCCAAATTACTGAAAGCTATGCTTCACCTGAAAATAACGAGCTATGGCTGATCAATGGCTATATTCCCGAATATAGCCAAGCCAACCGCTTTAATCACGAGGAGCGGCGCAAGCGCAAACTTCTGGTTTCGCGAAAACAATTGGCAAACTTGCAAGGCGCGGTGCAGCGGGCGGGCAATACCATTGTGCCCTTAAAGCTATACTTTAACGAGCGCGGGCTGGTCAAAATTTTGCTTGGCTTGGGTAAGGGCAAACGCAATGTCGATAAACGTGAAACCCAGAAAAAACGTGATTGGCAGCGCGAAAAATCTCGTATTATGAAAAATAACTATTAAATCAATGGCTTAGAACCGCCTACGGAATCAAAATACTAGCTGCCAGATACTAGAGTCTGAGGTGGACTATTTCGCCCACTTGCCGATTTTGGCATTTTCTGCCGCAAGGAATAAAGCCGTTTCAAACATTTTTTCCGTTAAACGACGGGTATTGGTGTTGTATCGCGAGCAATGATAGCTATCCACCAACACTCTTCCTTCGCCAATTTCATGCTTTGCCCCATGGGAAAAGGGGAAGGCAGCCCGGCGCAATCCCATTGCCGTTAAAAAAGCATCATGGGCAATTCTGCCAAGGGCAAAATATGTGCAATCGGAAGGGAAATTTTCAATGGTTTCATGCAGAAACTGCCGGCAATTGTTTATTTCAACTGCCACAGGTTTGTTTTGTGGCGGCACACAGCGCACCACATTGACAATTATAGTCTCAAGTAGCTCGAGATCATCATTGCCGTCCCGGTCATAGGTGCCGCTTGTCAGGCCGGCCCTATCAAGGGTTTGAAACAAAAGGTCACCCGCATGATCGCCGGTAAAGGGGCGACCGGTACGATTTGCGCCACCCATGCCCGGAGCCATGCCAATAATTGCCAGTTTGGCATTGGGGGCGCCAAAAGCGGGCACTGGAGCATTGTGCCAATCCGGATTCTTTTGTCGGGCCTGATTTCTTAAATCCACGAGGCGTGGACATAATTGGCAAATTTTGGTGCTCATATCTTGGACATAATTCCGAATCGGGTTGTCAGGTTGTTGCCTGGTATAATTTGCGCAAAGACCAGATCCTGACTCTAGCCTGACCCTAGTATGTCAGATTCTATTGGGTTTCGTCAGCTTTTGTTTCATTTTCAAATGCTTGCGGACGCCCGAACTCTTTCACCAGATCAACAACATCGACAAAAAAATCTGCCTGCCGGCGTAATTCGTCAGCAATCATCGGGGTGGCGGTGGAAAGGGTAGAAACCACAGTGACTTTTTTAGCTTTTCTTTGCAGGGATTTGACCAGAGAAGTGAAATCTCCATCACCGGAAAATAACACCATATGGTCAAAATAGGGGGCAAGCTCCAGTGCTTCGACCGCTATTTCAATGTCCATATTGCCTTTGATTTTCTTGCGCCCTGCTGCGTCGGTAAATTCTTTGGCCGGCTTGGTAATCATCGTGTAGCCATTATAGTCCAGCCAGTCGATCAAGGGGCGAATGGAGGAATATTCTTGGTCATCGAGATAGGCGGTAAAATAATAGGCGCGAATAAACCGGCATTTTTTTCTGAAATCTGCCAACATGGAGCGATAATCCACATCAATCCCGATTGCTTTTGCGGTGGCATATAAATTAGCCCCGTCAATAAAAATTACCACCCGGTCTAGCGGATCAAGTTCCATACCTTAAATCTCCTTAACAACGTAAAAGTATAAATAGTAAATATTTTTTTCAAAAATCGGGGCTATTGTTTTGAAGTTATTTTGCTTTGAAGTTATTTTGCCGGGCAAATGCGGTGCTTGTTTGTTCAACGCCTTAAGTGGGACTTATCTAACATATTTAAAGTGCACACCTTCAAATGAATGAACAATCAATAGACCTAACACTTTTCTTAGAGGTAGTATTTTGCACAATATTTTGGTTAATTACCATTGGGTGGAGGGGTGTCCAAAAAATCATTTTGAGAAAAACCCCGGCTTTGTAATAGCAATTGCTGCTCTATATTACTTGTCAGCACCATAAGTCTGGTGTATGTAGCACAAAATTCCCCAATATTTAAGGAGAGACCGTGGCTCGCGTTACCGTTGAAGACTGCACTAAAAAGGTTGAAAACCGTTTTGATCTTATATTGATGTCCGCCCATCGCGCTCGTCTTATTGCCAATGGCACCGATATTACTGTACCCCGCGACAATGATAAAAACCCCGTTGTTGCCTTGCGCGAAATTGGTGCAGGAACCCTTTCGCCGCAGGATCTTGAAGAAGATTTGATCCACTCGCTGCAAAGCTATGTTGAAGTTGATGAGCCGGAAGAAGCGCCTCCCTCGCCAATTGATGGCGTTGCCGGTCCCGATGATGTGGTAACCTTTGATTCTATGAGTGAAGAAGATCTGCTTCGCGGTATCGAAAGTCTTTCGCCCCCTGATCGGCGTGATGATTGATCTAAAGAAATTCTGCTTTATAGTCTAGGTCCTGACCCTAAGTATATGGCGTCGGTTATGCCGACGCCTTTTTTGATTCTATTTTGGCAAAATTTTATTTTGTTTTGGCTCGAAAAAGTATCAAAATCTGAAATACTGTATTTTTAGGATTATATAAGCCGATGATGCGCCAATATGAACTGGTTGAAAAAGTTCTGGCCTATAATCCCGGTGCGGATGAGGCGTTGCTTAATCGCGCCTATGTCTATGCGATGAAAAAACATGGCACCCAGACCCGTGCCTCCGGTGATTTGTATTTTGCCCACCCGCTGGAAGTGGCCGCCATTCTTACCGATATGAAGCTTGATGACACCACCATTGTTGGCGCTTTGCTGCATGATACCATTGAAGATACTGATGCAACGCGCGACGAAATTGACGAATTATTTGGCCCTGAAATTGGCGAAGTTGTTGACGGGGTGACCAAAATCGAGCGCCTCAATCTGGTCACCCGGGAAGAAGCACAAGCGGAAAATCTTCGCAAATTGCTGTTGGCTATTTCTCAAGATGTCAGGGTTCTGATTGTCAAACTGGCGGACCGACTGCATAATATGCGCACAATTGAATATGTGCCCGAGGAAAAACGCCAACGAATCGCCCAGGAAACCATGGACATTTATGCGCCGCTGGCCGGACGCATGGGAATGCAGGATATGCGTTCGGAACTGGAGGATATTTCCTTCAAGGTTTTGCAACCTGACCATTATGCGATTATTACCAATCGCCTTGAACATATGGAGGGGGAGAATCGCGAGGCAATCGAGCAGATTTCATCGGAACTGACTGAAAAACTAAAAGCTGCCGGTATAGTTGCCCAGGTTTCAGCACGCTTGAAAAACCCATGGTCGATTTTTAAGAAAATCGAACAGCGCGATATCGCCCTTGAACAGCTATCTGATATTATCGGGTTTCGGGTAATAGTTGATAGTGAGGATGATTGTTATCGCACTTTGGGAGTGGTGCACTCCAATTGGAAAATGGTTCCCGGTCGCTTTAAGGACTATATTTCGGTTCCAAAATATAATGATTACCGCTCCATTCACACTACAATAGTCGGGCCTGGGAGCCAGCGGGCGGAATTGCAAATCAGAACCCATGATATGCATTCGGTCGCCGAATACGGGGTGGCAGGACATGCGCTTTATAAGGATAATGTGAAGGCAAGTTTCAAAAAACTTGAAAAAGAAAATCAGGCCTATAATTGGCTGCGTCAAACTATCGAGCACCTGACTAAGGGCGAGGTTACCGAGGAATTTCTTGAATATACCAAACTTGAACTTTTTCAGGATCAGGTGTTTTGTTTCTCCCCGCGCGGACGCCTGATTGCGCTTCCCCGTGGTGCTACTCCCATTGATTTTGCCTATGCTGTGCATACGGATATTGGCGATACCTGCACGGGGGCAAAAATAAATGGTGTTATCTCCCCCATCGTTTCTCGCCTTAGAAATGGCGACGAGGTGGAGATAATTCGCGATCAAAATCATACTCCGCCCGCCCATTGGGTAAATATTGCAACAACCGGCAAAGCGCGGGCCGCCATTCGGCGCGCTGTCAGGCTTGAAGAGCTAAAACGTGCCAAAACCCTTGGCAAACAGGTACTTGGTACACTTTTGCAAAATGAAGGGGTTGAAGAGGAAGAAATAGCTGTCACCAAGCTTGCTGTTGCTTTGGGGTATAAATCATCGGGGGAATTGATTGAAGCAATTGGTTTTGGTCAGGTTGAGACGCTGGATTTACAAAAACATGTGGAAAAGCTGTCCGGGCGTCGCCGTTCGGTATCAGGTAGAAAAAAAATCACCCTTCCCGTTGCTCAAGAAGCCGATGGCTGGTTTTCGCTTAGGGATAATACGATGTTTAAATTTCGTATTCCCGGCGGGCAGCGTTTGGGGGATAAGGGTAAATCTGCTTTGGCAAGGCTTGGTTTTAATACCCCTGTGCAGATTTCTCCGGAGGGAATTGTCCCCGGAGACCGCATGGTGGGGATATTGGCAACCGATGGGGTGTTGAGCGTTTATCCCATTCATTCAGACGCTTTGGTAAATCTTTATGATCAGGATGTGGCATGGATTGATGTGCTTTGGGATGCAGGCCAGACCGATAATCAGATGTTTGGTGTTGCGGTCTCAATGCTGTCTGCCAATAAGCCCGGCATGCTGGCCAAAGCCACCGCAACCATCGCCTCGTGTGATGCCAATATCCACAATCTGGTTTTACGGATGATTTCACCGGAATTTCACCAGATTATTTTCCAGCTCGAAGTGCGTGATCTGGGCCAGCTGACAGATGCTTTGAGCACATTAAAATATTCTGATGGTCTTTCAAAAGTGCAGCGGGCCAGCGTTCAAGAAGCAAAGGCTATTTCTAGAATCGATTGGCAAAGCTAAAAAGCTATTACCTGAAACCATCATTTCAAGATAACGGACCGGCAACTGAGTCAGAAACCAACGCAAGAAGAACCAATGCAAGAAAATCTTTATAGCGAGCAATCCCTGACCCAAAAGCAGGTTCTTGATATATTTTCCAGTTGCGGGGCGATTTTGCATGGGCATTTCATTCTTACCTCCGGTTTGCGCTCGGCAACATATTTGCAAAAGGCGCTGGTTTTTAGATCGCCCGAAAAAGCAGAGATTTTGTGTTCAGCGCTGGCCCAAAAAATCAAAGAAGCAGATCTTGGCGAGATATCCCAGATTGTAGCGCCAGCCATGGGCGGGGTTATTCCTGGTTATGAGACCGCGCGCCACCTTGGCTTGCCTGCTATCTTTACCGAACGTGTAGAGGGAAAATTCCAGCTACGACGGGGTTTTGAAATTGCCAGGGGCGAAAAAGTTATCGTGGTTGACGACATAATTTCTACCGGCATATCAATTCGTGAATGTATTGCCTGTGTTGAGGAAATGGGGGGGGAAGTTGTTGCTGCCGCCTGTTTGATTGATCGCTCGGCCGGCGAAGCAGATATCGGGGTGAAATTGGTAAAATTGATCGATTTCAAGGTTGAAGCCTATAGAGAGGATCAATTGCCAGAAGAACTTGCGGCAATTCCTGCCATCAAACCGGGAAGCCGAGGCCTTTAAATCAGCTAAGTAGAGGAATTGCCTGATATTGTGACTTTGCCTTAGCTAGAAGGCCTAATAAATAAAATAATTTTACTTGGATGAAAGAGGGGGGAAGCTGATGATTATTGGCCTTGGTAACGATATTTGCGAAATCAAGCGCATCGAAGAAACCTTGCAAAAATTTGGCGAGCGTTTCACCAACCGCTGTTTCACCCCCATCGAGCGGGATAAATCCGACAGGCGCAAGAATCGTTCTGCCTCCTATGCCAAGCGCTTTTGTGCCAAGGAGGCCTGCGCGAAAGCCTTGGGGACTGGATTGTCCAATGGCGTGTTCTGGCGTGATATGGGGGTGGTAAACCTGCCCTCGGGCAAGCCGACAATGCATCTGAGCGGCGGGGCGGCTAAAGTGCTGCAATATATTGTCCCCAAAGGGTATAAGCCCCATATACATCTTTCAATAACCGATGATGGCGGCATGGCCCAGACTTTTGTGATAATAGAAGCAATCAAAATCGAGACTTGAGCAATTATTGCTTGTTTGGTGCAAATATCGGGTTTGGGACAAGCAACAGCTGTTGACCGCAAGGTTTGCCGAGCGTAACCACACAAGGGTAAGGCCCCCAAACACTGAAATATTCTGGAAAGCTTAAAAACATGTCGAGCGAAACTAAACCAAAAGATGAAGAAAAGCCCTCCGAATTGCGCGAGACTATTGTCGTGATAATTCAGGCTCTGGTTATTGCTTTGGTATTTCGCAGCTTTTTATATCAACCATTTTCCATCCCCACTGCATCCTTGCAGCCAACCATGATGATTGGTGATTATTTTATCTCCTCCAAATTCACTTGGGGCTATGGTCGCTATTCTTTTCCTTTTGGAATAGCCCCCATAAACGGGCGCATTTTTGGGCGTGAGCCGAACCGGGGTGATATTGCAGTGTTTAGAAACGAGCCAAGTGGCGAGGATTATGTGAAGCGAATTATTGGCACACCCGGCGATCGCATTCAGGTGCGCAACGGGCGCTTGTTCCTTAATGGTGAAATGCTGGAGCGCGAAATGATCGGTAAGGCTACCGATACCGATAGTTATGGAAATTCACTGCCAGTGACGCAATATACGGAAACGCTGCCAAGTGGTTTTTCTTATACGATAAATGAAATTTCAGACAGTGGTTATCTGGATAACACAATCGAATATCTTGTGCCGGCCGGACATTATTTTATGATGGGTGACAATCGTGACCGCTCTCAGGACAGTCGGGTTTTAAGCGCTGTTGGTTATGTTCCATTCGGCAATCTGATCGGCAAGGCAGAGGCACGTTTTTTCTCCATGGCAGATAACACGCCACCTTGGCAGGTTTGGCAGTGGCCAGCCAAATTGCGTCTCGATCGCATGTTCCAGTCGGTTTATTGATGGTGAATAATATGGTGGATATTTTGGAGCTTGAAAATGTCCTGCAATATAATTTTGTCGATAAAGCAATTTTGCTTCGTGCTCTGACCCATACCAGCGCTGTTTCACCGGGTAAGAGAGTGCAGCAATCCTATCAGCGGTTGGAATTTCTTGGCGACAGGGTTTTGGGTTTGGTGGTTGCCGATCTGCTTTTCACGCGTTTGCCCATCGCTAAAGAAGGAGAATTGGCGCGGGCGCTAAATTCTGTTGTGCGTAAAGAAACCTGCGCCGCCGTGGCCATAAATTTAGGTCTTGGTTCTTATATTCAAATGGACAAAAGCGAGGCGCGCACAGGAGGCAGGGAAAAATCTTCTGTTTTGGCCGATGCCTGTGAAGCGATAATTGGCGCTATTTATATGGATGGGGGGTTTGAAAATTCCTATAAATTTGTCAAAACCAAGTTTGCCAAACATATCAATGCGGCGGATAAGCCCCAGATAGATGCTAAAACAATTCTTCAGGAATGGGCGCAGGGGCGTGGACTTGCAACCCCCCAATATTTGGAAGTTGAACGGGAGGGACCAGCCCATAGCCCGGTTTTTACCATTGCGGTAATCTTGCCGGGCTTTGAAAAAATTTCGGCCAAGGGGCCATCAAAAAAAGCTGCCGAACAAAGTGTCGCAGAATTGTTTTTGCGTCGCGAAGGAATAGTGGACATATAAAATGACTGATCAAGAAAAAAACAATACCGAGCAAACCCGTTGTGGCTTTATTGCACTTGTTGGCGCCCCCAATGCGGGAAAATCTACTATGCTAAACGCCATGGTTGGCACCAAGGTTTCAATCGTTACCCACAAGGCGCAAACCACCAGAGCGCAAATACGCGGGGTGGTAACCAAAGAACAATCGCAAATAGTATTTATTGATACGCCGGGAATTTTTGCTCCCAAACGCCGTCTTGATCGCGCCATGGTAAAATCCGCATGGACCGGAGCGGGGGATGCCGATTTTATCGCTTTGATAGTTGACGCCCACAAGGGCATTACACCAGAGCTTGATAGGCTGTTGGTTGGCTTGGCTAAAGCTAACAGCCCCAAAATACTGGTGTTGAACAAGATTGATAAAATTGCCCGTGAAAAGCTGCTGGAAATATCGGCTGAATTGAACGAACGCGGTGATTTTATGCGCACATTCATGCTCTCGGCCTTAAAAGGCAACGGCCTGGACGATTTTGTTGATTGGGCCGCAGCCGATGTTCCGCTTGGGCCTTGGCATTTTCCCGAAGATCAATTGACCGATCTATCGTTGGCATTAACGGCAGCTGAAGTAACGCGGGAGAAAATTTTCATGCGGGTGCATGAGGAAATCCCCTATAATATCACGGTGGAAACCGAGCGTTTTAAGGTGCAAAAAAACGGTGATTATAAAATTGATCAGGTGATTTATGTGACGCGTGACGGGCATAAGAAAATCGTTCTGGGGAAAAAAGGTGCTGCCATCAAGGCTATCGGTTCCGATGCCCGCAAAGATTTAAGCGAAATGTTTGGTACTAAAGTTCACCTGTTTTTGTTTGTTAAAGTTCGTGAGAACTGGGCCGACGATCCGGGACGCTATCGGGAAATGGGACTTGAATTTCATGATTGATGGTAGAATCAAAATCAAAGAAACCCCTGCTAACTATATGTAAAACAACTAAATTTATGGTGTTCATGCACGGATAAAATTATGCAATGGAGTGAAGAGGGCCTGATAATCGGAGTTCGCAGGCACGGGGAAACCAGCGTGATCCTTGAAATTATGACTTCTATTAGGGGACGCCATCTGGGGTTGGTTCGTGGCGGACGATCTTCAAAACAAAGAGCCACATTGCAGGCCGGTAACTCGGTGCAAATAACATGGCGGGCCCGGCTTGAAGATCATTTGGGCCAATTTAGCGCCGAGCTTGTTAAATCCCGTGCCGCCGCAATAATTGGCGAGCGCAACAAGCTAAATGTTGCCCAGTTGGTATTTTCCCACCTTCGTTTGCTGGCCGAGCGCGATCCCCATCCAAGATTGCTAAAATTTGTTCTGGAAATTCTTGATGATGGCGGGGATATTTTTCACCAAAGCCAGATGCTGGCATTGCTGGAGCTGGCACTGCTGGAAGAATTGGGTTTTGGTCTGGATCTTAACTCATGTGCAATCAGCGGAAAAACAAGTGGCTTAACCCATGTTTCCCCCAAAACCGGGCGTGCGGTAACTAAAGAAGCCGCCGGTAATTATGTGGATCGTTTGTTCAAATTGCCGCTTTTTTTTCAACGCGACCAGAGCGCTTCAAGTGCTCAGGTTCTTGAAGCCTTGCAACTTACCGGCCATTTTTTGCATCGCCATATCTGGGGTGTGCGCGAAATTTCTCCCCCCATGCAAAGAGAGCAAATTATCGCCCAGTTAGAGGGGAATTTGGGCCAAGAACAGTTATAATCATCAAGTTGATTCGATACTTGAACTGCCAAAATATATAAAAGCGATTCAAACTCAGGCAATTAGCGGAATTTATTAATCCACCAAACCAGTAATAAGATTTACCAGCAGGACAATAATGGCCGATATTTTACCACCCAGCGAGAAAAAAAGCCTGATAGTTGATCTGCAAAAGGCGCTTGAAGAGCGTTATTTGTCCTATGCTCTTTCCACCATTACCCAGCGGGCGCTGCCCGATGTGCGCGATGGTCTAAAGCCCGTGCACAGGCGTATTTTATACGTAATGCATTTGCTGAAATTGAATCCAGACCGGGGCTATAAAAAATCCGCCAAGGTTGTTGGCGATGTTATTGGTGGTTTTCATCCCCATGGCGATCAGTCGATTTATGATGCGCTTGTGCGTCTTGCCCAAGATTTTTCCCTGCGCTTTCCCCTTGTGGACGGACAGGGTAATTTTGGCTCCATTGACGGTGATTCAGCGGCCGCCTATCGCTATACAGAAGCCAGAATGACTGATGTCGCCTCCCGTTTGCTTGAAGGGATTGGTGAAAATGCGGTAGATTTTATTCCTACCTATGACGGGGAAACAGAGCAGCCATCGGTTTTACCGGCAAATTTCCCAAATCTTTTAGCCAATGGATCATCGGGCATTGCTGTGGGTATGGCAACGTCTGTCCCCCCCCACAATGTTGGGGAAATTTGCGATGCTGCTTTGCATCTCATTCATAACCCTGATGCCAGTACCGCCGATCTGATGCAATTTATCCCCGGCCCCGATTTTCCAACCGGCGGAGTGCTGGTGGAGCCAAGGGCTGAAATTGAAAAAGCCTATGCCAGTGGACGCGGGGGATTTCGGGTGCGTGCGCGCTGGAACTCCGAAGATGCAGGGCGAGGCACTTGGCAGATTATAGTCACTGAAATGGCCTATGGGGTGCAAAAATCGCGGTTGGTAGAAAAAATTGCCGATCTGTTGCTGGCTAAAAAACTACCATTACTAAAAGACGTTCGCGATGAATCCGCCGAAGATATCCGGCTTGTGCTTGAGCCAAAATCGCGCTCGGTTGATCCGGTGATTTTGATGGAATCCCTGTTTAAGCTCACGGATCTTGAAACCAGATTTTCACTAAATATGAATGTGCTTGATAATGGCACAACCCCCAGGGTAATGAATCTCGCGCAGGTTTTGCGGGCCTGGTTGCAGCATCGCAAAACTGTGCTTGTACGCCGTTCCCAATATCGTTTTGAGCAGATTGAATCGCGCCTTGAAGTTTTGTCAGGCTATTTGATTGCCTATCTAAACCTCGATGAAATTATTCGCATTATCCGCGAAGAAGATCATGCAAAATCATTTATGATGCAAAAGTTTGACCTTAGCGAAGGGCAAGCCGAAGCAATTTTGAATATGCGTTTGCGCTCTCTACGTAAGCTTGAGGAAATCGAAATTCGCTCCGAGTTTGAAAAGCTAAGTGATGAAAAAGACCAATTGCAGGTTTTGCTTGGCTCGGAACGGCGCCAATGGGGGGCCATAACAACTCAGGTTAGCGAATTAAAAACCGACTATGGCCCGGATACAGTGTTGGGCGCAAGACGAACCAGTTTTGATAGCGCACCCGACAGTGCAGATTTTGATTTTGAAGCGGCAATGATCGAGCGTGAGCCGGTAACGATTGTCCTCTCGCAAAAGGGCTGGATACGCGCGCTCAAGGGCCACAATATTGTTGATTCCACCCTGCAATTCAAAGCTGGCGATAGTTTTAAACTGGCACTAAAAGTTCAAACTACCGATAAATTACTAATGCTTACCACTGACGGACGGATTTATACCCTTGGCGCCGATAAATTGCCCGGTGGTCGTGGCCATGGTGAGCCGGTGCGCATTATGCTCGATATTGAAGAGGGGCACGATATTGTTGACCTTTTTAAATATGTGCCGGGCACAAAGCGTCTGATTGCCTCAAATCTTGGTAATGGTTTTATTGTTCTTGAAGATGATATGATTGCAAATACCCGCAAGGGTAAAAAAATCCTCAATGTGGCTGAACCCAACGAGGCTTACCTTTGTATTATCGCCACCGGTGATCAGGTTGCTATCATCGGTGAGAACCGCAAGCTTTTGATCTTTCCACTGGCCCAATTGCCACAAATGGGGCGTGGCAAAGGGGTTCGGCTGCAAAAATACAAGGATGGAGGAGTCAGCGACATAATAGTTTTTGCTGCTGATAAGGGCATGAGCTGGCTGGATAGTTCCGGTCGCACTTTTACCCGCTCCATGGATGATTTGCTTGAATGGATTGGTGAGCGCGCAGGAGCAGGACGTATTCGCCCATCAGGTTTCCCGCGAAACAACAAGTTTATCGGCTAAAGTTCTAACCCCGTCTCGACTTGATAATCAGGATTTTTAGGCAGGTTCTGCTTTAGCTGAAAAATTATTCCACATGCAATGGCAGGCTGACGCGAAAGCAGGCCCCTGAATTTTGCTTGTCCTTATTGTCCTTGGTCTTATTGTCCTTGGCATTAGTTTCCTTGGCATTAGTGTTTTTGTTTATATTGACCTTCAGTGGCGTTACCAAATTTATAGAACCGTTCATTTTTTCAAGAATTTCCCGCGATATAGCCAAACCAAGACCAGAGCCGGATTGGGATGTTTCAGGGTTGCGTGCTCCGCGCCAGAATTTGTCAAATATTGTTTCGGTATCACCAGCGGAAATACCCGGTCCATTATCAAAAAATTCAACAAGCAAATGTTCATTTTCTATGCGGCTGGAAACTTTTACCATGGCTTTTTCAGCGTTGTTATATTTGGCAGCATTGGAAATAAGATTGATGAAAACCTGACAAATACGATCGAAATTGGCAAAAACCCGAACATCTTTGACTTGTTCTCCAATGTACACCTCCACCTTGTGCTGATTGGTTACAGGAGTGCACACCTCAATGGCCCGGCTCAAGGCGCGGTTTGGATCAACTGGTTCATTGGCCCAAAGCTTTTCCCCCCGCTCCAGAGCATTCAGATCAAGAATTTCTTCCAGCAATCCGGTCAAACGCATGCTTTCTTCATGGATAGTTCCAATTAGTTGCTGGCGTTGATTCGGTTCTAGATCCTTGTTTGTTGACAAAATTTCGGCAAACGAGCGAATTGCCGTCATTGGAGTGCGAACCTCGTGGCTGACTTGAGATAAAAATTCGTCCTTTTGCTGATCAAGCTGACGTAGTTGCACATTGGCTTTTTGCAATTGCCCGGTAGTCGTTCTGAGCTCTTTTGTGGTTTGTTCCAGCATTTGGGAATATTCCAGAATTTGCTGGGTTTCGTCGGCCATTTGCATGACCTCTTCCATGGTAACAGTGTCGCCTGAAACCACCTGCCCAAGCAGCACATGGGCCGAGGCAGCACCAATTGATCCGGCCAGTTCTTTTTCCAATCGGGTGATAAATTCAGGTGTTGGCTCAATATTTTGGCGGCTTTGTCCAATGGGTGCAAAGCGCTCAAACATAGTTTCGGCTCTCTCGGTGCCCAAAACCCTGCGAGTCATGGCAAACAAATCATCAATGGGGGCAGAGGAGCGCGAAAAACCGCTTTGTCCAGTATGGTTTTGCTTGAAAACATCAACAAACAATGTGGCCTGCAAGCGACCGATTGCGTTGTTTTCGCTCATTATCGAAACCACAACAAGAGCAAGTATGTTGCCCAAAAGACTCCAGAATACCGACTGCACTAACGGATCAAGATTGGTAAGGCCGAACAGGTATTGTGGGCGCAAAAACTCAATTCCCCATGGGCCGCTCAATAATAATTGTGCAATTGCTTCATTGGAGGTGGCAAAGCTGGGCAAAAAGCTTGTATATGCCCAAATGGCAGAACCTGTTAGCAAGCCCGCAAGGGCACCGTTTGCCGTGGCATCGCGCCAATAAAGAGCCGCAAGAATCGCTGGCATGAACTGGGCAACTCCGGAAAAAGAAATCAGCCCGATTGGCGCGAGCGCGCCAGAACCAGAGGTAAGCCAGAAGTAGACAAAACCTAAAAACATGGTAGCGGCAATGCTGGCCCGGCGACTGGTCAGCAACAACCTTGTCATGCCTTGTCCTTCTTTTAGGCCGAACAATTTTGGTGAGCGCAGGGCTATGGGAACGACAATATGGTTGGAAATCATAATCGAGAGGGCAATGGAGGCAATAATTATCATTGAGGTAGCGCTTGAAAAGCCACCAATAAAAGCAAATAAAGCCAAGGCATTTTGATTGCTTGCAAGTGGTATCGCCAGCACAAACATATCCGGGTCTGAGCCGGCGGGTAAATATGAAAGGCCAATTATTGCAATCGGCAGGGTGAAAATACTCATCCCCAGCAAATATAGGGGGAATGCCCAAGACGCTGTCCGCAAGTGGTTCTCATCGGCATTTTCTACCACTGTGGTTTGAAACTGGCGCGGAAGGCAGATGATGGCAGCGGCAGAAAGAATGGTGATAGTTATCCATCTGGGGCCAAAATTATCCGGCGTATCAAGGGAAATACCCACATCTTGCGCCCGGGCAAAAGTTGCTTCAAACCCCCCGCCAATGCCAAAGACCACAAACATGCCGACCGTAACAAGGGCAATAAATTTTACTATTGCCTCAAAGGCAATGGCAGCGACCACCCCGTGATGTTGTTCATTGGCATTGATGTTTCTGGTGCCGAACATTACCGAAAACAGCGCCATGGCGGCAGCAATTGCCAATGCCAAACCTAGATCGTCGCCGCTTTGCGGTACTGGCATATCGGGGGCGGCGGCTAAAATCACCCTTAGCGAAGTGGTTATGGCTTTTAATTGCAGGGCAATATAGGGGGTTATGCCGATTACCGCGATTATGGTGATTAATATTGCCAACCGTTCTGATTTGCCAAACCTTGAAGAAACAAAATCGGCAATGGATGTTATGCGTTGATTGTGTCCAATGCGTACCAGTTTGCGCAAACCAAACCACCAGCCGACAAACACCAGAGTTGGCCCCAGATATATGGCTAAAAATTCCAGACCATTGCGAGCAGCGGATCCGACCGCGCCATAAAAGGTCCAGCTTGTAGCATAAACTGATATGGCAAGGGTATAAACCAAGGGGGATCTCAGCAATTTCCAACGCCCTTGGCGGGCTCGCATATCAGAAATATAGGCAACGACAAAAAGCAGGATTACATAGGCTATTGCAGTGCCGATAACCAAAGAGCCACTAATCATGCTTGCTGCTGCCGGAAATGGTTTTTATTGGTTGCAAAGGATATTGTTTGCTAATTTCTGGCGGAGTGGCATCCAGTTTTCTTTGCAAAATATAGGCCGAAAATATCAAAAACAACCAAACCGAAAACAGGTAAATAATAACTGCTGCAAAGCCATATTGCTCAGGGTTGGCATTGGGAATTGATACCATAGGCGGCAGAATAAGCAGCAGGCCTGCCGCTGGTAGTAACCGGGCTAAAAAAGTGATTTTTTTTTGCCCTTTCATGGCAACTTCCTGTTTTTCGCAGGCTTTGAAAGCTCGGGTTTGCCGATTAGATTTTGCACCGCATCAACCACATCCGAATTTGCATATGGCTTTGTTACAAAATCGTTGGCTCCCAGTTCTAGTGCTGTACTTCTGTCCTGTTGTTGTCCTTTTGCAGTCAGGATCAATATGGGTAAATCATGGGTTTTACTATCCGCCCTTAGGGCCTTTAGAACTTCAAAACCGTTTTTTTTTGGTAGCATAAGGTCAAGAACTACAACTCTTGGTTTCGAAGAAGATATATATTGCATTGCCGCTTCGCCATCACTAACGCAGGCAATTTTCCACCCCGCATGCTGAAGAATAAATTCCAGTGAAGTAAGAATTGCTGGCTCATCCTCGACAATTAAAACATCTGCTCGCACTTAAATCTCCCCCCGAGATCAGGTTTCTGCACAAAAACAAGAGAGTTTCGTGGATGTTTTTTTCCACAAAGCAGTTGTTTTTATTAGTCCAGCGCAACCTTTTTGTGGGCGATACTTGTCTTAATTGCTTCCTTATGCAACCAAAATCAGATTTTGGAAGCACCAGCCATGGCAGAATTGCGATGGGCGCAATTGCGCCGAACGCAAAGGGTGCAAGAGGGGCCAACCTTGATATCGGCGTTACTATTATCCAGCTTAAGGCCGGTGGAATAAATCGTTTTATCAGCATGTACCAGATCGCAAGCCAGCATAATTGCAGAATAAATCGGCTGTTCCGAAAAGGTTTTTACGCGCTTTATTCCCGTTTTGGCGATGAATAAATATCGTGATCCATCAGCAAAAGAAACGGTTTGACGAATGGTTTCTCCCGGGTTCCTAAGCGAATTATAAATCACCCAAAGGGGGCAGGCATGGCCGGCATTTGGCATTAATAGACCGGGGAGGGGGAACTGTTTTGTCAAAAATCCTGAAGGATCAGCGCGCAAGAATCCAAACGGAATACCTTGGGATCCAGGCTTGCGCAAAGTAACCAGTCTATGGGCAATTTGCTCAAAGCTGGCATTATAATACTGGGCCAGATATTCAACGTCATAGGCTGATTTTTGCGCCATTTTCAGGAATTGATCATAGGGAAAAATCAAAGCTCCAGCCACATAGGAGGTCAGGGCGCTATACATTATTGATTTTGCTTCCCTTGATGTCAGTCGTTCGTCAAGACAGTGTTTTTCAAGGACATCAGCAGCAGATAATGCCACAAGCTTGCGCGCCAGTTGAAAGCGGCGAGTGGCTGCGGTGGCATTGGCAGCAAGGATTAGAGTTTTGCCAATATCGACATTTTCCAAAATATTATTGGCTGCCACAATTTTACTGCCAGTTTTGCCCCCTGATTTGGCTTCGGTTTTTCCTGTGCGCTCTACCTTGATTAAAAACCGGTTATATAGGCGCTCGACCAATATTTCCTCGCTGGGCAAATCTTCTCCAATAAATTCTTGATGAATTTGCTCGGCTGCCTTTTCCAATTCCGGAAAGAAATTGTTTTCGCCAATAATAATATCGTTGACTTCTCGCACCGGACTTACTGATTTGTTGCGCTCCATATCATGATCAAACTGGGCAATGAGAGAGCGCGCTACATCGGACAGAGCGCGGCTTTCATCAAATATAGAATTATAAAATTCTTGTCGCTGCTCTTTGGAAACATCTTTTACATCCCTGAGAATTTCGGTTCCGGATCGTATGGCGGTTATTTGCGAAAGCATCTGGTGCAATAGCTGGGAAAATAGTGGATCGGATTGCAGGCGATTGGAAATGGCATTGGCAGCAGCGCCTATATCCAGATATCCACGATAGCAGGCATGCATGGCCTTGGCCATTTTGGGCAGTTGCGCCACCATAATATGTGCGTCTTTTGCACCAAGGTTCTGACTGGCAAGCAATGGGTCGGCAAACGCCTCTAACAACTCGTTTATTAGCCTTTGCTCTGCTTCTCCGGTTAAATCATGCAATTCTACTTCCAGCTGCTGGGCTATCCTGTGCAAAAGTGCGCCGCCAACATCGCGTTTGTTGGCCTCGATCAGGTTTAGGTAAGAGGGCGAAATTTGCACAGACTTTGCCAGAGCCGTTTGGGATAAAGCCTTTGTCTTCCTATAGTTGCGAATTCTTAATCCAATTGGTGCGCGCATATTTTACCTTGATATAATTGGTTCTTGTAAAAATTTTTACAAAAAACTATGTGTTAATTGGAAAAGATTGACAAAATTTTCTTTATAAAACAAGAGCCTATTGCGTTGTTTTTCATTTGTTGGCTAGTCTTGCTTTGGTGTGGGGTGCCTAATGAGGAGTTGGCACGACTCGCATTTTTTAATGAGGAGGAACGTAATGAGCGATAAGAAAAAAGGTGTCAGCAGACGCAAGGTTATAAAGACCGGTGCCGCTGGCATAATCGGTGTCGGTGTTGCACCAATGATGTTTTCCAGAGGTGCGTGGGCGCAAGAGTTTCGCAATAATCCGACCGGGTCAGACGTAACGTTTGGCTTTAATGTCCCCCAGACCGGCGCCTATGCTGATGAAGGTGCTGACGAATTGCGCGCCTATGAGCTTGCTGTCAAACACATTAATGGCGAAGGCGATGGCGGACTGCTAAACACCATGCAGCCTTTGAGCCTGCAAGGAAATGGTATCAACGGTAAAAGACTGGCATATGTTACTGGCGATACACAAACCAAATCTGATGCTGCCCGCGATAGTGCCCGCAGGATGATCGAGCGTGATGGCGCTTTGATGATTACTGGCGGATCGTCGTCGGGTGTTGCCATTGCTGTGCAAAGTCTTTGTCAGGAAATGGGCATCGTCTTTATGGCTGGCTTGACCCACTCCAATGATACGACAGGCAAAGATAAAAGGCGTTATGGATTCCGCCATTTCTTTAACACACACATGTCCGGTGCAGCTTTGGCTCCGGTGCTATCTGCAGAATATGGCAATGAGCGCAAAGCCTATCATTTGACCGCCGATTATACCTGGGGCTGGTCGCAGGAAGGATCGTTGATTGATTCGACCGAGGCTTTGGGTTGGGAAACAGTGGCTGCCGTGCGTACTCCGCTTGGTGCCGGTGACTTTTCCCAGTACATCACTCCGGTTCTCAACTCAGGTGCCGACGTTTTGATCCTGAACCATTATGGCCGTGATATGGTGAATTCACTTACCCAGGCTGTGCAGTTCGGGCTTCGTGATCGCCAGCAGAATGGCAAGAATTTCGAGATTGTTGTGCCATTGTTCTCTCGTCTTATGGCGCAGGGCGCTGGTGAGAACATCAAGGGTATTCTTGGTTCTACCAACTGGAACTGGTCACTCAAGGATGCAGGTTCACAAGCGTTTGTTAAATCGTTTGGTGCTGAATATGGCTTCCCGCCATCCCAGGCTGCGCACACATGTTATGTGCAGACGCTGCTTTATGCAGATGCATGCCAACGTGCCGGAACCTTCTACCCACCTGAAGTTATCAGAGCGCTTGAAGGCTTTGAGTTTGATGGCATGGGTAATGGTCCGACTGAATACAGGGCTGAAGATCATCAGTGCTTCAAGGACGTTCTTGTGGTGCGTGGTAATCAAAACCCGACTTCTCAGTTCGATCTGCTTGAAGTTGTGCAGGAAGTTCCGCGTGCTCAGGTTGAATATGATGCTTCAATCTTTGGTGGAGAATTGGGACCCTATGAGGTCTCCTAAAATCTCTTAATTAACATAATTGCCGGGGCGGCTTTGCTGTCCCGGTATTGATTATAGTCTAACGGAGGGGGCCATGGACGCCATTCTGGTGCAATTGTTAAACGGTCTGGACAAGGGCGGGGCCTATGCGCTGATCGCGTTGGGGCTTACATTGGTTTTTGGAACCTTGGGTGTGGTTAATTTCGCCCATGGTGCGTTGTTTATGCTTGGCTCGTTTTGTGCCGTTGCTTTTCGCAAATTGATTACCCTTGAAAGGGTGGTTCTTAGTGAAACCGAGCTTTCTCCATGGGGAACGCCCCTTGAGATTCGCACCCCTTATGTGGATGAAATTTTTGGAACATTTGGTGAGGTATTGATCGATTGGTCGGTGCCCATATCCATTCTTGTAGCTATTCCGGTTATGTTGCTTATTGGCATCGCTATGGAGAGGGGGCTGATTAAGCATTTTTATAAACGTCCCCACGCAGAGCAAATATTGGTGACTTTTGGCTTGGCGATCGTTTTGGGAGAAATAATCAAAACAGTTTTTGGTGCCAATCCTATTCCCCAGCCAATGCCGGAAATATTACGTGGTACTGCCGATGTTGGTGTTTTGTTTGGAATGGCAAAAAATGCTGTGACCTATCCTTGGTGGCGGATGATTTATTTCCTGTTTTCATTGGGTTTGATCGGAGCGGTATTTGCGTTTTTAAGATTCACCACGTTTGGAATGGTGGTGCGGGCCGGTATGGCAGACCGCGAAATGGTGGGGTTGCTCGGGATCGATATTGATCGCCGCTTTACCATCGTCTTTGGCGTAGCAGCTGTGGTTGCTGGGTTGGCCGGAGTTATGTACACGCCGATTTTGCCACCGGTTAACACGCTGGGTATGGACTTTTTAGTGCTTAGTTTTGTGGTTGTGGTTGTTGGTGGCATGGGGTCTTTACCCGGAGCGGTTGCGGCAGGGTTTTTGTTGGGAATATTGCAATCCTTTGCTTCGATGCCAGATATTAAAGCCATTTTTCCCGGAATTGATCAGATAATAATTTATCTAGTTGCTGTGGTAATTCTGCTGGTGCGTCCTCGTGGACTTATGGGCAAAAGTGGTGTGATGGAGAATTAATATGCTGCTATTGCCAAAAAAAGAATTGATCACTTTTGTAATTTTTGCCCTTGTGGTTCTTGCCATGCCTATCTGGTTGACCCCGTTTGGCGCCTCCTACCCCGCTTTGATGCAAAAATTTGCCATATTTGGATTGCTGGCGGTGGGGTTCAATATCTTGTTTGGACTTACCGGTTATCTTAGCTTTGGCCATGCGGCGTTTTTGGGGGTTGGTTCTTATACGGCGGTCTGGTCATTTAAACTGTTGACCATGAACGCCATTCCGGCAATTATTTTTGCTATGATATTGTCGGGGCTTTTTGCGCTGCTGATTGGATATATTTCCCTCAAGCGGTCGGGCATTTATTTTTCCATTCTCACTCTGGCATTTGCTCAAATGAGCTATAATCTCGCCTATTCGGTGCTGACCCCGATTACCAATGGAGAAACCGGATTGCAGCTTACCGTAACTGACCCGAGAGTGCTTGATCTGGCCTTTGCCGAGCGGGGAGAAGCGCTGCCTCAGGTTACTTTGTTCGGGCTGGATATGGCGGGATATTGGGGATTTTATTTTACTGCCATAATATTGATTATTGGCTATTTTGTTGCCCAAAAAATTGCAATTTCTCCCTTTGGAATGATGCTTAAGGGCATAAAATCCAATGAGAACCGTATGGGATATACCGGACTGAATACCAAGCCCTATACCTTGGCCGCATTTGTGATATCGGGAATGTATGCTGGTCTGGCCGGAGGGTTGTTGGCAATTACTGACCCCTTGGCGGGGGCTGAGAGGATGCAGTGGACTGCTTCTGGCGAGATAGTTCTAATGGTGGTTCTCGGGGGCATTGGAACCATATTCGGGCCGGTACTCGGAGCATGGATAATTAAATATTTTGCCAACATATTTTCGGCGATTAACGAAAACATATTGCATGATTTATTTAGTTTTTTGCCCACCAGTGTGCAGGATTTTATTGTACCGATTTTTGCGCTGTTTGTCGGCGAGGGGTGGGAGCTGACCCTTGGTTTGATGTTTGTTCTGGTGGTGGTATTTTTGCCCGGTGGTCTTATGGAGGGCTATCGAAGGATTATCACAAGATATGTCGCTAATAAGTCGGATATGCCCGTAACCGAGCTAAAACAAACTAAAGAACCAGAGCAGGTGGAGGGCAAAAAATGACAACTGCTAAAAATAATACGGTTTTGCATGTCGCCGATGTTCATATGCGCTTTGGCGGCCTTCATGCCCTTGCCGATATTGATCTGGAGATCGAGGAAGGTAAAATCCATGCCATAATCGGCCCTAATGGCGCCGGAAAATCTACTTTGCTAAATGTTTGTGTTGGGCGGTTGGCCCCCACAAGTGGAGCTGTGGTTTTTGACGGGCAGGTGATCACTGGTATGAAACCCCATCAAATAAACCAGATAGGCGTGGCCAGAGTATTTCAAACACCGGAGATTTTTTCGGATCTTTCGGTGTTACAAAATGTTATGGCACCGGCTTTTGCCAAGCGTGATGGGGCTTTCAAGCTCAATTTCATGGCGGATATGGGAAGTGAGAAAGCAATCCGCGAAGAAGCCGAGCATTTCATTGAAGATGTGGGGATGAGCGCTGAGTTGCAAACAACTGCCGCCTCACTTTCTCGTGGTGATAAAAGACGGCTGGAACTGGCCATGTGTCTAATTCAGCACCCCAGGCTTTTGCTCCTTGATGAGCCAACAGCTGGCATGTCGCGCCACGATACCAACACCACCATTGAATTGTTGAAAAAAATCAAGGCTCGCGGAATGACCAAAGTAATTATCGAGCATGATATGCATGTGGTATTTTCGCTGGCCGACAAAATTTCTGTTTTGGCGCAAGGGCGCATTATTGCTGAGGGAGATCCTGAAACTGTACGAAATGATCCTGAAGTGAAAAAAGCCTATCTTGGGGGAGCGCACGAATGAGCAAAGATAACAAGGTGCCTCTGGCAGCAAGTCAGAATGGGGACAAAATTTTACAAAAAACGCCATCGAAAGATATGTTTTTTCGCACTGATGATATTCATGCCTATTATGGTGAAAGCTATATCGTTCAGGGGGTCTCTCTAGAGTTGGGCAAGGGCGAAATCATGGCGCTTTTGGGTAGGAACGGGGCCGGAAAAACTACGGCTTTGCGAGCAATTTCTCGTACTGATGATCCGGTTTTAAAAAAAGGAGAAATCTGGCTTGATGGCGTTGCCTTGCATGAATTGCCGGTGCACGAAGCCGCCCTTGCAGGCATTCAACTGGTGCCCGAAGATCGCCGGATTATCGGAGGTTTAACAGTTGAGGAAAACATTCAGCTAGCCCAGGTTGCTTCAGGCCATGGCTGGGAAATAGAGAAGATTTATGGTCATTTTCCGCGCCTTGCCGAAAGGCGCAAACAGGATGGCGTAACCTTGTCTGGTGGCGAGCAACAGATGCTGGCGATTGCCAGAGCCTTGTCGCGTGATGTAAAACTATTGTTGCTCGACGAGCCCTTTGAGGGGTTGGCGCCTGTAATTGTGGAGGAAATCGAAAGCATTCTTATGGAAATAAAACAGGCGGGAATTACAACTATAATCGTCGAGCAAAATGTTGTTGCAGCACTAAAATTGGCCGATAAAGCGGTAATTCTTGATACGGGGTTGGTGGCATTTTCGGGAACGGCCCAAGACGTGCTGGATAATGAAGATCTGCGGCAAGAATATTTGATGATCTAAAGCGTGTCTACCAAAAGTGGGTACCGGTTTTGGGGTTAAAGGCTTAGTGAAAACAAATAGATAAAGCATATTAAGTGAATGTGAATGAAGGCGATATGCTTTAAGTATTTGATGGTTTGAATATTTGATGAACCAAGCTATGTACTTGAGTTTTCTTGCCCGAGTTTTGCACTCGCTTTTTTCACACCAGCTCTTAAAGTGATAGCGGGTGAATTTATTTGTTGCCCAATGTTGCTGGTTGTGATTGCAATTAATAGGTGAGCGCACCTTATTGAATCATGATCTGGAAATGGCAAAACAATTCATTCGCAAAAATCAATAATAAATAAAATGGACAGGAAAATGCACAAGGAAATTTTCAACCCACCACAAAATATTGTAGAAAACACCCATGTCACCGCTGAGCAATATGAGGAAATGTATGCGCGATCAATTGCTGATCCTAACAGTTTTTGGGCTGAACAGGCGGGGCGTCTGGATTGGATAACGCCTTTTACCAAGGTAAAAAATACCAGTTTTCAATATCCCGATGTTTATGTGAAATGGTTTGAGGACGGGCAACTAAATGTTGCTGCCAACTGTATTGATCGCCACCTTGCTACCCTTGGCGATAAAACTGCAATCATTTGGGAGCCGGATGAACCGAATGAACAAAGCCGCGCAATTACCTATAATGAATTACATAAAAATGTTTGCCGCTTTGCCAATGTACTCAAAAAACTTGGCGTAAAAAAAGGCGACCGGGTAACCATTTATATGCCGATGATTCCAGAAGCCGCTTTTGCCATGTTGGCCTGTGCGCGTATTGGGGCTGTTCATTCGGTGGTGTTTGGGGGCTTTTCTCCCGAAGCTCTGGCCGGGCGTATTATCAATTGCAAATCAGATTTTGTTATAACTGCCGACGAGGGCAGGCGGGCTGGCAAGCGTGTCCCCCTTAAATCCAATGTGGATGCTGCCCTGAAAATTGCTGATCAGGTGAGCACTGTTCTGGTGGTGAAAAACACTGGCGGCGATGTAAATAAGACTGCGGATCGCGATTTCTGGTTGCATGAACAAATGGAAGTTGTTGATGATAGTTGCGAACCCGAAGTAATGAATGCCGAAGATCCGCTGTTTATCCTTTATACCTCCGGCTCCACGGGCAAGCCCAAGGGAGTTTTGCATACATCTGGCGGCTATCTTACCTATGCTTCGCTGGCCCATCAGCTCAATTTTGATTATCACAAGGGCGAAATATATTGGTGCACCGCCGATGTGGGCTGGGTTACCGGTCATTCCTATGTAGTCTATGGGCCGTTGGCCAATGGCGCGACTACGGTGATGTTTGAAGGGGTTCCGAACTATCCCGATGCCTCGCGTTTTTGGCAAATCGTTGACAAGTACAAAATCAACATTTTCCATTCAGCTCCTACGGCCATAAGGGCCTTGATGGGAGCAGGGGATCAATTCGTTGACGGGGCTGACCTCTCGTCCCTCAAGGTAATTGGCACGGTAGGCGAGCCGATAAATCCTGAAGCATGGAACTGGTATTATACCAAGGTCGGGCGCTCCAAATGCGTGTTGATCGATAGCTGGTGGCAAACTGAAACCGGTGGCTCGATGATAACGGCGTTTCCCGCAGCAACTCCGACCAAGCCGGGATCAGCGTCCAAAGCATTTTTTGGGGTGCAACCAGTTATCCTTGACCCTAAAACGGGAGAAGAACTAACCGATATGGTTGCCGAGGGTGTGCTGGCAATCAAGGATAGCTGGCCGGGGCAGATGCGCTCTGTTTATGGGGATCACAAGCGATTCGTCTCCACCTATTTTGAAGAATACAAGGGCTATTATTTCACTGGAGACGGAGTTCGCCGCGACGCAGACGGCTATTACTGGATTACCGGGCGGGTGGATGATGTGCTCAATGTTTCGGGGCATCGCATGGGAACAGCGGAGATTGAAAGCGCTCTGGTTTCCCATCCCAAAGTTTCAGAAGCTGCGGTGGTTGGCTACCCCCATGATATCAAGGGGCAGGGCATTTATTGTTATGTTACTTTGATGAGCAGGGAAGTAGAATCACAAGATCTGGAAAAAGAGCTAAAGGGTTGGGTTCGCAAGGAAATAGGACCAATTTGCACCCCGGATTTATTGCAGTTTGCCCCTGATTTGCCAAAAACCAGATCGGGCAAAATTATGCGCCGGATTTTGCGCAAGGTGGCGGAAAATGACTATTCCAATCTTGGTGATACCTCGACACTCGCCGATCCTGATGTTGTGGATGATTTGATAGAAAATCGTAAAAACCGATAAATTTGTCCGGCTATTTGCCGGCTACTACCAGTTATGATTTTTTAGAAAACCCTGTTCGGCATAAAAGGTCGGGCAGGGTATTTTTGTTTGGCATTAACAAACTGTTTGAAATGTTCGTAATGCAATTGTAACCGACTAAAATATATATTGGCGAAAACTGGAGTCGAGCAAATGCCGGAATCCTTGCATTCTGTTGGCGAGCAAACCCGTCGCCATAAAAATTCACCATGGCGTGCTAATGATCATTTGTTGGATGGTGAGTGGCTAAACGAAACGTGCCAACTTATTGCCCAAAATGATGCCTTGCAGCTTCGGGAAAAATTCGCTCCGGTTCCAGAAGCTGATTTTGGTGATATTCTTGAAGCTTTGAACGTTGATGAGCGTCTGGAATTGATCAATCTTCTCGGGGAGCATTTTGATTATTCATCTCTTACCGAAGTTGATGAAGCTATAAGAAACGAATTAATCGAGCAATTGCCAAACCGGGAAATTGCCCGTGGTGTCACCAATATTGATAGTGATGATGCGGTTTTCATTCTTGAAGATATGGACCAGGGTGAGCGTGATGCCGTTCTGGCTATGGTGCCTGAATTTGAGCGCTTGTCTTTGCGTCGATCGCTTGATTTCCCGGAAGAAACTGCTGGCCGGCGGATGCAAAGTGAGTTTGTGGCCATTCCACCACATTGGAATGTGGGACAGGCCATAGATTATATGCGCACCAGTGATGAAATGCCTACGGAATTCCATCAGCTTTATGTGGTTGATACGAATCAAGTATTGGTTGGCACTGTGCCGCTGGATAAAATTTTGCGTGCATGGCGGGATAAAAAAATATCCGAACTAATGAATTCCGATGTCATAGAAGTTTCAGCCTATGAAGATCAGGAAGATGCAGCGCGGATATTTGAGCGCTATGATCTTGTTGAAGTCGGCGTGGTTGATGAAGATAACAGGCTGGTGGGTATTTTGACCATTGATGATATGGTTGATGTTATTCAACTGGAGGCTGAAGAAGATATTCGCTATTTGGCCGGTGTCGGTGATGAAGAAATTTCGGGCAATGTTTTTGAGGCGGTACGCAGTCGAATTACCTGGCTGTTGGTAAATCTTGTTACGGCAGTTTTTGCCTCCTCTATCATTGCTATATTTGATGCCAGCTTGCAGCAAATGGTGGCCTTGGCGGTTTTGATGCCAATTGTTGCTTCGATGGGCGGAAATGCGGGCACCCAAACCATGACTGTTACGGTTCGGGCGATTTCTACAAAAGAGCTGGATCAGTTTAATATCCGCCGGCTTATCATTCGCGAGACTTTGGTGGGACTGGTCAACGGTTTGGTATTTGCGTTGATTATCGGGCTGGTAACTGCAATCTGGTTTGCCAATATTGCCCTTGGGGTGGTTATCGGGTTGGCGATGATTGCCAACATGCTGGCTGCCGGAGTTTCGGGGATTTTAATCCCCCTTGGCCTAAATAAATTTGGTGCCGACCCCGCCGTGGCCTCCAGCGCCTTTGTAACCACGGTAACAGATGTTGTGGGCTTTTTTGTTTTTCTAAGCCTTGCGGCCATTTGGTTCGGGCTGGTTTAGAAGTCCCGCCCAAATCTTGCTTCTGGTCAAATATTGCTTCTGCTAATGTAAACATTGTGGTGATAATCAGGCCATATCAAAACTGTTACCGCATCCGCAAGAGGCCACAGTATTGGGGTTATCGATTTTAAATGCCTGACCAACCAGATCGTCCACATAATCGATTTTTGACCCCCCAAGAAATTGTAGCGAAACCCGATCTATAAGAACCGTGGCCCCCTCGGATTGCAAAACCAGATCATCGTTGGCCGCAGTTTCTTGCAATAGATTATATTCATATTGAAAACCGGAACATCCGCCGCCAGAGACCGCAATTCTAAGTATGGTTCCCTCCGGTTCGTTTTTAAGAATTTTGGCGATTTGCTTGCCAGCAGCGCTGGTTAATTCTACATCTGTAACTTGTTCAGCCATTTTTTTAACCCTGTTTATTTTATCAAACCGGAGCGAATACCAAAGCCAAAATAGCAATGGTTATGCCAAAAAAAGCAATCACCGATCCATATGGATCAGTGCTTATCGAGAATTTTGTCGACACCCGCATAGTGAAAACTTTTGCGACAAAACTGTTACTTGCAATTTTCTTATTAAAATCTTTGTCAACAATTATTAAAAGCACCCCAAAGATAAACATCACCAATCCGGCGCGGAAGAAAAATTCAGTATTCTCAGTAATAATTTGCACCGGCTAAAATCCATCTTTAAATTGTTCAGGGATACTCCCCCGATCTGTTACCTACTCAAATAGGACCCGCAACCGGTAATGAAAAGCCCTAAAAGAAAATCAAATCTGCATTCAGCAAAAACTTTGCCCAATAATACTTTGCCCTCCAATGGTTTGGCTCCCTATGCCTTAGATCCAAAAAAAACGCGGGGGCGGGCTTTTACCTGCGACAATAGCGCCACCCGCAATGATTTTCAGCGAGATCGGGACAGGATTATCCATTCAACTCCGTTTCGCAGGCTTCAGCACAAAACCCAGGTGTTTCTTCACCATGAGGGGCTGCATTACCGCACCCGCCTTACCCATACGCTAGAGGTTTCCCAGATTGCCAGATCATTGGCTCGGGCCTTGGTGCTAAACGAGGATCTGGCCGAGGCCATAGCCTTGGCCCATGATCTGGGCCATACGCCGTTTGGCCATGCTGGAGAGCGGGCATTGAACGATGTAATGATGGAATTTGGCGGTTTTGATCATAATTTGCAGTCTTTGAGAACCATTTGTATTCTTGAAAATCGCTATGGGGGCCATGATGGTCTAAACCTTACATGGGAAACCCTTGAGGGGGTGCTAAAGCATAATGGGCCGCTTGAAAATTGTCCTGACCTATCATTTTTGCCCGAAGATTTTGATCTGGAAATAAAAACCTTTGCCTCGCTGGAAGCACAGGTGGCAGCGATTGCCGATGATATTGCCTATGATGCCCATGATATTGACGATGCGGTGCGTGCCGGAATTATTGAGCTGGAGCAGCTTAAAGATTTACCATTGCTCGATGAGATACTTGTAGAGGTAGAAAGCCTGTGGCCATCTCTTTCGCGCCGGAGAAAAACCAACGAAGTGCAGCGACGCCTGATAACCCGCCTGATCGAGGATGTTATTGACAATTCAAGGGATTTGATTGCCAAAGCCGGGGTGAACTCTTCTAGAGATGTGTCAAAAGCGGGTAGAACATTGATTGGATTTTCTAATGATATGAAAGATAAGGAAATTCGAATAAAGAAGTTCTTGTTTGAAAACGTTTATCGCGCCCCCGGCGTAATGGAGCCTGCGCAAGCAGGGGAAATAGTGGTCAAAAAATTATTTGAATATTATTTTTCAACCGGAGATCTACCGAATGAATGGGGGGAAAAACTAAATTATATTTCGGGAAAAAACGCCCAATCCGAGAAGGCTAGAATAATTGCTGATTATATTGCCGGCATGACCGACCCTTACGCATTGAAAGATTTTGAACGCCGGTTTGAAATTGCAGCAGGTGTTTGACGGCTCGCAATAATTTATGACCATGATATTTGACGACCATAATAATTGACGATCATGATATTTGACGTCAAAGAGGTTTTAAGGTAACGCCAGCCCCTGATATTATCTAAAAACAACAACATATAAGTACAACAAAAACAAAAAGAATATAAAGAATATAATGGATATTTTTGCCCGATTTGCCGACAAAATCACCAATGCTCTGGTAAAGTTATTTCCAGACAGAAACGATATATTGCTATTGGCTGCCAAAGCCAGTGTGGAGCCCCCTCGCGACCCATCCCACGGGGCGCTTTCATCCAACATAGCCATGGTATGCGCCAAGGCTCTGGGGTTAAATCCGCGCCAGTTGGCCTCATCGCTGGTGGAAATCCTTGCTAAAGATGTTGATATTATCAGGATTGATATTGCCGGCCCCGGTTTTATGAATTTCACCCTTGCTAATCAGGTTTGGTATCGGGTTCTTTCTTCAATACTTGCATCCCCGCTAGATTATGGTCGTTCTGCTATTGGCAAAGGGCAAAAGGTCAATGTGGAATTTGTTTCCGCCAATCCAACTGGCCCCATGCATGTGGGCCATACCCGTGGTGCGGTTTTTGGCGATGCTTTATCTTCGCTGCTGCAATTTTGCTCATTTGATGTTACCCGCGAATATTATATCAATGATGCGGGAGGCCAGATTGATGTTTTGGCCAAGTCGGCTTTTTTGCGCTATCGTCAGGCCTTGGGGCAAGAAATTGGCGACGTACCAGCCGGCCTTTATCCGGGTGATTATTTAGTGCCGGTTGGCAAGGGGCTGGCTGAAAAGTTCGGGTCAAAATATCTTGAAGCCCCCGAGGAACAATGGTTGCCGGTTTTTAAGCCGCTAGTATTGGAAAAGATGATGGATCTGATCCGTCAGGATTTGCAATTACTGGGTGTAAAACATGATTATTTCTTTTCCGAACAGGTTTTGCATGGCGAGAATGGAAAAATCATGCAAACTCTGGCGGCGCTAAAGGAAGATGACCTAGTATATCAGGGCACACTGCCCCCCCCAAAAGGTAAGCCGGTGGAAGACTGGGAAGACAGGGAGCAAACCCTGTTTCGAGCCAAGCAGTTTGGCGATGATACCGATCGGGCCTTGGTGAAGTCCAATGGAGAATATACTTATTTTGCTGCTGATATTGCCTATCATCGCGATAAATTTTTGCGTGGTTTTAATGATCAGATCATAGTTCTTGGCGCTGATCATTCGGGATATACCAAACGTTTGCAAGCGGCGGTCAGGGCTGTTTCTGACGGCAAGGCAGCAATTGATGTAAAAATTTGCCAGATTGTGCGTCTGATGCGCGATGGTGAGCCCTTCAAAATGTCAAAACGTTCTGGCGATCTGGTTACGGTTCGAGATGTTGTTGGCGAAGTTGGCAGCGATGCCGTGCGCTTTATGTTGCTTTTTCGCCGTAATGAAGCTCCTATGGATTTCGATTTTGCCAAGGTTAAGGAACAAACTCGCGAAAATCCGGTGTTTTATGTGCAATATGCCCATGCGCGTTCCTGTTCGATTGTCAAAAAGACCGCCGAGGAAATGCCCGATCTGGATATTTCTGAAGGCTCCCTTAAAAAAGCCGACCTGACATTGCTGTCCAGCGAGGCTGATATTGAGTTGTTGCAAGCATTGGCCCAATGGCCAAGAATGGTGGCCGCAGCAGCGCGAGCGCACGAACCGCACAGGGTGGCATTCTATCTTTATGATCTGGCAGGGGCCTTCCATAGTTTTTGGGCAAAAGGCGGGCAGGACCATTCGTTACGCTTTGTTAACCATCAGCAACCAGAATTAACTAGTGCGCGACTCGCTATGGTTAGTGCATTGCGACAGGTTTTGGCGCAGGGATTGGAGCTAATTGGGGTGAGTGCACCAGATGAACTTTCATAATTCAGGCACATTGCTGTGTTTTTAGGTTGTTAAGGTAAATTTGTCCGACATTTGTGCGGATAAAACAGGGGCTAGGGACTTGTTGAATAAATAAGGTTAATAGCCTGAACTTGAAATCGTTTGTAACCAGAAATATTTATAACAAGGGAATATTGGAGTATGGATACGGCCAAACCGCTGAACCCACCCAAAAATGACGACGCAGCCGACGATTTGATCGAGGAATTGGCGCGTTTGATGGCAGATGATGCCCAACTGAATTCAACAGCACCAAAACCGGACGCTACCGTTAGTGCCAAGCAGCCGACTTTGTCAAAAGCTACGCCACCAAAAGCTACGCCACCAAAAGCTACGCCACCAAAAGCTACGTCACCAAAAGCTACGTCACCAAAAGCTACGTCACAAAGTGCAAATTCAGCACCTAAGCCTGATGCAGGGTTTAAACTCAAGGGATTTGATCTTGGCCAGCCAAAAGCCGAGGTTTCAGACATTGGCTCACCTTCCGGTAAAATTTCAACCTCTGATTTTGGACCAGCTTCCAGTGCTCAAAATATAAAAAGTAGCGCGCTTTCCCCTGCCTCCACCTCCTCTGAGGTGTCTTCGGCTGAGGTGTTTTCGGCAGAAAAGAAAAGCTCGGCGCCGATGGATTTTGACTTTGGCTTTGGTGTTGGCCCCGATGATAATTCTGGTTTTTCTGATGCAGGTGCTGGCGCAATTTCCTCCTCTCCTTCGTTGGAAGATAGGTTGGATTCTAGTGCCAAACCCTCTCCAGAATCCAAGTTGTCTCCAGAATCCAAGTTGTCTCCAGAATCCAAGTCCTCTATGGTGCCGCCGGGAAATGACCCGATTGCAGATCTGATTAATGCAGCGGTTTCAAAGCATACAATCCCAGATGTACCACCCCAGGGTTTGTCACCCCGGGGTGCTTCTGCACGCAAAGAGCCAATTATGGGTTCTCCGGCCCGAGCCACAGAAAAAGATAATTTCGCTATGCCGCCGGTATTTGGCATGCCGGGTAAATTAACCTCCAACAAAACGGCATCTAGAAAATCTGCTCCCAATATTTTGGGCAAGGCGCCTGCGTCCCCGGCAGCTGGTTCGACTATGGATCTGGATGAAATTGAAGGCCTTATTGGTAATTCTGTTAAGGTTGATGACACTGGTGATTTTAACGCTCAACAAGCGGTTGAGAACCCGGCTCGGGGAGAGAACCTGTCTCGGGGAGAGGCCCCGTCGCGGGCTGAGAACCCGGCTCGGGGAGACGGCCTGTTGTCTACTTCCAAGCCAGTTATTGCGACTTCTTCAAATATTGCCGGACAATCTCAAGTCGGGGCAAATAATAAAGATAGTGATAATATCAGTGCAGAAGCTGCTATTTTACAGGCAATGTCAGCTTCTGGAACTGCTTCGATAAAGACTAGGGCTTTTGCGCCGCCGACGCCGGGTCCTATCACCACGAGTGATAGCGCTCCTAGTGATAGCGCTTCGAATGTTAGTGCGGATGCCCCTGGCCTATCTGATGATCTTTTAGAAAATCCCCTCAGGAGTGATGATGATTTGCAATTGGCTGCTGGTCGGGTTGCTTTTGACGAGCCTGCGAGCAAAGGAATTGCGCGTTATGTTGCCCCTATTCTGGGCGTTTTATTTATCGGTGCAGTAGGGTTTGGTGCCTATACATTGTTTAATCAGGGTAATGGCGATGGCGCCACTCCGATTTTGCAGGCAGATGGATCGCCAACTAGACAGGCTCCCGATGAGGTTGAGTCCGCTACGCAATCTGTAGTTTTGAACGGAATTGATGGAGTTTCTCCTGTTGTCGAGGGCGAGCAACTGGTTTCCAGAGATCAGTCATCTGGAACGAATGCTACCACTATCCGCCAAGTGATCACTCTTGATACATCAGAACCAGGATTAGCCAATAGGCGTGTTCGCACGGTAACCGTTCGTCCGGATGGAACCATAATTTCCGGCGCTGATGCAGTGGCAGGTGGCGAAGTGCTGCAAGCTGCCCAGCCTGAACTTCCGGATTTGCCCGCCGGGGCAATTAATGCGGAATTATCGGCAACAACGGTTGCTTCTCTTCCTGATGTACCGGCTCAAGGTTTGAATTTGACTTTGGATAATGTTGCAACACCCAATCCGGTTGTTGCTCCTGTTCCACAGCCAAGGATAACTAGTAGAAACACGACAAACCTTGTCTTGAGAGGGGCGCAAGGAGCAACAACAATTATCCCCCAAACTACACCTGGAGCAGCATCCGGGGCGGTTAATCTTATTGCCAATGCTCCGACGCCTCCTGCCAGCGTTCCCGTTGCAAATACGCCAGCTACAAGTACGCCAGTACCGGCTGCCAGCGTTCCCGTTGCCGCATCTAGCAATTCCTTGTCACAGCCGGTGCTTAATCCCGGGGCCTTTGTGCAATTATCTTCCCAAAGAGACCAGGGATCTGCCGATCAGACCGCATCTACCTTGCAGTCAAGATTTGCTTCCTCACTAGAGGGGGGCAGGCTGGTGGTGCGTAGGGTGGACCTTGGTACGCGGGGAATATATTTTCGGGTACAATTACCAACCACCACGCTTGCTCAGGCCAATTCTATTTGTGAATCGATAAAAACGGCCGGTGGCGATTGTTTTGTCCGTAATAGTTGAGTCTATCCCGCCGGCGTGAGGCAGATAAAGCCCGCCGGCGTGAGGCAGATAAAGCCCGCCGGCGTGAGGCAGATAAAGCCCGCCGGCGTGAGGCGTAAATACAAGCCTGCGCTAATACCCCCGCCGGCGTGAGGCATAATACATAGAACATGCACGCTTGTTTGGGAGTTTTTGCAACATCTGCTTGACGGCAGGCGCTGCAAAGGTGAAATTGTTGTTATGGCGGTCAGACTATGAATTCTGAGAACAAGGATTGGCTTTCCCCTGATTTGGATGAAAATCGGGGAGTGGAGGTTTTGTATGTGGATGTCGACGGCTTTGAGGGGCCGTTGGATATGCTGCTGGATATGGCGCGCCGTCAAAAGGTTGATCTGGCCAATATTTCTGTGCTTTCTCTGGCCGAGCAATATCTAGATTTTATTGAAACTGTTCGCAAAAAGCGCATAGAAGTAGCTGCTGACTATCTGGTTATGGCGGCTTGGTTGGCCTATCTTAAAAGCCGATTGATGTTGCCGGATATTCTGGATGACGAAGAGCCGAGCGGTGAAATGATGGCCGCAATTTTGCAATTCAGACTTAAGCGCCTTGAGGCCATGCGAAACGCGGCTGCCCAATTGGTAAATCGCGCCCGTTTGGGGCGTGAGGTTTTTGCCCGTGGTGATCCCGAGCCGATCAATATAATCAGGGAGCACGCATTTGAAGCTAGCTTGTTTGATTTGCTTAGTTCTTATTCCGGGATGCGCGAGCGTAACGAGATCGTGGATTACACACCAAAAAAGCGGGCTGTCTGGTCACTAAAAGAGGCTCGATCCATTTTGGAGCAACTCATGGGCGAGGGAGGAGAGTGGATAGCTCTGGATCAATATTTAGCTACCTATCTGGCCAGTTCTGCCGAGCGTGCAACTATTTTGGCATCAAGCTTTTCAGCCAGTCTGGAGTTGGTGCGCGAGGGAACCATGGAAATGCGCCAGACATTAACCTTTGGACCGCTGTTGATGCGCCGTAAACGCAATGAAAATTCAATTGTTAAAACCAGTGCTGCCAAAGTAGAAAAATAAATTACTATCAATTTGCAGAATAACCCCAAAAGAGAAATTGCTGTAATGGACCAACAGGATGACCGGCAAAGCCCGAGTAAAAATGAAGATACTTTTTCAGGGGAACAAGAATTTTTGCCAGACGAAAATGATAGGCTGGAGATTAATCGTCGCAACATGCGCGTTATCGAAGCCTTGATATTTGCTTCCAGCGAGCCGGTTTCTTTGCAGGAAATCACCCCGTTTTTATCAGAAGGGGGCAATGTTGAAGAATTATTGGCCCAGCTGGCCAAAAATTATGCCTCGCGTGGGGTGAATTTGGTTCAGCGTGGTGATAGTTGGGCATTTCGCACGGCAGAAGATCTTGGGTTTTTGCTGCGGCGCGAAGAAAAAGAAACCCGCTCCATGTCGCGAGCGGCATTGGAAACCATGTCGATAATTGCCTATCATCAGCCGGTTACCCGCGCTGAAATTGAAGAAATTCGCGGGGTAGCTGCCGGGCGTGGTACTTTGGATATGTTGATGGAGGCGGGCTGGGTTCGTATGCGTGGGCGTCGGCGCACGCCGGGAAGGCCGGTAACCTATGGCACAACTCCGGAATTTCTTGACCATTTTTCCCTATCTTCCCTTGGGGATCTGCCCGGACTTGAGGAGCTGAAAGGCTCTGGCCTTTTATCTTCTAGATTGCCCCCGGATATGCAGATACCGCTTCCGTTTGAGGGCGGGCTTCGCGATGATGAAGACCCCTTGGAGGATGATGATCCGGTTTTTATAAAAGATTAGGGTCAAGACACTTAGGGCCAAGCCCCTTATGGGCAAGGACCCAGAGCCTGATTATAACTACTTGCTTAGAAACACCTGATTGTAGCCACAAGACCTTATAACTCTACAATACCCTAAAGCTTATGCTTTGCCCCTATGAGATTGGCTGTTTTTTCTATAAAGAAACAATCCTTGGCAAAACAAAAAGCAGCAAATGTCAGTAAAAATGAAAAAAAATACTCCTTCTGATCTGGTGAAAACTCCAGAAAATGGCATTGGTGCACCCGATCAGGGGCAGGGTGTTCAGGAACGAAACGCCCTAGAATGGGGAACACGAGGAACAGCCGGAGTAAGCTTTGCCGCCGCACTTAGCCTTAGGGATGTTGATGTTTCTATTGGCGGCCACAAGATTCTTGACAAAATAAATCTGGAACTGGTTCCCGGAGAAATAGTTTGTTTGTTGGGGGAATCAGGCTCGGGAAAATCTACTGTTCTTCGGGTTGCTGCCGGAATTCAGGAAATTAGCGCCGGCCAAGTGCTGGTAAATGGAGCAATAGTTTCAAAGCCCGGATATGCTGCGCCACCTCATAAGCGCGGTGTTGGCTTGATGTTTCAGGATTTTGCCCTGTTTCCCCACCTTAGTCTTTTGGACAATGTTTGTTTTGGCCTCAACCGCATAGAGCGCAAAGAGGCAATAAAGCAGGGGCGCAATGCTTTGGCCAGAGTTGGTTTGCTCGACAGACAAAATGATTTTCCCCATATGCTCTCGGGTGGGCAGCAGCAAAGGCTTGCTCTGGCGCGCAGTTTTGCACCCCGACCCGGAATTTTAATGCTTGATGAGCCATTTTCTTCTCTTGATGCCCGTTTGCGTGAAAATGTGCGTGCCCAGACTTTGGCTATTTTGCGCGAAACCAGCGCGACAACTATTATTGTTACCCATGATCCAGAAGAAGCCATGGTGCTCGGAGATCGCATTGCCTTGCTTCGAGAAGGCAAAGTTGCCCAGATTGATACAGCATCGCAAATCTACCGTTATCCGTCCGATATAAAAATTGCCCGCTTTTTTTCTCCACTTACTGAAATTAATACAGTGGTTAACGACGGCCATGCTTCAACCCCGTTGGGGGAGGTTGCGACGCCTGATTTTAAGGATGGCGACAAAGTAAAAATTGCCATTCGTCCGGTTGGTGCCCTATCTCTTTCCAAGGGAAACAAAGGGGTTAGGGCGAGAATAATTTCCAAAAGGGAAGCTTTAGGGTTTGATATTTTTGAGATTGGGGTGCATAATATCGAGGCTCCGATTAGCATCAGAGCGCCGTCAGATAGGGGGCTTGCTCCCGGAAAAGACATTTTTGTTACATTGAAATCCGAGCATGTGCTTGTTTTTGATCGCAATTAACAATATCTATGCAATATAAAGCGTTCGCGCTGTTAAAAAATGCGCTCGCGCTGCAATGGAAGCGTTCGCGCTACACAATTTTAGGTTTCGGGCTTGCGAATTCTTGTTCTTTGGGAACGAAAGCACCGGAACCGCTACGGAGAAGAAAAATGAATCCAGGACCCTGGGGCATATTGATTATAGTTGTTGCTGTTTTGCTGTTGTTTGGACGTGGTAAGATTGCTGGAATGATGGGCGAAGTTGCGTCTGGCATCAAATCCTTTCAACGCGGAATGACCGAAGATCCCAAACCCGTTGAAAAAACTGAAGCCAAAGACAGTGAAAAAACCGACGCCTGAGCAATTTGTGATGGTTGTTTAAGCCTGAGCGAGGGCAACAAATGCTAAGTATTGGCTGGACCGAGATGCTGCTCGTCGCCGCGGTCGCTTTGATCGTGGTGGGGCCGAAGGATTTGCCTGCCATGTTGCGACAAATCGGCAAAGTTGTCGGTAGCGTGCGCAAAATGGGCAATGAATTCAAAGCTGAACTGAATAAAGTTACAGCCATTGATGAGATAAGGGACATAAAGCAATCTATTGCTGCGCCTTTAACTGAAACCCGGAAACAAATCGAAGAAGAATTTAATTCCATTGCACCTGATGGCTCGATTGTTCCAAGTGGAAAAATTGCTCCCGCTGACCCTGATGGCCAAAGTGTTGTCAACGAAATAAGACAAGGGGCAGGGCTGGAGCCATTGCCGGCAACCAGTAGCACTAGTGCTGCCAAAGCCAGCATGGCAGAGGCTGTGACCAAGGCCGTTGAGAAAAACAAACAAGCCGCCAATGATATAAAGGCAGCAAATGATGTTGGTGCTGGCGCTGCAACAGCAAAAACTGCAACAGCAAAAACTGCAACAACAAAAGTGGCGAAAAAAACAGCTGCAAAGCCGGCAAAAAAAGCAACAAGAAAAACAACAAGCAAAACAGCAAAAAAACCTGCCGCAAAAAGAACTAAGGCAGGTAAAAAGCCAACTGCCGTTGCCCAAAAGCCTTCTGCTGCAAAATCACCTGTGGCTCCCAAAGCTGCTTCTAAATCCGTTAAAAGTGAAGCTGGATAATGGTAGTTAAAGATCCGACAATCCCCCCCGAGGTAATCGAAGACAAGAAACCCGAGGTAATCGAAGACAAGAAAAAGGAAGATCTTGCTGGCAGCGAAGCCTCGTTGATTGATCATCTAACGGAATTGCGTACTCGATTGATGTTCTCCATGGCGGCAATCGCTGTGATGTTTGTTATTGCATTTATTTACGCTGACTGGGTTTTTGATTTTCTTTTGGAACCGTTCAAAATCGCCACTGGTGGGGTGGATGAGGTGCGTTTGATTTTTACCGCCCCGCAGGAGTTCTTTTTTACCAAGCTTTCCCTGTCCTTGTTCGCTGCCATTTTTATGGCCTTTCCTATTTTGGCTTCTCAGGTCTATGCCTTTGTCGCCCCGGGATTGTATAAATCCGAACGGGGAGCATTTTTGCCCTACCTGATTGCTACGCCGATATTTTTTGTTCTTGGTGCTGCGGTAATGTTTTATGGAGTTATGCCGCTGGCCCTAAGGTTTTTCCTCTCCATGGAAGCAGGCGGTCCAAATACTGTTACCATTGAAATGCTGCCAAGGGTTTCGGAATATCTTTCCCTTATCATGACGCTGGTTTTTGCTTTTGGTATATGTTTTCAGCTGCCGGTTGTCTTGACCTTGCTCGCCCGTATAGGAATTGTGGATAGCAAAAAACTTAAATCATGGCGCAAATATGCTTTTGTTGCCGTGTTGGTTGTTGCTGCGTTTCTAACGCCGCCAGACCCGATTTCCCAATTGGGCCTTGCTCTGCCGATGTTGCTGCTTTACGAAATTTCTATTATGTCAGTAAAATTTGTCGAGCGTTCACGGGCCAAGCGTGAAGCAGCTGAAGCTGCTGGTGATCAATAATAAATCTGATAAATCATTCTTCGAACTGGTGCTTCCTCGCAGGAAGAACCGGTTAAACAAAATTTATTTTGGCTGGAAAATTAATGTTTGATATTAAGTGGCTGCGTGCCAATCGTGATGAGTTTGACGCTTCGATGACAAGGCGGGGACTTGGGCCTCAATCAAAAAAGCTTATCGAGCTTGATGATAGGCGCCGTGATGCAATAGCTGAATTAAATGACCTTCAGGAATTGCGCAACAAAAGTTCGCGCCAGATCGGGCAGGCAAAAGCTCAAGGTGATGAAGAAAAAGCTCAAAAATTATTGGCAGAAGTAGCTGATTTAAGGGCAAAGGTGCAGGCGGGTGAAGAGCAGCAGCGCCTAAACAGCGAAGCCTTGAACGAGGTGTTGCTGCAATTGCCCAATTTGCTGGCTGATGATGTGCCTGAGGGAAAAGATGAAAACGACAATGTGGAAATAGGCCGGTTTTTAGAACCGACCACTTTTGATTTTACCCCCAAAGAGCATTACGAGCTGGGGGAAGCTCTGGGGCAGATGGATTTTGAGGCTGCTGCCCGTATGTCCGGATCTCGTTTTGTAGTCCTAAAGGGGCAGGTGGCCCTGCTGGAGCGGGCGCTGGCAAATTTCATGTTAAATCAACATGTCATGTATCATGATTTTACCGAAATTTCCGGCCCTCTTTTAGTGCGTTCTGAAGCGCTGGTAGGCACAGGACAATTGCCAAAATTTTCTGAAGATGCGTTTGAAACCACCGATGGGCGCTGGCTCATCCCCACCTCGGAAGTTACCCTTACCAATCTGGTGCGCGAGCAAATTCTCGACCTGAAAGAACTGCCCGTACGGGTGACTTCCCTGTCCCAATGTTTTAGGGCCGAGGCGGGGTCTGCCGGTCGCGATACCAGAGGCATGCTGCGTCAGCATCAGTTTTCTAAGGTCGAAATGGTAGTTATTAGCACGCCTGAATCTGCTCAAGCAGAACATAAGCGCATGCTTTCATGTTCGCAAAAGGTGTTGGAATTGTTAGAATTGCCCTATCGCACGGTTCGACTTTGTCAGGGTGATATGGGTGCTACCATGCGACGAACTTTTGATATTGAAGTATGGATGCCGGGACAAAACACCTATCGCGAGGTTGCCTCCATATCCTGGGCTGGCGATTGGCAAGCCCGCAGAATGAATGCAAGATATCGCAATGACGAGGGCAAGGTGGAATTCGTTCACACCCTGAACGGTTCCGGTGTCGCTGTTGGGCGGATGTTGATTGCGGTGATGGAAAATTATCAGAACGAAGATGGAACCATACGAGTGCCCGAGCCGTTACAAAATTATATGGGTGGTTTGCAAACAATTGGTTTGCCTGCAATCGGTTCGCCTGCAATCGGTTCGCCTGCATGAAAAAAAATCCGCGCATATTGATTTCCAACGATGATGGCATAGACGCGCCCGGTCTTATGCATTTGCGCGATATTGCTTCTCATCTCAGCGATGATGTCTGGGTTGTGGCACCTGTCGATAATCAAAGCGGGGTAGGGCATTGCCTCACCCTTGGCTCTGAACTTGAATATACAAAAAAATCGGAAAAGGTTTTTGCTCTTAACGGTACTCCGGCTGATTGTGTAATTATTGCTTGTACAGACCTTTTGAAGGACCAGCGTCCCGATATTGTTTTGGCTGGAGTTAATCATGGGCAAAATCTGGGAGACATAATAAATTGCTCTGGAACCCTTGCCGCTGCCCGCGAGGGGGCTTTGCAGGGAGCATTGGGAATTGCCCTGTCCCAAGGCATAAATTACGAAAAGGGTACGGATGTTTTTTGGCACACTACCAATGGTTATGCCGTTGAGGTTTTACAAAAACTGATTGAACAAACTGTTATATCGGAAGGCAGAAATCCGGATATTTATTATAATGTAAATTTTCCCGTTTGTCCCAGAAACGAGGTAAGTGGAATTGAGGTCGTTCCCCACCAGAGGTTTTATCGTTCGGCTTTTCAGCATTATCCATCTCGAAATGATGGCAAGTTTTTTGTGGCAATCCCCAAAACTCCCTCACCAATGCACAAGGGGTATGATTTTCATTCCCTGCACCTTGAAAACGCGATTACCATAACTCCGCTATCTCTATGCCAGTCGGATTTGGTTGAGGTCGAGCGCCTAAACAGAAAAATCAGCCTGACTAAACCGGAATAAATTAGGTCCTGACCCTAAAGTGTGTCTACCAGAAGTGGGAACCGGTTTTGGGGTTAAAGACTTAGCGAAAACAAATAGATAAAGCATAGAAGCGAATCAGGTTGAACACGACGTGCTTTAGGTTGATCCTGATCTATGAACGCGAATATTTGAAGTTCTTATAATAGAAACTCCAGGCGGCAAGGTTAAAAAGCTAACAAAACTTTAATTGCCATTAGAGAATTATAATTAATATTTTCAATTTTTAAGGCGCTATTTACCTTAGTCAGCTTAACCTGTGCTCAGTTGTAGAGTTTAGTATGAGTTGAGTATATGAGTGATAATGCGTCTGTTGCGCCCTATGCTCTGGTGTTTTCCGGTAGCAAATCAACGCGGATATCTGGTTCGCCAGAGCAACAAAACATAAAATGGCAACAAAACACAGTTTTTGGACAGCGATTTGGTTTTGCGCTTAAAAAAACCTTGTCTCTTTCCACTGTTTTCGCTGGTGTACTTGTTTTGGCCGGTTGTGCTTCTATAGGTGGCACTGGTTTTGGCCCTGTATCCTTTGGGGGAGCAAAAATTGACGCTAGCATATCAACCGCTTCAACGGGTGAAGCGGTGCAAAGTCAACTTGATCAAGCCATGCCGGGCAATTTGTCCAACAATGCAGCAACTATTACTCCTGGTGGCCCATACCTTCCGCCAGGCAATGTGGGGGGGGCTGGTTTGCCGCCCCCGTTTGCGGTTGCATCTGTTTCTAGGTCGCAATTGCCGCCACCCATTATAAATAATTCAACCCTTGCGCCCGCGCTGGTATCGCCCAGCACCAATGCCACGCCTCAATCTACTTCTGTAGGGAGTCAACAAACCATGCCAGCTCAGACCCAAAGCGTAGTTACCGCACGAGTAACGCAGCCATTTCAGGATAGTTCGGTTCCCCAGACTTCTGGCACCAGCGCTCCAACATTAACTGTCGTACCCAATGAGGGCTTTAAGCACACAGTGGAATCCGGTGAATCATTATATGCTATCGCCCGCCGCTATAATGTAAAAACCGATGAAATAGTCCGGGTTAATGGATTAAACTCTGCCGACCAGATTTTTGTCGGGCAAAAAATAATTATTCCCGGTCGCGAGGATTTGTTGGCTGCCCAGACTGCGGCCACACCAGCACCTGCTGCCTCGCCCCCTGTTGCGCCAACAACCCCGACACAGCCCACAAGAGTCGCCTCGATTGCTCAATCAGCCAGTGTTGCACCGGAAACCTCAACACCTCCTGTAGCCGCTGCCCAAGGGTTTCGCTGGCCGGTAAATGGAAGAGTGATTGTTGATTTTGAACAGTCTCGTCGCACCGGAATAAATATTGAGGCCCCGGAAGGCTCTGTAGTTAGAGCTGCAGAGGGCGGAACGGTAATTTATATAGGGGATGGTATCGAAGGATTTGGCAATCTGATTTTGGTGCGCCATCCCAATGGTTATGTTTCTGCCTATGCCCATTTAAAAGGTTTTTCGGTTGTTCAGGGCGCTCAGGTGCGCCGGGGAGACCAGATCGGATCGGTTGGTATGACCGGATCAGTCAACAGACCACAACTGCACTTTGAATTGCGCCAGGGCGCGACACCTGTCGATCCCATGCCGCTTTTGGCGACTTAGTGCACAAAGGGCCAGGTGATATTTTCATCTGGCCCTTTTTATATTCTGTCGGTAAAATTTTAGCCGGCTGATATTTTTAAAACCGGACTTTTCTACATGGCTTTGCCGGCTTCCCCGGCTATCTGGCGTACGAACTGGATTGCAACCCGGCCTGATCGAGCGCCCCGGGTAAGAGACCATTCCAGAGCTTTTGCCCGCAATTTGTCTGGTGCTATTCTAATCCCGTAAAAATCCACATATCCCTGAACCATCTTTAGATAATCCTCCTGCGAGCAATTATGGAACCCGAGCCAGAGGCCAAAACGGTCTGAAAGTGAGACTTTTTCATGGACTGCTTCTGACGGATTTATGCCGCTTGAACGTTCATTGTCTATCATATCGCGTTGCATGAGATGGCGTCGGTTTGACGTTGCATAAAAAAGCGTGTTTTGTGGCCTTCCCTCCAGCCCTCCATCAAGAATTGCCTTTAGAGATTTATAGCTGGCTTCCCCCGCCTCAAAGCTCAAATCATCACAAAAAACGATGAATTGCGCATCAAGTTCAGCAATATTGCGCATCAAAATCGGTAGCGAGCCAATATCTTCACGATTGATTTCAATTAGTATCAGGCGTTTTAACTGCTTATCGTTGCTGGCAGAAATCTGGGCGTGCAGGGCCTTTATAAGCGAGCTTTTGCCCATTCCCCTCGCGCCCCATAATAAAGCATTGTTGGCCCCGTGACCGCGAGCAAATTGCAAGGTGTTTTGTTGTAATTGGCTGGCCAGCTCATCTATTCCCAATAATAATTCCAAAGGCACCCTGGCGACTTTTTTTACGGGGAGCAGTTTTTGTAAGCTTGGCTCCCAGCAATAGGCATCTTCATTAGTCAGGGATGCTGTTTTTATTACATCCGAATTGGCAAGCTGGCTTTGGGCAATAGTTTGACTTGCTGAGGCCAAACGCTCCAGACTGGTGCTTATTTGTTGTAATATTTGAGTTTTATCCACGATATTTATCCCGAAACTGCTTTTTGTTTTTTTAAGTTTGTGTTTTATATTTTGTCTTTGCACTAAATTTTCTTTTTTTGTCTAAACTGGTAAAGGTGTGATGTGCAAAAAAACAGGACAGATTTTTCGCCTGATATTCCAATTTTCTTATTATGTACTATATGAAATATTCGAACTGGTTTTGACAAGCCGGACTACCTGCCTTAAAGCGGACGCACATTAAGGAGTTTTACCAAATGAATTTTACACCCGTTTATGCTCAGGCCGTCGGTGGCGGAGCCACAGATCTGATTACTTCGTTCTTTCCAATCATATTGCTGATAATTATTTTCTGGTTTTTTATCTTTCGTCCGCAGCAAAAGCGGGCCAAGGCACATCAGGAAATGTTGTCTTCGGTTCGCCGTGGTGACGTTATCGTTACTACCGGTGGCCTTGTAGGCAAGGTAATAAAAGTGCGCGAAGACTCCGATCTGGATGTGGAAGTATCCCAAGGCGTCAAAGTAAAGATTGTTCGCACAATGATTGCAGACATTCGCACCAAGCCAGAGCCGGTTAACGATAACAAATAAACTGTTGTCGCAATAAACTGTTGTCACAATTGTAATAAAACGGCAATGATGATGGCATTACCATCTGAATAATGGGGACTATCCTTTGTTTTAAAAGGATAGTCCTTTAACTGCCCACAGGTCATAACAGCACTACAGGTCATTAACAGCACTACAGCTCATGAAAGAGCTACCAAGGAACTACCATGCTTCAGTTTTCTCCCCTTCGTACAGCGCTGATCGCGTTTGTTACCGTTTTTGGCATATTGTTGGTTATACCGAATATGACCGCTGGCGATTATCGGGAGAATCTTCCTCTCTGGCTTCCTGCATGGACGACAAACTGGTTACCATCCAACCAGATTGTTCTTGGGCTGGATTTGCAGGGTGGTTCGCAGCTTTTGTTGCAGGTGAACCGGCAGGATATCGTTTCTGAACGTATTACTGATTTGAGACGAGAAATTCGCTCTATTCTGGCGAACGACAATGCAATCGGGCATTTGATCGCCACTGAAGAAGACCGACTGGTAATTACCCTTACCGATCCGGCGCAGCTGGATGCTGCCCGCGAGGCTTTGCGTGTTGTAGAAACTCCTGTTTCTACTTCCGTGTTTTCGGTTGGCGGCACTGTTGAGACAGAAATAACTGTTAACGAGGATGGCCAAATCATCGCTACCCTCACCAAGGAAGGCATAGACGATAGAATGTCGTCTCTTGTCACCCAGTCTATAGAGGTTATTCGCCGACGCATTGACGAGCTTGGAACCACCGAGCCAACCATTCAAAGGCAGGGGACCGATCGCGTCTTGGTTCAGGTCCCGGGATTTGCCGATTCCGAACGCTTAAAAGATCTGATTTCCAGAACTGCCCGATTGACTTTTCACATGGTCTTTCCCGGCATGTCAGCTGACCAGGCCCGCACACAGGGTCTGCCGGTCGGGGCGATTATTGTCCCAAGTGTCGATGGTATTGATGAATTGCTTTACGAAGAAGTTGCCCTTGGTGGCGAATCCCTGATTGATGCCCAGCCCGGATTTGATCAGCAAAGCGGTCAGGCCATTGTCAGTTTTCGTTTTGATACAAGGGGCGCAATTGTTTTTGCTGAAATCACTTCCGCCAATGTGGGCCAAAGGTTTGCCATTGTGCTCGATGACCAGGTGGTAACGGCACCAACCATACAAACAGCAATTACCGGTGGTTCGGGCCAGATTTCAGGCAGCTTTACCGCAGAAACGGCCAATGATCTGGCAGTGTTGCTAAGGGCTGGTGCCTTGCCAGCCACGCTGGATATCATTGAAGAACGCTCGGTTGGCCCCTCTCTTGGTGCCGATAGTGTGCAGTCTGGCCTGATGGCCGGAATAGTCGGCTCGATAGGTGTGATCATCTTCATGCTGATTAGCTATGGACTTTTCGGGGCGTTTGCCTCAATTTCCTTAACCTTGAATATCATTATTATTCTTGGTGTACTTTCCATGCTTGGCGCAACTCTTACTCTTCCTGGAATTGCCGGAATTGTGCTCACCATTGGTATGGCGGTTGATGCCAATGTGCTGATTTTTGAGCGAATACGAGAAGAAATGGTGGGAGGTCGAACACCTCACCAGTCATTGGAGGCTGGTTTCAAGCGCGCAATGAGCACGATTATTGATGCCAACGTAACCACATTTATAGCTGCTGTCGTATTGTTTTTCTTAGGTTCGGGGCCGATTCAGGGTTTTGCCATTACCTTGGCAATCGGTATTTTAACCACTTTGTTCACAGCCTATTTTGTTACCCAGTTTATAATTGGCCGCTGGTATGCTTGGCGCCGCCCCAAAGTACTAAAAATTCAATTGCTCTCTATGGTGCCCTCAGACACCAAAATACCCTTTATGGGCTGGCGTAAAATTGCCATGGGCTTTTCAATTGTTGCCGTGATTGCTTCTGTTGGCCTGTTTGGTTTTCAGGGATTAAATCTTGGTATTGATTTCAAGGGTGGCTCTTCAGTAGAGGTGCAAGCCATTAGCGGGGAAGCAGACATTGCCGATATTCGGATTAGGCTTGGTGAACTCGGTCTTGGTGATGTGCAGGTTCAGGGTTTTGGAACACCAGAAGATGTTTTGATCCGCGTAGAAGCACAAGATGGTGGCGATACCGCCCAACAGGGTGCAGTTAAGCTGGTGACAGCCGCTCTTGAAGCCGATTATGATATTCGCCGGGTTGAAGTCGTAGGGCCTACGGTTTCGGGTGAATTGGCCATTGCTGGTGCTATTGCAGTTATTGTCGCCATTCTTGCGGTGCTGATCTACATCTGGTTGCGGTTTGAGTGGCAGTTTGCAATCGGCGCGATTATCGCTCTGGTCCATGATGTTTTATTGACTATCGGGTTATTTTCGCTTGTAGGGCTTCAATTTAATCTTTCTTCAATAGCTGCAATCCTTACCATTGTGGGCTATTCGCTTAATGATACGGTGGTTGTTTATGACAGGGTGCGTGAAAATTTGCGCAAATTCCGCAAGCTAAAAGTAGAGGATTTGCTCAACCTTTCGATAAATTCCATGCTTTCGCGCACGGTTTTAACTTCGGTCACCACGGTTTTAGCGTTGATGGCTTTGGTGATTTTTGGCGGCGAGGTAATTCGTGGCTTTACTATCTCCATGACTTGGGGCGTTCTGGTCGGCACTTATTCTTCCATATTTATTGCGGCACCGGTTCTGATTTTCTTCGGTCTTACAACTCGTGAGAATGTAGAGAAAAAACCGGTTGAAAAACGTTCCGATGGTGCTCAGGTATAATTCTAGGCGGCTAAAATAGCAGGTAAAATATAATTGCAAATGAGCGGACATTACCCCCATCAGGTTCCAATAGACGCCTATGGCAATGGAGGATTCCGCTTCGCACAAATGTCCCACAAGGGATCGCTTTTATGCCTGCCTGATGGCATGTTTTCCTGGTCGGTGACTTCCCCGACCCAGATTAGTGCCAGCAGTTTTGAACCCCTGATAAAAAACCATGACCAGATTGATGTTTTGCTGGTTGGACTTGGCATTGAAATTGTCATGTTTGATCCGGAAATCCGCCAATTGCTTCGCAATCACAATATAATTGTTGATGCCATAGGAACTGGTGGGGCGGTGCGTACCTATAACATTTTACTGGGTGAAGAGCGCTCGGTGGCGGCAGCTTTGATTAGTATTGACTAGGGGACTGCCCCCTGGCAGGACAAAATTCCCCCAACCAAAAGCCCCTCAGTTAAAAAGAAGCCAAACAATATGGAAAATAACAAGGGTAATTCTGAAAAATACATAGCCGAATTTTTGAAACAACATGATCCGGAGCGTTATTATTCGACCCTGCTGCTAAATCAGGACGCCAGATTTCCGGTTCAAACCCTTTATGCTTTTAGTGCCGAAATTTCGAGAATTCGCTCCCTGATAAGCGAGCCGGCAACCGGAGAAATTAGGTTGCAATATTGGGTTGATCTTTTGTCAGGCACCGATCATGGCGATCGGCAGCAAAATCCACTGGCCAGTGCTCTTCTTGAAACTATAAAGCGCTTTGATTTGCCGAAAACTACCTTGCTGCGCCTGTTGGCAGCAAGACGCTTTGATCTTTATGATGACCCTATGCGTGATCTGATAAGTTTTGAGGGCTATGCGGGTGAAACCAATTCGATGCTATATCAACTGGCTAGCATAATTGTAAATAAGGGCGAGGATGCGGGGGCAGGCGAGGCTGCCGGCCATATGGGGGTTGCCCATGCCATGATCGGCCATTTCAGGGCCTTGCCAACTACGCTTGCCCGCGGACAGATATATTTTCCTGTTTCGATTTTTTTAGCCCATGGCGCTACGGAAAATGAAGTGCTGGCAAAAGTTTCCAACCCCCAAGTCATTGCTGGCTACACCTCACTTCGCGAAATTGCCCATGAACATCTTGCCAATGCACAAGTGGCAATAAATAGTCTTCCCCCTGAAATCCGACCGGTTTTTGCACTTTTCCCGGTGCTGGATTGGAATTTGCAGCTCTTGAACAAGAAAGCAAAAACTCCTTTTTTACCTCATCCTGATATGGCAGCATGGCAAAAAATTGCCCGCATGGTGTGGTGGTCTTTGCGCAATTAGGAGAACGTAGAATGAAAAAGCTTGCAATATTGCTGAACCGGTTTGCCCCGGATATTGGCGTAACTTTTTCGCGTTTTCCAGCTACCGTGATTTTGTTGGCCCTAAGTACAGCAGTTTTTATCGCTCTGGCTAACGAATGGATAAATGATTCGGATGAATCTTGGTTTCTCTTTGCTTTTGGTGCAGCTTTTGGCGCCATTTATGCCACTGCTGGGGCGCTTAATCGCGAAAATGCCAACAATTTCGGCTTTTTAGGTATTGTCTTGGTTTATCTGGTGCCAATCATCGTTATTGGCCTTATGCAAATTGTTGACACTGGATGGATAATCTCGCCCATGCTTGGCCCCATAGGCCTATTGTGGCTTTCACTTGCCGCTTTTATTGGCAATACTGGTATTGCGGCTACAGATGAAGAACGAAAAACCCTGAATATAGCGGTGCAAAATCGTTTTTGGTGGCTAAACCAGCGCGCAATTGCTTCGGGTATAATTGCCGCTTTTGGTTTTTTGTTGATAGTGGCTGGAATTTTTGCCATTGAAAACTCTCTTTCGGTTCTTTTTGGCTTCAGGTCGGAGAAGTTTTTTTACCAAATATTATTGCCGCTTACCGGCCTGTTTTTCATCCCGTTTTATTGGCTTTCCACCATTCCAAAGCTTTATGCTTACTCTGAAGATGAAATATTGGAACCGGAATTTCTCAGCCTTGCCATCGGCTTTATGGGCCAATTTGTTATGGTGCCGTTCTTGTTTGTTTATTCGCTGATTCTTCTGGCCTATGGGGTGCAGATAGTTTTTGCGGGAGAATTGCCCCATGGCACCCTTAGTTGGATGGTGCTGGCCTATACCATTGCCGGGGCTGCTACATGGTTGATACTGCACCCCTCGTTTATGCATTCCCGCCCATTGGTGAAATATTTTAGACGTTTTTGGTTCCTGATGACCATTGTGCCGATCCTGCTCTATTGGGCGGCTGTTGTGGTTCGTATCAATGCTTATGGATTTACTGGAGAACGAATTTGGCTGATAGCTGGTGGCTTGTGGGCCACCTTGCTTGCCATTGCTTTTATCAGCAAAAAGTTTGCCGATATCAGGCTTGTTCCCGGCATTGCCCTATTGCTGATGATTTTAATTGGTTTTGGGCCGCTAAACTTTCTCAATGCCCCTAAAATTCTCTATTCTATCCGGCTGGAAAACTCGCTTTATGCAGCGGTTCCCCTGGATGGCACAAAACAGGGAACCTATATATGGAGCGAAGAAAATGCAAAAATTGCTCGTGATTCAATAGAGTATTTGTTTGGTGCTGATCCTGACAGCCCAAGACTTTTGGCAATCCTTGACAGGCAGGGAATTGAATATGAAGGCCCCTTTAGCAGTTCAAACCAGATCTTGAAATTGTTTGCGCTTTCACAAGAGTTGGCAGGTGTGCGTGAATTGAACTGGCGCAATATTACCCTTGGCAACAATGTAGGGGCCGATATATCAAAGGCGCCATTTTTCCTCGGTACTATAAAGATTGTTATTGAAGGGGAAGCCAACATTGGCGGGCTTGATTTTGCAATTAATAATGACAAAATAGTTATTACTTCATCTGAAGGTAGCCAGATATTTCTTGCTTTCAACGACTGGGTTGCACAGCAGGAATTTGAGGTAATAAGTCAACCGGCAATGGATTTTGTACTTGGGGACAAAAGCTATCGCTTGCTAATTCAATTTTTTAATTTCGGTCAGGACAAAGAAAACAATGAAATTAAACTCATGAGCCGGTTTCAGGCATTGCTGTTTTCTAGTGAGGAAATTACGGCTTCTATCACTGATTGATCCAGTCGTTTATGTCGTTCAGGGCGCGGTCGGAAACCGCCTTCTTTTTAACTTTTTTACGATCAGCCTTGCGCCAGCGAGTAACCCCCTCAGGCTTTTTAACTTCGATCGGGGGTAACAGGCCAAAATTGATGTTCATTGGCTGAAAACTGCGCAATTTAGCACTCGTATCTTCCAGGTGCCCACCAGTAATATAGCTAAGCAAAGCGCCATGGGCGGTGGTGTTTTTTGGCGCTATATATTGCTTGCCAAGATTTTCAGCTGCAGCCATTCGCCCTGCCATCAACCCAATGGCGGCGCTTTCCACATATCCCTCAACGCCGGTCATTTGGCCGGCAAAGCGCAAATGCGGGGCGTTTTTCAGACACAGGTCTGCTGAAAGTACTTTTGGCGAGTTCAGGAACACATTATGGTGCAAGCCGCCAAGACGGGCAAATTCGGCGTTTTGCAAACCGGGAATAAGTCTGAAAATATCGGCTTGGCTGCGGTATTTCAATTTTGTCTGGAAACCGACCATGTTCCACAAAGTGCCAAGCGCGTTATCCTGGCGCAATTGCACTATAGCATAGGGCTTGTTTTCAGGGTCTCTTGGGTTGGTCAGACCCACCGGCTTCATGGGACCAAATCGCAAGGTCTCGCGCCCACGATCCGCCATTTCTTCGATTGGCAGACAGCCATCAAAATAGGGTACATTTTCCCATTCATGGAATTCATGGCTTTGGGAGTTAAGCAAAGCGTCGATAAAAGTATGGTATTCACTTTCGCTCATCGGGCAGTTCAAATAATCCGCTCCGGTTCCAGAGGGGCCAACTTTGTCATAGCGCGATTGGGCCCAGACAATATCACGATCAATGCTCTCTTCATGAATTATCGGTGCGATGGCATCAAAAAATGATAAGGCGTCTTCGCCGGTGATTTTTTGAATTGCCTTGGCAAGCGGCTCGGAGGTCAAAGGACCAGTGGCAATAATTACCTGCCCCCAATCGGAAGAGGGAAGCTCGGTAAATTCCTTGCGCACTATTTCAATATTGTCTTCCCCGATTAGCGCCTGTTCAATGAAGGAGGAAAATTTCTCTCTATCAACAGCCAGTGCTCCACCGGCTGGCAGAGAATTTTTGTCTGCCGCTGCCATAACAAGGGAATTGGCGCGCCGCATTTCTTCGTGCAGCAGGCCAACCGCATTATATTCATGATCATCCGAGCGCAGAGAATTTGAACAAACCAGCTCTGCCAGCCTATTTGTCGTGTGGGCCGGAGTCATTTTTTGGGGGCGCATTTCATAAAGAACTGCTTTTGCTCCTGCCTTGGCTACCTGCCAGGCAGCTTCAGTTCCGGCAAGTCCGCCACCAATAATATGAACGATATTTGATTTTTTTGTCATTGTTGCGACCTACAGCATGTATCCCAAAAGTGGGTACCGGTTTTGGGATAAAAGACTTAGCGAAAACAAAGAACTAAAGCGTGTTGCGTGAATAGTATTCAATGCGAGACGCTTTAGCAGACACCAAGCGAACAGGCAACAAAAACAGACCTGATAAAAAACAAAACCTGCGCTGACAATTAAGCAGCGCAGGTTTGTAATTTCCAAAATTTCTCTGGAAATATTTAAGGGTCGAACCCTAGTACAGCTTACAGCTGGTTGGCATGGTCACGGGCCAGACGCTGAATGTCGCCACGGTTAATGCCAAGATCGTTGAGCAAATGATTGTCCAAAGAGTTCAGTTCACGAACTGTTTTGTTGTAAGCGTTCCATTTGCGGATTGTTGATACGATGTTCATTTTGATGTTTCCTTGCATTAGAATATTTAGATTTGAATTTCGTTAAGCTCTATCTAATGATTTTTTTGTAGATGAGCAGAGCATTTTTTTTCAACTCCGCTATGCATGTTTTGCATATAAAATCAGCGGGTGTTTTAGGATCGGACTCGGGCGTCAAAATCATTTATTGTGGTTTTGGCCAAAGAAAATTCGTGGTGATATAATCCCAGATAATCAGATGTGTGATCTGAGGGGGCGCTCATTTCACTTAAAATCTGCGGTAGATTCAAAGTGCGTCCCAATTGCCATACTGAGTGAATTAACATCTTCAAAACTCCTTTTTTGATCTGGTTTACTATCGTTTCGCGCCCCTCATATGGACCCGATTACCCCGATCTACCAGAGCTAAAAGTGCAGACCCGCCATGCAAATTTTGCACGTCGTCGACCTTGAAAAATCCACATTGTTTTTATGGTCTGGTATCAAAAAATTTTATTGTCGAGCAAGCACTGTTTTTAGAAAACTTCCCGTATGGGAGCGCTGGTTTTTAGCAATATCTTCCGGTGTGCCAACACCAACAATTTCCCCCCCGCCATCGCCGCCCTCGGGACCAAGATCAATAACCCAGTCGGCGGTTTTGATTACTTCCAGATTGTGTTCAATAACCACAACACTGTTCCCCCCCGCTACCAGTTCGTGCAACACATCAAGCAGTTTTGCCACATCGTGGAAGTGCAAGCCGGTTGTTGGCTCGTCAAGCATATAAAGGGTGCGCCCGGTGGCGCGTTTTGCAAGTTCTTTACTCAGCTTCACCCGCTGTGCTTCTCCTCCCGAAAGGGTGGTGGCGGGCTGGCCGATTTTTACGTAGCCAAGTCCGACTTTTTGCAGGGTGAGCATTTTATCGCGGATTGGGGGTACGGCGGAGAAAAATTTCGCGCCCTCATCAACAGTCATTTCCAAAATGTCGGATATGGATTTGCCCTTGAACATTACTTCAAGGGTTTCCCGATTATAACGTTTGCCCTTGCATGTATCGCAGGTGACGTAAACATCGGGCAAAAAATGCATTTCGATTTTAATCAATCCATCACCCTTGCAAGCCTCACATCTGCCACCCTTGACATTGAACGAGAAACGCCCCGGTCCATAGCCGCGGGTTTTAGCCTCGGGCAAACCGGCAAACCACTCCCTGATCGGGGTAAAAGCTCCGGTATAGGTGGCAGGGTTGGAGCGGGGAGTGCGACCGATCGGGCTTTGGTCGATCTGGATAATCTTGTCCAGATATTCTAATCCTGTCAGCTCGTCATGGGGGGCAGGGTTGAGGCGAGCCCCATTTAGTCTGCGGGCTATTGCTGCATAAAATGTATCAAGCATCAGGGTGGATTTGCCGCCACCCGAAACTCCGGTAATGGCTACAAACTGGCCTAATGGAATTTCTACACTGACATTTTTCAAATTGTTTCCCGTGGCCCCTTTAAGAACCAGTTTGCGGGTTTTAGGCGCTGGGCGACGCTCAATCGGGGTTTTAATCATCAATTCGCCCGAGAGATATTTGCCTGTGATACTTTCGGGACTTTCAATAATATCTGTTGGCGATCCTTGAGCAACAATCTTGCCCCCGTGAATTCCGGCACCAGGCCCGATATCCACCACATAATCAGCGCTTAGAATTGCGTCCTCATCATGCTCGACAACGATTACCGTATTACCCAGATCTCGCAAACGGCGAAGGGTTTCCAACAGTCGGGCATTATCGCGCTGGTGTAGCCCGATTGAGGGTTCGTCAAGTACATAAAGCACGCCGGTAAGACCCGAGCCGATTTGGGATGCCAACCTGATACGCTGACTTTCTCCCCCCGACAGGGAAGCGGAGCCTCGTGAAAGCGTTAAATAATCCAGACCAACATCATTGAGAAAATCCAGACGATCGACAATTTCCTTTAAAATGCTTTTGCCAATAATTGCCTGTTGTTTGTTTAGGGATTTTGGTAATTCTTCAAACCATTTAGCGGCGTCACTGATAGATTTGTCTGCCACTTGGGAAATATGCAACCCGTTGATTTTTACCGCCAATGCTTCGGGTTTTAGCCTTTGTCCATTACATGTTTCGCAGGCAGCCCTGCTCATATAGCGCCCGATTTCATCGCGCATCCCGCTTGATTCAGTCTCCTTGAACCGGCGCTGCAAATTGCCGACTACCCCTTCAAATGGCTTTGAGGTTTTATAGGATCGCAGCCCGTCATCATAAACAAAATCTATTTTGACCTTGCCCGTTCCATGCAAAATCGCCTTCGAAAGTTCGGGATCAAGCTTTTCAAAGGCCACATCCATGCTTCCCCCGTAATGGTCGCAAATAGCCCTTAATGTTTGCCTGTAATAGGGGGAGGAGCTGCGCGACCATGGCACGATTGCGCCAGCATTAAGTGCTAAAGTGGGATCTGTTACTACCAGATTTGCATCAATTTTAAGCTCGAACCCAAGACCGTCACAGGTGGAACAAGCCCCGAAAGGATTGTTGAATGAAAATAATCTCGGCTCGATTTCAGCAATGGTGAATCCGGAAACCGGGCAGGCAAATTTTTGTGAAAATACTAGTTCTTTTTCGCTGCCTTCATCTGTTTTTATGTCGGCAAATTCAGCAATAGCAATACCATCGGCAAGGCCAAGGGCTGTCTCGAAACTATCAGCCAGACGGCTTTCAATTCCACTCCCCACTACCACTCGATCAACCACAACGCTCAAATCATGTTTGTATTTTTTATCCAGTTCCGGCGCCTCTTCAATTTCATAGAATTCGCCGTCAATTTTTATCCTTTGAAAACCGCGCTTGAGCAGATCAGCCAGCTCCTTCTTGTATTCGCCCTTGCGACCACGCGCAATCGGGGCCAGCAAATACAGTCTTGTTCCAGCCTTTAATTCCATAACCCGATCAACCATCTGGCTAACGCTTTGGCTGGTAATGGGCAGGCCGGTGGCCGGAGAGTAGGGGATGCCAACACGGGCGAACAACAGGCGTAGATAATCATAAATTTCGGTAACGGTGCCAACTGTAGAGCGGGGATTGCGCGACGTGGTTTTTTGTTCGATGGAAATTGCCGGACTAAGTCCCTCAATCTGTTCCACATCGGGCTTTTGCATCATTTCCAGAAACTGGCGGGCATAGGCAGAAAGGCTCTCCACATAGCGCCGCTGGCCTTCAGCATAAATGGTATCAAATGCCAGCGAGGATTTTCCAGAGCCGGAAAGTCCGGTCATGACAATCAGTTTGTCGCGGGGCAGGGTGACATTTACCGATTGCAGATTATGCTCATTGGCACCACGAACGATGATCTCCCGATTCATGGTTTGGGTTTTGTTCATAGTTTTGCTTATGGCTTTATTCTTTTTATTCATTAGAAAAATCTAAGGCCTTATCGTGTTGCTCCTTTTGGAAAAATTTACCCAAAAAGAATGCGCCGTACATAATACGTGGCGCAGGAGAATTGTATTTACGGGAACATAAATAGAACAAACTTGAAGTTCGTCAAGATATTTATCGGTTTTTTATTCGGCGCGCAACTCGCCAATTGATTTCAGATATTCGCGCTCTTCTTTGCTGGCCAAATTCTTGTCCCAGTTGGCAAGCAGTGGTTCGCTGATTTTTTTTCCATAGCGGGGGCCATGCGGAACAAAAAATCATCGGCATATAACCCATGGGCAAAACCGGAGCCTTGCCGCCAGCGGCCTATAATTTGCGAAAATAGGCTTTTTGTTCTGTGCACCAGCTTGTTCTGTGCATCAGCTCATGGGCCACATTAACTCCGGCCAGTCCATAAAACATGCCAACACTTACCAGACCGCCGCTGGCAGTAAAAACATTGGTTTGCAAGCGCGCTGATTGCGGATCAAACCCAAGCCAAACTAATATATTGTCGGCAAAGTTCAGGGCGGGGCCGATAGAATTCAGCATGACAAATGTTAGCAAAATCAACAGCGGCCAAGTGATGAACAACATCAGGTTAAGATACCAGCTAGACGGCAAGGCCTCGTCATCTTTGGCGTCACCAACCAGTTCTTCAAATATTCCGGCAATGAGAAACGACAAAAACAACCCGACCTACATCCACCAGCCACCCATGGCCATTGTGTAGGTGCCCAACAAAATGAACAGGTTCATCAGCGAATAGCGAATCGTATTGGCCCAGCGCGAAGCCAGGAAACTCTCGGGATAAATATTTTTATCTTTTGAATCGGAATTATTATTCTGTGCCATTGCAGTTTTCCAACACTAGCAAACAATAAATTAATTGCTGTATCCTTGTTATATAGGCTCCAAAATAGCAAAGCCTCAAGCACGTTTTAGATTCGGAAGAATTTTTGGCAATAGGTTATAACTTGACATGCCAGAACGTATCAGGAACATAGGGGGAGGCAAAATTTATATTGCAAAAATAGTGATCAAAAATTGTGGATGAAATATCAGCCAGGGGCAATTTGCTGTTCCTTTGTTGTGTTTTGTTGTTAGTTCACAACAGAAATTATCGGGCCATAAATTGGCATCGAAATAATTGGTTTTGGAAGGATTGATATGGCTGGTTCAGTTAACAAAGTAATTTTGGTTGGTAACCTTGGGGCCGATCCGGAAGTTCGCACATTTCAAAACGGAGGCAAGGTTTGCAATCTGCGCATAGCTACGTCTGAGCGCTGGCGCGACAAAAATACCGGTGAAAATCGCGAAAAGACCGAATGGCATTCGGTGGCAATTTTTAACGAAGGTTTGATCAGAATTGCCGAGCAATATTTGAAAAAAGGCTCGACTATCTATATAGAGGGGCAATTGCAAACCCGCAAATGGCAAGACAAGGAAGGCAAAGACCGCTACAGTACAGAAGTTGTATTACAGGGATTCAATTCTAACCTGACCATGCTGGGGGGCCGCAATGATGGTGGCGGATTTTCTTCCGGTGGATCCGGCGGGGGCGGCGGGGGCGGCGGGGGCGGCATGAGCAAACCTGCTGATAACGCACCATCGTTTAGCTCGAGTAATTCTGATGATGACATTCCGTTTTAAAATTGCATCATTGGCTGCTTTTACCTTGATGCTTTTTCCGGCAATTGTTTTTGCCGGGGAGGCAGATGTGGTTGGTGCATCTTTTGTTGAATCCAGTGATGGTGTTTTTAGGTTTGATGTAACAATTGCCCATGCTGACACTGGGTGGGAGCATTATGCCAACGCCTTTGAGATCGTCGGTCCCAATGGCGAAGTGTTGGGCACTCGGGTTTTGGTTCATCCCCATGTTGATGAACAACCCTTTACCCGTTCGTTGAATAACGTAGAAATTCCCGATGGTATTACTTCGATAATCGTGAGAGCGGTGGATAGTGTGCATGAGCGCGGTGGTTTGGAAATGGTTTTGCAGATCCGTACAAGCCCGCCGGCGTGAGGCACAACAAGCCCGCCGGCGTGAGGTAAAAAGACTTAAGCCCGCCGGCGTGAGGCAAAAATAGATCAGCAACAAAGTTGTTGTTTCGGCAGCGCCAGAAATAAAAAGAGCGTCTCAAACAAATGAAACGCTCTTAAAATTACCGTCATCATGATTGCTAATTTGATGTTTATCGCCGGTCAAAGGGTATTTCTGCAACAAGCTTTGATCCGTCGTCTCTGGTGACTTCAAAGCTTACGGAAATATCACCATCTTCCAGTCCAAATCCCGCTTTAACGCGCGACATCATGCCACTTTCGTCTGTCGCTTGCAGATTGAATGTTACATTTTCACCACGTCTGGTTCCAATTGCTATACCTGTAAAAGCTGTATTCGAGGTCATAATGGCCTCATAGCGATTTTTTGCTGAAATATAGGCCATGGTGCCATTCATTGACAGGTTTGCTCCGGCAAGGGTGCAGCGGCCGCGATAATTGATTTTTTCTGCGTTTGAGCGGGTAACGCTTAAACGGCAGACCACAGTCTCGTCTTCTTGACCTTGAGCCCTAAGGGTTCCCCGGCCACGCCAGTCACCAACATAGGATTGTATCAGGACCAGATCTTCAGGGGCGGCAATAGCTGATGCGTTAACGGTAAAAATGGAAATGGCCATCATGCCAACAATTGCATAGCGCCACGTCGAGCGGCCAATGGCCGTTATGTTAATCATTTCTTGAGACCTCCAAGAGATTTAAAAAATCGCCCCCCGGCGAGAAGCATTGCGGGAAGTATGAGCAAATCACCCACTAAAGCCAGCAAAAGAGTTAAGACTGTTAGTGTCCCAAATAAGGCGACCTGTGGCAAGGCGGAAAATACTACGATAAAAGTTCCCGCACAAAGGATGAAAGTGGTGGCAATAAGTGCTGGCCCCACTCGCGTAAGCGCTCGATCCACGGCATCTTCATGTTCAAGTCCGCTTTTTCGTGCCCGCTGATAGTTGGCAAGAAAATGGATCGTGTCGTCAACCGCAATACCAAATGCAATGGTCAGGGCAATAACTGTTGTTAATTGTAGTCCGGCCCCGCTAACCCACAAGTACATCTCGGTACCAAGAATTGGCAAAATATTTGGCACAAAAGCTATTACGGCGATCTTCCATGATTTAAAGGCAAAGCCGATAATGAAAATTGATACAAAGACTGCCAGCGTCAGGCCTTGCTGCATTGATCTGATCATATCCATCGAAGCAAATGAGGTAAGAACCCTAAATCCGGTAAGCTGGGCATCTCCCAGACCTGCTTCGCGCAATTCCCGATCGGTTTTTTCCACCAGATCACGCAATTCGTCGCTTTCAACAATAGTTGGCAAGAAGCCGGTAACCAAAGCCTGTGTTCCGTCATCGGTTATAAAACGACGCTTTAGAAATGGCCCCACGGCATTAAAAATCTGGGCGCGGGAAAAGCCGCTATCGGCATAAAACCCGAAACTGGCCGCGGATATAACCTTCCCCTCGCCAATATTATTTTCGAGAATTTTATGCACCCGGACAATTTTATCATAATCCGCATCGCCCACCGATTCCAGCCCCTGTGCCAATGGCACCCTGATATAAATGGGGGATACACCGCCAACACCTTCATCAATCTGCTTGGCAACCACCAGTGATTCTGATTCTGCGGGTAAAAAGTCCTGAAACGAAAATCTGGGTTCAAGATTAAAGTGAGGATAAAATAACATTAGCGTTGCAACCAGCCCAAAAATTCCCAGTGGAATTTTAAATCTCCAGACAATTTTGCGAATAAGCGGAATTGGCGCCGTTAGGGCAACACTTGGCTTGCGAGGAGTTTTGAAACCCAGCCTGATAGCAAGTTTTAAGGCCAAGGGTAAAAAAGTAACCAGTGTTACATAGGCAACTACAACCGCAATCATTCCTGAAAGGGCAAATTCCTGAATGCCTTGGCCTTTGGTTAGTCCAAGAGATGCAAAAGCTACGATGGTGGTGATTGAGGTAAGGGCGCAGGCTGGACTTACCCTTAATACGGTCTGGCGCACCGCTTCATTTGGTTCCATACCGTCTCGCCATAATCTGAGCCAGTGGAAACAGAAAAACATGCTCTCCGCAAAGGCGATCACTAGCACCAGTGTTGTAACTATATTGGTTAAAAAGGTGAACGAGCCGAACAGCATTATTATTACGCCAGCAACCCAGATAACCGAGACAAACGGGGTGAGGGTGGCCAAAACAGCTCCCCAAAACGAGCGGAAACTGATGAATGCTGTCGCAAAACCGATAACCACCCCGTAGATAGAGAATTTTATCTGGTCTTGAACGCTGGCATCGAGCATTTCTGTTTTCCAGATCGGCGAGCCGGTCAGCTCAATGCGAATATCCTCAGACTGATAATAAGCAATTAAATTGCTTAAATCCTCAATCATGGCTTTTTCGCCGTTCCCTTGGGTTTTTTCCCTGTCGGGGAACATAATCATCACCATGCCGGTAAGGTCTTCGACAATCAAATTGCGCATGATCGGGTCATTTTGGCGCAATTGCGTCAGTTCTTGTACAACCTGTTCCGGTGATGTCATATTTTCGGGAACTGCGGGCTTGGTTACATTGTCTGCGACCGGTTTTCGCAAAGAAAAGGGCGAGAGAGTTCCAACAGCAAAATCACTCAATTCAAGATCAAAAGCCAGTTCGCGCAGAGTTTCCAAGACCTTTGGGTCGGTCATGTTGTCAGAATAGACCAAAATATAGGCATCATTATCAAAGGTGCCAAAAGTCTGGCCCAGCTTTTCATAACGATCATACATTTCGCCGGAATCTTTATAAACCCTAAGCAGATCCCCATCAACCGAAGCTCGCGGTAACACCGATACGTTTAAAATAGTAAAAGCTAAAACCAGCAATCCCACCAACTTGGGAAATTTTAATGCAAATAACCCAAGGCGTTCAATTCCAAAACCAATTGACAAGAATCATTCTCCCAAAATTTATCTAAAAACCATTAAGGCCTGTTTTTCCTTTCGTCTAGGACTTGTAAGTAAACCTTGCGCCAACAATGGTAAAACTGGCGCAAAGCAATTCCGATACAGAAAAGTTTATTGCTGTTTCCTGAAATTATCTCCGGTTCGACATGCAAAATTCCTTATCCCATAGGTTTATTCGCCGTTTTGGGGGGATATAGGGTAACAGAACTTGAAAACATGGTGTTGCGCGATAGCCTAGAGGTATGGAATCATCTATAAAATTATAAAATAAATATCGCAGGATAAAATATTTGTGACTGATACGGATAACGAGAATTCACCCGCCCCTGATGGAAGCGATATTGTACCCGTTTCTATAATTGATGAAATGCGCAAATCCTATCTGGATTATGCCATGAGTGTTATTGTTTCCAGGGCGCTTCCAGATGTCAGGGATGGTTTGAAGCCTGTGCACAGGCGCATTTTATATTCCATGCACGAGAATACGTATGAATGGAATAAGCCTTATCGCAAGTCAGCCAGAATTGTTGGTGAGGTTATCGGTAAATATCACCCCCATGGTGATCAGGCGGTTTATATGTCGCTGGTGCGCATGGCCCAGTCGTTTTCATTGCGCGTGCCTTTGATTGACGGACAGGGCAATTTTGGCTCGGTCGATGGCGATATGCCAGCTGCCATGCGTTATACCGAAGTTAGGATGCAAAAGGTCACGCTTTCTCTGCTTGATGATCTGAATAAGGACACGGTGGATTTTTATCCCAACTATGATGATAGTGAAACCCAGCCATCTGTTTTGCCAGCTCGCTTTCCCAACCTGTTGGTAAACGGAGCCGGTGGTATTGCGGTTGGCATGGCCACCAATATCCCGCCCCACAATCTTGGCGAGGTTATTGATGCTACTTTGGCTGTGCTTCACGATCCAAATATTACAGTTGAACAATTGCTTGAAATCATGCCTGGCCCCGATTTTCCTACCGGCGGGATAATTTTGGGCCGTGGCGGCATTCGCTCGGCTTACGAAACCGGGCGCGGCTCGGTTTTAATGCGCGGGCGGGTGGCAATAGAAGAAATTCGCAAGGATCGCGAAGCGCTGATTATCACCGAAATTCCCTATCAGGTGAACAAAGCGACGATGATCGAAAAAATCGCCGAGTTGGTGCGCGACAAGCGCATTGAGGGCATTTCCGACATTCGCGATGAAAGCGATCGTCACGGCATGCGGGTTGTAGTAGAAATCAAGCGCGATGCCTTTGCCGACGTGGTTTTAAACCAGCTTTATCGCTTTACCGCTTTGCAATCCTCGTTCGGCTGCAATTTTGTAGCTCTGACCGGTGGTAAACCAGAACTTATGGGCTTGCAAAAAATTCTCAATTCATTTGTTGATTTTCGCCATGAGGTAGTTACCAGAAGGGCAAAATTCCTGCTTAATAAAGCTCGGGATCGCGCCCATATTCTGGTTGGGCTGGCGGTTGCTGTGGCCAATGTTGACGAGGTTATCGCTCTGATCCGCGCTGCGCCAAATCCTGCCGCGGCCCGCGAGCAATTGATGGAACGCAATTGGCCGGTTGGCGATGTAGCCCCGTTAATTCAGTTGATCGACGATCTGCGTCACAAGGTCAATGATGATGGAACTTTCCGCCTTTCCGAAGAGCAGGCAAGGGCAATACTTGATTTGCGTCTGGCTCGCCTGACAGCGCTTGGGCGCGACGAGGTGGGGGACGAGCTGGCAATTCTTGGCGAGCAGATTTCCGATTACCTTGATATTTTGCGCTCTCGTGAGCGGGTGGTGTCGATAATTCAGGAGGAACTGGAAAGCGTTCGCGATCAATTCGCCACAGATAGAAAAACCGAAATTTCCGACTATGCCGCCGATATGGATGATGAAGATTTTATCGCCCGCGAAGATATGGTGGTTACAGTTTCCCACGCCGGTTATATCAAACGGGTTCCCCTTTCCACCTATCGTGCCCAGCGCCGGGGCGGCAAGGGCAGGGCTGGCATGTCAACGCGGGATGAAGATTTTGTCGCTCGCCTGTTTGTTGCCAATACCCATACGCCGGTATTGTTTTTCTCCTCTCGTGGTATTGCCTATAAATTAAAAGTATGGCGTTTGCCCCAAGCAGCTCCACAAGCGCGCGGCAAGGCATTGATAAACCTTTTGCCATTGCAAGAGGGTGAGCGCATAACTTCGATCATGCCACTTCCTGAAGATGAGGATAGCTGGAACGAGTTGGATATTATGTTTGCCACCACTCGCGGCACAGTAAGGCGCAATTCCTTGGCTGATTTTGCCGAAGTCCGCGCTAATGGCAAAATCGCCATGAAGCTTGAGGATGGTGATGGGATTGTTGGTGTCGACACCTGTGATGCCGCCGATGATATATTGCTGACCACGTCACTCGGGCAGGCCATCCGCTTTAATGTTGGAGATGTCAGGGTCTTTAGCGGCCGCAATTCCATAGGGGTTCGAGGTATCAGGCTTTCCCCGTCAGATCACGTGATTTCCATGACCGTACTCTCGCATTTCGATGCCACACCGGATGAGCGAACTGCCTTTATTAAAATGAGCCGGGCCATGCGCGGTGAAGCCGATGACGGGGCAAATGACGGAGAAAATAATGGCGAGCAGGGCGCAGAAATTGGCGTGCTTTCCCAAGAGCGCTATGCATTAATGAGCGCTGCGGAGCAAGTGGTACTAGCTATTTCACAAAATGGCTATGGCAAGCGTTCATCGAGCTTTGAATATCGGGTTGCCGGACGTGGCGGCAAAGGTATTGCCGCGATGGCTGTAACGGATAAAACGGGGCCGATTGTTGCGTCATTTCCGGTTGAAAATGACGATACAATCATGCTGGTTACCGATGGGGGCAAGCTTATTCGGGTGCCGGTCGCAGGCATTCGCCTTGCCGGCCGCGCTACGCAGGGTGTTATTGTGCTTGATACAGCAAGAAGTGAAAATGTGGTTTCTGTTGAACGTATTTCCGAGCCTGAACCCCAAGAAGATGATGATTTGGGCGAAGGTGATGATGTAGCATCCAACGGTGGAGGGGCCTCAGACGGTGGAGGGGCATTAGATGATGATAATGGCCCTGATACTAATATCGAGGAATAGGTGTGGGGATTGCTAAATTCACCGCAATCCAACAAGGGTAGGCGGGTTTATGCCTGATATTTCCACATTGCTAAGCTTTGCCATTGCCAGTTTAATATTGGCACTGGTTCCGGGGCCTAATGTTTCGCTGATTATTGCCACTTCACTACAACGTGGAATTTTGGCTGGTATGGCTGTTGTCGCAGGCACATCAATTGGCATCTTGAGCATGGTTTTTGCGGTGGCCATTGGTTTTGAGGCGCTGTTGAGCTTTATGGGCTGGGCATTTGACTGGATTAAAATTGCCGGAGCTATCTATCTGATTTATCTTGGTTTCACCATGGTTCACTCAAGTGGAAAACTGGATAAAAACATAAAAATCGGCCGTCAGCCTTTGTTCCGGTTGGCCCTGCGCGGATTTATGGTTTTGTGGAGCAATCCCAAAATGTTGTTATTCTTTGGCGCGTTTATTCCCCAGTTTGTGACCTTAGGCGAACCCACATTCACTTCCCTTATGCTGCTTGGTCTGATTTTTTTTACTGTCGCCGCTTTTACCGATACGCTCTATGCGCTTGGGGCCGGATCGCTGGGCAAAGCTTTAAGTACAACGCGGGTAAAAATCCTCAATCGTATTTCCGGCATTATTGTGATGACCGGTGGTGTCTGGCTGGCGCTGCAGCAAAAAACCTGAACAGGAAAGCGGGGTGGCTGTTTTTGCCAAACACTTGTTGTTTTTTAGGAGCATTTGACTTGCTCTTGAACAAAAGTCATGACAAAACTTGAACCATGACAAAAGCTGCACCTAGAAAAAAACTCACAGGATTTTATCCCGGATCGTTTGACCCGGTAACCAATGGCCATCTGGATGTTATCGAGCGCGCCTGTCGCCTTGTGGACATTCTTTATGTTGGAGTTGGCTCCCAAGCCAGCAAATCCCCCATGCTTTCCCATGCTGATCGCATTGCCCTGCTCGAGCAAACAGTCAAACCTATTGCTGCGCGCAGTCAAACTATTGTCAAAGTGATCGAATTTGAGGGGCTGATGGTACAAAAAGCCCGTGATCTTGATGCCAAATTGATTATTCGCGGTTTGCGTGACACGACAGATTATAATTATGAAATGCAAATGGTAGGTATGAACGCCCAGATGGCGCCGGATTTGCAGACGGTCTTTGTGCCCTCAAGTCCCCATGTGCGCCATATTTCTGCCTCTCTGGTGCGTCAAATCGCAGCCATGGGTGGCGATGTGACCGCCTTTGTTCCCCCTCTGGTTTTGAAAGCTTTGAATAAAATATGAAATTTTCTCCTAATAAACAAACCCGCCTGATTGGCATTTTTGCCCTGCTTTTTGCGGCAGTTTTTGCTACTGGTTTGCTGGTTAAATATTCGCCATGGGCATCAGCCGGGTCCCAAAATGGCATAGCAGCACAGGCGGCCCAGAACGGGGACGGGGAAAACCAGTTTATAGGCGAAATGCCAATACTGGAGTTGGAACTGGATAGCGGTACTGTTGTCATACAACTTCGCCCCGATCTTGCGCCAGAGCATGTGGCCAGAATCATTGAGCTTAGCGAGCAGGGCTTTTATGATGGCCTGGTCTTTCATCGGGTTATCGAGGGCTTTATGGCCCAGACGGGCGACCCAACCGGCACCGGCATGGGCGGATCTGAACTACCTGATTTGAACGCAGAATTTACCAATGAGGTTTCATTTCAGCGTGGAGTTCTTGGCATGGCCAGATCGGCCAATCCCAATAGCGCCAATTCCCAGTTCTTCATTGTTTTTGGCGATGCTTCTTTTCTGGATGGTAATTATACCATATTCGGGCAGGTTATCGAGGGTATGGAATTTGTTGATAATATTCGCAAGGGCGATCCTCGTTCTGGACAAATGGATAATCCGGATAAAATCATTTCCATGCGGTTGCGCAAATAATCAATTTAATCTTTTCGCAACTTAAAGCTTGCGTAACGCTGAATTGCGAAATAATTACCAAAAATAATTTCGTCCCGAAATAATTTCTAGCAATTGTCTAAAAGTCAGGAAAATTAAATGAGTGACCACCAGTTTGATGCTGAAAACACCCTTATTGTCGAAACTAGCCAAGGCGTTGTTAAAATCGGCTTGCGTCCCGATCTTGCGCCCAATCATGTTGAGCGCGTCAAAGAGCTGGCCAGCGAAGGTTTTTATGACGGGATCGTCTTTCACCGTGTGATCGAGGGCTTTATGGCCCAGGTTGGTTGCCCCCATGGTGTTGGAACCGGCGGTTCTGACAAACCTGATCTAAAGGCAGAGTTCAACGATGAAAATCATGTGCGCGGCACCTGTTCCATGGCTCGTTCAGCTAGCCCTGACAGTGCCAATTCACAATTTTTTATCTGTTTTGCCGATGCAGGCTTCCTAAACAAACAATATACGGTTTGGGGACAAGTAATCGAGGGAATGGACAATGTTGATAAATTGGCCAAGGGCGAACCTGTTGCCAATCCTGATAAAATTGTCACCATGCGTGTCGATTCAAGCGAATAAAATGAAGCGGGCGCTGGCAGTAATATTGGCGTTTTTCGCCATGGGATCTACCGCCAGCGCTACAGCAAGCCTGTTTTGTACAGCGGAAGATGCGTTTGTTAGCATAACCATTGGTTCTGTTGTTGTTTCCAGCATTGTTGGTGTTGATATTGAAATTGGCGATATTTTAATGTCGACGGTTCCTGATAGGGGAGAGAAAATTTCCCTATTACAGAGCTTTTTTACTGATGACATGATTTCAATTGATTTGAGTGATCCAAATTTAGAACGGATTGTCGCAAAAATTCGTCTGTTTAGTGCTTATAGCGATGACGACCAGGCAGTTGCTGGCACCCTGTTGGTAGACGGAACCGGGGCCTATGCGCTGGTTTGCGAAGGGCCCTAATGCTTGTTGATGAATTTGATTTTGATCTTCCCGAAAAACTGATTGCCCTACATCCGGTTTCCCCCCGTGATAGCGCGCGCATGTTATTGGTGGGCCAGGGCGGGGAACTAGGCGATAATATAGTCACTGACCTGACAAGAATTTTGCGTTCCGGCGATATACTGGTGGTCAATGATACCAAAGTTATTCCGGCTGAATTGAACGGCATAAGAGTGCGCGGTGAATTCACCAGCAAAGTTTCGTTTAACCTGCACAAAAAGATATCACCTTCAAGCTGGATGGCTTTTGCCCGTCCGGCAAAGCGTTTGAAAACTGGCGATCGTTTGGTTTTTGGTCAAATTAATGACCAAGCCTGCGCTGCCTCATCCCTTGAGGCAACGGTAAGTAAAACCGAGGATGGCGGGCAGGTGGTTTTGCAATTTGATTTGTCCGGTGCCTATCTGGAGGAGGCAATAAAATCCCATGGCGCCATGCCACTGCCCCCCTATATCGGCTCTAAAAGATCTATCGAGCCGCGCGACGAGCAAGATTATCAGACCATGTTCGCAAAATTTGACGGTGCTGTGGCAGCACCAACCGCGGGACTGCATTTTACACCCGAGCTTGAAAAAAACCTCTTTGACTTGGGAGTGAGCGTTGAAAAACTTACCCTGCATGTGGGGGCAGGAACATTTTTGCCGGTTAAGGTTGATGAGATAAAAGACCATAAAATGCATGCCGAATGGGGCGAGGTCAGTAGTGATAGCATAGGGCGCATAAAACAGGCCAAAGCTGGCGGGGGGCGCATAATTGCCGTTGGCACCACCAGTTTGCGTTTGCTGGAAAGTGCCTGCCTAAAGACTGGTAGTCTTGAGCCATTTTGTGGTGATACGGATATTTTTATCACCCCGGGTTTCGAGTTTAAAGCCGTTGATATGCTAATGACCAATTTTCACCTGCCGCGCTCCACCCTGTTTATGCTGGTTAGCGCCTTTAGTGGTCAAAAAACCATGAAACAAGCCTATTCCCACGCTATAAAAAACCAATACCGCTTTTATTCCTACGGGGATTCTTCTTTGTTAAGCCGCCAAAAACCGGTTTAAGCAACTCTTTGAGACCAGATATAAATGATTGATTTTACTTTTAAAAAAACTGCGCAAGACGGGGTGGCAAGACGCGGTGTGATGAAAACACCACGCGGAAATATTCAGACGCCAGCCTTTATGCCGGTTGGTACCGCCGCAACCGTAAAGGCGCTTTATCCTGAACAGGTGCGCCAGACTGGTGCCGAGATTTTACTTGGCAATACCTATCATTTGATGCTGCGACCAGGTGCCGAGCGCATAGAAAAACTTGGCGGTCTGCATAATTTTATGGATTGGCAATTGCCCATCCTCACCGATAGTGGTGGCTTTCAGGTCATGTCTTTGGCCAATCTTCGCAAACTGAATGAAAATGGCGTGACATTTCGCTCCCACATTGATGGCTCGTCCCATGAGCTGACGCCGGAGCGCTCAATAGAAATTCAAAAAATGCTCGATTCTGATATTATCATGCAGCTGGATGAATGTATTCGCCTGCCCGCTGATATTGATGAGATCGAGCGCGCCATGCAATTGTCCCTGCGTTGGGCCGAGCGTTCAAAAAAAGAATTTGATGACGCACCGGGGCGGGCCTTGTTCGCTATAGTGCAGGGGGGCGATAATAATGATTTGCGCGCTTTGTCTGCTGCGGGGCTAAAAAACATTGGATTTCATGGCTATGCGGTCGGCGGCTTGGCAGTAGGTGAGCCGCAAGCAACCATGTTTTCAGTACTTGACGAAATCACCCCGCATTTGCCAGAAGATAAACCCCGTTATTTGATGGGAGTTGGTAAACCTGATGATCTTTTAGGCGCGGTGGAGCGCGGCATTGATATGTTTGATTGCGTGCACCCGACCCGCGCCGGGCGTCACGGTCATGCCCATACGCGCTTTGGGGTAATCAATCTGAAAAATGCCCGCCACAAGGACGACCCAAGGCCATTGGATGAGCAATCTCCCAATCCAAATTGTCGCCGTTTTTCCCGTGCCTATCTAAATCATTTGACCAAAACCGAAGAAATTCTTGGGGCGATGATATTATCGGAAGTAAATCTGTCCTATTATCAGGAATTGATGGCCGGTATGCGTTTGGCTATCGAGAAGGGAAGGTTTGCCGATTTTGCGGCGCAAACCCGTGAGGGATGGGCCAAGGGAGATTTGGCGGCGCTTTAGGGGCAAAACCCTGAATTTAGTGAGGGAATTTTTTAGCAATGAACAGAGCAAAAATTGATGAGGCCTTTGACAAACTAAAAAACCATCAGCAGCGCCTTGCTGGTATAAAAATGCGCGAGATGTTTGTGCTTGATGAAGAAAGATTTGATTCGTTCTCAACCGCTTGCAATGATTTGCTGCTGGATTACTCAAAGAACAAAATTGATAAAGCTGTTTTGCAGGATCTTTTTAGTCTGGCCCAGATTGCCCATGTTGAGGGCAAGCGAGATGCCATGTGGTCAGGCGAGCCGATAAACAAAACAGAAAATCGCTCTGTTATGCATATGGCCCTGCGCTATTCTGGCAATGATCCGGTTTTGGTGGACGGGCAAAATATTATGCCGCAAATCAGAGACGTTCTGGCTGCGATCAAACTATTCTCGGATGATGTGCGCGCCGACAAAATTCGTGGAAAAACCGGCCAGCGCTTTAGCGATATTGTAAATATCGGCATTGGCGGTTCCAATCTTGGGCCGGAAATGGTTTGCACAGCGCTTACCCCTTATACCAAACAGGGGCTTACCAAGCAGGGGCTGCGCTCCCATTTTGTTTCAAATGTTGATGGTGCAGATCTTAGCGATATTTTGAAAAATGTTGACCCTGCCTCCACCATGTTCATCGTTGCTTCAAAAACCTTTACCACAGACGAAACCATGACCAATGCCAATTCAGCCCGTAATTGGTTGCTGGCAGCTTTGGGCGAAAATGCTGTAAAAGATCATTTTGTCGCCGTTTCCACCAATATTGCGGCCTGCAAGAATTTTGGCATTGATGAAAAACGCATTTTTGGCTTTTGGGACTGGGTTGGTGGGCGCTATTCTGTTTGGTCGGCAATCGGTTTGCCGGTGGCATTGGCTATCGGTTTTGAAAATTTTGAGCAGTTTTTGTCTGGTGCCGCCAGCATGGACGAGCATTTTTTAACTGCGCCTATGGAGCAAAATCTGCCAATTATCATGGCGATGATTGGTATTTGGCATCGCAATATTTGCGATTTTTCTACTTTAGCTATTTTGCCCTATGATCAGCGAATGAGCCGCTTTTCCGCCTATTTGCAGCAACTGGATATGGAAAGTAACGGCAAAACAACCATGCGGAGCGGCGAAAAAATTGCTCGCGCCAGTGGCCCGATTGTCTGGGGAGAGCCAGGCACAAATGGTCAGCATGCGTTTTATCAGCTTCTGCATCAGGGGAGTGATATTGTTCCGTGTGATTTTTTGATAGCCGCTAATCCCCACGAGCATATGGGAGATCACCATCAAAAACTGGTGGCCAATTGTTTTGCTCAGTCCGAAGCTTTGATGCTTGGCAAGGACAAAGAGCATGTAGTTGCTGAATTAAGGGAGGAGGGGATGGATGAGGGTGAGGTTCAAAAACTTGCCCCCCACAAGGTTTTTCCCGGAGATCGCCCTTCAAATACTTTGATTTATAAACAGTTGGACCCGGCAACTCTTGGCAGTTTGATAGCGCTTTATGAGCATAAGGTTTTTGTTCAGGGGGTGATTTGGAATATTAATTCCTTTGATCAATGGGGTGTGGAACTGGGCAAACAACTGGCCAAAGACCTGCTGCCACTGGTCAAGGGGCAAAGCAAGCAGCAAACCCATGACAGCTCAACCCATGACAGCTCAACCCATGACAGCTCAACCCTTGGCCTGTTGAACCAATTCCATAAGCTAGAGAGCTAGAGGCAAAAAAATCCTGCCGGCGTGAGGCAGAAAAGCCCGCCGGCGCGAGGCAGAAAAGCCCGCCGGCGCGAGGCAGAAAAACTCATAAACACATGGCACCAATGAGATATTAAGGGAAACTTGTTAAAAATACCGGGAAATGGGCAAAGCCGCGCTGATTTGTCTCAATCTCACGCAATTTTGTTTTTGGCATAAAGCTGGTGCTTTGGCCAACAAGCCTTTATGCAGTGTTTTACAAATATTTATGGACCCGCGTGATTCGACGCAGGCGGGTTCTGTAACCAAAATTTGGTAGAAAAGGGGTAATCATGTCTGATAATGATAAAGACAAACCAAACGCATTGCGCGAGGCAGCGCTGCACTTCCACAAATGGCCGCTGCCCGGCAAGCTTGAAATTACCCCGACAAAACCCCTCGCCAACCAAAGAGATTTGGCTTTGGCCTATTCCCCCGGTGTTGCCGCTCCTTGTCTGGAAATAGCTGAAGATCCCGATCGGGCCGCTGATTATACGGCGCGCAGCAATATGGTCGGGGTTATCACTAATGGCACAGCGGTTTTGGGACTTGGCGCAATTGGCGCTTTGGCTTCCAAGCCGGTGATGGAAGGCAAAGCGGTTCTGTTCAAAAAGTTTGCCGGTATTGACGCCATGGATATCGAGATTGATGAAACCGACCCAAAACGCTTTATTGAAGTTGTCGCGCCGCTTGAGCCGACTTTTGGGGGTATAAATCTTGAGGATATCAAGGCGCCCGATTGTTTTGAAATCGAAGAAAGCCTGCGCAAGCGCATGAATATTCCCGTATTCCATGATGATCAGCATGGCACGGCAATTATTGTCGCGGCGGCGGTTATGAATGGTCTAAAACTTACCGGAAAATCCATCGACAATATTAAAATTTGCACATCTGGCGCTGGCGCGGCGGCCATAGCCTGCCTCAATTTGCTTGTCAGCCTTGGGGCAAAAAAAGAAAATATTTTTGTTGGCGATCGCGAAGGGCTGGTTACTACTCGCCGTTCGGACAATATTGATCGTTGGCGCAAGGCTTTTGCTCAGGATGTAACAGCTGATACTTTGGCTGAAGTCATGCCCGGAACCGATGTGTTTTTGGGGCTTTCGGCCGCAGGCGCGCTAAAGCCGGAAATGATAGTGGATATGGCCAAAAACCCGCTTATTCTGGCCCTGTCCAACCCTGTTCCTGAAATTATGCCAGAATTGGCACTGGAAGTCAGGCCCGATGCCATGATGTGCACGGGCCGCTCTGATTATCCCAATCAGGTGAACAATGTTTTGTGTTTTCCTTTCATTTTCCGTGGCGCGCTTGATGTCGGGGCAACCACCATCAACGAAGAAATGAAGATGGCTGCGGTTATGGCTATTGCCAAATTGGCCCATGAGCCAGCTCTTGAAGCGTCTTTGGGAACCGGGGGCGCTATATTTGGTCCCGATTATCTTATTCCTGGCCCGTTTGATCAGCGGTTGATTTTGCGGATCGCTCCGGCTGTGGCCAAAGCTGCCATGGATAGTGGTGTTGCTACCCGCCCTATTGAGGATTTTGAGCAATACCAGGATCAGTTAAACCGCTTTGTCTTCCGTTCTGGAATGGTAATGAAGCCGGTGTTTGCCAGAGCGCAGGGCGCGGATAAACGCATTGTTTTTGCTGATGGGGAAGACGAAAGAGTATTGCGGGCTACTCAGGTTTTGCTTGAAGACAAAACGGCTGTACCGATTTTGATCGGGCGTCCAACAGTAATCGAGCATCGTTTGAAGCGCTTTGGATTAACGCTTGAGGTCAGTAAAGACTTTGAGGTTATCAATCCTGAAGATGATCCGCGCTATCGCGAATATGTGGACCTGTTTCATAATCTGGTTGGCCGTAACGGCGTTACCCCGGATACAGCACGCACTATTGTGCGCACCAACACCACGGTAATCGGGGCACTGGCGGTACAAAAAGGAGATGCGGAAGCGCTGATTTGTGGTCTTCAGGGGCGTTTTATCAAGCACGTACGCGATATTAAATCGATTATTGGTTTGAAAAAGGGATCAACTGATCTTTCAGCTCTTTCGATGTTGATTATGCAGCGCGGGGCATTCTTTTTTGCCGATACCTATGTGAGCATGGATCCAAGTGTTGAAGAATTGGTAGAAATTGCCTTGCAGGGGCGTGACCACCTTAAATTATTTAACATCGAGGCTAAGGTGGCTCTGCTATCCTATTCAAATTTTGGTTCAAGATCCGGCGATACCGCCATGAAAATGCGTAATGTTTATAAGAAATTAAAAGCTATTGCCCCGGATATGATCGTTGAGGGTGAAATGCAGGGAGATTTGGCGTTAAATGAAAATTTGCGCGAACGCTATCTGCCTGATTCTGTGCTCAAAGGTGAAGCCAATTTGCTGATTTTCCCAAACCTTGAAGCGGCAAATCTTTCGCTTACTCTGGTTAAAGAAATGACAGATGCCCTTTCAGTTGGCCCAATTCTTATTGGCACCAATAAGCCGGCCCATATCGTAGCGCCCTCCATTACCAGCCGGGGAATTGTCAATATGGCTTCTATTGCTGCCGCAGAGGCTATGGAGAAAGAGTGAGGCTATCGTTAAAGCAAAAAGCGATTTTGGTATGCGATACTAAAATTGCTCAAAAAGGCGAGGGGGTCGGGCTGTCTTTTTATGCCTTTTTTGCCAACAAAAACGACAATCCGGAATTATTGATGGAAGCCGCTATATGGTGGATCAAAACCCATAAACTAGACCATTTCGAGAAGGCGTTAAAAATCAAACGCCTGATCGAGGCACAATTATGAACTGATATTGCTGGCGGGTAGTGACGGGAAAGTCTGGGGCCGGTGGTGCGACATTGAAAAGGTGGGGGCTGACGGGGGAGTAGTCACAAAAGCTTAATCTGGCTTTCTTTCGTTTGATAGAATTTCTGTTTTTTTGCCACCAAAGGCGTTGAACAGTTTCTGGTGCGCGCTTAAAGAAAATTCATCCTCACGCTCAGGATATTGAGAAATCCATTCTATCAACATGGGTAGATTTTTGTCCTGTGCCTGTTTGCTGGCATATTTGTGCGGCTCCCAAGGTCGGTTGCGAGAGTTTTCAATGCAGGTTTTTACACCCGGATTAAGAAAGAACATTTCACTAGCCTCATTTGTGACTTTGGACAAAAGGTCAGCATAACATCCCTCAATTACCCAGCCGGAATTATTGGCTATAAATACATCAATTTGAGAAAAACTTTGCTCCAACGGTGCGCGTTGCGGTGGGTTTGTCGGCAACCACGCCAGAATATCCAGATCCAGAACCGGCACAGCAAAACGGGTTGAATATTGTTGGGCCAAGGTGGATTTTCCAGAACCGGAATTTCCAAAAACCATGATTTTTTTAAGGTCCATTTTATGCCTCAATCTATTGAAATGCGGTTTCGGCAAACGAGCGTAATTTGCGCGAGTGGATGCGCTCTGCTGGTTGTTCGCGCAAAATCTCCATGGCTTTGAGGCCTATTTTCAAATGCTGATTGACCTGCGTTTTATAAAAATTCGAGGCCATGCCGGGAAGTTTTAGTTCCCCATGCAATGGTTTGTCAGAAACACAAAGCAAAGTACCATAGGGGATACGAAAGCGAAAACCGTTGGCGGCAATGGTGGCACTTTCCATATCAAGGGCAATAGCGCGGGATTGGGAGAGGCGGCGCACAACCTCTTTCTGATTCCACAATTCCCAGTTTCTATTGTCAACGGTGGCCACGGTGCCGGTGCGCATAATGCGTTTTCTATCGATTCCCTTTAGCGTGGTTACTTCGGTGATAGCATCTTCAAGAGCTACCTGTACCTCGGCAAGGGCCGGAATTGGCACTGACAAGGGCAGGTCAGAATCCAGCACATGATCTTCGCGCATATAGGCGTGGCCCAGCACATAATCCCCAAGGGACTGGGAGTTTCTCAAGCCGGCGCAATGGCCAAGCATCAGCCACGCGTGGGGGCGCAAAACTGCCACATGATCGGTGGCGGTTTTGGCGTTGGAGGGACCAACCCCGATATTTATCATCGTGATGCCGCGCTTTTCCCCCATTACGAGATGATAGGCGGGCATTTGCGGTAGTTTTTTTAACGGGGAACCAACAGTTTCGCCCCCATGGCGCGAATTGTGAGTTATTACGTTTCCCGGTTCGACAAACCGCTCATAATCCTTATGGCCCTCTTTCATATAGGTTTTTGCTAGACGGCAAAACTCGTCGATATAAAACTGGTAATTGGTAAAGATAACAAAATTCTGGAAATGGACCGGATCAGTTGCGGTATAATGGTTGAGGCGTTGCAGGGAATAATCAATTCTTGGCGCTGTAAACGCGGCCAGTGGGCGAGCAGAATCAGGGCCGGGAATCAGTGTGCCGTTAGAAATTTCATCATCTGTATTGCCAAGATCAGGTGCGTCATATAGATCGCGCATCGCAACATTTAGGCCGGCGGCATCACTGCCATTGCCGGTATTGGCGGCATAGTGCAGTGGGATCGGGGTGTTGGATTGGCTCACTTCAATAGTTCCGCCATGATTTTTAAGAACCAGACCCAGCTGTTCGATTAGATAGTTTTTATATAATTGAGTGGCGGTTATTGTTATCGAATAAACCCCCGGGGAATGCAAAAATCCATAGGGCAGCGAACTGGCTGATTTTTTATAGCTGCTTATTTTAACTTCTACTTTTGGATAAAAGGCACGAACCTTGCCATTTTGTTTTTTGCCGTCGACCATCGCCTTGAAATGCTGGCGAATAAACTTGGTATTGCTCTGATAAATTTCATCGATATATAACCATGCTTTTTCTGCGTCAGAAAATGACTTTTCTTCAAATGGTTTTGGGCTGATTAACTTCATTAAGTTTCGTTCTTTTTTTGATTAATTTCAAATAGGTGATGTTGTTTTAGCCAACATATATCACAGTTTGGTGAATGGGTCTTTTTTTGCCGCAATTATTACCCATATAACTAACAGGTTCAATAAAGTAGCATTCGTCCCATGCATGCTTAGAACCAATAAATTACCGGTTGTGGTCCCCCCCCTAAACCTCAACAGAACAACCGGTGGTTTTTTGAAGGGCCGCGCAGTTTTTCAACCGTGCGGTCCTTTTTTTGTTAATCATCAATTGCGCCAAGAAATTCTGTGACTTCAATATCCAAACTTTCCTGGGGCATGTGCTAATTTATAACCTCGTCACTTGCCGGAGGTTGGCCTTCGCCAAATACCCTTATCGGATTGCGGTTGTAATCATATGTCGCATCAACGTCATAATATTGAAGCACAAATTTTCCATCAAGCAATTTCCAAAGACCCGATTCTGAGGCATCGGCCATGCCGCGCCACTTGGAAATAGAAAAAATGGAATTGGTTTCTTCATTAAAATTCGGGTTGAACAGGAATTGTGTGGCGCTAAAGCCTGAAAGTTCTATTTCACCAGCCGTTTCATAGGTGTCATCGAGATAATCAAATTGATATTCAGGAACCGCAAAATGCAGTTGGCTGATTTGATCCAGACTTTCTTCGTAGCTATAAAAAACTGAAGCGAAATTATAGGCCCCGACCAAACAGGGGAATATAAATAGGGTTAACTCGCTTTTTGCAGAGCCTTCCTCCTCATACAAATAGTTGAATTTCATATCGAAAATTTCCGGCTCGACAAATCCGTTGTCCTCAACCCGGTTTATTGTTTCGCAAACATTTTTGTAGTCGGACTCAAATTTTTTCTGCACTGCCATATATAGCCTGTCGCTGGTGGCAAAAGCCGGGGCGCTTGTACCGGTAGCAAAAAGTACTGCGAAAAAGAAAGTGGTTTGCCGAAATTTGCCGCACATTTTTCTCTACCTTTTTTAACTGCCGTTTTTTATCCCTGCTATAAGCAAAGCACGTTTCGTTGTTGAAGTCATATATTGCGCGACCTGGCAAAGGGCGCTTGCTTGGATTTTGGGGTTTTTTGAGAATGGTAAAATGGACAGAACAGCAGGATCAGGCGCTAAGGGCAGTTTCTGATTGGCTAAAACAGCCGGCAGGGCCGCAGGTTTTCCGCCTGTTTGGTTGGGCCGGAACCGGAAAATCTACTCTTGCCCGCCATTTGGCTGGAGACCTTGGGTCGGTGAAATATGCAGCATTTACCGGCAAGGCAGCATTGGTTATGCGCAAAAGGGGCTGCAAAGGCGCAGGCACTATTCATTCACTGATTTATACCATGGTGTCAGAAGCCGATGGTGAACCACGTTTTAAGCTCGATGACGAAAGCGCAGCGGCAGATGCTGATTTGATCGTGATTGATGAAGTTTCCATGGTTGATGAAGACCTGGCAATGGATCTATTGTCTTTTGGCACCAAGGTTTTGGTGCTTGGTGATCCTTTTCAACTGCCGCCAGTGCAGGGGGCGGGTTATTTTATCGCTGAAGAACCTGACATTATGTTGACCGAAATTCACCGCCAGGCCAAGGATAATCCAATCATCCGCATGTCTATGGATGTGCGCGAGGGGGGGTATTTGGAACATGGGCGCTATGGCGAATCCAAAATCATTTCCAAATCCCAAGTTGATCAGGACGAGGTCCGCTCTGCTGATCAGGTGCTGGTTGGGCGCAATATTACCCGCCTGAATTATAACAATCGTTTGCGTGAATTAAAAAACCTTCCCCATCAAATGCCAACAGTGGGGGAAAAACTGGTTTGCCTCAGGAATAATGCCAAACGCCGTCTTTTGAATGGCCAGATGTGGCTGGTTAGCGGCGTAAAACGCAAAAACAAGGGTAAAATTGCCCTTGATCTTTTACCTGAAGACGGTGGCAAACGCGAGGTCAGTGTGATTACCCACAAGGCATTTTTTAGCGGTGAAGAGGCAAATCTCAGTTGGCCGGAACGGCGCGGCTTAGATGAATTCACCTTTGGTTATTGCCTAACTGTTCACAAAGCGCAGGGTAGCCAGTGGGATAATGTCTATCTGTTTGATGAGAGTTTTGTTTTTCGCGAAAGCTCGGCACGCTGGCTTTATACGGGGCTGACGAGGGCAGCGGAAACTATTACTGTAGTTCAGTAGCGCTTGCCAGAGCCCAACTTGCCAGTGCCCTAATTACTAGTACCCTAATTACTAGTACCCTGGGCGCGCCTTTTTTATTCGGGGACGACGAAACGAAAAACCGGAACCGCTTTTTCTGTCGGCCCCTGCTGTGCGCTGGCTTTATAGAGGGCTGACGTGCGCGGCAAAAACTATACCAATGGCACAATAAGAAGTTGATTTTATTCAAGAATATATGTTGTCACGGGTGAGTTTTATATAAAAGGCGTTGCCACCGGCCTCCAATACATAGCGCATGTTATTATAGGGAAAAGTTAGTCCCGTCTGATGAAAAAACATGGCTGACCTGACACCGGGATGGCGCTCGCCGGCCAAAATCCTGTCGGCAACAGAGCTGGCCAGAGCTACTGGTCGTTGTTCGGACATGGAGCGCGATAAAATGCCGGGTGCAAACTGGCGCGGCGCTCCAACGACTGCGCAAATAGAATTATCGAATTTGGAACTATTGACCCGATTCATCACCACGGTGCCAACAGCCAGCATTCCTGCCTCGGAAGATCGATTTGATTCAAAATACATGGCGCGCACCAGACATTCTTTTTCTCTGGTGTTAAAAGCTATGACTATGGGGCGTGTTTCAGGGTTCTGGGTCGAGTTGGCGGGGGCAGGCGGGGGAATTGGAAACGGATTTTCCAATTTAAAACCTTCCGGAAATACGCTGGCGCACCCGGCAAGAAACAAGGTAAGTCCGCTGGCGAAGATCATTGAATATAATTTTGAAATCATATTTTTTCTAAGAATCTTTAATCTGTCGTTGAGGGGACCATAGCATTTATTGGCTGTTTTGGTGAAATTCGGGGCCAAATTGTGGCTAATACTTAAATTCAGAGTGCCAGCTTTTTTATCCAGCCCTTGTAAAAGATCTGCTTTGTTCCCAGATTTTATAAAAGAAACAGGTAATTTACAATATTTCCGATTGCCAATTTTGTGACCTGAAAAGAGGACAGCAATATGACAGATGAAAATTCTAAAAATCGTTGGGAAACTTTTACCGAGGAAGTTGAAGTTGCCGGTCATCAGCTGATGGACGAGGTAACGCGGCTGGTCGCCGAGGGCAATGTGCGCAAATTGCGGGTTCGCAGCGAACATTCCGATGTGGTGTTCGAGGTTCCTTTGACGGCGGGCGCTGTAGTTGGCGGAGTTGTTGTGCTGGCCGCTCCCGCTTTGGCGGTACTTGGTGCGCTGGCCGGATTGTTGGCCAAGGTCAGGATAGAAGTCGTGCGCAATGTTGAAGAAGATGGTGCGGATGAGGATGATTTTGATCCGGTTAAAGATGAAGATGCAGAGCAAGAAAATAATTGATAGATGTGGTTGCAGAGGTAATTTTTGCTTTTTACCAAGGCTGTTTGCCTCGTGGTTCGACAAGCTCACCATGAGGCTAGAGGCAGTTTTTGGCTGAGTGCTGAGTGCCCTTTGTTTGACAGTTCATCATGAGATTGGAGGGATGACTTACCCTGATTCTGAGCTTGCCACCTCCCTGATCCTGAGATTGAAGGGGGAACTGCCTGGAACACTGAGCTTGTCGTGCCCCTCGTCCTGAGTTTACCACCTCCCTCATCCTGAGCTTGTCGTGCCCCTCATCCTGAGCTTGTCACCTGCCTCATCCTGAGCTTGTCGAAGGATGGCAGGCATGCAATTCTATAAATATGCAAGTTACAGTTTATATTTTAAAATGTTCTGATGGTCATTATTATACTGGTTTGACAAAACGACCACTTGAAGAGCGGGTTGGCGAGCACAATTCTGGGCTGATAAAGGGTTATACTCATTCCCGACGTCCGGTGAGGTTGGTATTGGCTGAAGAATTTTACCGTATTGACGAAGCTATTGCTCGAGAACGACAAATTAAAGGTTGGGCTCGCAAGAAAAAAGAAGCTCTTATTCGCGGTGATTATAAAGCTTTGCCTGATTTGGCTCGTTCCTCATCCTGAGTTTACCACCTACCTGTCCAGTTTACCACCTATACCTCATCCTGAGCTGTCGTGCCCCTCGTCCTGAGTTTACCACCTACCTCATCCTGAGCTGTCGTGCCCCTCATCCTGAGCTTGTCGAAGGATGGGAAGATCAGTTCCCCGCCCTCGTGGTTCGACAAGCTCACCATGAGGGGGTGTTACAATCTGGATTGCCACGCGGCTTGGCAGTCGCTCGTAATGACGGGGTCCCTGTTGTTGCATTCATCTTCTTCCCTCCCCCTTCTGGGGAGGGATTGAGGATGGGGGATGTGCTGTTCCGGACTTGATCCGGGCTCTTTTTCATTGTGGGAACGAGACCTTGCTCAGGGGCCGGGGAGGCGTAATTTTTGCACCAGAATCACTCCGGCATAGCCCGCTGGCGCGAAGCTGAAATTGCCGGGGTCCAGTGCGTTGCGTCTGCAACGCTGTGGCGTGCTTCTTGTCTTGGAAAGAAAGAGTCTTATCGCAATGACTTGCGTTGCTGGATTCCGGCCTGCGCCGGAATGACGGGGCGTTACTTTTTACTTGGCCCATCTCCAACCACCGCTGCTATTCGAATAGTGAGTTTCTCCTTTAGGTCTTCCGGCGTTTTCCAAGTAATGTGATTGAAATGTTTTGTATCAAAATGAACGTTTTCCATCATGTCTTCTCTACACGTCCAAATAACTGGAATGTTCAGTCCCTTCGCAAAACCGGCTTCATAATAGACCCCGCCTCTTGGTTTGTCTTTTTCAGATGTGAAGTCAGCGATAATAAACCGGGCACGCTTTATTTCTGCAATTATTCTATCGTTAATGTTATCCGAGTGTTCAATTTCACTAACCCGGACGGGTTTATAACCACTCATTTCAATCGCTGGAGAAATCCCCTGATAGTAGGCTTTGTCCATAGAACTGCTAAACCACATTGCAACGAAGCAATTTTCTGATTCTTTGTTTATACCTTGGAGGTCAGAAAGATGTTTGTAACCTTGTGGTTTCAGCATCATTTCATGAATTGTGTTTGTGGATGAACTGGTTCTTCCAGTGACCCGGTGTTTAATGAAATTTTGTTCGTCAAGATATTCAGCTAACGTAATTACTTCGGAAATTTTTTGTGAACTTGTCCAGGCCAATAAAGAATTTGCGGTTTTTGGGTCCTTGCCATTGTTCTCTGCGCAAAATTTAGTCACGCTTCCAATTATGGAACTATTTTGCAACATGAAAAATAAGAGCCCATCGGCCCTATCCAAAACAGAATATTCAGTACGGTTTATTATGTCTTCGAGTACGTATGTGCTAATGTTTGGTTTGGAATTGCCAAGTCTTCTTTGTTCAATCAACCAATCCGTAAGCAATATTTTTTCCGAGGTACTTTGGTCTTTAACTATGGCAATTGCGGTTCTACTTATCCAATAATCACCGCCAGTTCTTGGTGAATCTACAATTTCATAATCTCTGACCGTCTCTTTTTCGAGAATTCTTGCTGGTGTGCCCCATATTGGGCAAGCGTCATTGCGTTCCATTTCATTCCTCCACTTGCACAAAACCCAATCCATTACTGAATTGGGGTTTGTTTATTAACTTAATACTTCTCGGCTCAGCCCCCTAACTACACCCGGTTGTGCTCCCACAAGTGTCGCATTTGAGGCAGGTGCCGTTGCGCACAAGGGTGAAGTTTTGGCACTCGCCGCAGGCTTCTCCCACATAGCCTTTCATTTGGGCCTCGGCACGACGTGTCTCGGCGCGCAGATTGTCCTCGGTACGCGGGGCGGTTTTGCCTGCGGAATACCCCATGGAGACATTGTTGTCCTTGGCATTTTGCGGATCAAGCAGGGTTTCCAGATGAGAATCGTTTTGGGGATCTTCAAGCTTTAGCGCGGTGGCACTAGAGCCTGCACCGGTAGCCATGGCAGAAGCGGCGGTTTGCTGCATGGAATGCACTGGCCCATCGCCCATCTCTTTTTCGGCAGAAACCAGCATTAGCTTGGTATCCTTGCCAACCCGGCCTCTGGTCATGCCTTTGGAGACAAATTGCTCGGCCGAAACAGCGCTTGTTCCGCTGGAGCGAGCGCCCTTATCAGATTTTACGCCGCCGCCAATGGAGGTGGAGCCGGCATCGGGAATCACGTGGGCCAGATCTGAGCGATCAAGATAGGAAACTGCCAACTCGCGGAAAATATAGTCAAGTATCGAGGTGGCATTTTTAATGCTGTCATTGCCGGTAACCATGCCAGCCGGCTCAAAGCGGGTAAAAATAAACGCTTCGACAAATTCATCCAGCGGCACGCCATATTGCAGGCCAATAGAGATGGAAATAGCGAAATTGTTCATCATGGCCCTAAAGGCAGCGCCTTCCTTGTGCATGTCGATGAACACTTCCCCAAGTCGCCCATCATCATATTCGCCCGTATGCAAATAGACCTTGTGGCCACCCACATTGGCTTTTTGGGTATAGCCCTTGCGCCGGTCGGGCATTTTTTCGCGGGAGCGCTCGATTATGCGCTCCACAATGCGCTCGGCAACTACCTGCGCGCGCTCGGTTGGCGGTTTTGCTACCAATTCTTCTGCGGCCTCTTGGGTATCTTCATCATCATCGGCCAAAATAGAGGCGTTTAATGGTTGGGAGAGTTTGGAGCCATCGCGATAAAGCGCATTGGCTTTGAGGGCCAGTTTCCAGCTTAGAATGTAGCTTTGTTTGCAATCTTCAACGGTTGCATCATTTGGCATGTTGATGGTTTTGGAAATCGCGCCGGAAATAAACGGCTGGGCAGCTGCCATCATGCGGATATGGCTCTCGACCGAAAGATAGCGCGTGCCAAGCTTGCCGCAGGGTGAGGCACAATCAAACACTGCCAGATCATCGGTTTTCAGGTGCGGAGCGCCCTCCAATGTCATGGCGCCACAAATATGCACATTGGCATTTTCTATATCGAGCTTTGAAAAACCGATTGCTGCCAAAAGGTCAAAATTGAAATCATTTAGCTGTTCATCATCAAGGCCAAGAACATTTTTACAAAAATCCTCGCCAAGTGTCCATTTGTTAAAGGCAAATTTAATGTCAAACGCAGCACCGAGCGCATCGTTTAGCGCCTTGATTGCCTCATCGGTAAAGCCCTTGTTTTTAAGGGATGCCGGATTGATGGCAGGAGCCTGATTGAGATTGCCATGGCCAACCGCATAGGCTTCGATTTCAGCAATCTCACTCTCGGAATAGCCAAGGGTGCGAAGGGAAGGGGGCACGGCGCGGTTGATGATTTTGAAATAGCCGCCGCCTGCAAGTTTTTTCATTTTAACCAGCGCAAAGTCGGGCTCGATTCCGGTAGTATCGCAATCCATCACCAGACCAATAGTGCCGGTGGGCGCAACAACAGAAACCTGTGCATTGCGATAGCCATGGGCCTTGCCCAGGTCCAAAGCCTGGTCCCAGGCAAATTTGGCCCGCTCGACAAGTTTTTGATCGGGGCAGGCGTCACCATCAAGGGGAACCGGGTTTGTGGAAAGGTTTAGATAGCCATCGCTATGGCCATGGGCGGCATTGCGATGGTTGGCAATGACATCGAGCATATAACCGGCATTGCGCTTGTAATCCTTGAAAGGACCTAATTCTTTGGCCATCTGAGCCGAGGTAGCATAGGATACACCGGTCAGGATTGCAGAAATTGCTCCACAAATTGCCCGTCCCTCTTCGCTGTCATAGGGAATGCCCGACGTCATCAGGTAGCCGCCGATATTGGCATAACCTATGCCAAGGGTGCGATAGTTAAACGAGCCAAGAGCAATGGATTTACTGGGAAACTGGGCCATCATAACCGAGATTTCCAGCACCATGGTCCATAAGCGGGCCGTATGTTCAAAACTTTTGGTGTTAAATGTGCTGTCAGAATTGCGGTAGGGCAACAGATTGATGGAGGCCAGATTGCACGCTGTATCATCAAGGAACATATATTCCGAGCATGGGTTGGAGGCGTTGATTTGCCCCGCTGCCGGACATGTGTGCCAATCATTGATGGTGGTGTGATATTGAATGCCGGGATCAGCACAGGCCCATGCGGCATAGCCCACATTTTCCCATAAGTCTCTGGCATTGATGGTTTTTATCACATCGCCTTTTTTTCGCCCGATCAAGTCCCAGTCTTTATCTTCTTCGACAGCGCGCAAAAAATCATCGCTCACCCGAATTGAATTATTGGAATTTTGACCAGCAACAGTGAGATAGGCTTCAGAATCCCAATCGGTATCATAGACCGGAAAATCCAGGTCCTTATATCCCTGACGGGCAAACTGCATAACCCGATAAATATAGTTTTGCGGCACAAGAGCCGCCTTGGCAGCCTTTACTTCGCGCTTTAGGGCCGGATTTTTATTCGGGTCAAAACAATCATCGCCAGTGCCGGTGCAATTCACACAGGCTTTCATCAGGCTTTTCAGGTGTTTGGAGACAATTTTTGACCCCGTTACCAGCGCGGCGACTTTTTGCTCTTCCTTGACCTTCCAATTAATGAAGCTCTCGATATCGGGATGATCAATATCAACCACCACCATTTTGGCAGCACGGCGGGTGGTGCCGCCGGATTTTATGGCGCCAGCTGCACGATCGCCAATTTTTAAAAAACTCATAAGGCCGGACGAGCGACCGCCACCGGAAAGGGTTTCACCCTCGCCACGCAGGGCAGAAAAGTTTGATCCGGTTCCAGAACCATATTTGAACAGGCGTGCTTCACGAACCCAAAGATCCATAATTCCGTTTTCATTTACCAGATCATCATCCACCGACTGGATAAAACATGCGTGGGGCTGGGGGTGCTCGTAAGAGGATTTGGATTGCACCAGCTTGTGGGTGAACGGATCCACATAAAAATGCCCTTGACCGGGGCCATCAATACCATAGGCCCAGAACAGGCCGGTATTAAACCATTGTGGAGAATTGGGTGCGACCCGCTGGGTGGCGAGCATGTAGCGCAACTCGTCATAAAAGGCGAGCGCGTCGGTTTCGCTATCAAAATAATTGCCCTTTACGCCCCAATAGGTCCAGGTGCCTGCCAACCGGTCAAAAACCTGTCGTGCATCCATTTCGCTGCCATATTGTTCTTCTTTTGGCAGTTTTTCCAGAGCTTCCTCATCTGGTATCGAGCGCCAGAGCCAAGAGGGAATATTGTTTTCTTCAACTTTTTTTAGGGCCTTGGCGACGCCGGCCTTGCGGAAATATTTTTGCGCGATGATATCTGCTGCTACCTGCGACCATTCAGCTGGTACATCAATATCCTTGAGCTGAAAAACGATAGAGCCATCCGGGTTGCGGATTTCGCTGGCGGTTTTTCTGAATTTCAGACCATCATAAGCAGATTTTCCAGACTTGGTGAATTGCCGTTCGATGCGCATTATTTTCATTCCTATAATATATTTGCGAGACCAAAATCCCGCTGATCAATTTCGGGATTTTAACCCGGATCTGTTTATTGCCCCAAAATACCGGAAATTATGCTCCGGTATTCAACTATGATATTTCTCAATTCACGCGCCAATTATGCCTTGGTCCAATTAGTCCTTGGCCCAAATAAACTGAGGTTGCACAAACTATTTTTCTATGATTGGCGAGCAAAGGTCGAAAAACCAATCAAATGCCATACCAACTAAACAACTCATACCACCCGACTGTGGGTTGATTTGATTGCAAAAAGACGACCAGGTTTTTAGGTTAAAGCTGCCATGAACTGTAGATTTAGCGCAGTACAAATACCCCTGTGATAGCAGTACAACTTGCCCTTATGAGGCGCAGTATAACTACTCTTATGAGGCGCAGTATAACTACCCTTATGAGCGCACGTATAACTACCCTTATGAGGCGCAGTATAACTACCCTTATGAGCGCACGTATAAATGCACCTAGTACTATATAAAATCCCCAAATTCTATTTATGCAGAGCTATTTATATATATGCAGAGCTATTTACATAGGGAATTTACATATGGCTTTTTGCTTAAGTCCAATTGTCGATATTGCGATTTTTGCAGGAGCAATTTTGAATTTACGTCTTCATACAGGGGGAAAATACCCTGATACAGGGGCAAAATACCCTGATAAAGGGGCAAAATAACCCAATTGCAAAGTTGACTGCATAATCGCTAAAAACTTGGGCCAATCCTTTTGAAAAATTAATGTGTGCAACGAAAAGAAACTAGTTCTAATTTAGTAAACAGGTCAAGCACCCAAAAGCAAAAAAAGCCAGTTATAGTGGTTTGGTGTACGTTTATCACTAAATCTGGTAGCTAAAATGTTAACAGCGGGGAAAACGCAACTCCGCTAAATTGGCAAAAGGTGGCAATTATTGCCTAGTTAATGTCAGATTTTAGCGGCAGAAATTATGCTGTGTATTGGTGCTAAATACGTCCAGACATTAGCTGTTTAGCCTTTTTGATGGTTAACCAGAACTAATTTTATACATCGTGGCACCCCCAAGGGTGATGGCACCATCTAGATTCGAATTTAAGTCAAGTGCAATATTTTGTGACAATATTTTTGCTCTTGAAAAAACTCGTTTACAAAATTTTGAAAAAGATTTCGACAAGCAATAGTTTGATTGGCAGCACGCGTACCCAACAACAGGAATGTGCTATGGGAACAGGAAGTAAATCAAAGAAAACCCGTGATAAATCCGGGTTGAGTTCTATTGTTGTTATCGAGCCTAATCGACAGATGCAAAATTTGCTGCGCGCTATGCTTTCCAATTTTGGGCATCGTAATGTTGAAATTTTTAGCGAAACTGATTCGGCGGTTACGGCCATGTTAAATGAACCCCCGTCCATGGTATTGTTGGATTGGGATGCGGGACCATATACCGGGCGCAAATTCATGAAACTTATTCGCCATGAAAAAATGTATCCGCTTTGTCTTGTGCCAATTGTGGTGTTGTTTGCTGAAGCGCGGCAAAAGCGCGTTGAAAGCGCCTTGCGACTTGGAGCACAGGCGGCGCTGGTCAAACCTATTTCACCACTGATTTTGATTGAGCATATAAACTGGGTGGTTAGCGAACATCGCGAACTAAAGCTGGTCGGGGAGCGCTATGTGGTGGCAGGGGTTTCTGAAAAGCTTGATGAAGAAAGTGAAAAACAACAGCAATTGGCAGCAGCACGAGAATATCAGAATGAGCAGGTTAAAGCCATGGATTCCATTCAAAACGATGTGGATAGAATCCTGACCTCCACTTTTTAATCTGCTATCTTGATTCAAGCGCTATGGCGATATTATCACACGAATTTTATAGGCCTTAAGCCTCAAACAGGGCTTTGCCATAACTGCTAGTCATGATAGAGCAGGGTATGGCTGACTAAGTGGTTTAAAAGGCAGATCAATGCAGTTTATTGCGGATTTATTCATCTGGTGGAACAAGCAAACTCTTGAAACCAGGGTTTTTACCTGGTTGCGTGGGATACATGTGGGTACAGATGAAGCGGGGAATCGTTATTACAAGTCTAAAAAAAGTGGCAAACGCTGGGTGATCTATAATGGTGTAGTTGAAGCATCTGCTATTCCCCCCGGTTGGCATGGCTGGATTCATCACCGCACAGATCTGTTGCCCGATGAAGAGCGCTATGTTCCAAAATTTTGGGAAAAGCCACACCAGCAAAACCTTACAGGTACTGCCAAAGCGTATCGACCGCAAAGTTCGCTATTGGTAAAGGGCGAGCGCCCAAAGGTTAGTGCTGATTATGATGCCTGGTCCCCATAATTGTTTCTTGGATGACTAGATTGGCAAAATCTGGCTGTCGTCACTCTTGCTAACATTATTCGCGCCTCCATTATTTAGGATCTCGTAATAAATGTTCAAAATAGAATAGCGCATATGAATTACGGGCTTATAAAAATCACCAATATAATCGCATTACCTTTTGGTGCACTTAGGGCATTGCGTCTTCTGGCGTTGGTATTGCTGATTTTGTCCGGACTGATTGCCTTCGTCTCAATCAGCAAGGGCGCGCCGATCCAAAACCCTGTGGCAGCTTTTTCCGGGCTTGATAAAATCACCGGACGCTTGACCGAGTTTGATGTCTATATGAATGAAACGGTGCAATTTGGTGCGTTGCAAATAACTCCTCGTGTTTGCTATACGCGCCCTTCTTCTGAAATTCAGCGGGTTTCGGTGTTTGTTGAAGTTGATGAAATATCGTTGCAAGGTGCCATAAAGCGGATTTTTTCCGGTTGGATGTTTGCTGAAAGTCCAGCACTAAACGCTGTGGACCACCCGGTTTATGATATATGGCTGGTTTCGTGCAAACAATCCTCGGAAGTTCCGACCCCCGATAGTCGATAAAAATCTCCCTCCTCAAGCAATGCCTGCTTCAGGTGTTTTTCATATTCCTCTCGTGAAATTTCTATGGCGCCAAGCGTTTGCAAATGGGGCGAGATAAACTGGGTATCCAGCAGGCTAAAGCCTCCGAATTTTAATCTTTGCACCAAATGGGCCAAGGCAATTTTTGATGTATTGGGTTGGCGGTGAAACATGCTTTCCCCAAAAAATGCCGCGCCGATTGCTAGTCCATACAATCCGCCTACAAGTTTGTTTTCATCCCATATTTCGACTGTGTGGCAGATTTTACGCTCAAATAACTGCCCATAAACATTGGCAATCGTCGGGTTGATCCATGTGCTTTGCCTCTCACTACCATAATGGGCGCAGCCGTGAATTACTTGTTCAAAATCATTATCAATTTTGATGGAATAGCGGTTATTTTTCAAAGTTTTGCGCAAGGATTTTGATGTTTTAAATCCATCAAGGGGGATAACACCGCGCAATTCAGGACAGACCCAGAAAACTTCCGGGTCATCTTCGCTTTCAGACATGGGAAAAATTCCGGCCTGATAAGCGCGTACTACCAGTTCGGGAGTAAAATCTGTTTCAAACGGGTCTGGCTGCTGCGACATTTTATGCTTACCGGCCAATTAAACTTATAAAGTTAGTCAACCAATTTAGGGGCTGTATTGCATACCCCTAAGTTGGTTTTGGTAATCATGGCTGTTTGTTTGTTCGTTCCAGATATTTTTCTAGCCAATGAATGTCATAATCTCCTGAAATAATATCAGGCTCGTCAAGCAAATCCTGAAACAGGGGCAGGGTGGTATTGATGCCGTCAATGATAAATTCGTCGACTGCACGGCGTAGCCTTTGCAAACACTCCTTGCGATCGCGGCCGTGAACAATCAGCTTGCCAATTAAACCATCATAATATGGTGGCACCGTGTAGCCTTGATAAATGGCTGCATCAACACGCACACCAACCCCGCCGGCGGGATGGTAATAGGTGATTTTTCCGGGGGACGGGATAAATGTCCGACCATCCTCGGCATTGATGCGCAATTCTATGGCATGGCCCCAAAAGGTGATTTCATCTTGCTTCAGGCGCAATTCTTCACCAGCAGCAACCCGGATCTGCTCATAAACAATATCGATATTGGTAATGCGCTCGGTTACCGGATGTTCCACCTGAATACGGGTATTCATTTCGATGAAATAAAATTCCCCGTCCTCATACAAAAATTCGACTGTGCCAGCGCCGGAATATTTTAGCTTTTTCATGGCGTTGGCAACGATCATGCCAATTTCACTGCGTTGTTTTGCGCTTAGGGAGGGAGCCGTTGCCTCTTCCCATAGTTTTTGGTGACGTCGTTGCAACGAGCAATCGCGATCTCCTAAGTGTACCGCATGGCCTTTGCCATCGCCAATAATCTGAATTTCGATGTGCCGAGGCTTACCCAGATATTTTTCGATATAAACCGCATCATCGCCAAAAGCTGCCTTGGCCTCAGAGCGGGCAGTCGACCATGCAGTTTCCATTTCGCTTTCGGAATTGGCCAGCTTCATACCACGGCCACCACCACCGGATGCTGCCTTGACCAAAACGGGATAGCCAATTTCGTTACCAATTTTGCGCGCTTGTGTAGCAGTTTTAACTTCACCTTCAGACCCTGGTACGCAAGGAATACCAAGTTTTAGGGCAGTTTTTTTAGCCTCGATTTTATCCCCCATAATGTCGATATGGTGAGCACTTGGACCAATAAAGGTAATATTGTGTTCTTCTAGAATTCGTGCGAAGCGGGCATTTTCAGACAAAAACCCATATCCCGGATGTACAGCATCAGCACCGGTTATTTCACATGCGGCAAGAATTGAGGGGATATTTAGATAGCTTTGGCTGGCAGGATTTGGGCCAATGCAAACGCTTTCATCGGCCAGACGTACATGCATGGCATCAGCATCGGCAACCGAATGAACAGCCACTGTCTGAATGCCCAATTCTTTACAGGCCCTAAGAATTCTAAGTGCAATTTCGCCCCTATTGGCGATCAAAACCTTGGTAAACATGGCAACAACCTTTATCTATTCAATTACAACCAGTGGCTCGCCATATTCTACAGGCTGGGCATCATCGACAAGAATTTTGACAATGGTACCAGATCGGTGGGCTGGAATTTGATTCATGGTTTTCATTGCTTCAACTATCAAAACCGTCTGCCCTTCGCTCACTTTTGACCCTTCGGTAACAAAAGCGGCTGCGTCGGGTTCGGGGGAAAGATAGATTGTGCCAACCATGGGGGAAGTCAAAGTGCCGGGGTTGGACGCGACATCATCAACAGCCTTTACCGGCGCAGCATCTACAACGCTTGCAACAATTGGAGCAGCCTCTACTGCAGGGGCAGCTGCAATAGCTGGAGCAACAGCATATTGAGGAGCAATTGCCGGTGCCTCTGAAGGCCAGGTTCTAGTGATACGAACCCGAAAATCATCCTTTTCAATTTCGATTTCCGCCAGATCTGCATCGTTGAGCAGTTCAGCGATTGATTCGATAAAATCCTGGTCCATTTGGGAAGATTTGGTCATACTCTTTTTACTCTGCATTTCTTTGATATTTCCTTGGGCCTTGCATATTTTCTTCTGGTAGATTTTATTGGGGATTGTCTTTGGGTACGCTCTTTATAACTTCTATACTAAATCAATTATGGCATTTAAGGCCAGCAAATATCCTGCTGGCCCAAATCCACATATTATTCCAGAAGCTACTGGAGAAATATGGGAATGGTGGCGAAAACTTTCTCGGGCAAAAATGTTGGAAATGTGAACTTCAACCTTAGGCATATCCATAGCACTCAAAGCATCACGAATGCCAATCGAAGTGTGGGAATAGGCCGCAGGATTGATGATAAGTCCCGAAAAACCTTCCCCATGGCATTGTTGTATCCAGCTTATCAGTTCACCCTCATGGTTTGATTGTCTGAATTCAATTTGCAGGCCAAGCTCATTTGCCCGTTCAGCACATTGTAGTTCAATATCATCAAGTGTAAGAGTACCATAAACATCCGGTTGGCGAGTGCCAAGCAGATTTAAGTTCGGACCATTGAGGATTATAATTTTTTTGGCCATAATTATCCGGTTTTTGCATTGCTTTAGAAGCATTGCAAGTGCTGCGCAAACTAATGCACTGAAAATGGGCACTTGTTGCTAATAAATTATATAAACACCCTGAATTTGAAGCCCAAAAGGGCGAACTCCAGAAATACTTGCCCTCTTTAGCCTCGTGACCACCAACCCTTGCGTTGGGGAGAAACAGCAGCTTCGGTATTAGAAGTGCTAATTATCACCCCTTCTTTGGGTATATCTTTCTTTGGCTTCTTTGCTTTTGCTACCGGTTTTGCAGGCTTACTTTCGTTCTGAGCAACGACATTTGCAGTTTTTTTGTCGGCGTCCTTGACTTCGCTTTCGCTGTCCAAAGATTTTGGGGATGAAGTCTTTGGAGAAGCTGCTTTTTTGTCTTCCTGCTTATCATTTGCCTTTACTTTTGAATCAACCTTTTTGCGGCTTCTGCGCCGGGCAGGTTTTTTCTCTTTTTCAGATTTTCCCTCTATGTCATCAGTAGCTTGTTTGTCGGAAATATCATTTGATTTTGCGCTGGAACTGGATGATGCGCTGGCTTTTGTTTGGGGTAGCTGATTGCCTTCACCTGGTGTGTTGTCATCAGAATTGCTTTCACTTACAGCGCTGTTGTCAACATCTGATGATTGATTAGAGTTGACGCTTGCCTGATCTGAAGTGTCATTATTGGCGGTTACGCCATCATTTGCTTCTGGGGCAGCGGAATCATCAATATTGTTACGTTTGTTACGACGTCCGCCACGACGGCCGCGGCGTCGGCGCTTGCGGGGCTGGTCTTCGCTTCCATCTTCACTGGTGCCAACCTCGCTATTGGTTGTCCCCTGATCCGTATCGGCATTTTTGGTTTCAGCTTCACCGGCAGCCTGATTTTCAGTATCGGAAGTTACTTGTGGTGAATTTGTTTGGGATACTGAAGATTTGCGACGCCGGCGTTTGCGTTTGGGCTGGCTTTCTCTTGATTGATTGTCTTTTGGTAGATTGTCATTATCGCTAACGACTTCTGGTTCAATAGGTTCTGGCTGCTCGGAATCAACCCGTATCGATTTTGATACCGCCGGAGCCAACTCCAAACGATCTTCGCCTTTGGAAATTGAAAATTCGCTAGCGGTTTTTCCAATGTCGGAGCTGATAGTGATGCTAACGCGGTTGTTTGCCTCAAGTTCCATAAGGGTGGCGCGTTTGGTGTTTAATATATAAAGCGCTACTTCGGTTGGAGTTTTGACCTCTATGGATGCGCCCGGTTTGCGCACAACATGATCTTCCATAGCCCGCATAACCATCAAGGCCCGGCTTTCAACGGCCCGAATAATGCCAGTCCCCTCGCAGGTCGGGCAGATATTGGTTGAGCTTTCAAGAACACCTGAACGCATGCGTTGGCGGCTCATTTCCAGCAGTCCGAAATGGGATATTCTACCAATCTGAATACGGGCCCGATCGTTTTTGAGCGAATCTTTCAACCGTTTTTCAACAGCTCTTGTGGAGCGCCGATCATTCATATCGATAAAATCGATGACAATCAGTCCAGCAAGATCTCTTAAGCGGAACTGACGAGCCGCTTCTTCAGCCGCTTCAAGGTTGGTTTGTAGGGCGGTAGCCTCGATATTTTGTTCTTTGGTAGCGCGTCCTGAATTCACATCGATGGAAACCAGAGCCTCGGTAGGATTGATGACGATATAGCCGCCAGAGGGCAGGGTGACCTGAGGCGAAAATATGGCATCCAGTTGTGTTTCAACATCGTAGCGCGAGAAAAGATGCTGGGCTTCTTTGTACAGTTTTACGTTCTTGGCATGGCTTGGCATGATCAATTGCATAAAATCTTTGGCTTCACGATACGCATCGTCGCCAGCAACCAAGACCTCTGATATGTCTTTATTATATAAATCGCGAATAGTGCGTTTGATTAGTGATCCTTCCTCATAAACCAGCGAAGGGGCCGAGGAATGCAGGGTCAGCTTGCGAACATTTTCCCAAAGGCGGGAAAGATATTCAAAATCACGTTTTATTTCCGCCTTGGTACGAGTAGCACCGGCCGTGCGCAAAATAACTCCCATTCCAGCAGGAACACTAAGCTCGGAGGCGATTTGCTTGAGCCTTTTACGATCTGAACCAGAGGTGATTTTTCTGGAAATGCCGCCGCCACGGGCAGTGTTTGGCATCAACACTGAATAGCGCCCTGCAAGTGACAAATAGGTAGTAAGGGCAGCGCCTTTGTTGCCCCTTTCTTCTTTTACCACCTGTATCAGCAATACCTGACGGCGTTTTATGACTTCTTGAATTTTATAGCGGCGGGCCTGGGCACGGCGCAATTCCAAAAGCGCATCCTGACCCGGTCCAATATCATCGATAATATCACTGTCATCATCCAGATTTTGGGCGTCCACAACTTCAAAATCATCGCCGGTCGCATTATCTGCATCAGGATCGCTATCGCCTTCACTCCCGCTTGCGTCTCCTCCATTGTCTTTTGCATCTGAAGTCTCAGCCGTAGGAGCGACATCATCGCCATTTGCCTCGGCATTGGTATCTGCTTGCTCTCCTGTTGGTTCTTCAACAGAGACATTAGTGGTTTCGCCCGCTTCTCCCTCAACATTTATTTCGCTATTTTGGGTAGATTCAGGATCAGAAGAATCTTCTTCATCAGTATTTTTGTTCTTAGCTGCAAAAGCTTCAGCCGAGGCTTCAATTTGTGCTTCAAGTTTGGCCTGCTGGCGCACGATTTCTTCTTCGGCACGCAACAAGGCTTCGCGGTCGGCCTTTGGTATTTGGTAATAATCGGGGTGGATTTCTGAAAATGCGAGAAAGCCGTGACGATTGCCGCCATATTCCACAAAAGCAGCCTGCAACGAGGGCTCAACCCTTGTTACTTTTGCCAGATAAATATTGCCGCGTAACTGTCTTTTATTTGCGGCCTCAAAGTCAAATTCGTCCAGTTGATTTCCGCTAGTGATTACAATCCGGGTTTCTTCGGGGTGGCTGGCATCCACCAGCATACGTTTGGTAGTCATAAAATATTGCTCCAGGCGCTCGCGCGCGAGCGGAGCCATACCGGAAAAACCGGATTTGGCTTGTCGCGCCATGCGAGGCAGATTTTTTCAAAATTGGGCTCAATTTCGCACCAAGAGAGCGCGCATGAACCGGGTAAAGGGGAGGTTGAGCAAAAAGCATGTCGCCAAACATCAATTCGGGCAAATTATCCGCCGTCGAATTTAAATGTAGCAACAAGTCGCTCATATGTTCTCTTTCTGTTTAGGGTGAGCACTCATTTTGGCGCTGCACTCCAACGACCACAACAAAGGGCCGAAATTTCTTACCGAGGTTCTATGTTGTATTCTTTGTCTCAGGATACAAGTGTTCAGCTGTTAATTGCTGTAACCAACTTATATTTCAGGGTTCTCTTGCTGCCAAAGTTCACTTCTTGCTGGCCAAAAGTTGCCTGAATAGAGATTAAAATGTCCTTTCCCGTGTTTTTATAACACCAGAATAACTGACTGAAAAAACAGGCAACTGGACAAAAAACATTATCCTCAATTATCGCTTTACGGATACGGGACTGATTTGGCAACCAAAAAAGCTATGTAAATTGGATGAGCGTCAAAATATTTATGCAATAATATGGGGAGAAAGCGATCTTATCCCGCTGATAATTATTTGTAAAAAATCAATTGACGCGGGGGTGCAAACACCCCAATTCTTGCATTCTAAATTTCAGTTGACGGCAGTAGCCCGAATGAATTTTTAAACAACAAGCCAAATAACAAGTAATGCAGTAAATCATGTTGTCAAAACAGTTGAGAATTTTTGCATTGATGCTGACCGCTCTGCTGGTGAGTATCGGCAATATTGGCATTGTCCAATCGGTGGCCCAAGAACAATCGGTGGCCCAAGAACAATCGGTGGCCCAAGAACAATCGGTGGCCCAAGAACAATCGGTGTCCCAAGAAAATGTAAATATACCCCAAGAGCAAGCCGCAGCAAAAGATTTGCCGACGGTTGCTGCTGTGCGGGTATCGAGCACTCCGGAGCGTGCCCGTCTGGTAATTGACCTGACAGATGTAAGCTCGTTTGCCTTTGTTTCTCTTGATGGGCCAAAAAGAATTGCCGTTGACGTGCGTGCGACGGGTTCGCAAAGTGAAACAGAGGGGCAGGCCGCCGGACAGGGGCTGATTGAGAGCTATTCAATTTCCATGATTGGTCAGGATCGCTTGCGCACCATTTTGTTGCTTTCGGCCAGTGCACAAGTGCAACAAGCCTATATTTTGGAGCCGTTTGACGATCAGCCCGCTAGATTGGTGGTGGATATTATCGGCGCTAGTGATGAAGACTTTAGCAGGCGGGTCGAGGCCGACAGGCTGGCATCTTTAAACATTGTCGAGACCAGCCACCCACAGGATGAAGGCGCTCTTGATCAGGTATCAGATGCACCAGGGGCTTCACAAATTGCATCAACTTCAAGACCGTTGATACTTATTGATCCCGGACACGGGGGGAATGATGGCGGGGCAAAAACAGCGGGCGGCATCGAGGAGAAGGAAATAACACTATTGTTCGCCGAGCAGTTGCGCGAGGTGTTGATTGCCTCGGGTCGCTTTGATGTGGCGCTGACCCGCGAAGGTGATAGGGCGGTTTTGTTGGAAGAGCGAGTGCAACTGGCCCGTGACAACCGCGCGGACCTGCTGGTTTCCTTGCACGCTGATTCGTTTGAGGATACGCAAATTCGTGGCGCCAGCGTATATATCAGGGATGAACAGGCAACAGATGTGCTGGACAAAGTGTTGGCAGAAAACGAAAACAAGGCGGATTTACTGGCCGGATTTACCGTGGAGCCATTGCAACAGGCCGAGGGGGCAGTAGTAAATTTGCTGGTTGATCTGATGCGGCGGGAAATGCGACGCCAATCATTTCTAGCGGCTTTATCTATTGTCGAACAATTGCGGCAAAGTGTTAGAATTAGGCGCTTCCCCATGAGGCGGGCAGACTTTTTTGTGCTGCAATCCCCTGATGTTCCTGCTGTCTTGGTCGAGTTAGGCTTTTTGTCAAACAATCTTGATGTGCGCAATCTCACATCTGAGGAATGGCGAAGAAGGGTAGCTGATGCTGTAGCGCGTGGTATTGGCTCCTATTTTGATAGTTCACAATAATATTAGCTGCAATAATTTAGTTGCAAAAACAGGCTCAAAGCTGCAAAAGCGGTGTTCAAGTTGCTGAAACTAATTGCCAGCTGCTAAAATCGACTTAAAGAAAAGTTGATGGTGCAATTCATAATTTCGCCGTGCTTATGGTTTTTACGGCGGACAATAACTTTATGCTATTTAACAATAGTTCTCTTTGATTTGGGGTTTTCGCTCACATGTTTCGTTTAGTGGGATGGCTGTTTGGTTTTGGCATGTTTGTGGGCATTATTGGCCTTGGTGTGGTTGGGTATTTTGTCTGGGCCATTTCCAACGATTTACCCGATTACACAACGCTGAGAAACTATCAGCCCCCCATTACTACCAGAGTTCATGCTGCTGATGGTACTGTTTTGGCCGAGTTTTCGCGCGAGCGCCGGCTTTTTCAACCCATTGAAACCGTTCCGGCAATGGTTGTGAATGCCTTTGTTGCAGTTGAAGACAAGAATTTTTTTACCCATGGCGGGATAGCTTTTGACGGTATTGCCAGAGCTGTTAGGGATAATGTTCTTCGCACCATTGATGGTGGTAACGGGCCATTGGTTGGTGCCTCTACTATTACCCAGCAGGTAGCCAGAAATTTTCTTTTGACCCGAGAGCAGACCTGGGATCGTAAAATCCGCGAGGCTTTGCTGGCCATCAGAATCGAAGAAACATTCAATAAGTATGAAATTTTGGAACTATATCTGAACGAGATATTTTTTGGTTTTAATTCCTATGGTATTGCCGCAGCGGCCCAGAACTACTTTGACAAAGCCCTTTATGAGTTGACCTTGTCAGAGGCCGCCTACCTTGCCGCCTTGCCCAAGGGGCCAGCCAATTATAACCCTTTTAGGCGCCCCAAGGCTGCAATCGAGCGGCGCAATCATGTGATCAACCGGATGCTGGAAGATGGCTATGTGAGCGAGGAGCAAGCCACTGCTGCCAAAGCAGAAGGCTTGAATGTGGTTTTGCGCCGTGGTGGGTCGCAATTATCCTATGCGGAATATTTTACCGAAGAAGTGCGCCGCTCTCTTTTGGACATGTATGGTTTTGAGAAACTTTACGGGGGAGGACTTTCCGTTCGCACAACCCTTGATTCGCGCATGCAGATTTTGGCAAGGAATGCTCTTATTGATGGTCTGGTAGATTTTGACGAGAGCAAGGGCTATCGCGGGCCGGTTAAAAACATTGAACTTGGTGATGATTGGGGAGAAAACCTATTTAAAAGTGAGCCGCTGCGGGATGTGCCGGAATGGAAACTGGCGGTGGTTTTGGAGATGGAGCGTGATGAGGCAAAAATCGGCATCCGGCCAACTCCTGGAGCTAGCGGAGAAATTTCAAAAGAACGTATAATTGGACGTTTGCCGGGTTCTGAAATGCGCTGGATCAGGCCCAAGCTCGATGAATTGCTTGAGGTTGGTGATGTTGTTTTTGTTATGCCGGTTGCGGATAAAGAAGGTGTTTATACCCTAAAACAGATACCCAAAACCGAAGGGGCGTTGGTGGCAATGGACCCGCGTACAGGGCGGGTTCTGGCAATGGTTGGTGGTTTTTCTTTTGCTAATTCCGAGTTTAACAGGGCTACCCAGGCCTTTCGTCAGCCAGGTTCTTCATTCAAGCCTTTTGTTTATGCAGCAGCGCTGGATAATGGTTATACGCCTGCCTCTGTGGTTTTGGATGCGCCATTGGAAATTATCAATAATGATGGCTCGCGCTGGCGGCCGGAAAACTATGCGGAAAAATTTTATGGTCCGCAAACCTTGCGACAGGGAATTGAGCGCTCCAGAAACGTGATGACGGTTAGGCTGGCCCAGGACATTGGTATGCCAATGGTTTCCGAATATGCGCAAATGTTTGGTTTATATGACGATTTGTTGCCGGTTCTTTCGATGGCTCTTGGGGCTGGAGAAACTACCGACATGCGTATGACTGCAGCTTTTGCAACTATTGCCAATGGTGGTCGCCGTATTACGCCAACATTGATTGATAGAATTCAGGACCGGAACGGGGTTACTATTTTTAAGCATGATGAACGTGTTTGTGATGCTTGTAGCGATCAAATCTGGCAAAACCAGCCGGAACCGCTGATAATTGATAATCGCGAGCAGGTTCTTGATCCCATGACAGCCTACCAGATTACATCAATGCTAGAAGGGGTTGTTCAACGTGGCACAGCCCGTAGTGTTGGCGTTCTTGGGCGGCCGGTAGCGGGTAAAACAGGCACATCTTCGGAATATAAGGATGCCTGGTTTGTCGGGTTTACCCCGCAATTGGCCGTTGGTGTTTATGTGGGTTATGATCAACCGGCAAGCATGGGCCGTGCGGCAACCGGCGGTGGTCTGGCCGCTCCGATATTTACCGCCTTTATGAAAGGGGCATTGGTGGGCACTCCTCCAACCCCGTTCAATATTCCGGCCGGAATGAGTCAGGTCTGGATTGATCCAGAATCCGGCATCAAGGCCATATCTGGTGGTGCCGCAATTCTTGAAGGTTTCAAACCCGGTACGGGGCCAAATCTGGTTACGTCGGTAATCGGTGTTAATTCTGATGCTTTCTTGAACATCGAGGGTGGCAATGTGGACTTTAACGCCGGTCGCGGAGGCTTGTTTTAACCGCTAGCAAATGCCAATAAAAAACTAATATTCTCAAAATATGAATTTTTAAAATCCAGGACGTTTCATGCGAAATGAAATTCAAAATATTGTTGATCAAATCGAGCAGGCTATTGCCCTGCTAAGGAGGCATCTTTGACTGGGATACAGCCCAGGATCGCCTCGACGAACTAAACAAAATTGCCGAAGCTCCCGATCTTTGGGATAATGTGGAAAAAGCCCAGTCTGTCATGCGCGACAGGCAGTTGCTGGAGGGGCAGATTGCTGTTGTTAGCAATCTTGTTGGCCAGTTATCGGACAATATCGAACTCATTGAAATGGGTGAGGAAGAGGACGATAAAGATATAATCCTTGAGGCGGAAAGCACTCTGGAAAAATTGGCAAAAACTGCTGCACGCATGCAAATTGAAACCCTTTTATCAGGGGAAGCCGATGCCAATGATTGTTATGTAGAGGTACATTCAGGGGCCGGGGGCACAGAAAGTTGTGACTGGGCTTCTATGCTTTTGCGTATGTATCAACGCTGGGGCGAGAGGCAAAATTTCAAAGTTGAAATGATGGAATATCATTCGGGGGATGAGGCCGGGATCAAGTCTGCAACCCTGCTGATAAAAGGGCATAATGCCTATGGGTGGTTAAAAACCGAGAGCGGCGTGCATCGGTTGGTGCGCATTTCCCCATTTGATTCTCAGGCTCGTCGCCATACCAGTTTTTCCAGCGTTGGTGTTTATCCGGTAATCGACGATTCGATTGATATTGAAGTTTCCGACGCCGACGTGCGCATTGATACCTACCGCGCGTCCGGTGCCGGTGGCCAGCACGTTAACACTACCGATAGCGCAGTAAGAATAACCCACCTGAAAACAGGTATTGTTGTGCAATGTCAAAATGACCGCTCGCAGCACAAAAACCGCTCGACTGCATGGCAGATGTTACGGGCCAGATTATATGAAGACGAATTGCAAAAACGTGAAGAGGCGGCAATGAATGATGCTGCTGACAAGTCCGAAATTGGCTGGGGCCATCAGATCAGGTCCTATGTTTTGCAGCCCTATCAACTGGTGAAGGATTTGCGCTCCGGAGTTGAGAGTACCGCGCCAAACGATGTGCTGGATGGTGATCTTGATGCGTTTATGGAGGCTGCATTGGCCCTTAGGGTCGGGAACAAGGGCTAGGCCCCTTATCCATTAGGCCCCTTGACCCCGAAGGTTCTGCCTCTAGGGTGGCTGCCCCTAATTGGGCATATTCCTAGCTAAAATCTTTAAGCAATTCTTCGAGAGCAAAAAAATCAAGAGGGTTTACCGGAACATTATCTCTTCTGACTTCCACATGCAGATGGGGACCAGTGCTGCGACCGGTTGAGCCAACCTCGCCAACGGGGGTTCCAGCGCTGATTTCCTGACCGGTTTGCACAAGAATTTCTGACATATGAGCATATCTGGTGATAATACCATTGCCGTGATCAATTTCCACGAATTTGCCATACCCCCCTTTAACACCTGCAAACAGCACTTTTCCTGCTCCAACGCTGGTAACAGAAGTTCCTGTTGGTGCGGGATAATCTATACCCGAATGAAAGGCCCGTGTATTGCCAAAGGGGTCATTACGGGGGCCAAACGGCGAGCTTATACGCCCTTTCTGGGGTAATGGGTAATATATAGGGGCCAACGCAAGGGAGTTTTTAGCCTGTTCCAGACGGTTCAGGGCATAGGAGGCTTTGTTTACCTGCTCTATAAGGATTGCCGATTCTGCATTGGCCGGCAATGGCAAAAGAGGGCCACCAACTCCGTTGCCTTCAAACTCCATTAGCGAGGGAGCAATGCCCAAGGGGCTTAAACTGTTCAGAATTTTATTGGCCGAATGGTCGGCATTTTGGGCAATAGAGGAAACTATAAAACCGGATTGCTCACTCATTCTTTTCAAGGAGTTTGCAATCGTTTGCGCATCATCTATCTGTGGATTATTGCTAATTTGCAATGATGATAGTTGAAAAACTCCACCACTAACAACAGGTTCACCAATTGTTATTGAATTTGCATTGGCAGCTGTTTCATCAGAGCTTTGCGCTGCAACCGAGGCAATCGCGGGGCCGCCAAGTTCTTCTGATTTTTCTGCTAAAACTTGAATAAACTGATATTGTTCACTTAAAACCTGTTGCTGTTTTAGCAATTCCTGCAATCGTAAATTCAAATTTCCTGCCTGAATATATTGCCGTGAATTCAGGCGATCAACTTCCATACGTAGCTGTAATATTCTTGTTTCATAGGCCAAAAGCACAGGGTCGTCGGATTTTTGGAATATCCTGATAATTTCCGGATACATGCTAAGAGCCAACCCCATGGCAATATTGGAAGCTACCAGAACGGCAAAAACCAAATATAGCATTTTTGGTGCAGACGATTTTTTATTCGCTTTCCTATTAACCGGTCTGGATTTATCAAACGGATTGGGGGAGGGGCTTGAGTTGGAGCTTGGGCTGGATTTAGATACTCTTTTATAATTAGACACGCAACTGACCCCGCAACACTCAAACAATAACAAAAATATCGCATGATTATGGTTAACAAACCTCAAATCGGGAGTTTGTGTTTGCGTTACACAAAAAACAGTACATGAATTAAGGTAAAAAATTGTTTTAAGCGGGCAGTTCGCCATATTGCAGTCGGTATGAAAGAATAGGTAATGGCGTTGTTTTTGATTCTAGCGACCAGTTATTCGTAGACAAGTGTATCCATAGCTAATTGCTATATGATTCCAGTCGGATAATTGCTTTGATTTTAAGTTTTTTTGTTTTCTCGGGGTTTTGAAGCGGCATTTAATAATATGGATAAAAATCTCATATCAAAATCCCAAAGTTCCGGCGTTAAAGGTTCTGTCTTGCCAAAGCCCCCTGTTAAGAAAAAGTCCAAGCGCCGCCGTGTAGCCTATGGATTTTCTTGGCTTGTTGGTATCCCTGTACTGGCATTTTTGCTTTTATATATCGCGCTGTTGATAAACCCTGTTCCGGTCCCCTTTGTTGGCGCGCAGGCCAGAGCCATGGTTTTAAATTCTTTGCCCAAGGATATGGACCTTGAACTGGGAGGGACATTTTTGAACTTGAAGGATGGCGTTGCGCCAACCCTTAGATTTTCTCCGGTAGTTTTGATTGATCGCCTCACAGGGGGGCAGGTTGAAATGGAGGCGCTAGAGGTTGGTTTTTCTCCCTGGAGGGCCTTGCTTGGTCAACCAGGAGCTCAGATCGCCTTTGTGTCGCCCAAATTGCAAGTTGTGCAGGATTTGTTCGGCCCGCGTCTAGCCCAGTTCGAGCTTGTAACGGGCAGTAATGGCGCTGATGATATTGTTCGGGTAATCGAGGGGGAAAGCTCGTTTCCAACAATTGGAATCAAATCATCAGGTTTGCAAGTTGGTTCTGATATACTTGGCTCGCCCGCCCTTACCCTGCGTTCGGATAATGATTGGTTGATAAGCAATTTATTGGCCGCCGAGGAGGGATTGCGCTCGGTTTTGGATAATTCGGAACGGGGAGTGTTTTCTACTTTTACTATTCAAAATGGCACCCTTGAGATGCTTGATAGTGTTTATGGGCTGGTCCGGGTTTTTTCAGAAATAGAACTGGAAATGAGTGTTGTTCCTGGAACCCGTGATGTTGAAGGCAAAATTTCAGCGGTAATTGGGGGTGAACGTATGCGCGGAACTATTTCGCGTAATATGCAAAGTGATGGCAGCGCACGGTTGCTAAACGAGATCGAAAATATGGATTTTTCGGCTTTCGTACCCTTTATGGATGACCCCGGCGCCATGGTTGCTCTGCATGGCACCGGCGGGGTCATTATGGATGTTGAATTGGGTATGCCTGATAGTCCTGAAGTTTTGGGGGGGTCTTTTCTTGTTGATTTGAACGGGATGTCGCTGCGCATTCAAGATGATGATTTTCTGGTTCAGGCCAGTCCTATGGAAATTGACTGGGACGCAAGGTTGGGGGTCTTTACCATGAAAAAAACCTTGTTTGAGGCCGGGCGCTCTTCCGCCAATATTGCTGGTTTCTTTTCCCTGGGACTGGACGAAAATTTTGGTCCTACAATGCGTATGTCGGTTAATATGAGCGATGTTTATTTGCGTCCTGATGATTTGGGTGAGCCTGATGGACCGATTGATCAAATGCAATTTGTCGGCTGGTCGGCTCCCCTTTACGGGGCCATTGGTATAGAGAGCTTTGTCGCCACCAGCGGTGAGCTTAAGTTGGTCACATCAGGTCGAATTGATATGCTGCAATCGGGAATTGGCATTGATGTCAATGTTGCAATCGAGGGAGCGAGCGCTGACGACCTGAAGAGAATTTGGCCCTATTTTTTGGGGGGAGACACAAGGGACTGGTTTGTCAAAAATGTGCAAAGAGGAAAAGTACTGGCCTCTGACATGAAATTTAGTTTTGCTGCCGGATCTTTGGGCGGGCAGGGGGAAGAGGTGACGCTTCCTGATGGTGCCATGAATGTGGAAATGCTGGCGGAGGGGGTGCAATTAAATATTGGAGACGATCTTGAACCAGTGCAAATCACCGGCCTGACCCACCTTAAAGTTGATGGTTCTGGCACTTCAATTGGTTTTGGGCAGGCAATACTTGCAACCGGTGCCGGAGAATTAAACGCCATTAATTCAACGCTTTCGATCGCGTGGGGAGATAATGATGATAGAGTTTTTGCTTTTGATGGAGAGCTGAGCGCGCCAATAAGCGCCTTGATGGCCATTCAAAATTCCACGGCGCCACAAATGTTGGCAGATCTGGATTTACCAATTGATCCGGCAAATTTAAGTGGCGATTTGCAGGCATCTCTGAGCACTAGAATTATGTTGCAGGGCAAAGAAAACGCCGTCACAAACATGCAATATTCTATAAATGGAAAATTGTTGGATTTTGCCAGCTCCGAGCCGGTTTCTGATTTTAGCGTTTCGGATGGCCAATTGGATTTTCGTATTGATCAGGACAATTATAAGGTTGACGGGCCGGTAAAATTGAACGGACTGGCAACCGATATATCCATTTCTGGTGCGCTGGTTAGTGAGTCTGAGCCAGAAATATTGGTTTCAGCATTGTTTGATGCGCAGGATTTCACTGAATTTGGCTTTGACGTTACCCAATTCATTGGTGGCAAGGTGCGTTTCACCGGACAGCCGCTGCCCAATGGCGATTTGAAAATTTCTGTTGATCTAAAAGATGCCAGCATGAGCGTGCCAGATATTGGACTTACAAAATCACCTGGAGTTGAAGGGGCTTTGACTGCGCTGGTCAAATTTTCTGATCAGTTGATAGACATTACTGAAATTGATCTTGGTTTTGGCACCGTTAGCTTGCGCGGAGAAATGCAATATGATCAGCAAAAGGGCCTGCAATCGGCTGATTTTTCACGTTTTGTGCTCAAAGAAGGAGATCAGGCCCAGATAAGGCTGGCGCCAATCAATGGCGGCTATGCGATAAGGTTGCGTGGGCAACAACTGGACCTTAAACCAATGATGCAACGGTTTTTCTCGCTGGAATCAGGAGGAACCGGCGGCCCTCAGGTTTCAGGTATCGACCAGACAATAATGTTGGATATCGAGCTGGAGCGGGCTTTGGGGTTTTATAAAACGACAGCAATTGACCTCAGTGCCAATTTGAGTTTGCATGGCGAAGATTTGGAAAATGTAACTTTACAAACCCAGTTTGGTGGCACCAATTCGCTTTCTATTACTACCAACAAGGTCGAGGGCGGCCGGGTGATGTCAGTGGCCTTTGGTGATCTTGGCACCCTGCTGCGTTTTGTTGGCACCTATCCCCGGCTTGCTGGTGGGGAAGGCAGTATGGTTTTGACAACCGATGTGGCGCAAAAAACTGACAGGGGTGAATTTGTTTTGCGCAATTTCTCATTGATCGAGGAAGCCAATGTGGCCCAGATTTTGGGTAATAACCCGAATTCCAGAGAACTTATTGCGCAGCAAAATCGCCTTGATTTCAATTCCGGCAAGGCACTGTTTATCAGGCGCCCTGACAGTATAGAGATTGTTGAAGCTGTTGTTGACGGGGGAAATCAAGGGGGAACAGCGCGCGGCTTTATTTATACCGATGCTGGCCAATATGATATTGTTGGCACCTATATCCCTTTATTCGAGTTGAATAATGCCTTTCAGCAAATTCCTATTTTGGGACCATTACTTGGTGGCAGGGAAGGCGAGGGATTGTTCGGGATAACATTTGCTGTTCGTGGCGGTCTGGCTGAACCTGAATTTACCGTCAATCCACTTTCACTACTGGTACCGGGAGCATTTCGAACCTTGTTCGAGTTTCGCGCACAAGAGCAACCTGCCAGATAAAGCCACTAAGGTCAGATCAGCTTAAGGCCCGAATCAATAGGGTAATTCCGGCGAAGAGGGAGCAGGTAGCGAGTAAAAGCTTGGCAGCAAGGAAAATCTTGGCAGAAAGGAAAGCCTGAAAATTTAATCTTTTAGTTGCAGCAAAATATGGCGCTTTTTCCCAAGGCTCAGTTTTATCACTCCCTCAGGCAACAAATAACTCTCGTCAATACTGGCCCGATCATCTTCTATTTGCTTGTCATTAATGCGTATCGCGCCAGACCTTAACAAGCGCCTGGTTTCACCATTGGAAGCCGTAAGCCCGCTTTTTACAAAAGCTGCAAGCACGCCGATACCGGAATTCAAATCAGAACGTAAAATATCAACCGTTGGCAAAGAAAGGTCTAGTGCGCCTTTTTCAAAAGTTGCCATGGCAGTTGCTTGCGCCTGATCTGCCGCCTGCTGGCCGTGCACAATTGCTGTTGCGCAGGTTGCAAGAATTTTCTTGGCGTCATTAATATCAGCGGTAGAAATTTTGGCGATTTCGTCTAAAGGCAGCCGGGTAAAAATTTTCAAGAACTTGTTGACGTCATCATCTTCGGTGTTGCGGAAATATTGCCAAAAATCATAGGGAGAAAATAATTCTTCATTCAGCCAGACTGCGCCATTTTCTGTCTTGCCCATTTTTTGGCCGGAGGAAGTGGTTAGCAGCGGGGTGGTCAGGGCAAAAAGCTGGTTGCCGCCCATACGGTGTGAAAGGTCAACGCCGTTGATAATGTTGCCCCATTGGTCAGATCCACCCATTTGCAAAACACAGTTATGGCGCTGGCTAAGTTCAACGAAATCATAGCCCTGCATGATCATATAGTTGAATTCCAAGAACGATAACGATTGCTCGCGATCAAGGCGCAGGCGCACAGAATCAAAACTAAGCATGCGGTTTACTGAAAAATAACGTCCCACATCGCGTAAAAAATCCACATATTTGAGATCAAGAAGCCAATCGGCATTATTGACCATCAAAGCATCACTTGCTCCGTCACCAAATTTCAGGATTTTGGAAAATATCTTTTTTATACCGGCGATATTGGTGGCAATTTCCTCATGGCCCAAAAGCTTGCGCTGATCATCCTTGAAGGAAGGATCGCCAACCAGCGAAGTGCCACCACCCATCAGGGTAATAGGCTTGTTCCCGGTCTCTTGCAGCCAATACAACATGGTAACGGTAATCAGATTGCCAATATGCAGGCTGGTGGCGGTGGCATCATAGCCGATATAGGCGGTTATCGGATCTTTGGCGCATAACTCGTCAAGTTTTTCAGGGTTTGAGAGCTGATGAATGAACCCTCTTTCCTCAAGGGTTTGTAAAAAGTCCGATTTATATTTGCCCATAATAACTAGCGCCCCCCACCAGCAGCAATATCAGCCCGCCGCCGATCAAGATATTCAGAGCAGCGCTCGATCAGCTCCTGGGTTTCTCCGGTAAAGAAATGGTTGGCCCCCTCCATGGTTTGCTGCTCGATGGTGATACCCTTTTGGGTGTGCAATTTATCAACCAGGCGCTGTACGGCCTCGGGGTGGGCTACCTTGTCCTCGGAGCCATGGATGATCAGGCCGGAAGACGGGCAGGGAGCAAGAAACGAAAAATCATAGAGATTTTCTGGCGGGGCAATGGAAATAAATCCTTCGACTTCCGGGCGGCGCATCAACAATTGCATGCCAATCCAGGCACCAAACGAAAATCCGGCAATCCATGATCCCTTGCTTTCCGGATTAATGGATTGCAACCAGTCAAGGGATGCCGCCGCATCGGAAAGCTCGCCCGGGCCGTGGTCAAACAGGCCCTGGGAGCGCCCGACACCACGGGAATTAAAACGAAGGGTGGCAAATCCGCGCTCCACAAACATGTAATAAAGGTCATAAACAATCTGGTTGTTCATGGTGCCGCCAAATTCTGGATGGGGGTGCATGATTATCGCTACCGGCGCATTTGCTTCCTTGCCCGGTTGATATCGGCCTTCGAGACGTCCGCTGGGTCCAATATAGATTACTTCTGGCATGGGGCTTTAAGTCCTTATACTAATAAATTTCACTTTAGTTCAAACCCGGACAGAATAAGCCCAAATGTGCTTGACGTTATGTGTTCAGGCTCTTAAATAAGGTCAACGAATATCCTAGTTTAGAACTATTCAAAACTAGCAATTTGTTGACATAAAATCACCTGACTGAAGTCCTTTTAGATTAATGGGGCCTCAAATTTCAAGGATTGATTGTCAAACCGGCTAATACAGACGATTTTTAGAGTTTTTAAATGGCTAATTCACGAGTATATCTTGATCATAATGCCTCGACCGCTTTGCTTGAAGCAGCGCGTCAGGATATGCTTGTCGCCATGAATCTGACGGGGAACCCCTCGTCGGTGCATGCAAATGGTCGGGCTTTGGCCAATATGGTAGAAAAAGCACGATCCAATGTAGCAGACCTTGTCGGGGCTGAGAGTTCCCAAATTGTCTTTACCAGTTCTGCCAGCGAGGCAATTACGCAAGGAATAGTTGGTTCGGTCAATCATTTGGGCGTAAAAAAAATATTTTTATCCGCCGGCGAGCATGCCGCAGTGGTGGCAGCAGCAAAAATCAGTGGCGTTGAAATTGAATATATCGCTTTGGATGAAAACGGGATTATTGATCTTGATGCGCTGCGCAACGCCCTTGGAGCATATGAGCGATTTGAAAATACCGCTCTGGTCTGTGTGCATCTGGTTAATGGGGAAACCGGCATTGTGCAGCCAATTGAAGAAATAGCTGCCCTTGTTGAAAAAACCCGGCATTTGCTGCTGGTGGACGGGGTGCAGGCTTTTGGCAAAATGCCTATAAAATTTTCTGCCAGTGAATTTGATATGCTGGCAATCAGTGCTCACAAAATGGGCGGGCCGGCCGGAGTCGGGGCGCTGGTGATAAAAGAGCATTGCAATAGCGCAAAAATCATTCCCGGCGGTGGGCAGGAAATGGGTCGGCGCGGCGGCACGCCCTCGGTGATGCTGATAGCTGGATTTGGTGCTGCGGCGGCTGATATTTTGCGCTTTTATGACCGTGACAAACTTGGTGGGCTGATTGATCGTTTCGAAACGGGATTATTGGAGCTGGATGAAGGTGCTGTAATTTTTGGCTCGAAAGCAAAACGAATCGGTAGCGTTTGTTATTTTGCCATTGCTGGAATTTCTAGCGAGACTGCACTCATTTCTTTGGATTTAAACGGGATTGCCGTATCGGCTGGCTCTGCATGTTCGTCGGGAAAAATTTCTGTAAGCTCTGTTCTAAAGGCCATGAAAATCCCGAACGATATGGCAAAATGTGCTTTACGCATAAGCGTTGGTTGGAACAGCAGTGAGAACGATATTGATCTTGCGCTGGCAGCATTGGCAAAACTATTCGCCAAACACAAAAAAGAACAACAAATCATCACGCCACAAATTGGCAAAAGCAGTTAAAACTAGCAGGAGTTGAAATGGTCGCTGTAAAAGAAACCGTAGCCCATGTTTCAGAACTTGAGGTGGAAAAATACAAATATGGATTTGCCACCGATATCGAAAGTGAGTTGGCTCCCAAAGGGCTGAACGAAGATATAGTACGCTATATTTCGGCCAAAAAGGATGATCCAAAGTGGCTGCTTGAATGGCGCCTAAAGGCGTTTGAGCGTTGGAAAACTATGGATGAGCCAAATTGGGCGCGGGTGCATTATCCAAAAATTGATTTTCAGGACTTGCATTATTATGCGGCCCCCAAAAATACCCCGGGCCCCAAAAGCCTTGATGAGGTCGATCCGGAATTGCTGGAAACCTATAAAAAACTGGGCATTCCACTTGGCGAACAGGCTATATTGGCCGGTGTCGAGGGCGCGCGGGTTGCGGTGGATGCGGTTTTTGATTCTGTTTCGGTGGTCACCACCTTCAAAGAAGAGCTCGCCAAGGTTGGGATAATTTTCTGCCCGATATCCGAGGCGGTAAAAACCCATCCCGAACTGGTGCAAAAATATCTCGGTTCCGTGGTGCCGATGAGCGACAATTTTTATGCCACGCTGAATTCTGCGGTATTTACCGATGGCTCGTTTGTTTATATCCCCAAGGGCGTGCGCTGCCCGATGGAGCTTTCCACCTATTTTCGCATCAATGAGCCAAAAACCGGCCAGTTCGAGCGCACGCTGATTATTGCTGATGAAGGCTCGTACGTTTCTTATCTTGAGGGCTGTACCGCGCCAATGCGCGATGAAAATCAATTGCATGCGGCGGTTGTGGAGCTGATTGCCCTTGATGATGCGGAGATAAAATATTCCACCGTGCAAAACTGGTATCCCGGCGATAAAAACGGCAAAGGCGGCATCTATAATTTTGTCACCAAGCGCGGTGATTGTCGTGGTAAAAACTCCAAAATCTCATGGACGCAGGTGGAAACCGGATCAGCCATCACCTGGAAATACCCCTCGTGCATTTTGCGTGGTGATGGATCTCGGGGTGAATTTTATTCTATTGCGGTTTCCAACGGTTATCAGCAGGTGGACAGTGGCACCAAGATGATCCATCTCGGTAAAAATACTTCCAGCTTGATTATCGCCAAGGGGATTGCCGCCGGTCATTCGGATAATACCTATCGCGGACAGGTTTCAGCCAATGCGAAAGCCTCTGGAGCGCGCAATTTCACCCAGTGCGATAGCTTGCTGATCGGCAATAAATGCGGAGCGCATACGGTACCCTATATTGAAAGCCGCAATGCCAGCGCGGTGTTTGAGCATGAGGCGACAACCTCTAAAATTTCCGATGATCAATTGTTTTATTGTCAGCAACGCGGTCTTAGCGATGAAGAAGCGGTAGCGTTGATCGTTAATGGATTTGTGCGTGAGGTTTTGCAGCATTTGCCGATGGAATTTATGGTGGAGAGCCAAAAACTTATCGCCATTTCCCTTGAGGGGAGCGTAGGCTAATGGATAAAAAACCAATAGCCAATAGCCAATAGCACTAATACCAAAGACACAAGTGCCAGAGACACAAGTGCCAGAGACACAAGTGCCAAAGATATTAAAGAGGAATACAAATGAGTAATGCAATGTTGGAAATCATTGATCTAAAAGTTGAGATCGATGGCAAAAAAATCCTTAAAGGGGTAAATCTTGTGGTGCCCCAAGGCGAGGTGCACGCGATTATGGGGCGCAATGGATCGGGCAAATCAACTCTGTCCTACGCCATTGCCGGTCGGGCCGGATATGAAATTACCGGCGGTGACGTGCTGCTTGATGGCAAGTCCATAATCGATATGGAGCCTGATGAAAGAGCTGCCGCCGGTTTGTTTTTGGCTTTTCAGTATCCGATAGAAATTCCCGGTGTGTCCACCATGACTTTTCTAAAATCGGCGATGAATGCCCAGCGCAAGGCCAGAGACGAAAAAGAATTGACCACCCCTGAATTTATGAAGGCGGTTCGTGATGCTGCTGATGATCTTTCGGTGGACAAAACTATGCTCAAGCGAGCGCTTAATGTAGGCTTTTCGGGCGGTGAAAAAAAGCGGGCCGAAGTTTTGCAGATGGCACTGCTTTCACCAAAAATGTGCGTGCTGGATGAAACCGATTCTGGTTTAGATATCGATGCGTTAAAAGTTGTTTCTGAAGGGGTGAATAAAATGCGCTCACCCAAACGATCCCTGCTGGTCATCACCCATTATCAGCGTTTGCTAGATTATATTGTGCCTGATCAGGTGCATGTTTTTTCCGATGGGCAAATTGTTGAAAGCGGCGGCAAAGAATTGGCGCTAATGCTGGAAAGCAAGGGATATGCAGCTTTTGACAATACTGCGGCTTAAAGGAGCAGTTAAGTGAATAAAGTATCTGGTAATAATTTCGGTTCTGCCGAGCAGGAGCTTGTGAAACAATTGCAAGGCTCCGGTGATGAATTAGCTCTCAATATGCTAAAAAAACATGGTTTGCCGACACGTCGTCTTGAGGCATATCATTATACTGATTTAAAACTATTGTTGAGTAAAGTGCCCCAACTGGCTGAAAAGAATCAGGCTTCTTCCAAGAAAATAGATGCAGCCATAGATATTCCCGGTGCATTGCAAATTGTTTTGGAAAACGGGTCGGCGCCCGAATTACCGGCTTTGCCAAACAATATTGCTGTTAGTAAAAATTCCGGTTCATCCCTAAAAGAGCGCGACGATATTATTGTGGCTCTAAACCGCTCTTTAGTTACCAAAAGCCTGCATTTCAAATTTTCCGGTACAACTGATCAGGTTTTGCATCTGGATTGGCGAAATAGCGCGATAAATGACAGCGCTGCCCATGTTTTAGCTTCTGTTTCTTTGGAATTGGAACCTGGTGCAACCGCGACAATTATCGAGACTTTTTCCGGATCCAATCATGAGCATTTGGCCAATTTTGGCAGTGCGATAATCATAGGTAACGGGGCTAGTTTAACCCATATCGTTGTTGATTTGACATCGAAAAAATCTACCCGCCTGCATACGATCGAGTATGAAATCGGTGCCAATACAAAATTACATAATCTATTGATTAATTCAGGATCCAAACTTTCCAGAACTCAAGTGTTTTCCAACTTTTTAGGCGAGGGCGCTGTTGGGGAATATAGCGGCCTTAATCTGGTTGGTGATGGCCAGCATTGTGATATAACTCTTGATACAATCCATGCTGTACCCAACACAATTTCGAACCAGAAGTTTAAAGTAGTGGCTAAAAATAGTGCCAAGGCGATATTTCAGGGGCGTATTAGTGTTAAGCCAATAGCGCAAAAAACCGATGCCAAAATGATGGTGCAGGGCTTGATGCTCTCGGAGGGCGCACAAATTCTCAATAAGCCTGAGCTGGAAATTTTTGCCGATGATGTGCAGTGCGGTCATGGATCGACCTGTGGCGAGCTGGACGAAGATACTTTGTTTTATCTCATGAGCCGGGGTATCGCGCGTGAAGACGCCTCTTCAATGCTAATCAGGGCCTTTGTGCAGGAGCTTTTGGACCCGATTTCTGATGAGGGCGTAAATAAAGCCCTGTCCGATATTGTCGAAAAATGGCTGGAAAACACTCAAGATTCGGTGGTCTAAATGGCGTTTGATCTGCAAAAAATACGCGCGGATTTCCCGGCGTTAGAGCAAGAAATTCATGGCAATCGCCTGACCTATCTTGATAGCGGAGCTTCGGCGCAAAAGCCGAAGGTGGTTATTGATCGCATAGCCAAAGCCTATGCCTATGATTATTCCAATGTGCATCGTGGTTTGCACACCCTTTCCAATCGCGCTACCGAAGCTTTTGAGGGCTCCCGCGAAAAATTGCGAAATTTTGTCGGGGCAAAATCTGTAAATCAGATTGTTTTTACCCGCTCTGCGACCGAGGCAATAAACCTTGTTGCCCATTCCTATGCGGCTCCCCTTATTACTGAGGGGGACGAGATTGCAATTAGCGTAATGGAGCATCACTCAAACATCGTGCCGTGGCATTTTTTGCGCGAACGTCAAGGGGCTGTTCTAAACTGGTTTGATGTCAATGATGATGGCTCGTTTAATATGCAGGCTTTTGAGAAAACGCTGACTAAAAAAACCAAAATTGTTGCCATAACCCATATGTCAAATGTTCTTGGCACCATTACCCCTTTGAAAGAAATAATTGAAATAGCCCATTCAAAGGGAATCGTTGTTTTGGTGGATGGCAGTCAGGGAATTGTGCATCACAGAATTGATGTGCAAGAGCTGGATGTAGATTTTTATATCGGTACTGGACATAAGTTATATGGCCCCACAGGCATCGGCTTTGTTTATGGCAAGGAAGAGTTGCTAGAAGAAATGCGCCCCTATCAGGGGGGGGGAGAGATGATTTCAGAGGTAACTCTTGAGGGAGTTTCCTATAATCATCCGCCCCACAGGTTTGAGGCTGGAACACCGCCAATCGTACAGGCTATTGGTCTTGGCGAGGCAATTGATTATATTGAAGCTGTTGGTCGCGATAAAATAGCAGATCATGAAAACGAGGTTGGCCAATATGCGGCCGAGCAATTGGCAAAAGTTGAAAAATTGCGCATAATCGGCAACGCTGATGGCAAAGGAGCAATATTTTCATTCGAAATGGAAAATATCCATGCCCATGACCTTTGTGCAATTCTGGATCGTTATGGAGTGGCGGTTAGAGCTGGAACCCATTGTGCACAGCCATTGTTAAAAAGATTTGATGCGACCTCTACCTGTCGCGCTTCTTTTGGTATGTATAATGGCAAAGACGATGTAGATGCTTTGGTGCAGGCAATAGATAAAGCCCGTAGCTTTTTTGCCTGATAATATTGCTGATAAATAGTGCTGATGAAGCAAGGAATTTGAAATGGAAAATGAACCGCAAGACCAAGGCAAGCAGCTCGGGGAAGATGCTAAAACCGGGGCAATTCTTGATATTGGCAAAGGGGCTTTGTCCAAGGAAGAAATCGAGCGGGTTACCACCGATTTGATTGCAGCGATAAAAACTATCTATGATCCCGAGATCCCGGTAGATATTTATGAATTAGGTCTTATCTATAAGGTTGATCTTGATGACGAGCGCAATCTGGTGATTGACATGACGCTGACAGCTCCGGGCTGTCCGGTGGCTGGAGAAATGCCTATCTGGGTAGAAAATGCCGCGCGTAGCGTTGAGGGAATTCAGGATGTGGAAGTCAAAATGGTTTTTGATCCGCCATGGTCCCCTGACCGCATGTCAGAAGAGGCGCAAGTGGCGCTAAACTGGTGGTAGGAGTTTTGAATTTATGAACATTATGAGCATAAGCGAAACCGCAGCTGATCGAGTTAAAGAAATTATCGCCAATAGTGAAAAACCGGTGATAGGCCTTAGAGTCGGGGTTAAAAACGCAGGGTGTGCCGGAATGGCATACACCATGGAATATGTGCAAAAACCCATTGATGGGGATGATTTTGTCAGCGATCACGGGGTGAATATTTATGTAGACCCCAAGGCAACATTGTTTTTGCTCGGGACAGTGATGGATTTTGAAACCTCAAAACTTTCTTCAGGATTCACATTTTCCAACCCCAATCAGGTGGGGTCTTGCGGGTGCGGGGAAAGTGTTCAGCTTGAAGCAGCCGATTTGGAAGAATTGGCCAAAGCCAGAGCACAAACCAACTAAATTCCAGATTAAAGGGAGCAAAAAATCTGAAGCAATGAATAAGTCCGGCAGACAAATTTTTTGTCTGCTATTAGCAACTCTTTAGGCAGCGTTGCTAATCTGCATGACTTTGTCATTCTCTGCTATCACCCGATTGCGGCCGTTTCCTTTTGCCGCATAAAGTGCGCGGTCAGCGCGCTCTATCAATGTTATATCTGTGTCACTATTGCTCAACAAAGATACACCAAAAGAAGCTGTAACCCGCCCAAGTTTTTCATTTGTCGAGCGCTTGAGTAGTTCTTTAGCTTGAATAGCCTTGCGTATCGTATTGGATAGGGTTACCGCGTCTTCAAGGTTGGTATTGGGCAGGATTAGCGCAAATTCTTCCCCTCCATAACGACAGGCCAGATCAGAACCCTTGGTATTTGAGCGCATGGTCATGGCAACCAGTCGCAAGACCTGATCACCGGTCTGATGGCCAAAAGTATCATTAAAATTTTTGAAATGATCAATATCGGCCATAACCAGACACAATGGCTGACATTTCTCGCGGGCATCGGTTATCGAACGGGTGATATTGTGATCAAAAGATTTGCGGTTATAAAGGTTGGTCAGCGAATCAGTCATTGATTGGCGCTGCACCTCTTGCAGATCGCGCTTGAGTAACATGACATCCTCTTGAGCTGCTTCAAGCTGCGTTTCCAATAGTTTATTTGCACCCTGCATGGTCTTTGTTTTTGCAAGCAAGTGCTTGGTTAATTCGCTAACGGCCTTATGATCCATATTTCCGGCAAGAGCATCACCAGCAACTTCCAAAGCGCCAGTATATGAGGCCGCAGATTCGGAAACATTGTGAATGGCATCATGTACCGAGCCAATGCTTTTTGACATTAAATCAGAGACAGCGCTAACACGCTCGTCCATGGCATCGGATTTTAAAAACTCGTTGTAAAGGCTTTCAACAACTTCAATTTTTGGAACACCGTCACCCAGAATTGTATTTATTCTCTCGTTAAGACCCGGATTAACGCCAGTAGAATAGGTAAAAAACAATTCATAAAATTGTGGATATGCAGGAATTCCCCCCTGTTTCAGCAAGCCCATAGCCTTGTTTGCATAGCTAAATGTGCGAGTAAATTCGTCGTTTGCCAAAACGGACCCCATTTCTACCTGCAAGAAATTGTATTTTCTAATTAGATTTATAATGGAGATGGAGGGTTAAAGTCAGGTAAAGATTAGGATGTTGTCTTTCAAAAACTGGTTTTTTTGACCTAAATGCAAATATCTGGGAATAGGTCTTGTGCTGATTTATTCTAGGAATCGGCCACCTAGCAAGATTTTGGCGAGATGCGTACCCCTGGAATATAGCAAGTAGTTAGGACATGGATTGCAAAAGAAAGGCTGGAATCGAGCTTTCATCGCCAAAAGGACTTGTTTTTGCAGGCTTGGAATTGTTTTTTGGTTTTTGCCTGTCCTGAGGCTGAGGCTGAGGCTGAGCCTGTGTGGTGGTTTTGTTGTCCTGACGAACCTTATCAACTGCACGCTGGTTGGTCTGCTTTCCACGATTCACATCTTTTTTGGGAGCGCTGGTTTTTTTGGACACACTGGTTTTTTTCGGTGCGTCTATGTGTGAATCAGATGGTTTTTCAACTGTGTCCGGCGCACCAACTACTTGTTCTTTTGAAACTGCGCCGGCCCAAGCAATTTTTTTGCCAATCAATTTTTCGATTGCAACATAATACTTTGTCTCGGCCGGGGTAATTAAAGTTATAGCAGTGCCTTCGCGTCCAGCGCGGCCAGTGCGCCCGATCCGATGCACATAATCTTCGGCATGGGTTGGAACATCAAAGTTGAATACGTGGCTGACATCAGGAATATCCAGTCCTCGTGCTGCCACGTCACTGGCGACAAGAAATTTCAATTCATTGTTTTTGAACGAAGCAAGAGTTGCCATGCGGCTTTTCTGGTCCATATCGCCGTGTAGGGCACCCGCATTATATCCGTGTTTGGACAGGGAGCGGGACAGGGTGGCAATATCGCGTTTGCGGTTGCAAAAGATGATGGCGTTTTTTATTTCAGTACTTTGTTCTATTTGCTCTCTGAGAGCGGCGCGTTTTTCCGCCGGTTTTCCGCCGGTTTTTACCAAGCTCTGGGTAATTGTATCAGCAGTGGAGTTTTGTTTTGCGACCTGGATTTCTACTGGATTGCGCAAGAATTTTTCTGACAAACGACGGATTTCATCAGGCATGGTAGCCGAGAAAAACAATGTTTGCCTACGTGGTGGCAACAGGGAAGAAATCCTCTCGATATCAGGAATAAACCCCATATCCAGCATACGGTCAGCTTCATCTATTACGAATAATTCGGTGCCGGTCATCAAAAGGCGTCCGCGTTCAAAATGATCTAGCAGGCGACCGGGTGTAGCAATCAATACATCGGCGCCGCGATCCAGAATTTTGTTTTGCTCTACGAAAGAAACGCCACCAATTAACAGGGCAACATTTAGTTTGTGGTTGATGCCGTATTTTTCAAAATTTTCAAAAACCTGAGCTGCTAGTTCCCTTGTCGGCTCAAGTATTAGCGTGCGAGGCATGCGCGCACGGGCGCGGCCCTTTTCCAGCAAAGTCAACATGGGCAGCACAAAGGATGCTGTCTTGCCGGTGCCGGTCTGTGCAATGCCAATAATATCACGCTTGGCCAGTACATGTGGAATGGCCTCGGCCTGAATATCTGTAGGTTTCTGGTAGCCAGCAGCAGTAACTGCTTTGGTTACTTTGTCACTCAGCCCAAGGCTGTGAAAATCATCGATCAAGTAATTGTCCACTCGTTTTATGAAAAACCGTATGCCAAGATTGCACTGTTAAAATATTATTAGATTGCCCCGAAATTCAACAGAAAGGTGCAATCGAGTGGCCTTAGCGCGGACAATAGCGATTGGCATTGACAAGTCAATAAAAACTATAGGCTTAGGATTAACGTGCATTGATAAACATTCAACTTTTTAGGTCCTGACCCTAGTTTACAGGGCAGGGGTAGTTCAGCAATCAAACGTCCAAAGTTTCAGCAAATTCGGCATTTTCCTGAATAAAAGCAAAGCGCATTTCCGGCTTGTTGCCCATTAGATTATCCACCGCTTTGCTGGTTGTTTGGCGATCCCCTAAAACTTTTACCTGCAACATGGAGCGGGTTTTCGGGTTCATAGTGGTTTCTTTCAGGTGCTGGTGGGGCATTTCCCCAAGCCCCTTAAAGCGGGTAATTTCAACTTTTGCACGCCCTGTGAATTCGTTTTTCAGCAATTCATCTCTATGGGCATCGTCGCGGGCATAAAGGGTTTTGCTGCCCTGCGTCATTCTGAATAATGGGGGCAAAGCAATGTATAAATGTCCATTATCAACTAATTGTGGCATTTCATTAAAGAATAAGGTGATTAACAAGGAGGCAATATGCGCCCCATCAACATCGGCGTCGGTCATGATGATTATTTTATCATAGCGCAAATCATCATCATTATAGCGTTCGCGAGTGCCAGCCCCCAGAGCTTGTATTATGTCGCCTATTTGCTGGTTGGCGGCTATTTTTTCCCTCACAATGCCAGAAACATTCAAAACCTTTCCCCGAAGGGGCAAAACGGCCTGATGTTTGCGGTTGCGAGCCTGCTTGGCGCTGCCTCCGGCGCTATCCCCTTCAACAATAAACAGCTCTGCGCCCTGTGCGGCAGTTGAAGAGCAATCTGCAAGTTTTCCGGGCAAGCGAAGTCTGCGAGTTGCGCTCTGGCGGTCGATTTCTTTTTGTTTTTTGCGCCTGAGGCGTTCTTCTGCCCTGTCAATGGCCCAATCCAGCAATTTATTGGCCTGAGTTGGCGAGGCAGACAGCCATTGGTCAGCAGCATCGCGCAATGCAGTATCTACAATTTTTGTCGCCTCGATCGAAGAAAGGCGATCTTTGGTCTGTCCGACAAATTCTGGTTCGCGCATGAAAACCGAGAGCATGGCCCCGCAATGGGACAAAACATCATCGGCGTTGATGATTGAGGCGCGTTTGTTGCCGGTCAGTTCAGCATAGGATTTTAGCGAGCGCAAAAGAGCAGTACGCAAACCGCTTTCGTGGGCGCCACCATCGCGGGTGGGTACGGTGTTGCAATATGACGAGGTGAATCCATCGCCTATATACCATGCAATCGCCCATTCGGTAAAACCGTGGGTTCCGGGTTTTCCCGAGCTGCCTGAAAATATATCGTCGACAATTCTTGCTTGGCCTTTGATTCTATCGTCCATAAAGTCACGCAAGCCGCCAGGGTAATGAAAAGTGGCTTTTTGCGGCACAGCATCGTTACTTAGGCTTTCGTCGCAAGACCAGCGAATTTCTACTCCCCCGAACAAATACGCCTTGGCACGAGCCATTTTGAATAATCGTATGGCAGAGAATTTTGCTTTTTCACCAAAAATTTGCGGATCGGGGTGAAAACGAATGGTGGTGCCGCGCCTGTTATGTACTTTTTCACCGGCGCTCAGTTTGTTCAGGGCATGGCCTCTAGAATAATTTTGCACGTAAAGGGTCTGGTCGCGGGCTACCTCGACAACAAGCTGATCAGATAAAGCATTGACAACAGACACACCGACTCCGTGTAGGCCGCCGGAAGTTTCATAGGCCTTGGAATCAAATTTTCCCCCCGCATGCAGGGTCGTCATAATGATTTCCAATGCGGATTTGTCAGGGAATCTGGGGTGGGGATCAACAGGGATTCCCCGGCCATTGTCCGTAACCGACAAGAAGCCGTTTTCATCCAGATGTACTTCAATTCGCGAGGCATGTCCGGCTATGGCCTCATCCATGGAATTGTCGATAACTTCGGCAAATAAATGGTGCAGGGCAGTGGCATCGGTGCCCCCGATATACATTCCCGGACGCCGACGAACCGGCTCCAGACCCTCAAGTACCTCGATATCAGCTGCCGAATATTCACCGGACTTGTCAGTTGAGGGCTTGGCGTGCTTGGGGGCAGTGGGTTTTTGCTTGGGACTAAGTGGGGGGGGGGATTTTTCGCCAGCCTTAAGAATATCGCCAATCGAATTTATTTTCGGCGCGGGTTCATTTGCAGCAGCTTTTGCATACGATGCTGTTTGTTCTTGAGTGTCGGAATTTTCACTAGCGCTCTTGTTTTTATCTTCGCTGGCAAACAGGTCGTTGAACTGGCCCATGGGCACTCCGCAAATTTATCTAGGCGAAAAAAATCGCCGAATCATTTTTCATTGATTGATAGCATATCAAAACGGGACAGAAATGCCCGCGCAAAGTTTTAAGCACCAGTAAATTTTAACTGTCCCTAGAGGCGTAAATAGGGCGTGTTGACCGGATTTGCTCTATTGTTAGCCGGTAGGGATTTGGTGATAAATATTGATATTTGGTTACCGGCGCATCGACACTTTTTTAATGGCTGGCTGTTATATTCATCTTATACGGAATTTGTATGGAGTAACCGTATGCGGAGACTTTCAATAGGTCGCGTTGAGTATCAGGCCACTAGCTTTCCCCTTGTTTTCGCAACCAGATGGTTGCAAACCGGATTATTTAGTTTTGCGTACCGGTTTGCCCATCTGAGCGTGTCGCGTCTTGGGGTTTTGCTCACCCTGTCAATAATGTTTTATCTGGTTTAGCAAATAAGCAAAATTGCATTCAAAAATATTCAAATCTTTGCAAAAATATTCAAGTCTTTGTAAAAATATTATTTAAACCATCCCGCGTTCAACATTATTTTCACAAAATGCTTTATCTGTTTGTTTTCGCGTGTCTTTTAATCCCAAACCCGATGCCTATTTTTGGTGGATATTTTGTAAAACCTCTTGGGCAAGGTTTTTGCAATCAGCTGCAATAAAGAATGGATTGATAAAGCTGCTTTTTGATTTTCCATAGGATAGCGGTTTTCCATCCAGGGCCAACACCACGCCTCCAGCTGCTTCAAGAACCGCTTGACCGGCAGCGGTGTCCCATTCACAGGTGGGAGAAAACCGAGGATAAATCCGGGCTTTGCCATTAGCAATCAAACAAAATTTCAGTGATGAACCGATGGGTTTTTCTTGGCAATTATCAAAGAATTCTTGCAAATTTACCGGCAAGGCTTTGGCATGGGATCTGGAGGAAACAATGCACAATGGCCCATTTGATAAAACCTGAAGCGGCTTTATGTTGGTTTGTTTATTGTCCATTATTGCAAATTCAAAGGCCCCGTTGGCCCCGTTGGCCCCGTTGGCCTCGTTGGCCCCGTTGGCCCTGCTGCCCAAAAATCCATATTTTAGAGCGGGAGCAGTAACTATCCCGCAAATGGGCATCCCGTTTTCCACCAAAGCAATATTTACGGTGAATTCGCCGTTTTTCTTGATGAATTCCTTGGTTCCATCCAACGGATCAACAACAAAAAACCTTGATCCGAGTTTTGGAATTTTACCTGCTTCAGCGCTCTCCTCAGCCAAAACCGGAATACCTGTGGTCTCAAGAATATCAAGAATGATTTCTTCAGACCTTTGATCAGCAATCGTTACCGGCGTGCCATCGGACTTATAGGATGGATTTATGGGCTGGTTATAAATTTCAAGAATTGCTTCCCCGGCCTGCAAAGCTGCTTTGCTCATCAATTCCAGCAGGTGGTTTAAGTCTTGAGTTTTCAATTCTTGGTCACCAAAATTGCACAGGTTTTTATTGCGGGTGGTTTGTTTTTGTAGCATTTAATAGTTTTTGTCGGTTTACAAGCAGGGCAGGTGATTAAGTGTTGGCGGGTAAGCTTATTCAGTTTTTTGATTAGTGGGCAATTTCATCATCGGCAATCGTAAAATACTGATAGTGTAATTGCTAATAAAACAATGGCTTATAAAAATATGGCAAATGACCAAATGGCAACTGCTAGCACCAAAGTAGCTTTGCCCCGTTCTTTTGGAATGGCAAAAGTGGTATTTGCTGCAAAGGGCCTTGCCGAACTTTATCAAAGTGGCTGTGCTAAAATATTATTACCCAAAAGCTATTGCACAATTCCCCATGCGGTAATTATCAATACTTCTGGAGGCATGACCGGCGGCGACCGGTTTGAAATATTGGCAGAAGTTAAAGATGGGGCCTCGCTTTGCGTTACGTCACAAACGGCAGAGCGCCTTTATCGTAGTTCTGGCGGGGTGGTAAAAATCAGCAATAGCGTCATTGTTGGCGATGATTGCGCATTTGAATGGTTGCCTCAGGAAACCATTTTGTTTGATGGCAGTGCTCTGGAGCGCAAGTTTGAAGTCAGATTAGGGCAAAGATCATCTTTTCTTGCATCGGAAACCCTGGTCTTGGGCCGTGCTGCAATGGGGGAAACGCTAGGTTTTGCAACCCTTGGTGATCAGTGGCGGATTTGGCAAAACGGGGAAATTATCTATGGGGACGCTTTGCGATTTGGCCCTAATATTGGGAAAAGCTTTTCTTTAAGCGGGGTTTTTGCCAATCATAGGGTTTTATCGACTTTGCTATATGTGGCCCCTGATGCCGAGCAAAGGTGTGCCGAAGCAAGGTTACTGCTTGAAAAAGCTGTTGGAAGCCTTGCAGGTGGTGATGGAGGGGATGCTAAAGTCGAGGTGGCAGTTTCGGCATGGAATGGCATGCTTTTGGCGCGGCTTATTGGCTTTGAGGCAGAGTATTTGCGTCAGGTGCTGATTAAATATCTGCAAGGGTTTCGTGGTCAGGATATGCCCCGAGTTTGGCATATGTAGAAGCGTATCCCTGGAATAGGAAAAAATTCAGTTGGAGAAAATATAGTGAATTTAACGCCCAGAGAAAAAGATAAATTGCTGATTTCACTGGCAGCTATGGTCGCTCGTTCCCGCTTGGAAAGGGGGGTGAAATTAAACCACCCCGAGGCGATAGCTCTTGTTTCTGATTTTGTGGTTGAGGGCGCGCGCGAGGGGCGATCTGTTGCCGATCTCATGAGCGCAGGTGCTAATGTGATTACTCGTGATCAATGTATGGAGGGTATATCTGAAATGATAAAAGATGTTCAGGTAGAGGCGACTTTTCCCGATGGCACCAAGCTGGTGACCGTGCATCAGCCAATTCGCTAGATATATATCAATATTGATCAATATCAGGCCGTTAAATAGCTGACAAACAGTAGTTAACAAAGAAAAGACAGGGAGTTCTTGATGATACCAGGTGAAATATTTGCCGCCAAAGGGGTGATTGTTCTGAATAAGGGGGCCAAAACCACAAAATTGCAGGTGGCCAATAGTGGCGACCGGCCTATTCAGGTGGGTTCTCATTATCATTTTGGTGAAGCAAATATTGCCCTTAAATTTGACCGCGATGCGGCGCGGGGAATGCGGTTGGATATTGCCGCTGGCACCGCTGTTCGGTTTGAGCCGGGGCAAAAGCGCGAGGTGCAATTGGTGCCTTTTTTGGGCAAGCGAGAAGTTTATGGCTTTAATGGCCAAGTGATGGGGGAATTATAAAAATGCCGACAGAAATCTCTCGCGCAGCCTATGCCGATATTTATGGGCCAACAGTTGGGGATAAAATCCGCCTTGCCGACACCGATCTTATCATCGAGGTGGAGCGCGATCTCACCACCTATGGGGAAGAGGTTAAATTTGGCGGTGGCAAGGTCATTCGTGACGGGATGGGGCAGAGCCAGTTGAGCCGCGCGCAGGGGGCTGTTGATACTGTCATAACTAACGCTTTGATTGTTGATCATAGCGGAATTTATAAGGCGGATATTGGCCTGCGTGACGGGCGCATTCACAAAATCGGCAAGGCGGGAAACCCGGATGTGCAGCCTGGTGTCGATATAATTATCGGGCCGGGAACAGAAATAATTGCCGGTGAGGGACGTATCCTGACTGCCGGCGGCTTTGATAGTCATATTCACTTTATCTGCCCGCAGCAGATTGATGATGCTTTGCATTCTGGCATTACCACCATGTTGGGCGGCGGCACCGGCCCGGCCCATGGCACTTTGGCCACCACCTGCACTCCGGGGCCTTGGCATATCGGGCGCATGTTGCAAGCAGCAGATGCCTTTGCCATGAATTTGGCTTTTGCCGGCAAGGGTAATGCTTCACTGCCCGCCGCGCTTGAAGAACAGGTTCTTGCCGGTGCCTGCGCGCTAAAACTGCATGAGGATTGGGGCACAGCGCCAGCGGCAATCGACAATTGCTTAAGTGTTGCCGATGCCATGGATGTCCAGGTTATGATCCATACCGACACCTTGAACGAAAGCGGGTTTGTAGAAACTACCCTTGGGGCCATGAAGGGGCGAACTATCCATGCTTTTCATACGGAAGGGGCGGGAGGTGGCCATGCACCGGACATCATCAAAATTTGTGGCGAAAGCCATGTAATTCCCGCTTCTACCAACCCCACCAGACCATTTACCGTCAACACCATTGAAGAGCATCTGGATATGTTGATGGTGTGCCATCACTTGGATAAATCCATACCCGAGGATGTGGCATTTGCTGAAAGTCGCATTCGGCGCGAGACTATTGCCGCTGAAGATATTTTGCATGATATGGGGGCATTTTCGATCATTGCATCAGATAGTCAGGCCATGGGGCGGGTTGGCGAAGTTTTGATCCGCACCTGGCAAACAGCGGATAAGATGAAAAAGCAACGCGGCGCTTTGCCTGAGGAAACTGGTGAAAATGACAATTTTAGGGTGCGCCGCTATATTGCCAAATATACCATAAATCCGGCAATTGCCCACGGGATTTCAGAGCATATAGGCTCCATTGAGGTGGGTAAAAGAGCTGATCTTGTTTTGTGGGATCCGGCATTTTTTGGCGTTAAGCCAGAAATGGTTTTAATGGGCGGCTCGATTGTTTTGGCACAAATGGGTGATCCCAATGCCTCGATTCCAACTCCGCAGCCGGTTTATTCGCGCCCGATGTTTGGCTCGTTTGGCCGTAATGTTGAAAATAGCGCGGTGGTTTTTGTTTCCAAAGCAGCGCAAGATGACGGGATTGGCGAAAAGCTGGGGCTGGCTAAAAAAACTCTGGCGGTTAAAAATACGCGGGGAAATATCGGCAAACGCTCAATGATTTTGAATGATGCCACACCGCATATGGAGGTTGATCCGGAAACCTATGAGGTGCGGGCGGACGGGGAATTGTTAACTTGCGAACCGGCAAAAATTTTACCGATGGCGCAGCGGTATTTTATGTATTAGGTGAGGAAACTTCATGCAAAACAGTGATTATTTTAAGCAATCGACAGTTTTGAGTGTGGTGGCATTGCTGCTGCTTGTTGCCGGCGCAATTGTCGGGGAAACTGCGTTTCCTGTTACCGGTCAGGAGCAGTTTGAAATAATATATGCTCTTGAAAGTTATGCCCGCAATCTGGCCGGGGCGGAACCGGCTATCCGGGTTGTTTTGTTGTTGGATTCGATTTTTATCCTCTCCTATATAGGGGCGATCAGTTTTGCCATTATCGGGTTCTCCAGCAGAAACCTTCCGGTGGCATGGTTTTGCGGGCTTGGAATTCTGGTGGTGATGGGTCTGGATTATTGGGAGAATATCTCGATTATGATTTCTCTTGATCTGGTAAAATACGGGGAGGCGATTAATGTGCAGACCATGGCGCAACAGGCTTTGATTTCGTCACTCAAGTGGCATGCGTCCGCCACTGTCCTGTTTGCTTTTAGTTTTTTATTGCCGGGCAAGCGGTTGGCGGAATTTCTTCTGGTTTGGGGAACTCGATTGGGGTTGGCGATAGCTGTTCCGTTATTCGTAATCAATCCGTTTGATTTGCGCGCTATTGGTGGCCTGTTGATTTTGGTCTCCATGGCATCCGGGTTTGTTTTGTTGGCGATCGTTACTTGGCAGAATCGTTTTTGCAAAACAAAACCAAAACCGGCAGCGTGGTAAAATAATGATTCGCGCTACTAGAGTTGCTAATAAAGTTGCCGATCCGGCGGATAGTATTACCCTGTCCTACGGGGACAGGTTTCGCCGCCGTATTGCCATGGTTTCTGACGGTGGAATTGAGTTTTTGCTTGATTTGGCAGAAGCAAAAGAGCTGATGAACGGGGACTTTTTGGTGCTGGAGGACGGGAGGCATATTAAAGTGATTGCTGCCAGCGAAAATCTGATGCGGGTAAAGGCAAAGGACAAGCAACATCTGGCGCGGGCGGCATGGCATGTGGGTAATCGGCATTTGCCTTGTGAAATTCATCCTGATTTTATTGTGCTGACCTTTGACAGGATTATCGAAAAAATGCTGTTAGGACTTGGATGTGAAGTTGAGCAGTTTGACGGACCTTTCAGCCCGGAAGGCGGAGCTTATGGTCAGGGAAGGGTGCTTGGCCATTCTCATTGAGACCGATAGCGCAAATCTACAATTGCTGACCCAGTGGCTTTCGCCCTCGTTTCCGCTAGGAGCATTTTCTTATTCTCATGGTTTGGAGATGGCAGTGGAGAACGGGGACGTGGTGGATGGCGCGGGTTTGGCCAAATGGATTTTCGCCAATATAAAATATGGCGCCGGGCGTAATGATGGAATTTTTTTGGCCCATGCCTACCGCTCGCGCGGTGTAGCGCAATTAAAAGAAATTGACCAATTAGCGCTGGCTTTTGCTCCCAGCAGTGAACGGCTGGCTGAAAGCACAAATCTGGGAAAAGCTTTTGCAAAAACTCTGGCTAATGTCTGGGGGGATGATATTAAAGCGAGTTCCTATCCGGTAGTTTTGGGGGCTGCGGCAAGAAATCACCGTTTGGATCTATCACTGACCATTGCGATTTATTTACAGAGTTTTGCGGCAAATCTGGTTTCGTGTGCCCAAAGATTGTTGGCGTTGGGTCAGACTGAGGGGCAAAAGATAATTGCTGAACTTGTTACCTTTTTCGAAGAACTTGTACCGCAAATTATTTCCGCGTCGTTTGATGATCTGGGTGGGTGTGTTTTTCGCGCTGATATGGCCTCAATGGAACATGAAAACCAAAAAGTGAGAATATTTCGCTCATGATTAAAGCTAACAATATCTCTGCAAACGGGCCATTAAGGGTGGGGATTGGTGGGCCGGTTGGGGCGGGAAAAACCTCTCTGGTTGAAGTCCTTTGCAAGGCTATGCGCGAACAATATTCGATCGGGGTGATAACCAACGACATCTACACAAAAGAAGATGCGGAATATCTGATGCGGGCTCAGGCCCTGCCGCTGGAGCGCATTCGAGGCGTGGAAACCGGGGGCTGTCCCCATACGGCAATTCGTGAAGATGCATCAATAAATCTGGCGGCAATTGATGATCTTATGGCCCAAATCCCCGATCTTGATCTGATATTTATCGAAAGCGGCGGAGATAATCTTTCCGCGACTTTTTCCCCGGAACTGGCCGACATCACCATCTATGTGATTGATGTGGCGGCGGGGGAAGAAATCCCTAGAAAGGGTGGCCCGGCGATTACCCGCTCTGATTTGCTGGTGATCAATAAAACTGATCTCGCGCCCCATGTGGGGGCCTCGCTTGAGGTTATGCGCCGGGATTGCGAAAAAATGCGCCAAGGGCGACCGTTTGTATTCTGTCAGGTAAAACATGGCAAAGGGGTTGATGATCTGGTGGCATTCATTGCAGGGGCGGGAGGCCTTTGATTGGAGCTAATTTAGCACGGGAAACACACTTGTGTGGTTCCCCCATATGAAGTTACAATTTAACTAAGTGTGCTGTTCAAGTGGTTTTGACAGCAATTAGAGCCCCTGTGGGAGTGGTAGGGTTCTTTTTAGACTTGCTGGCTAAGCGCTTTTAAGCGTTTGATAAGTAAGTTTTTTTGGGGAGAATTATTGTGAAAAAATTTCTGTTTTTAATTATTGCGCCTTTTTTTATGTTTTTGCCAGGCGCGGCAATTGCATGTCCGGAAATAAGTCTGGATGGTGTTGAGCTTAATTATTCTGGTAAGCAGCTTTACGAAGCACGTTCTTTCAGCGTGATTGCCGGTGGTGAAGAAAATATATCACGCTGCGGAATTCGAAATAATACCGATGGAGCGCCCGAGGGATTTGTGGCAGAGGCCCCTGATTTTGAGTTATATTACCAGGGTGGAGGGTATGAGCTGGAGTTTCGGGTAGAAAGTGATTGCGATTCTATTCTTCTGATCAATACCGGCAGTGGAAACTGGTATTTTGACGATGATGACAATGGTAATCTGGATGCAAAAATCCGCCTTGGTCGAGCATCTGATGGCTGGTATGATATCTGGATTGGAACCCTTGAGAGAGGTAATTGCGACGCCCGGTTGATTCTGGAAAGCTTTTAAGGCTAATGCGCTTTTTTTTCGCCAGTTAACGAAAACATCGCGATGGCCGCAGCGTTGGAAACGTTCAGGCTTTTAATTGCCCCTGGCATATCAAGCCTGAACATCTGATCGCAAAGCTGGCGGGTTTTCTGGCGCAACCCTTTGCCCTCTGCCCCAAGAATCAAAGCCACATTGTGCTCAATATCAGCCCCGTTCAATGGCATGTCGGCTTCAGAATCGAGGCCAACACACCATACGGCCTGTTTTTTCAGGGTTTTGATAGCTTCGCCAAGATTTCCAACCTCGATTACTGGCACAATATCCAGAGCGCCGGATGCCGATTTTGCCATTACGCCGGTTTCTTGAGGGGCGTGCCTTGCTGTGGTAACTAGTGCGCTGGCTCCAAAGGCGCAGGCGGTTCTTAAAATTGCTCCCACATTGTGGGGATCGGTAATTTGGTCAAGAATTATTATCAACCGGAAATCATCTAGGGATTTTAGATCGATTCGGGGCAGGGGCATTACTTTTAGCACCAGGCCCTGATGCACCGCCTCGGTTCCAACCAGTCGATCCAGATCTTTTGGTGGTAAAACCTGCACATCAATATTGGCAATTAGTGCTTGTTCTTTTTCTGAAAACCGCTCCAGAGCATTTTTGCTACTGAAAAGGGTAATTTTTTTCCGCCGTGGGTTGGCAATGGCCGCGCTGACACTGTGAACGCCATAAATATAATGGGCTGTTTGTTGTTTTGTCGGCTTGCCATGGTTGCCGGAGCGCTTCTTGTGCTCTTTTCCGGGGGTACTACCCTGGGTAAACGATTTTTTTACATTGTGGGAGCCAGATTTTTGCCTGTCGTTTTTTTGCTCGTTATGGCGCATATTTTCAGGATTTGCCTTGGTTGAGCTACGGTTTTTGTGGCGAAATGAGTTCGATTTTTGGTTCATGATGGTGCCTATTACAAATATCAGCGGTTTTTGGGCAAGTTAAATGTTGACATGACGCCATGCACTTAGCATAAACCGGCGCAAGGATCGCATATATGTTTTGTGAAAGTTTAGTTGTTTGTTGTAAAAACTGGTTTTAGGAGGGATGGGAGAGTGGTTAAATCCACCAGACTGTAAATCTGGCCGCTTAGCGTACGCTGGTTCGAATCCAGCTCCCTCCACCACAACAAACCACCAAATGCCTTAAGCGGGTGTAGCTCAATGGTAGAGCAGCAGCCTTCCAAGCTGAATACGAGGGTTCGATTCCCTCCACCCGCTCCACACTTTCCCCTTCACCATAAATATCGGCCCTGCTAGGGCGTTGGATAAATACTGCCAATCAAGTAGCAAATATCAGACATGCGCTTTTGTGCTCAGGCGCGATGGGGTGGCATGTTGATTATTCGCTCAACTTCATAGTTGTGAGTTGAGGATAATAGGTTCTGACCCTAAGACCTAACAATGAGCAGCAAGTACAGGGGCAAGAAAATTCTGCAAATATACTTGTATGCTTCATTGTTTTTTTAAATATGTTTTCATAGATAATAGCATTTAGGCCTTTGGTAAATGTTCGTCAATTAAACTGCTTTATTCATAGGGAAGAAATAAATGCATGGTTTTGTTTGGGTTTCTAATCGGGGGTAATTCAAGGTGAATAATAGTTCGGGTATTAATGAAACAAACACACCAGCCAAAGGCCATGTATCGCCAATAAACGGTCAGGCTGCGCCAGCGGGCAAAAAAATTTCCAATTCCAGATATGAAACCGAATTGGCAATGATGCAAATCGAATTGGTAAAAATGCAGGAATGGATCAAGCATATAGGCCTAAGGGTTGCCGTGATATTTGAGGGACGCGATGCAGCAGGCAAGGGCGGCGTAATAAAACGCATCACAGAGCCGCTTAGCCCCAGAATTTGTCGGGTAGTGGCATTGCCTGCACCAACCGAGAGAGAAAAGGGGCAATGGTATTTTCAGCGCTATGTTGCCCACTTGCCAACAAGTGGAGAAATGGTGATATTTGACCGTTCCTGGTATAATCGGGCTGGTGTAGAGCGGGTTATGGGCTTTTGTAGTGATGATGAATATCTGGAATTTTTGCGCTCGGCGCCAGAATTTGAACGTATGTTGATACGTTCTGGAATTCAGGTGATTAAATACTGGTTTTCGGTAAGTGATGAAGAGCAGGAGCGCCGCTTTCAAAAGCGACTGAAAACTCCGACCAAGCGTTGGAAATTAAGCCCGATGGATTTAGAATCAAGAAAGCGGTGGTTAGAATACTCCAGAGCTAAAGATGTAATGTTTTCCCATACCGATACCAAACAGGCGCCATGGTTTGTTGTTCCCTCTGATATTAAAAAACATGCACGCCTAAATTGTATTTCGCATCTGTTGGGGCAAATTCCCTATGAGGATATTACACCGGAAGAAATAGTGCTTGATCAGCGCCCGGCGCAACAGGGTTATGTGCGCCCTCCCATTACAGAACAAACCTTTGTTCCCGAAGTTCACAAATAATATTTTACTTTTGTATCAGTGATCTGGCGTTGCAATAATCAACTCTGTTTTCATAGGAGTAACCAGGCTCAGGGCCCTATGACTTCATGGGAGGTTTTGTTTTGCTGCAAAGTTTACTATGGTATTACTACTGTGATATTCATTTTATACAAGTTGAGCAGGCCAGTACACTTGGGGGGGGAATGGCAGAGGAAAATTGCATTGCAACGGCAGCAGTTTTTATTGTTGCCGATCTTAAAAAATCAACCAGTTGGTATGTTGATCACTTGGGTTTTTTTGCGGCAGACCTTGATTGGAACGAAAACCCTAGCTTTTCTATTGTGCGCTGTGAAGGGGCGGCCATAATGCTTAAGCAGGGCAAGAAAAAAGCAATGGCTAATCGTCATCATGCACCTGGTGAAGTTGTTAGCGATGCTTATTTTTGGGTGCGCGACCTGAAAAAAATAAAATTAAATTTAGATGTTGGCGGTACAGAAATTTTTGCCGGGCCAACCAAGCGTTCCTATGGGTGTACAGAAATCATGGTGCTTGATCCGGATGATTATCTAATTTGTTTTGGTAATTGCCCCTAGTTTTAGATCGCCAATCTTGCTTACCCGTGAAATTCTGCCTGTTCAAACCTGCCTTTTCAAACCTGCCTTTTCAAAAACAGTGGAATATTTTTATTAAATAGTTTCCTGTAAATAAATTATCCCGATGAAAAAAACGGCTCTTTGTCGGTGCTTTGCAAGTGCTGTTTGATTTTGTAGCTCGAGACAAAGTTGGTTTTGTGCAATTTTAGTGAAAAATACAGAACATTACGACCGTAAAAAGCTTGCGCTTGATGATGTTTGCAATTAAGTCAAAGGCCGATCTTAAGGGGTGTAGCTCAGTTGGTAGAGCATCGGTCTCCAAAACCGAGGGTCGTGAGTTCGAGTCTCTCCGCCCCTGCCAAGATCAAAAACCAAGGCCCTGGCCCATAAAAACCAAGGCTCTGGCCCATAAAAACCAAGGCTCTGGGCCATAAGGTGCCGCGCGCGCTGCACCCAGAAGGTTCCAAGCGTACTGGCTGCAACTTTTTGACTTTTCTGAAACAGCAATAGAAGTTTTTTTTGCCTTGCGTTTCAAGAAATAAGCAAATAGAAGATCAGACAAAGCCGCACATTCATTTTGTGCGGCGCTTGCCTATGGGATTTCGGTTGTTAAAGCTGATGGTTTTTAGGTAGGTTGAAACGCATTTTACCACGAGGTTGTTGGCAATTATGGCCAAAACAAATCCAGTTCAATTCTTTCAGCAGGTTCGAATCGAAATCGCCAAAGTAGTTTGGCCGACAAGAAACGAAACCCTGATATCCACTGTCATGGTTCTGATAATGGTGTTTTTGGCCAGTATGTTTTTTCTTCTGGCCGATCAGGTGATTGCCTGGTTCGTGCAATTATTGCTCTCGATACGTTAGCGAACAAGAATTTTCATTGCTGTTCGGGTGTTGGCAGAAATATGTCGGCCCGACTGCTGCCTAAGGTTAAGGGGCGAAGTTATCAAAAATGGCCATGCGTTGGTATATAGTTCAGGCATACTCAAATTTTGAGCGCAAAGTGGCGGATTCTATCCGTGAAAGTGTAATTACCAAAAAGTTGGATAATTATTTTTCGGATGTACTTGTTCCCACTGAAAAAGTCGTCGAGATGCGTCGTGGCCGCAAAGTCGATGCTGAGCGCAAGTTTTTCCCCGGTTATGTGCTGGTGAAGATGGAATTGACTGATGAAACATTTCATCTGGTAAAAAACACACCTAAAGTCACCGGATTTTTAGGGTCTGAAAACAAACCGATCCCGATCTCTGATGTCGAGGCGCAGGCGATTCTGCAGCAGGTTCAAGAGGGTGTTGATAGGCCCAAGCCCTCTATCAGCTTTGATGTTGGCGAAAAGGTTCGGGTTTCCGATGGTCCTTTTGCTTCCTTTAACGGGATTGTTGAAGAGGTTGATGAAGAGCGCGCGCGCCTGAAGGTTGAGGTATCTATTTTTGGTCGGGCTACCCCGGTCGAATTGGAATATGGACAGGTAGAAAAAACCTGACCATTTAACGGTAGGGGCTTGGCTTTGTTTGGGGGTTACCTGAATTGTTGAGCATCTGCTTTTTTGTAAATCCGTGGAAGAGGCTTGTAGTTGCCAAACTGCAATGATCTTGCACCACGGCGTTGTAAAGCGGCCAATAGGCCGGGAACGGAAGAAAAATGGCGAAAAAAATTACAGGTTACCTGAAGTTGCAGGTGCCGGCGGGGGCTGCGACGCCTTCTCCTCCAATCGGGCCGGCGCTGGGTCAGCGCGGGTTGAATATTATGGAATTTTGCAAGGCGTTCAATGCTGCGTCTCAGGAAATTGACAAGGGCGCTCCGGTGCCATGTATAATTACCATCTATGCGGATAAGAGCTTTTCATTCGAGATGAAAATGCCACCTGTCAGCTATATGATCAAGCAGGCAGTTAATGTTAAATCCGGCTCGAACAAGCCTGGGCATGAAGTTGCTGCTACTTTGACAATTGATCAGGTTCGCAAGATTGCCGAAGTAAAAATGAAAGATCTGAATGCCCATGATATCGAAGCGGCTATGGCTCAGATTGCTGGTTCCGCCCGTTCGATGGGCATAGAGGTTGGGAGCTAAGAGCATGGCAAAAGTTGGAAAAAGAACAGTTGCGGCTCTGGCTAATATTGATCGCAAAAAACTTTATGATCTTGGTGAAGCAGTTAAGATCGTTAAGGGCAATGCTGGCGCAAAATTTGACGAAACCATTGAAGTTGCAATGAATTTGGGGGTTGATCCCCGTCATGCCGATCAGATGGTTCGTGGTGTTATCTCGCTGCCAAATGGTACTGGTCGCACAGTTAGGGTTGCGGTTTTTGCCCGTGATGCCAAGGCTGATGAGGCTCGGGAAGCTGGTGCGGATATTGTTGGCGCCGAAGATCTTATGGAGCAGGTTCAGCAGGGGAAAATCGATTTTGACCGCTGTATTGCAACTCCTGACATGATGCCGATCGTTGGTCGCTTGGGTAAAGTGCTTGGTCCGCGCAATCTTATGCCAAACCCCAAGGTTGGAACTGTTACTCCAAACGTGGCTGAGGCAGTCAAGAGTGCCAAGGGCGGTGCAGTGGAATTCCGTGTTGAGAAAAACGGCATCATCCACGCTGGTGTTGGCAAAGCCTCCTTCAAGGAAAATGCGATTGAAGAAAATATTCGCGCCTTCACTAAAGCTGTCGCCAAGGCAAAACCTGCTGGAGCCAAAGGCACATATATTAAACGGGTAGCAATCTCTTCGACCATGGGTCCTGGGGTGCATGTTGATCCGGGTAGCGCGGTTTAGTTTTTAACTTCGCAAAAATTTAGATTCGGGCGGCTCGTTGAGCTGCCCAAATTGCTAAAATGGACGCTTTTTTAAAGGGGTCTTTTTTAGTAAAGACCTGTCCGAGACTGTGGGTGCGCTATTTCTTACTAGGGAAGTGGAGCCTAAACCAACTGGGCCTGCATAGATGGGGAGACGATCGAGATTGAAGCGGTTCTTTTGGGCCGATGATTTTTTGGTTTGATCCAGGCCAGTTGTTGTTTTCAAGAATTTTGTTTTTAAAAATTCTTTTTGGCAATGACGGTTTACAGGCGATGAACCGTTGTTTTTGTTTGCTTACTTTTTTGGCACTCGAAGATGGCAATTGGCAATAGCTCGGCATTAGTCGGGCTAAAATATGGAGAGAAGCATTGGATAGAGCGCAAAAAGCTGAATTCATCACTTCGTTCAGGGATTCTATCAAGGATGCCGGAGCAATTGTGGTGGCTCATTATGCTGGTCTTTCGGTAAGCGAAATGGAAAATCTGCGCGTGCAGATGAAGCAAGCCGACGGACATGTAAAAGTTGCGAAAAACCGCCTTGCCAAGCTGGCTCTTGAACAAACTGAGAATGCAGACATTTCCGACCTTTTGGTTGGACAAACTGTGCTTGTTTACTCTCAGGACCCGGTCGCTGCACCCAAGGTTGCAGTGAAATTTGCCAAGGATAACGAGAATTTTGTTATTCTGGGTGGAGCAATGGGTGCTACCGGTCTTGACCAAGATGGCGTCAAGGCCCTGGCATCTGTACCTTCGCTGGACGAATTGCGAGCAACGATTGCAGGCATGATTGTACGCCCTGCAGCCAAGATCGCAACCGTTTTGCAGGCCCCTGGTTCCCAGGTGGCTCGGGTTGTTGGAGCTTATGCGGATAAAGGTGAAGCGGCATAATTCGCTTCCAATTCTTGAATTAATCAAACTGAAACGAAAGAAAAACTTATGGCTGATCTAAATAAACTGGTTGACGATTTGTCCGCCCTTACTGTTCTCGAAGCATCCGAACTTTCAAAAATGTTGGAAGAAAAATGGGGCGTTTCTGCTGCTGCTCCTGTTGCTGTTGCTGCTGCTGCTGATGCCGGCGCTGCTGCTGAAGAAAAAACTGAATTTGACGTTGTTCTTACAAGCTTTGGCGAGAAGAAAATCAATGTCATTAAAGAAGTACGTGCTCTTACCGGTCTTGGCTTGAAAGAAGCTAAAGATCTGGTGGAAAGCGCGCCTAAAGCGGTTAAGGAAGCTGTTTCCAAAGCCGAAGCTGAAGAAGTTAAAGCCAAGCTGGAAGCAGCTGGTGCAAGCGTTGAACTTAAATAGAGCGTTGAACTGAAATAGTTCGACTTTTAAGACTTGCAGACAGGGCGATTTTGTTGCCCTGTCTGTTGCCCTTTTAAATTTCATCGGGGCGTTTTTGTTATCTGGTATCGCGAATTTTAATGCGAAGTCCCGGTTTCAATAAACCAAAAGTAACTGGCCATGAGTAACTTGAATTGAGCAAGGTTTTTAGGTCGGTAGAGTAAAAAAATATGATGGGCAAGTGTCCTGAAGACCGACGGCGGATTGTCGGGTTTTTGGACTTTTGCCTCAAAACATTTCAAAATTTTCAAGAGGAATTCAAATGACAGTTACATTTAACGGTCGTCGCAAGATGCGTAAATCTTTTGGCTCGATTCGTGAAGTAATCGAGATGCCAAATTTGATTGACGTGCAAAAAACTTCCTATGAGCAGTTTTTGATTATGGACAAGCCGGAAGGTGGTCGCCCTGATTCTGGCTTGCAGGCTGTTTTCAAATCGGTATTTCCGATTAAAGATTTTTCCGATACTTCATCACTTGAATTTGTTGAATATGAATTTGCCAAACCTAAATTTGATACCGAAGAGTGTCGACAGCGCGATATAACATTTGCCGCTCCGCTCAAGGTAACGCTGCGCCTGATCGTTTTTGAAGTAGACGAGGACACCGGCGCTCGCTCTGTAAAAGATATTAAAGAGCAAGAAGTCTATATGGGCGATATGCCCCTGATGACTAAAGATGGCACCTTTGTCATTAACGGCACCGAGCGGGTTATCGTTTCCCAGATGCACCGTTCGCCTGGTGTGTTTTTTGATCATGACAAGGGCAAAACCCACTCTTCGGGTAAATTGCTGTTTGCGGCCCGTATTATACCTTATCGCGGTTCTTGGCTTGATATTGAATTTGATGCCAAAGACGTGGTTTTTGCCCGTATTGATAGACGGCGTAAAATTCCGGTGACTTCTTTGCTCAAGGCTTTGGGTCTTAATGCGGAAGAAATCCTTGGTACTTATTACAACACAGTCAATCTGAAAAAGGTCAAGCAGGGCTGGAAGCGTCCCTATGATGCGGATAAATTCAAGGGTGTAAAACCAATTAAAGACTTGGTTGATGCCAAAACCGGCGATGTGGTGCATGAGGCTGGCAAAAAGCTATCGGCCAGAGCTGCCAAAAAGATTGCTGAAAATGGCCTGAAGGATCTTTTGGTTGCCGACGAGGAATTGTATGGCACGTATTTAGCCCGTGATATGATGAGCATGGAAACCGGTGAGATTTTTGCGGAAGCTGGTGATGAACTGGACGAGGATTTGCTTGAAAAGCTGGTTGAGCAAGAATTCAAGACCATTCCTGTTTTGGATGTTGATGATATTACCGTTGGCTCATATCTGCGAAACACACTGGCAGTTGATAAAAATGAAAGCCGTGAAGATGCGTTGTTTGATATTTATCGTGTAATGCGTCCCGGCGAGCCTCCCACCATCGAGACCGCCGAAGCCATGTTCAATTCGCTGTTCTTTGATTCCGAAAGGTATGATTTGAGCGCGGTTGGCCGTGTAAAAATGAATATGCGCCTTGATCTGGATTGCGAAGATACAGTCAGAATTTTGCGCCGTGAAGACATTATTGAAGTTGTGCGCACGCTGGTTAATCTGCGTGATGGTATTGGTGAAATTGATGATATCGACAATCTTGGCAACCGTCGGGTGCGCTCGGTTGGTGAATTGATGCAAAATCAGTATCGTGTTGGTTTGCTACGGATGGAGCGGGCCATCAAAGAGCGCATGAGCTCGGTTGAAATCGATACCGTTATGCCTCAGGATTTGATTAATGCCAAACCTGCCGCCGCTGCTGTACGCGAGTTCTTTGGCTCTTCCCAATTGTCCCAGTTTATGGATCAGACCAATCCATTGAGTGAAATCACCCATAAGCGCCGTCTTTCAGCGCTTGGGCCAGGTGGTTTGACCCGCGAGAGGGCCGGTTTTGAAGTTCGGGACGTGCACACAACCCATTATGGTCGTATCTGCCCGATTGAAACTCCAGAGGGTCCAAATATTGGTCTTATCAACTCGCTGGCGACTTTTGCCAGAGTTAATAAATATGGCTTTATCGAAACCCCTTATCGCAAGGTTGTTGATGGTATTATTACCGATGATGTAGTTTATCTTTCGGCAATTGAAGAAGCCAAATATCATGTGGCGCAGGCCAATGCCCATGTTTCCAAAGACAATAAATTTATCAATGATCTGGTTACAGCCCGCCATTCAGGCAATGTTTCGCTTACTCCTCGCGAAATGATCGATCTGATGGACGTATCGCCAAAACAGGTTATTTCTGTCGCCGCTTCACTTATTCCTTTCCTTGAAAACGATGATGCCAACAGGGCCTTGATGGGCTCGAACATGCAGCGCCAGGCTGTGCCTTTGTTGCGCAGTGAAGCTCCGTTTGTGGGCACTGGAATGGAAGCAGTTGTGGCCCGCGATTCCGGAGCCGCGATTATTGCCAAACGTACCGGTGTTATTGATCAGGTGGATGCAACCCGTATTGTTATTCGCGCTACTCAGGAAAGTGATGCTTCCAAAACCGGTGTTGATATTTATAATCTTATGAAGTTTCAGCGTTCAAACCAGTCAACTTGCATTAACCAGCGCCCGCTGGTTGTGGTGGGCGAGCATGTGGAGGCCGGAGATATTATCGCCGATGGCCCCTCGACCGATCTGGGTGATTTGGCCCTTGGTCGCAACGTGCTGGTGGCATTTATGCCTTGGAACGGCTACAATTACGAAGATTCAATTCTTCTTTCCGAGCGCATTGCCCGCGACGATGTATTTACCTCGATTCACATTGATGAATATGAGGTGATTGCTCGCGATACCAAGCTTGGCCCTGAGGATATTACTCGCGATATTCCCAATGTTTCAGAAGAGGCAATGCGCAACCTGGACGAAGCGGGCATTGTGCATATTGGTGCCGAGGTTGGGCCTGGAGATATTCTGGTAGGTAAAATCACCCCCAAAGGTGAAAGCCCGATGACGCCGGAAGAAAAGCTTCTCAGGGCGATTTTTGGTGAAAAAGCCTCTGATGTTCGCGATACTTCCCTAAGGGTTCCCCCGGGGGATTCAGGCACTGTTGTCGAGGTCAGGGTATTTAACCGCCATGGCATTGAAAAAGACGAGCGGGCCATGTCTATCGAACGTGAAGAAATTGAACATTTGGCCAAAGACAGGGACGATGAGCAATCCATACTTGATCGTAACGTTTATGCCCGCCTCAAAGAAATGCTTTTTGGCAAAGAAGCCACAGCAGGTCCCAAAGGTTATGTCAAAGGTACCAAGCTCAATGATTCCATTTTCGAGGGCAATCCGCGCTCGAAATGGTGGCAGTTTGCTGTTGATGACGACAAGATCATGGGCGAAATGGAAGCCCTGCACACCCAGTATGAAGAAAGCCGCAAGCTTTTGGAGCGCCGGTTTATCGACAAGGTAGACAAACTTCAGCGCGGAGACGAATTGCCGCCAGGGGTTATGAAAATGGTGAAGGTTTTTGTGGCTACCAAGCGCAAACTCCAGTCTGGCGATAAAATGGCTGGTCGTCACGGCAACAAAGGTGTTGTCTCGCGCATCATGCCGAGTGAAGATATGCCATACCTTGCCGATGGTACCCATGTTGATGTGGTGCTGAATCCGCTTGGTGTGCCATCAAGGATGAATGTGGGGCAGATCCTTGAAACCCATCTGGGTTGGGCCTGTTCTGGCATGGGCAACAAAATTGACGAAATGCTAAAAGCCTATCATCGCAAGGGCGATATTGATCCGCTTAAAAACGAGCTTAGCGAATTGTATGCCGGCAGCGATGACAATGTAGCCAAATATGATGATGACGGAATTATCCGTCTGGCTGAGCAGGTGCGCACAGGTGTTTCTATTTCTACTCCGGTATTTGATGGAGCCAAGGAAGCCGACATTGAACAAATGCTTGAAAAAGCAGGGCTGGAAGGTTCAGGCCAAAGCATTTTGTTTGATGGACGCACCGGCGAGCAGTTCGAGCGTCCTGTTACCGTGGGCTATATCTATATTTTGAAACTCCATCACCTGGTGGATGACAAAATTCATGCCCGTTCAATTGGTCCATACTCACTTGTTACCCAGCAGCCGCTGGGCGGTAAGGCACAGTTTGGTGGCCAGAGATTCGGCGAGATGGAAGTGTGGGCATTGGAAGCCTATGGAGCTGCTTATACCTTGCAGGAAATGCTGACTATCAAATCTGATGATGTTGCCGGACGGACCAAAGTCTACGAGGCCATTGTCAGGGGTGATGAAGCGTTTGAATCCGGCATTCCCGAGAGTTTCAACGTTCTGGTCAAGGAAATGCGCTCTTTAGCCCTTAATGTTGAGTTGACCCAGACCGAGGAAGAAAAATCCGAGGACGAAGCCAGCTCTGAACTTCCACCTGCGGATGCGGCGGAATAAGCCCCCTCGCACCCTTATCCAAAACTAGTCCGCTAAAACTTATCCCTTAAGGGTAAAATTAGCAGGAACCAGGAGAAACAAAGATGAACCGTCACCATCAGGTCATGGACCCATTTAATCCGCAGGCACCAATCGAGCATTTTGATCAGATGAAGATCAATATTGCCAGCCCAGAGAAAATTCTCAGCTGGTCTTATGGCGAGATCAAAAAGCCGGAAACCATCAATTACCGTACCTTTAAACCCGAGCGGGACGGGCTGTTCTGCTCGCGAATTTTTGGGCCACAAAAAGATTATGAATGCTTGTGCGGCAAATATAAACGCATGAAGTTCAAAGGCGTTATCTGTGAAAAATGTGGCGTTGAAGTTACCCTTTCGCGGGTTCGGCGCGAGCGCATGGGCCATATCGAACTGGCTGCTCCCGTTGCCCATATCTGGTATCTGAAATCTTTGCCTTCACGTATTTCGCTGATGCTGGATATGACGCTTAAAGATATCGAGCGGATTTTGTACTTTGAATTTTATTCAATCATCGAGCCGGGACTAACGCCGTTTTCCCAATATGAATTGCTTTCCGAAGAGCAATATCTGGATGCCCAGGAAGAATACGGGGCTGACAGCTTTACCGCAATGATTGGCGCCGAGGCCATTCGCGAAATGCTGATGGCGCTGGATTTGGAAAAGGTTGCGGCTGAACTAAGGGTTGGAATTGCCGAAGCTACCACTGAACTAAAGCCGAAAAAACTGGCCAAACGTTTGAAATTGATCGAGCAGTTCATGGTTTCGGGCAACAGACCCGAATGGATGATTCTAAAAATTGTTCCGGTTATCCCCCCAGAATTGCGTCCTCTGGTACCTTTGGATGGTGGCCGGTTTGCAACATCTGATCTTAACGATCTTTATCGTCGGGTTATCAACCGCAACAACCGTCTCAAAAGGCTTATCGAGCTGCGCGCTCCTGATATTATTGTGCGTAACGAAAAACGTATGTTGCAGGAATCTGTTGATGCGTTGCTGGATAATGGACGGCGTGGTCGCACCATTACTGGCGCCAACAAACGTCCGCTTAAATCCTTGTCCGATATGCTTAAAGGCAAGCAGGGTCGTTTCAGGCAGAACCTTTTGGGCAAGCGTGTTGATTATTCTGGCCGTTCGGTGATTACGGTTGGGCCTGAATTGATGCTGCATCAATGTGGTTTGCCAAAGAAAATGGCTCTGGAACTGTTCAAACCGTTCATCTATTCGCGGTTGGAAGCCAAAGGATTTTCGTCAACTGTTAAACAGGCCAAAAAACTGGTTGAAAAGCAGCGCCCCGAAGTTTGGGATATTCTTGACGAAGTTATTCGTGAGCACCCGATTTTGCTTAACAGGGCGCCAACTTTGCACAGGCTTGGTATTCAGGCTTTTGAACCAACATTGATCGAGGGTAAAGCTATTCAGCTGCACCCACTGGTTTGTGCTGCCTTTAACGCCGATTTTGATGGCGATCAGATGGCTGTGCATATTCCACTTTCATTGGAAGCGCAGCTGGAAGCACGCGTTTTGATGATGTCGACCAACAATATTTTGCATCCCGCCAACGGGCAGCCGATTATTGTTCCCTCGCAGGATATCGTGCTTGGGCTTTATCATATGTCACTGATCTATGAAAACGAGCCGGGGCAGGGAATGGCTTTTGCCTCGATTGCTGAAATCGAGCATGCTTTGGACAATAAGCTGATTTCTGTGCACACAAAGATCAAGGCTCGTATTACAGATCGAACCGAAAATGGCGAACTGGTTACCAAAACCGTTGAAACTTCGGCGGGTCGGATGATGATGGGCCAATTGCTGCCCAAACATCATGCGGTGCCTTATGAAACCTGTAACCAGCTGATGACCAAAAAAATGGTCTCGGGAATGATTGATACGGTCTATCGGGCCTGCGGTCAGAAAGAGACAGTGATCTTTTGTGATCATATTATGGGTATTGGTTTCAGGCATGCCTGTCAGGCGGGGATTTCGTTTGGTAAAGACGATATGATTATTCCCGATTCCAAGGTTACAATTGTTGATGGAGCCCGTAAACAGGTCGAGGAATTTGAACAACAATATAATGACGGCCTGATTACCCAGGGCGAAAAATACAATAAAGTTGTTGATGCCTGGTCCAAATGTGGTGACAAGGTTGCCGATGATATGATGTCGGCTATTGCCTCGGTTAATTATGATGAGGAAACCAAACGGCAAAAACCCATCAACTCGGTTTATATGATGTCCCATTCCGGTGCGCGTGGCTCACCGGCCCAGATGAAACAGCTGGCTGGAATGCGTGGCCTGATGGCTCGTCCCGATGGCTCGATCATTGAAACTCCAATTACTTCGAACTTTAAAGAAGGTTTGACGGTTATTGAATATTTCAACTCCACCCACGGGGCCCGCAAAGGTCTGGCGGATACGGCGCTAAAAACTGCCAACTCCGGTTATCTTACGCGGCGTCTGGTTGATGTGGCGCAGGATAGCATTATTACCGAACTTGATTGCGGAACCGAAAACGGTTTGACCATGGAGCCGGTTGTGGACAGTGGTCAGGTTGTTGCCACCCTTGGACAACGTATTCTTGGGCGCACAATGGCTGACGATGTTGTCGCAGCGGATGGCACTGTATTGGCCAAAAAAGGTCAGCTGCTGGAAGAGCGTGATGTTGAAATCATCGAAAACGCCGATATTCAGATGGTGCGTATTCGCTCGCCTCTTACCTGTGATATCCGTCAGGGGGTTTGTGCCGCCTGTTACGGTCGTGATCTGGCTCGGGGAACTCCCGTCAACCAGGGTGAGGCCGTGGGTGTTATTGCTGCCCAGTCCATTGGTGAGCCGGGTACCCAGCTTACCATGCGTACATTCCATATTGGTGGTACGGCGCAGGTGGTGGATAATTCCTATCTGGAATCCGGTGCTGAAGGCATAGTGGAAATCCGCAATCGCAATGTGGTTAAAAACTCCAATGGTGACCTTGTAGTGCTTGGGCGCAATCTGTCGCTGGCTGTGGTTGATAAAAAAGGCAATGAGCTGAATTCACATCGGGTGAATTATGGTTCAACCCTTTTGGTTGATGATGGCGATAGTGTTCAGCGTGGACAACGTATTGCTGAATGGGACCCATATTCGCGTCCATTGCTGACTGAAGTTGGCGGCGAAGTTAATTTTGAAGGACTTATTGACGGGGTTTCAGTTACTGAATCCACCGATGAGGCAACCGGCTTTACCAAGCGGGTTGTTGTCGACTGGCGTTCTTCAAAACGCGGTGATGGCCTGACACCGGCCCTTACTATCTTTAATGATGGCAAAATATCCAATCTGTCACGGGGCGGGGAGGCGCGTTATTTGCTTTCTGTTGATTCTGTATTGGCGGTAGAGCCTGGTCAAAAGGTTTCGCCAGGAGATATTTTGGTACGTATTCCCCTTGATAGTGCAAAAACTACCGATATTACCGGTGGTTTGCCACGGGTTGCCGAATTGTTTGAAGCCCGTCGTCCCAAGGACCATGCGGTAATAGCAGAAATTGGTGGCACCATTCGCTTTGGGCGCGACTACAAGAACAAGCGCCGGATCATTATCGAGCCGTTTGAAGAAAATGCAGAGCCCGTGGAATATCTTATTCCAAAAGGCAAACCGTTCCATCTTCAAGAGGGTGATCAGATTGACCGTGGGGAATATTTGCTGGACGGAAATCCTGCTCCCCATGATATTTTGGCAATTCACGGTGTTGAAGAATTGGCCAAATATCTGGTCAACGAAATTCAGGAAGTTTATCGTCTGCAAGGCGTGACTATTAATGACAAACATATTGAAGTCATTGTTCGCCAGATGTTGCAAAAAGCTGAAATCACCACTCCCGGTGATTCTGGTCTTCTAAAAGACGAGCAAGTAGACAAGGTTGATCTGGATCTCCTGAACGAGCAATTGGTGGCTGAAGGCAAGAAACCGGCCGAATATGTTCCGGTGCTTTTAGGTATTACCAAAGCATCATTGCAGACCCGTTCGTTCATATCTGCTGCATCATTCCAGGAGACAACTCGTGTGTTGACCGAAGCATCGGTTAGCGGCAAGGCTGATCTGCTGGAAGGGTTGAAGGAAAATGTTATTGTTGGTCGTTTGATACCGGCAGGAACAGGTGCTGCAACCTCTAAATTCAAAAACATTGCCGCCCGTCGGGACGATCTTATTCTTGAAGAACGTCGCAGACAGGCGGAAGCGGCAGCTCTTGCTGCTCCCAAGCCTGAAAAAGCTATTGAGGAGAGTGAAGCGGGAAGTGTCGATGCGCCAATTGAAGCTGGTTATAGTGATATTGACCCTGACGATGTATTCGGCACCGGCAAAGAAGCATCTCCCAAAAGCGATGATAGCGTGAAGGATGATGGTGAATCGACAAAAGAAGACGAAGATCCCAAGCAAGAATAGGGATTTCGACTAGACAGATCTTAAAATCAGGGATTTGTCCCTGGTTAAATCACGAAACGGGGCTGCCTCTTTAGGTGGCCCTTTTTTTGTTGAAGTCGCGCAAAGCCCCAAGTTAATATCGCCAGCATGCAAGTTCAATATCGCCAGCATGCAAGTTCAATATCGCCAGCATGATGGTGATACCAGCACCGACATCATGCTTCTTGGCCCGACGCTTTCATTGCCACTAAATACCTCGGGCACGTTACCGGATATGTTGGAGGGGCTGTGAAGGCGGCGCTATGCCTATCTTGAATCTTTGGCCCACCTTGGTTTGGGTCAGAATAGTTTCGTTACAGTTCTTGGGTTGGTAGGCTTAAGGCGCTTTTTAAATAAAGCGTATGATTTCAATTGCTTGATTCGGAATTTATCCGTCAATTTGCGTCCAATTCGCTGATTCGACGCATTGAATGTTATTCTTGAACTCTCTTTTGACCAAATATAGAAAAATTCATGTAGTTTTATGCATTTGATTCAAATTGAAGTGTCTGATTAGCCCATACAAGGGGTCTTTAGGCGGTGAAACGTTCAAGAACTATGGGCGGGCGTACAAACTCTTGGCCAGGTGAGCATTTTCGAAACAAATGCTTGACGACTAGGTAGAGGGCAGGTATAGCCAGCCTATCTGAATGATCGGTCGTGAATTTGATATATGAACCTTCGCCCCATTGGTGAGGATTTCGGAAAAAATTCAAACACATCATTGGATGAAAAGATGTAGCAATTGTTGGTGTATGAATGCCCTTAGGTTTTGGGTGTTCCAATGCAGCGAAAGCGCCGCTTGTCCTAGTTTTTAGGCTTGGTAGGCGCTCTTTGTTTGTTGCAATCTTTTGAATTGAATTGTTGGGACAAGAAAACAAAAGGGTTCGAGCGAGATGCCGACCATCAACCAGCTAATCCGCAAGCCGCGGCAACCGAAGCCCAAGCGGAACAAAGTTCCTGCTATGGAAGCTAATCCGCAGAAACGCGGTGTTTGCACGCGAGTTTATACTACAACACCGAAAAAGCCGAACTCGGCTCTTCGCAAGGTTGCAAAGGTCCGCCTTACCAATCAGCGTGAAGTTATTTCCTATATCCCGGGTGAGGGGCACAATCTGCAAGAGCACTCTGTAGTGCTTATTCGCGGTGGTCGTGTTCGCGATTTGCCCGGTGTTCGTTATCATATTTTGCGCGGCGTTCTGGATACTCAGAGTGTCAAGGATCGCAGACAGCGCCGTTCGAAATACGGCGCCAAGCGTCCGAAGTAAGGAGTTAATTCAGTATGTCCCGTAGGCATCGTGCAGAGAAACGTGAAGTTATTCCTGATCCCAAATTTGGTGATCTGGTGGTTTCCAAATTTATGAATTCGTTGATGAAGGATGGTAAGAAATCCTCGGCTGAGCGAATTGTTTATGGAGCTTTCGATCTGGTTCAGGATCGGGTGAAGCAGGATCCTGTTGGGGTCTTTCATCAGGCTTTGGAAAACATTCGTCCTTCAGTTGAAGTTCGTTCGCGCCGCGTGGGTGGAGCTACCTATCAGGTTCCGGTCGAGGTTCGTACCGAGCGTCAGCAGGCACTGGCTATTCGTTGGTTGATTGAAAGCTCGCGCAAGCGGGGTGAGAACACTATGGTAGAACGTCTTGGTGGCGAGCTGCTTGATGCTATGAATGGTCGTGGTCAGGCTGTTAAAAAGCGCGAAGATACTCATCGCATGGCCGAAGCTAACCGTGCGTTCTCGCACTATCGCTGGTAGATTAAGGCACGGATTATGGCACGCGAATTTAACATTAAAGATTACCGCAATTTTGGCATTATGGCCCATATTGATGCGGGTAAAACTACCACTACCGAGCGGATTTTATATTATACCGGCAAAAGCCACAAAATTGGCGAAGTGCATGATGGCGCTGCGACAATGGATTGGATGGAGCAGGAGCAGGAACGTGGTATAACCATTACTTCAGCTGCTACTACAACTTTCTGGAAAGACAGGGACGGCAAGAGTCATCGTTTCAATATTATTGATACGCCGGGACACGTGGATTTTACTATTGAAGTGGAGCGCTCGTTGCGTGTACTCGATGGGGCTATTGCTCTGTTGGACGCCAATGCCGGTGTTGAGCCTCAGACGGAAACTGTTTGGCGTCAGGCTGACAAGTATAATGTTCCGCGCATGATTTTTGTCAATAAAATGGACAAGGTTGGCGCTGACTTTTATCGCTCGGTCGATATGATAAAGAGTCGTCTTGGCGGTCGTCCTGTTGTCTTGCAGTTGCCGATTGGTGCTGAAAGTGAATTTGCCGGCATAGTTGATCTCATTGAGATGAAAGCCCTTGTTTGGCGCGATGAATCGCTTGGTGCCAAATGGGACGTGGTCGAAATCCCCGATGATCTAAAAGAAAGAGCTGAAAAGTTCCGCGAAGACCTTATCGAGACTGTTGTCGATATTGATGAGGCTGCTACTGAAGCGTATCTTGAGGGCGAAATGCCTGATGTAGATACCATTCGTCGCCTTATTCGTCAGGGTACTGTTGATGTGGAATTCTTCCCTGTTCTTTGCGGTTCCGCTTTTAAGAACAAAGGTGTGCAGCCATTACTTGATGCGGTGATTGATTTCTTGCCCTCCCCAGTTGATATTCCTGCTGTTGCGGGTATTGATGCAGTTACTGAAGAGCCGATCACTCGTGAGGCCTCTGACGATGCTTCTCTTTCTATGTTGGCATTCAAGGTTGCCAATGATCCTCACATGGGTTCGTTGACATTTTGCCGGATTTATTCCGGTTCGCTCGCAGCCGGTGATACATTGGAGAATACAGTTAAAGGCAGGCGCGAGCGGGTAGGTCGCATGTTCGAGATGCACTCCAATTCTCGCGAGCAAATTGCAGAGGCCTATGCGGGTGATATTGTTGCGGTTGTCGGTCTTAAGGATACAACTACTGGTGATACACTTAGTGCTTCTAATTCCAAGGTTATTCTGGAGCGTATGGAATTTCCTGATCCGGTTATCTCGATTGCTGTTGAACCTAAAACCAAAGCTGATCAAGAGAAGATGGGCGTAGCGCTTAATCGTCTTGCTGCCGAGGATCCAAGTTTTCTGGTTGCTTCCGATGAGGAAAGTGGACAGACGATTATTTCCGGCATGGGTGAGTTGCACCTGGATATTTTGATTGATCGCATGAGGCGTGAATTCAATGTTGAGGCCAATATTGGTCAGCCACAAGTTGCTTATCGCGAAACTATTACCAAAGTAACCGATATTGATTATACTCATAAGAAGCAGTCCGGTGGTTCTGGGCAGTTTGCCCGTATTAAGATGACTGTGCAGCCAAACGAGGCTGGTGCCGGATTTGAATTCGACAACACAATCGTTGGTGGCAATATTCCCAAAGAATATATTCCTGGCGTGCAAAAAGGCGTTAACAGCGTTATGGGTGCCGGTGTTCTAATTGGTTTTCCGGTTGTTGATGTCAAGGTTACGCTTACCGATGGTGCTTACCATGATGTTGATAGTTCGGTACTGGCTTTTGAGATTGCCGGGCGCATGGGTTTTCGTGATGCCTTGAAGCAGGCCGGGCCAAAACTTCTTGAGCCTATCATGAAGGTGGAAGTTGTTACTCCCGAAGACTATATGGGAGATGTGATTGGTGATCTGAATTCGCGTCGCGGGCAAATTCAGGGTACTGAAGCACGTGGTGTTGCCACGATGATTGAAGCTTTTGTTCCCTTGGCCAACATGTTTGGCTATGTGAACAATCTACGTTCCATGAGTCAGGGGCGTGCACAATATAGTATGCAGTTTGATCACTATCAGCAGGTGCCGAGTGCAACTGCTGAAGAAATAATGGCGAAATATCGCTAAACATTTGAATTATTGGAATTTGAGTTGGCTTTCGGGCCGAACTACTTACGGAGAAAGATAAAATGGCTAAGGTTAAGTTTGATCGTACCAAACCCCACGTTAACGTTGGCACAGTTGGCCACGTTGATCATGGCAAAACCACTTTGACAGCGGCTATCACCAAAGTGCTGGCTGAACAGGGCGGCGCTGAAGTAACTGCGTTTGACGAAATCGATAAGGCCCCTGAAGAAAAAGCCCGTGGCATTACCATTTCTACTTCCCATGTGGAATATGAAACTGAAAACCGTCACTATGCCCATGTTGATTGCCCCGGACACGCCGATTATGTGAAAAACATGATTACCGGTGCTGCTCAGATGGATGGTGGCATTCTTGTGGTTTCTGCGGCCGATGGCCCGATGCCTCAGACCCGAGAGCATATTCTTCTTGCTCGTCAGGTTGGCGTGCCTTCACTCGTTGTTTACATGAACAAGGTTGATCAGGTTGACGATGAAGAATTGCTGGAATTGGTGGAAATGGAGATTCGCGAATTGCTTTCTTCCTATGATTTCCCGGGCGACGATATTCCAATCATTAAGGGTTCTGCTCTGGCTGCCCTTGAGGGGCGCGATGATGAAATAGGCAAAAATTCAATTCTTGAATTGATGGCCGCCGTTGATGAGTATATTCCAACTCCGGCTCGTCCAAAGGACAAGCCGTTCCTGATGCCGATTGAAGACGTGTTTTCAATTTCAGGTCGTGGGACTGTTGTTACCGGTCGTGTTGAACGTGGCATTGTTAAGGTTGGTGAAGAAGTTGAAATCATTGGCATTAAAGATACCCAGAAAACTACAGTTACTGGTGTGGAAATGTTCCGCAAGCTGCTTGATAGTGGTGAAGCTGGAGACAATATTGGCGCCCTTATCCGTGGTGTTGATCGTGAGCAGGTTGAGCGTGGCCAGGTTCTTTGTAAGCCCGGTTCGGTTACTCCTCACACGAAATTCGTTGGCGAAGCTTATATTTTGAGCAAAGATGAAGGTGGTCGTCATACACCGTTCTTCACCAATTATCGTCCGCAATTTTATTTCCGCACAACCGATGTTACCGGTGTTGTGACCCTTCCTGAAGGTACGGAAATGGTTATGCCTGGTGATCGGGTGGAAGTTAATGTCGAATTGATCGTGCCGATTGCCATGGAAGAAAAGCTACGCTTTGCTATCCGTGAAGGTGGTCGCACGGTTGGTTCTGGTGTTGTTTCCAAAATCATCGAGTAGTTTTATTGGTGCGGCTTTACTGCCGCACCGGTTACCCCTGCACTCTGCTGGCATGTTGCTGACAGTGTGAGTTTTAAGAACCTTATTTGGCGTTGTGCCAATTAATTGGAAAAGCGAAATGAAAAGTCAAAATATTCGTATTCGGCTAAAGGCCTTTGACCATCGCGTTCTTGATGTGTCGACTCGCGAAATTGTCTCTACGGCAAAGCGCACCGGTGCTCAGGTTCGTGGTCCGATACCTTTGCCCACACGAATTGAGAAATTCACCGTTAACAGGTCTCCCCACGTAGATAAGAAAAGTCGGGAACAGTTCGAAATCCGTACCCATAAAAGGTTGCTGGATATTGTCGAACCTACACCGCAGACTGTTGATGCACTAATGAAACTCGACCTCGCCGCTGGCGTTGATGTTGAGATCAAGCTCTAATTCGAGCGTTGAAGAAAGAGGTTGAACCGATGCGTTCTGGATTGATCGCACAGAAGCTGGGCATGACCCGCATATTCATCGAAGACGGTACAAACGTACCGGTTACGGTGTTGGGTCTGCAAAACTGCCAAGTGGTAGGACAGCGGACGTCAGATAAAGACGGCTACACAGCTCTTCAATTGGGAGCCGGTGCAGCTAAAGTAAAAAATGTTTCCAAAGCACGCCGTGGGCAGTTCGCTGCCGCACACGTGGAGCCGAAACGCTGCGTTGCAGAATTCAGGGTTAGCCACGACAATCTTATTGATGTCGGTGCTTCCATGCTTGCGGATCATTTTATTGATGGTCAGCTGGTGGATGTAACCGGAACGTCAGTGGGTAAAGGCTTTGCCGGAGCTATGAAACGGCATAATTTCTCGGGTCTTCGTGCTTCCCATGGTGTTTCCATATCTCACCGTTCACACGGTTCGACTGGTAACTCCCAGGATCCCGGTAAAGTGTTCAAGGGCAAGAAAATGGCCGGACATATGGGCGCTGAGCGGGTAACAACCCAAAACCTTGAAGTTGTACGCACAGATATTGAGCGTGGACTGATCATGATCAAGGGCTCTGTCCCCGGATCAAAAGGTGGCTGGGTGTTCATTCGTGATGCCGTGAAACGTGCCGCTCCTGAAGGGGCTTCTTTCCCCGGATCGTTTAAGGCTGCTGAAAAAAAATCTGCACCTGTTGCTAAAGAAGCTTCTGCTAATGAAGCTGGCAATGAAGATGGTGCAAAAGCTGCCACCGATGGGGGGAGTGAATAATGGATATCAAAATTATTAGTCTTGAGGGAAAAGCCTCTGGAAGTGTTAGCTTGACTGAAAGTGTTTTTGGTCTTGAGCCGCGTGCTGATATTTTGCAGCGTATGGTTCGCTACCAATTGCTAAAACGCCAGGCAGGAACCCACGCGGTTAAAAACCGTTCTGATATTCGCGGAACCACAAAAAAATCTGTTCGCCAAAAAGGCAGCGGTGGTGCCCGTCACGGTTCTCGTAAAGCAAATATCTTTCGCGGTGGTGGTCGTGCTTTTGGTCCAACTCCCAGAAGTCATGCGATTGCGATGCCTAAAAAGGTTCGCGCTTTAGCTCTAAAGCATGCACTTAGTTCCAAGGTTAAATCAGGCGATTTGATAATTTTGGACAAGGCGGAAGCAAGCGAGGCAAAAACCTCTTCATTGCGTGCAAGTTTCAATAAGATGGATCTTTCCAACGCGTTGATCATCGGTGGAGTTGAGCTGGACAATAATTTCTCTTTGGCAGCTCGCAATATTCCATTGATTGATGTGCTTCCGGTTCAGGGCATAAATGTTTATGATATTTTGCGCCGTTCGAAACTGGTTTTGACCAAAGACGCTGTTGAAGCGCTGGAGGCGCGTTTATCATGAGCAAAGCAAGTGATTATGATGTGATTGTTGCGCCGGTGGTAACTGAAAAATCCACCATTGCATCCGAGCACAATCAAGTGGTGTTTGATGTGGCGATTACCGCTACCAAGCCTCAGATCAAAGCGGCGGTTGAAAGCCTGTTTTCTGTTAAGGTTAAAGCTGTCAATGTAAATATCCGCAAGGGTAAAGTTAAAAAGTTCCGTGGCATAACCGGTCGTCGTAAAGATGTTAAAAAGGCTATTGTCACACTGGTCGAAGGCCAGGTAATCGACATTGCGTCGGGTCTGTAAGAAAGGCTCAGGGAAAAAATTATGGCACTTAAAACTTATAACCCCACTTCCGCCGGTCGTCGCGCCCTTATCGGGATCGACCGCAGCGAATTGTGGAAGGGTGGCCCGGTCAAGAAACTGACCGAAGCCAATTCTTCAAAAGGTGGGCGCAACAATCGGGGGCGCATAACCATGCGTCGGCGCGGGGGCGGTCATAAACGCACCTATCGCATCATTGATTTCAAACGCACGCGTTTTGATATTTCGGCAACCGTAGAACGGCTGGAATATGATCCTAACCGCACTGCTTTTATTGCGTTGATTACTTATGATGATGGTGAGCAGGCCTATATTATTGCGCCGCAACGTTTGACAGCTGGAGACAAGGTTATCTCTTCTCTTGGCGCTGTTGATGTTAAGCCGGGCAATACTATGCCGCTGGAAAAAATGCCGGTTGGTACCATTGTCCACAATATTGAAATGAAGCCGAAAAAAGGTGGGCAGGTTGCCCGTTCGGCCGGAGCCTATGCCCAATATGTTGGCAGGGATCATGGTTGGGCGATTTTACGCTTTAATTCTGGCGAACAAAGAATTGTTCATGGTTCGTGTCTGGCAACAGTTGGTGCCGTATCAAACCCTGACCATTCCAATACCAACCTTGGTAAAGCTGGCCGTTCTCGCTGGCTTGGCCGTCGGCCTAGTGTTCGTGGTGTTGCCATGAACCCGGTTGATCACCCCCATGGTGGTGGTGAGGGCAGAACCTCTGGTGGCCGTCATCCGGTTACACCTTGGGGTGTTCCGACCAAAGGTAAAAAAACCCGCAAAAATAAATCGACGGACAAATTCATTGTTCGCTCACGTCACGCCAGGAAGGGCCGTTAGAATATGTCTCGTTCCGTTTGGAAGGGCCCGTTTGTTGACGGGTATCTGTTAAAAAAGGCCGAAAAAGTCCGCGAAGGCGGACGGCATGAGATTATTAAAATCTGGAGCCGTAGGTCGACCGTATTGCCACAATTTGTAGGACTTACTTTTGGTGTCTATAATGGCAAAAAGCACATTCCTGTTTTGATTTCCGAGGACATGATCGGGCACAAGTTTGGCGAGTTTTCGCCGACTCGTACCTATTATGGCCACGGGGCTGACAAGCGCACCAAGAGGGGCTGATTATGGGAAAGAAAAAAACCGAGCGTACGCTCAAAAGCAACGAGGCCCAGGCGGTTCTTCGCCGGGTTCGTACCAGCCCGCAAAAGCTTAATCTGCTTGCCCAGTCGATCCGTGGCAAAAAGGTTGAAACTGCACTGGCTGACCTCAGCTTTTCGCCAAAACGCATCGCATCAGCGGTAAAAAACACTCTTGAAAGTGCTATTGCCAACGCTGAAAACAATCACAATCTCGATACGGATACATTGGTTGTTGCCGAGGCATTTGTTGGTAATTCCATGGTGATGAAACGATTTAAAGCACGTGCTCGTGGGCGCGGCGCTAAGATAATGAAGCCATTTGCGAACCTTACGATTATTGTTCGTGAAGTTGAGGAGACCGCATAATGGGTCAAAAAGTAAATCCAATTGGTATGCGGCTTGGCATAAATCGCACTTGGGATTCTCGCTGGTATGCGAACAAGGGTGAATATGGCAATCTTCTTCAAGAAGATCTGAAAATTCGCACCATGCTCGAAAAAGAGCTGAAGCAGGCGGCGGTTTCCAAAATTGTCATCGAACGTCCGCATCGCAAGTGCCGGGTTTCCATTCATACAGCTCGTCCGGGTATTGTTATTGGTAAAAAAGGCGCCGATATCGAAACTTTGCGCAGCAAAATTCGCAAGTTCACAGATTCAGAAGTTCACGTTAATATTGTGGAAGTCAGAAAGCCTGAAACAGACGCGACTTTGGTTGCCCAGGGTATTGCCCAGCAGCTAGAACGTCGGGTGGCATTTCGTCGGGCAACAAAACGTGGTGTTCAAACTGCTATGCGAATGGGGGCTTTGGGTATCAGGGCCAATGTTGCGGGTCGTTTGGGTGGTGCTGATATTGCGCGTACCGAATGGTATCGCGAGGGCAGGGTGCCTTTGCACACGCTTCGTGCTGATATTGATTATGGGATTGCAGAAGCTGCAACAACCTATGGAGTTATTGGCATCAAGGTCTGGATCTTCAAGGGTGAAGTTATGGAACATGACCCTTCAGCCCATGAACGCAGGGCAACCGAAGGCGGGGGCGGCAATCAGAAGCAGCGCCGTGCGCCTTCCGGAGCTTAAGGATTAGTTAGATGTTGCAACCAAAACGTACGAAATTTCGCAAGGCTCATAAAGGGCGCATCCACGGGATGGCAAAGGGGGGAACCAATCTGACCTTTGGTCAGTATGGTCTCAAGGCTCAAGAGCCTGAGCGTATTACCGCGCGCCAGATTGAAGCTGCGCGCCGGGCTATGACCCGCTATATGAAACGTGCCGGTCGGGTTTGGATTAGAATTTTCCCAGATCTTCCGGTAACAGCCAAGCCTACCGAAGTTCGCATGGGTAAAGGCAAGGGTGCTCCTGAATATTGGGCTGCTCGTGTAAAACCTGGCCGGATTATGTTCGAACTTGACGGGGTAAGTGAAGAAGTAGCCCGTGAAGCATTACGGCTTGCTGCGATGAAGCTGCCGATTAAAACGCGCTTTGTTAAGCGCATCGCTGACTAAGGAAGCGCAAAGATGGATATTGCAGATATCAGAGCAAAGACAATGGATGAGCTTAAGGACGAGCTTATCACATTGAAAAAAGAGCAGTTCAATCTGCGTTTTCAACGGGCAACCCAGCAGATGGAATCTACGGCGCGTGTGCGTCTGGTTCGTCGTGAAGTTGCTAAAGTTAAAACTGTCATGCGCGAAAAGCGCGAAAGCTAAGGGCAAGAAACAATGCCAAGACGAATTTTGCAGGGGACCGTTGTCTCCGACGTAAATGACAAGACAATTACCGTAAGGGTAGAGCGCCGTTTTGCTCACCCTTTGTATAAAAAAACCGTTCGCCGGTCCAAAAAGTACCAGGCGCACGACGAGACCAATTCGGCCAAAGTGGGCGATAAGGTTTCAATTCGCGAATGTGCGCCTATTTCAAAAAGTAAGCGCTGGTCGATAGTTCTTTCGGCTTAAACATCTGGTTTGAATATTCGGTGGCAAAGACATCACCGAACAAGTAGAGAAGGCATCGAAAATGATACAGATGCAATCAAATTTGGACGTTGCTGACAATTCCGGCGCCAAACGGGTTATGTGTATTAAAGTGCTTGGTGGATCCAAGCGCAAATATGCTTCCGTTGGCGATCTTATTGTAGTTTCGATCAAAGACGCTATTCCACGCGGAAAAGTTAAAAAGGGCGAGGTTGCCAAGGCGATCGTAGTTCGCACCAGATCGAATATTCGTCGCAAAGACGGCTCGGTTATTCGTTTCGATGGTAATGCCGCTGTTTTGGTCAACAATAATAACGAGCCGATTGGCACGCGTATTTTTGGCCCGGTTCCGCGCGAGCTTCGCGCCAAGAACCACATGAAAATTATTTCGCTTGCTCCGGAGGTGCTCTAATTATGGCCGCTAAATTAAAAAAAGGCGACACTGTTGTCGTGCTGACCGGCAAGGACAAGGGAAAAACTGGAGAAATTATCCAGATTCTCGTTGAAAAAAACAAGGCTTTGGTTAGCGGCATCAATCTGGTTCGCCGCCACACCAAACAAACTGCTTCTCAGGAAGCGGGCATAATTTCAAAAGAAGCTCCGCTGCAATTGTCCAATCTGGCTTTCGCCGATCCCAAAGATGGTAAACCAACTCGGGTAGGCTTTCAAATCAAGGATGGCAAAAAACAGCGTATTGCCAAACGTTCTGGAGAAGTGATCAATGGTTGAGGTTATGGTGCCGCGTCTGCGCACTCGTTTTGACGAGGTTGTGCACGCCGGGATGGTTAAAACTTTTGGCTACAAAAACCCTATGCAGGTGCCCCGTCTGGACAAAATTGTTCTGAATATGGGTGTTGGCGAAGCGGTTAATGATACGAAAAAAGTAAAATCTGCTGTTGCTGATATGACATTAATTGCCGGTCAGCAGGCTTTGACAACTTATGCCTCCAAGTCGATTGCCGGCTTTAAGGTTCGTGAAGATATGCCCCTGGGTTGCAAGGTTACCTTGCGCAAAACCCGCATGTATGAATTTGTCGACAGACTGATTAATATTGCTTTGCCGCGGGTGCGGGATTTTCGCGGTCTAAATGTCAAGAGTTTTGATGGAAATGGCAATTTTGCCATGGGTATCAAAGAGCATATTGTTTTCCCTGAAATTGATTATGACAAAGTTGATCAGATTTGGGGTATGGACATCATCGTTTGCACTACAGCCACTACCGACGAAGAAGCATTGGCCCTGTTGCGTGCATTTGACTTTCCCTTTGGCCAAGAGAAATCTTAAGCAAATAGCATAACCCTTTGAAAAGGTTAGTAGAGAGGAATATTTAAATGGCAAAAAAGAGCGCCATTGAAAAGAACAACAAACGCCGCAGTACAGTCGCGCGTTTCAGCGAGAAGCGCATTGCTCTCAAGGCCATGGTTTCGGATAAATCCGTTTCTTTGGAAGAGCGTTTTAATGCCCAGTTGAAACTTTCGAAACTGCCGCGTGATGCGTCTCCGGTTCGGGTGCGTAATCGTTGTGAGGTAACAGGGCGTCCGCGTTCAGTTTATCGCAAATTAAAAATGAGCCGCATATCTTTGCGTAACCTTGGCAACCGCGGGTTGATCCCGGGTATGGTCAAGTCGAGCTGGTAAGGAGAAAAACAGATGAATCTCAATGATCCTCTTGGCGATATGCTAACTCGTATTCGCAATGCGCAGATGCGTAACAAGACTAGTGTTATGACTCCGGCGTCAAAATTGCGCGGGTTTGTTTTGGACGTATTAAAAAGCGAAGGTTATATTCGCGGTTATACCGAAACAAAATTTGAAAATAATTCGAGTGAATATTCAATCGAATTGAAATATCTGGATCGTGATCCGGTTATTCGGGAAATTAAACGCGTTTCGCGTCCCGGCCGCCGTATTTATGCTTCGGTGAAGAATATACCAAAGGTTGCCAACGGGTTGGGTGTAGCCATCCTATCAACACCAAAAGGTGTTATGGCTGACCATGAGGCACGTTCGAGTAATGTTGGTGGTGAGGTGTTGTGCCAGGTCTTTTAGGCCTAACAACAACCGAATTAGGAATGAACCGGGAAGGTTTTTATTATGTCACGTACTGGCAAACAGCCTGTGTCCATTGAGGGCGTGACGGTATCTGTTGATGGTTCTAAAGTAACCGCAAAAGGTACCAAGGGTGAATTAAGTGTAGATCTGCTTGATCTGGTCAAAGTTGAACAGGTTGAGGGAAATTTGGTGTTAAAACCTGACAATGACAGCAAGAAGTCCTGGACTAACTGGGGCACTTCGCGGGCATTGGTACAAAATATCGTTACCGGCGTCCGTGATGGCTTTTCGAAGAAATTGCTGATTTCCGGTGTTGGTTATCGTGCTGCAGCCCAGGGGAATAATCTGAAACTTACTCTTGGTTTCTCCCATGATGTAGTCTATCAGGTGCCGACAGGTATTCAGGTACAGACACCCCAGCCTACCGAAATTATTGTTTCGGGTATCGACAAACAATTAGTTGGTCAGGTTGCCGCAAATATCCGCGAGTATCGCAAGCCAGAGCCCTATAAGGGCAAAGGTGTTCGGTATGAGGATGAATATATCTTCCGTAAGGAAGGCAAGAAGAAATAAGGAGTGCCTAGAATGGCAAACCGTATACAAAATATGCGCCGCCGCAGTTCGCGTGTGCGCCGCTCTTTGAAGGCCCGTGCAAATGGCCGGCCTCGCTTGTCGGTTTTCCGCTCAGGCAAGAATATTTATGCCCAGATAATTGATGATGTTACAGGCAATACCCTGGCTTCAGCATCTACTCTGGACAAGAGCCTGCGTGGCAAAATTTCTGGTGCTGATCAAAAAGCGGCAGGGGCAGTTGGCAAATTGATTGCCGAACGTGGCAAAGATGCCGGGGTTGGAGTAGTTATTTTCGATCGTGGCGGATATATATTTCATGGCCGGGTGAAAGCTCTGGCTGACGCGGCCCGTGAAGGCGGATTGCAGTTTTAATTATTCTTTACAAACGTAACGAACCAAAAAAGAGCAGGTTTTGCTAAAATGAGAGACGTTCAGGATCGCGATAGTGAGTTTGTTGATCGCCTGGTACATATCAACCGAGTAGCCAAAGTGGTTAAAGGCGGACGCCGTTTTGCGTTTGCTGCTCTGGTTGTCGTTGGTGATCAAAAAGGCCGTGTTGGCTTTGGGCATGGCAAGGCGCGCGAAGTGCCAGAGGCTATTCGTAAAGCTACCGAGGCAGCAAAACGCCAGATGATCCGCGTACCATTGCGCGAAGGGCGTACATTGCACCATGATACAGGTGGTAGTCACGGTGCGGGCAAAGTTTATTTGCGCGCAGCCCCGGCTGGTACAGGTATTATTGCTGGTGGTCCAATGCGTGCGGTTTTTGAAACATTGGGTATCAACGATATTGTTGCCAAATCCCAAGGTTCAGCAAACCCGTATAACATGGTTCGGGCTACTTTTGATGCGCTTAAAAGCGTTGATAGCCCTCGTTCGGTTGCGCAGCGTCGCGGCTTGAAAGTTTCTGAATTACAGGCACGTCGCGGTGAAAACGCGGCGGATGCTTAAAAGATATAGCAAAGGAAACGGAACATGGCTGACAAAACCGTAACCGTAGAACAAACCGGTAGTCCAATTCGGCGCCACAAGAGCCAGCGTGCTACTTTGGTCGGGTTGGGGCTCAACAAAATGCACAAGCAACGGGTTCTTAAAGATAGCCCGCAGGTGCGTGGAATGATCAACAAGGTTTCCCACCTGGTTCGTGTTGTTGACGAGAGCTAGAGCATTTTGTAACAAATAAATGGATCGGAGTTTTCCGGTTCAGACATGCGACAACCAACAGCTGATTTTAATGTAAAATAGGCTGTTGTTAGGCAAAACAAAATACAAAACAAATTACTTGGACCTCTGGTTTTGATTATATCAGGATCGCTTTGGATCTAAGGAAAAGGCGAGATTAAAATGCGTTTGAACGAACTTAAAGATATTGCTGGTGCCAATACGGCACGTACGCGACTTGGCCGTGGTATCGGTTCTGGTACAGGAAAAACTGCCGGACGTGGTGTAAAGGGACAAAAATCGCGCTCCGGTGTTGCCATTAAAGGCTTTGAAGGCGGGCAAATGCCACTTCATATGCGGATGCCAAAACGTGGTTTTAACAATCCGTTTGCCAAAAAATTCAACGCTGTGCGCCTTGATCGTATTCAAGATGCCATTGATGCGGGGCGTCTTGACGCAAAAGGCGTTATTGATGCTGCAGCTCTCGTTGGTGCCAAAGTTATTCGACGCGCCAAAGATGGCGTTCGCCTGGTTAACGGGTCTGCAGAATTCAAGGCAAAGAAAGTTACTTTCAATGTTGCCCATGTATCAGCTGGCGCCTTAAAAGCAGTTGAAGATAATGGCGGCAAAGTCGATATTATTGTGGTGAAAAAATTTGCCGTGACAAAATATGTACCCTCAGACGCGTAATTTCGTCTCAGCTTAAAAACATTACGGAGTCAGTATGGCCTCTGCAGCCGAACAATTAGCCTCCAATCTCAGTTTTGCGACCTTTTCAAAGGCCAAAGAGCTGCAAAAGCGCATTGTTTTTACACTTGGAGCATTGCTAGTCTATCGTTTTGGAACCTATATTCCGGTTCCAGGCATTGATCCGGCAGCCTATGCCCAGACTTTTGAACAAGCCTCTCAGGGGCTTGTTGGCATGTTCAACATGTTCTCGGGCGGTGCGGTTGAGCGTATGGCAATTTTTGCCCTTAACCTCATTCCCTATATTACAGCCTCTATTGTTGTTCAGGTTCTTACCTCTGCTTCACCAAAGCTTGAAGCGTTAAAAAAAGAGGGCGAATCAGGGCGGCGAAAAATCAATCAATATACCCGCTATTTGGCGGTGATTTTTTCTTCTGTGCAGGGATACGGGATTGCCGTTGGGCTGGAAGCCAGCCAGGGAGTTGTAATTGATCCGGGTTGGTTCTTCCGCCTATCAACAGTAGTTACTCTTGTTGGCGGTACAATGTTCTTGATGTGGCTTGGTGAACAAATAACCCAGCGCGGAGTTGGTAACGGAATTTCGTTGATTATTTTTGCCGGTATTGTTGCAACTCTACCCTCTTCGATTGCCCAGACTTTGGAATTGAGCCGCACGGGTGCTTTATCATCTCTTGCAGTATTTGGACTTCTGATTTTAGCAATTGTAGTAATTGCAGTAATTGTGTTTTTTGAACGCGCACAACGTAGATTGCTAATCCAGTATCCAAAGCGCCAGGTAGGCAATAAAATGTTTCAGGGAGACACCTCTCACCTGCCGTTAAAGCTTAATACTGCCGGTGTTATTCCTGTGATTTTTGCATCTTCGATGTTGCTGATGCCTGCTACATTTATTTCGTTTGCCCAACCGGCAACTGGCGCAGAATCAAGCTGGCTGCAAGTGGTTGCTGCCCTGCTTGGGCGCGGACAACCTCTTTATTTGGCCCTGTATGCTTCTTTGATTGCGTTTTTTGCTTTTTTCTATACTTCGATCGTATTCAATCCCAGCGATACGGCGGATAATCTCAAAAAATCCGGGGGCTTTATTCCCGGCATAAGACCGGGGGAGCGTACTGCCTCGCACATTGATTATGTATTGTCACGCATAACGGTAGCTGGTGCAGCCTATCTGACCATTGTGGCCCTGATTCCTGAAGTTCTGGTCTCCCAGCTCAATGTTTCTGCTTTCCTTGGTGGCACATCATTGTTGATCATGGTTACCGTTACCCTGGATACTATTTCTCAAATTCAAAGCCATTTGATTGCCCAGCAATATGACGGGTTGGTCAAGCGGTCCAGACTTGGAGGTAAAAGGCGTCGATGAGGCTAATAATTATGGGGCCTCCCGGGGCCGGTAAGGGTACGCAAGCAAAATTACTGGTGGAGAAATATTCGATTCCCCAGCTGTCTACCGGCGATATATTGCGTTCGGCTATTTTGTCCAATACGCCCATGGGACTGCAAGCCAAAGAAATTATGGCTAGTGGTGATTTGGTTCCCGATGAAGTTGTTTGTGGCATAGTTTCGGAACGTCTTGATGACAAAGACGCCCAAAACGGTTTCATTCTTGATGGCTTTCCGCGAACTATCGCCCAGGCACAGGCTCTTGATATAATGCTCGATGAAAAAAGCATTGCTCTTGATGCGGTTATTGTTTTGGAAGTTGATGCCAATTCTTTGGTTGAGAGAATCAAGCAACGTTCAGCAGAGAGTGGCGGGGCCCGTTCTGACGATAATGAAGAAGTGCTGCGCAAGCGGCTGGATGTATATGGCGACCTTACAAGGCCGTTGATTGCCTATTATGAAAAGCAGGGAAGAGTTATGAAAATTGACGGTATGGCCTCAATTGAAGAGGTTACTTCCCAGATTGCTAATAGGCTCGAAAAATAACAGGACAAGCTTGTGTTGGAAGTGTGTTGACTTCACTCAGGCGAATCCTTAGAACCGCGCAAGTCTTAGTAAAAAGTCTTGGTAAAAAAGTCTTGCTGTTAATGAGGACTAGAAGCGGTTTCCAATCAAACGGATTGGAAGCGTATTCTGGTCCCTTATTGTTGAATTAGTGTCGGGTTACTTTCCCACACAAACTATTGAGGAGAGCTCTGTTGGCTCGTATTGCTGGTGTAAACATTCCGACGAATAAACGCGTGGTTATTGCGTTGCAGTATATTCATGGAATAGGGGCAAAACATGCCCATGATATTTGCGAAAGTGTAAAAATCCCTTCCGAGCGTCGGGTGAATGAACTTAGCGATGCCGAAATTATTCAGGTACGTGAAGCAATCGATCAACATCATATTGTTGAAGGTGATTTGCGTCGTTCTGTGGCAATGAATATCAAACGCCTTATGGATTTGGGTAATTATCGTGGATTGCGCCATCGTCGCGGTCTGCCTGTTCGTGGACAAAGAACCCACACGAACGCACGCACCCGCAAGGGCCCTGCAAGAGCAATTGCAGGTAAAAAGAAGTAAGGTTACCCGCTGTTGGGATAACCTTCGGTGGAGCCGCCCGACATTTTGTTGTGGCGGTGATGAGATCGAATATGAGGAATTAAATGGCTAAGAGTGAAACAACTCGCGTCCGCCGTCGCGAACGCAAAAATATTATTACTGGCGTTGCGCATGTTAATGCGACTTTCAATAATACAATGATCACCATTACAGATGCCCAAGGCAATACTATTGCCTGGTCTTCTGCGGGTACAATGGGATTTAAAGGCTCGCGTAAATCCACACCTTATGCAGCACAGATGGCTGCTGAAGATGTGGCTAAAAAGGCTCAGGAACACGGAATGAAAACCCTTGAGGTTGAAGTTCGTGGCCCGGGTTCTGGCCGCGAGTCGGCTCTTCGCGCGCTTCAGGCAGCGGGTTTTAATGTTACCACAATTCGTGATGTGACATCAATTCCCCACAATGGTTGCCGCCCGCGCAAAAGACGGCGTGTGTAATATAATTGGTGCGCTCGGTGAAGTAATTTATTCACCGACATTCACATTAAGCGGCGATGAAGCAGGATTTCAATCCACTAAAGCTATTCGATCCGCCAAACTAAAAGGATGTTGCAAGTGATCCAGGACAACTGGCAAGAACTTATTAAGCCTACCAAGTTGGACATCATTGTAGACAGTGATGATTCAACCAAGGCTTCTGTTATAGCAGAACCACTTGAGCGCGGATTTGGCCTGACATTAGGCAATGCATTGCGCCGGGTATTACTTTCGTCGCTGCAGGGCGCGGCTGTTACGGCTATGCAGGTTGAGGGTGTTCTGCACGAATTTACCTCTGTTCCCGGTGTTCGTGAAGATATAACCGATCTGGTTCTCAATGTTAAAGGTATTTCATTGAGCATGGAATCTGAAGATTCCAAGCGTTTGACCCTTAGCAAAAAGGGCCCGGGTGCTGTTACCGCTGGTGATATTGAAACAACCGGTGATATTGAAGTTCTAAATCCAGAGCTGGTGCTTTGCCACCTGGATATTGGTGCTGAAATCAACATTGAATTTACCGTTGATACGGGCAAAGGATATGTGGCGGCAGAAAAAAACCGGCCGGAAGATGCTCCAATTGGTTATGTACCGGTTGATGCTTTATTTTCACCGGTTCGCCGGGTTAGCTACAAGGTGGAGCCTACCCGCGAGGGGCAGGTGCTCGATTATGATAAGCTGGTTATGCAGATCGAGACCAATGGCGGGGTTTCGCCCGAGGATGCAATGGCTTTTGCAGCTCGTATATTGCAGGATCAACTTTCTGTCTTTATCAACTTTGATGAACCGGTTCAGGATGTTGCTCAGGATGTGGTGCCAGAACTGGCATTCAATCCAGCATTGCTCAAGAAAGTTGATGAACTTGAATTGTCTGTTCGTTCTGCAAACTGCCTGAAGAACGACAATATCATTTATATTGGCGATCTTATTCAAAAAACCGAATCAGAGATGCTGCGTACCCCGAATTTTGGACGTAAATCACTGAACGAAATTAAAGAAGTCCTGGCCCAGATGGGACTGCATCTTGGAATGGATGTTGCCAATTGGCCACCTGAAAACATTGATGATTTGTCAAAAAGATACGAAGATCATTATTGATCCGCTATTGCATTGACTAGTACGCGACCGATTGTTTTCGGCGCGGAATGAAGGAGAATAAAAATGCGCCACGGAAAATCCGGCCGCAAGTTAAATCGTACATCCAGCCATCGCAAGGCGATGTTTGCCAATATGGCGGCAGCGTTGATCAAGCATGAGCAAATCACTACGACAGTGCCAAAGGCAAAGGATTTGCGTCCAATTGTCGAGAAACTTATTACCCTTGGCAAACGTGGCGACCTGCATGCCCGACGTCAGGCAATTTCACGCCTGCAAGATCTGGATATGGTTTCTAAATTGTTTGATGTGCTTGGTCCCCGCTATAAAGAGCGTCAGGGCGGATATATCAGAATTATGAAAGCCGGTTTTCGCTATGGTGACAATGCACCGATTGCGGTCATAGAATTTGTTGATCGGGATACGTCTGCCAAAGGTCTTGATTCTGGCCCAACAGCTGATTTCACTTCCGATGATAGCGACGAAGAAGCAGTAGCCTAAGGCCTCGTGAGCTTTCTTAAGTTTCTTAAAGCGCTTAAAAAATATTATCTATCCAGGCGGTCACGGTAAAACGTGGCCGCCTTGTTATTTGGTAAACAGCATTTACACAGGAGCAACACATTGTGGAGCAGCACATGACTAAGGGTGATATTATTGTTGTAACCGGAGCAACCGGTTTTATTGCCAAGCATGTGATGGCTCAATTGCTTGATGCTGGTTTTAGGGTGCGCGCAACCTTAAGGAACCCGGATAAAAGCCAGCAGGTACACAAGACTATTGATGGCATGTGCGCATCACCGATAAATGAGCGGCTAGAATTGGTGCAGTGCGATTTGCTGGCTGATGAGGGGTGGAAACAGGCAATGGATGGGGCAAGGGCCCTGATGCACCTTGCGGCCTATGTACCGGCAAGAGAGCCAAAAAAGGAAGAAAGCGTAATTCGCCCTTCGCTTGAGGGGAGTGAGCGGGTGTTAAATTTTGCTTTGGATGCCGGCATCAATAGGGTGGTAATGACCAGTTCCATAGCAGCGATTGGCTATGGCCATAAATATGCTGGCAGCTCAGTTGATTTCACCGCTGATGACTGGACTGATGTGGTTGGCTTGAAGGATAGTTGGGCCTATCCCAAAGCCAAGGTGTTAGCAGAAAAACTGGCATGGAAAATAGCTGATGAAAAAGGTCTGGATTTAACCTGCATTTGTCCAAGCATGGTTTTTGGGCCAATTCCAGACAATGATACCAGTGCGTCGCTCGAAGTTATAAAACAACTTATGACAGGTCAGATTCCGGCAATTCCTCCGGGGGGATTAAGCGTTATCGATGTGCGTGATGTGGCCAAAATCCATGTGTCGGCCCTAAATGATGATAAAACTTTTGGTCAGCGGATTATTGCTTCGGCCCAATATATAAAATTTACTCAGATCGCAGAGATTCTTGGCACCAAATATCCATCGGCCAAAATCCCAAGATTTATCGCACCGATTTTGCTGTTAAAAATTGTTGGTGTTTTTAGTCGTACCATAAGGCAAATTGTTGCGGATCTTGATGTAGTGCGCAATTATGACGGCTCGGCGGGCGAGCAGCTTTTGGGCTGCAAATATTTCGATGCCAGCGATGCCAGCCTGGCATCAGCCAGAAGTCTTATCGAGCTTGGTCTGGTGAAATTGCCCGACTAGAACATTTTTTCGAATAAGTGTAGGCGGTTGTCCTGTTCAAAAATGCGACGAAACAATAACTTGGAGCTTTAGTTTTGATTCCATCAAAACATGATAGGCTCTAACGATAAGATTACCTGTTAAAAGACAATAATACCAAACGCCGCAAATTTTTGGATTTCCCCATGAGTGATTTATTTTCCAGTTCAAAAGAAGTGGGCAATATTGTTGAAGATGAAAACCGCCCCCTTGCTGACAGGTTGCGCCCCAAGGTTTTGCAAGATGTAATAGGGCAGGAGCATTTGCTGGGCGAAGGCGGCTCCCTAAAGCGGATGCTGGATAATAAAAGATTGGGCTCGTTAATATTATGGGGACCGCCGGGAACTGGAAAAACCACAGTCGCCCAATTGCTGGCTGACGAGATTGGCTTTCGGTTCAAGCAAATTTCCGCTGTCTTTTCCGGTGTTGCCGATTTGAAGAAGGCCTTTGAGGAGGCAAGATTTTATCGGCAGTCCGGGCAAAATACCCTATTGTTTGTCGATGAAATTCATCGGTTTAATCGGGCGCAACAAGATGGGTTTTTGCCGGTTATGGAGGATGGCACCATTGTTATGGTTGGTGCAACAACTCAAAATCCCTCGTTTGAATTGAACTCAGCCCTGTTGTCACGGGCGCAGGTTTTGCGTTTTGAACCTTTGGCAGAGGCTGACCTTGAGGCATTGCTCACGCGGGCCGAGAATTTGTTGGGGCAAAAACTTGCTCTGGAGGAAACCGCGCGGCTTGGCCTTCTTGGCATGGCGGATGGGGACGGCAGGGCTTTGTTGGGAATGGTTGAAGATTTGCTTGCCAGCAAAAAAAGCGGGGAGGTTTTGAGTCATGAGCAAATGGTTGCAATGCTTTCAAGGCGCGCTCCGGTATATGATAAATCCGAAGATGGCCATTATAATTTAATTTCTGCCCTGCATAAAACTATCAGGGGTTCTGATCCCGATGCTGCTTTATATTATTTTTCCCGCATGATTGATGGCGGTGAAGACCCGATGTTTTTGGCGCGTCGCCTCATTCGTATGGCGGTAGAAGATATTGGCCTTGCTGATCCCAATGCGTTGGTGCAATCGATTGCGGCCCGCGATGCCTATGAAATGCTTGGCTCGCCCGAGGGGGAGCTTGCCTTGGCACAAGTTGTGGTTTATCTGGCTATCGCTCCCAAGTCCAATGCCATCTATAAGGCTTTTTCTGCTGCTACCAAACTGGCGAAAAAAACCGGCTCTCCTTTGCCACCGATGAGTATTCTAAATGCGCCGACAAAAATGATGAAGAATGAAGGATATGGGTATGGTTATATTTATGACCATGATACGGAACATGGTTTTTCGGGGCAGGAATATTTCCCCGAGAAAATAGGGCGACAAAAATTTTATACTCCGGTTGAGCGGGGCTATGAACGGGAAATAAAAAAGCGGCTCGACTATTTTGGCCGTTTACGCTCAAAGATAGATAAATAGAGATCTGGGTAAATAAATAGAGACTTTGTCTTGCTGGGATTTGCCTCATACTCTTGGAGAAAAATAAATGAATGGATTGTTGTTGGTTGGCGCCGGTGGGGCTATCGGGGCCATGGGACGCTATGGGGTCGGAGTTTTTGTCACGCGACTTGGTTTTTCAGGTTTTCCTTTGGCGACTATCATTGTCAATATTTTTGGGTCTTTATTCATGGGGTTGTTTATCGGCATTTTGGCAAAAACCCTGCCGGTTTGGCAAAATGAAGCTAGGTTGTTCATAGCTATCGGCTTGCTGGGCGGCTTTACGACATTTTCTGCATTCTCCCTTGATGTAATTACCTTGTTTGAACGGGGAGCTATGATGCAGACCGGATTTTATGTGCTGGTTTCAACAATCGGAGCAATTCTGGCCCTTTGGACCGGCTTGATGATCGCGCGGGGACTGCCTTTATGAATGGCGTTACACAAAAAACCATCAACGAAGATGAGAACGGCATGCGGCTTGATCGCTGGTTTGCCTTACATTTTCCCCAAGTCAAATTCGGACGTTTGCAAAAAATGATCAGAACCGGTCAGGTGCGGGTTAACAAGGGCAGGGTGAAAACCAACACCCGCCTTGTTCAGGGGCAGGTTGTTCGAATTCCTCCGATTGAAAAAGAGCAGGGGCAGGACAAAGAACAATCAAATAAAATCAAATATAATGAGGCTGATGCCCAGTTTTTGCGCCAACTGATTCTTTATGAAGATGATGATGTGATCGTTTTGAACAAACCTCACGGTTTGGCTGTGCAGGGTGGCTCTGGCACCTCTCGCCATATTGATGGCATGTTAAAAAGCCTGCCCAACAAAAAGGGCGAAGCTCCGCGTTTGGTCCACAGGCTTGATCGCGATACTTCGGGCTGTCTTTTGCTGGCAAAAAGTCGCGCTGTCGCTTCCCATTTCGGGGCTGTGTTTCGTTCGCGCTCGGCTCGCAAGATTTATTGGGCAATCGTTGCCGGGGTTCCCAATCCTTCCCAGGGTACGATTTCGTGTTTTGTGGCCCGTCAATCTACCCGTGATGGCGAGCAGATGGCGGTAGTTGAAAAGGGCTATAAAGGTGCGCAGCACTCGATGACCCATTATTCGGTTACCGATAATGCCGGGCGTAAATTTTCGTGGGTAACATTAAAGCCCGTTACCGGACGCACCCACCAGTTGCGGGTTCATATGATGAATCTTGGTAATCCGATTTTGGAAGATCCGCGTTATTTTGATCGCGAGGACTGGAACTGGGAACCACCGGAGGGTTTGGGCAAAGGCTTGCATTTGCATGCGCGCCGGCTTGCTATTCCGCTTCGAAATGGCGAAAAACTCGACATAAGCGCGCCATTGCCCCCACATATGAAAAAGAGTTTTGACATGCTGGGCTTTGATGCCAAACGCTACGATATGAAAAACCACGATCCGGAGGAAGTATGAGCGCGCAAAAACTGGTCATTTTTGACCTTGATGGCACATTGATTGATACCGAAATTTTGATGGTGGAATCGGTTGTTGCAGCTTTTAATAAAATTGATCATGCGGCGCCGGACGAAAAATCTATCCGTGCTATTTCAGGTCTGGGTTTGGTGAAGGGGTTTGCAAAAATTGCGCCTCGGCTTGAAGATAGAGAAATGGATAGGCTGAAAAAATATTATCAGGAAATTTATCTTCAAAGCGCTTCTGCTTCCATGCGCGAAAGCCTGTTTGGTGGCGCTCTTGCAGCGCTAAAAACATTGGCGGTACGCAAAGATTTGTTAATTTCTGTTGCTACGGGAAAATCAGGGTCAGGTACAGACAGAGTGCTTCGGGCGCACAATATTTTGCCGCTTTTTACCTCTGTTCATACCCCCGATACCAACAGATCCAAGCCTGATCCTGATATGGTGCATTCTGCTATGGGTATTGCCAGTTCAGAGCTGCAATCCACATTGATGATTGGCGATACGGTGCACGATATAAATATGGCTGTGGCGGCGGGAGTGAAATCCATTGGGGTTAATTGGGGCTATCATACAAGCGATGAACTGATAAAAGCCGGTGCGGATGTGCTTGTTGACGATTTTTCCCAGATGTTAGCGGAAATTGATAATTTGGTTGGAGGCGATAATGCGTGATTTTCTTGATGACATTCAGGCAAATATGGATGCAGGAATTGGTCGTGCACAACAGCATGCCAAAAAAGAATTACGCAAGCGCTTTTATAAAACTGTCACCGTTGAGAAAAAAGATCATGGGTTCGGGATCGCGCTCGATGGTAGATTTTACAAAACCCCCGGTGGTTTGCCAGTGGTGGTGCCGCTAAAAAGCATTGGTGAATTGTTGGCGCTAGAATGGGAGGCCCAGCAAAAAGAAATCGATGCCAGAACTATGCCGGTCACCCGATTAATAAATTCGGCCATTGAGGGCGGAGCTAAAGTCGAGGTGGATTTGCGGGCCGAGATAGTGAGTTTTGCTGCCAATGATTTATTGCTCTATCGGGCCGAGCATCCAGAAGAACTGGTTGAACAACAACAAAAGCAATGGAATCCTGTGCTGGAAAGGTTGGAAAAGCATTTTTCCATACTTTTTGAGCCTGTAAGCGGCATTATTCATCGCGCGCAACCTGAAAAAAGCTTGCAAGTGCTTGCAAAAGATTTGCAAAGCGCAGATTTTTTTGTCGCTACCTGTCTGGTCTCGATAACCGGCCTTACCGGCTCCGGCTTGCTGGCAATGGCTTTGCGTCATAATTTGTTTGATGCCAATGCTGCTTGGGCAGTGGCTTTGGTTGATGAAGATTATAATGCTAGCCAATGGGGGCGCGATAAAGAGGCTGAGTTGCGTCTTGCAAAGCGACGGGTAGAATTTGACAGCGCCATAAAAGTTCTTGAGTTGTTAGAATCTCCGCAATAGCCCGCTTTTTGTTCAGCTATTGGCAAGCTGCAATATCCATTTAGCTGTTGCTGGTGAAATCTCGCGCAAGGGGTCAAGCACAAATTCGCGCTCAAAGGCATGATGGTGGGGAAGGTTCAGGCGCTCGCTTTGCAGAATTATCTTGTCGTAAGCAATAATATCAATATCGATCAGGCGCGGGCCCCATTTTTCTATTCGCTCCCGCCCCATTATATTTTCGATTTTCTGGCAGGCATCCAATAATTTTATGGGTGTCAGGCCGGTTGCTATTTCAACGGCAATATTGTGAAAATCAGGCTGATCGGTTTTTCCCCAAGCGGGATTTACCAGCATGGCGGATTGTTTGCTTACCGAAATTTTTTTATCTTCATCAAGGTGACGCACGGCTCGTGCAATTTGCTCGGCAGGATTGCCAATATTGGCCCCAAGGCTGAGCCAGGCACACGCTGTTTTTGCTTTGCCCACTCTTGCACTAGCCATTTTTGCGCTCACGCACCAGTTTCACCCCGAATTCTCCAACCGAAATAGCAATCGGGGCCTCAAGCTTTGAAACCCTGATTTTTATTCTGTTCAGCTGGGGGTAGGCAGCGAACAGGCGATCAATAATATGCTGTGCCACAGCCTCCAGCAGTTTGAACTGCTTTTCCCCAAAAGCCTCCCTAATTGTTTCAAACAGGTCGGCATAGGAAATAGTGTCATCGAGCTCGTCACTAAGGGCGGCCGAACTCAAGTCAAGATCACAGGTAACATTTAGTAAAAAGCGGCAGCCAACCTTGTTCTCCTCCGGCATAACCCCGTGATAGCCATAAAAAACCAGCCCCTGAAGAAATATACTGTCCCTATTGTGCGCTATGCTTTGGTTTGGCGATGTATTTTGGTTTGGCATAGGTTTTGCCCCTGATTACTGACCCGCATAATGGCTGGCATGGGCAATCTGCAACGATAGCCGGTTTTGTGCAACATCGTGCACACGAAAAATATGTGCACCCTGCTGATAGGCAATAACGCTGGTGGCTGCGGTGGCCACAGCCAGATCATCCTGTGTCGACTCTTGCTGGTTTAGTTTTAGCAATTTTGAGAGCATGGATTTTCTGGAAGTGCCAATTAGCAGGGGCAGGTTGAACCTGTGCAATTCGTTTAGGCGACCAAGGATCTGGTAATTTTCTTCCATGGTTTTTGCAAATCCGAAACCGGGATCAATAATTAGTTTTTCTCTCTTTACGCCGGCTTTTTTGGCGATTTCCAGTGATACACTTAAAAACTGCGCCATTTCTTCAATTATATCAGCACTTTGATCGCGTTTCTTATCCCAGTGCATTGCAACAATTGGTGTGTTGTGATGGGCGGCAATGTCGGCAATTTCCGGCTCTCTTTGCAATCCGCTTACATCATTGATGATGCTTGCGCCTGCCTGCACTGCCTGATCGGCCACCAATGCCCTGAACGTATCAATGGATATCGGGGCTTTGATGTCGTTTTCAACCAAAAATTCAATTGTGGGAATAACCCTGTCCAGCTCTTCTTGTATGGAGATTTCTTTTGCACCGGGGCGGGTACTTTGTCCGCCAATATCGATTATATCAGCGCCCTCGTCCAGCATAATTCTTGTGTGGGCCAGTGCAAAAGAGAGGGTGTTATGGCGGCCACCATCAGAAAAACTGTCAGGGGTGATATTTAGAATACCCATGATCAACGGTTTTGGCCCCAAGGGCAAACTGGTACCATTTACCTGCATTTGATAGCTGGAATGGGGGGTCATTGTTTTGTTGCTTTGTGGTTGGCAGATTCTGTTGCAACAGTTGCAAACAGGTCATAGGCATCACAATCATTAATCGTGACTTCCAGCATATCCCCCGGTTTTATACCTGATGCGTTATCAATAATTACATTGCCATCAATTTCCGGCGCATCCCATTTGGAGCGGGCGATAGCCTGATTTTCTTCCCCGTTCACATCATCAACCAGAACCTCGATAGTGCGCCCGATTTTTTTCTCAAGAATATCAAATGAAATTTCCTGAGCCTTGGCCATTAATGTTTCATAGCGCTGGCGTTTTATTTCCTGGGGCACAGCATTTGGTAGTTCATTGGCCTTGGCACCGGCAACCGCCTCATACTCAAAGCAGCCAACCCTATCAATTCGTGCCTCGTCAAGCCAATCGAGCAATAGTTGAAAATCGGCCTCGGTTTCGCCGGGAAAGCCAACAACAAAGCTGGAGCGAATGGCCAGATCAGGGCAAGTTTTGCGCCATGATTTGATGCGATCCAGAGTTTTTTCGGTATTGGCAGGGCGTCGCATGGCTTTTAGAATTTGTGGCGAGGCATGTTGAAATGGAATATCCAGATAGGGCAGGATTTTATCATCAGCCATTAATTCTATGGCCTTGTCCACATGGGGGTAGGGGTAAACATAATGCAGTCTTACCCATGCCCCAAGCTCGCCTAGCTCTTTGCAAAGGTCGTAAAATTTAGCCTTTACCTGCCGGCCATGAAAAGGCGTGCTGGCATATTTTATATCCTGACCATAGGCGCTGGTATCCTGAGAAATCACCAACAGCTCTTTTGTTCCAGCTTTCACCAAGCGTTCTGCTTCGTAAAGAACGCTGGCAACAGGGCGCGAGACCAGATTGCCGCGAATCGATGGAATGATGCAAAACGAGCAGCGGTTTGAGCAGCCTTCAGAAATTTTCAGGTAGGAATAATGTTTGGGAGTAAGTTTTAACCCCTGTTCTGGCACCAGATCCACAAACGGGTCATGCACTGGGGGCAAGGTCTGGTGAACAGCTTCCACCACCTGCTCGTATTGATGGGGCCCCGTGACCGCAAGCACTTTGGGGTGGGTTTTTTTAATCAGATCATCCTCGACCCCCAGACAGCCGGTAACAATAACCTTGCCATTTTCAGTTATTGCTTCCCCGATAGCATCCAGACTTTCCGCCTTGGCACTATCAATAAACCCGCATGTATTGACGATAACCAGATCAGCCCCCTGATAATCGCGAGAAAAACCATATCCCTGGGCGCGAAGGGTGGTCAGAATACGCTCCGAATCCACCAATGCTTTGGGGCAGCCAAGACTGACAAGACCTATTGTTGGAGCTTTGTTCATACCTTGGGTTCCTTGTGGTAATTTTTTAGCTATATTTATTTTGGAAAATTTTATTCTGCTTTGGCGTTTCTAACTCAAACAAACAAAAGGTCAATCAAGCAGGGCATATTGAAAGAACATTCTTTATAGCAAAATAATATGCCAGCCAATTTAGCTGATGATTTTCAGGTTTAGCTTTTGTGACTGAGGGTTGGGCCAAAATGCTGTTCGAAATTTTTGCGCAGGGCAATATCAATCTCTGCCATTACTGCCAATTGGCCAATATCCTCGAAACTGGTGACGCCGTGATCGGAAATTCCGCAGGGAATTATGCCCTCGTAATGGGAAAGGTCAGGAGAGATATTTATCGAAATGCCATGAAAACTAACCCATTTTGATACCCTGACACCAATGGCGGCAATTTTTCGTAGGTCTTTAGAGCCAAATTCGGCTCCTTCCACCCAAACCCCAACCCGACCGGGAACCCGCTTTGCACTAATATTAAAATCGGCCAACGTATCAATTATCCATCCCTCAAGATGAGTTATCAGATTTTTAATATCGCGGCCCCGTTGGCGTAAATCCAGCATCACATAGGCAATTCTTTGCCCGGGTCCATGATAGGTAAATTGCCCGCCACGCCCGGCACTAAAAACAGGAAAACGCTTTGGTTGCAAGAGGTCAGATAGTTTTGCTGAAGTTCCAGATGTATAAAGAGGAGGGTGCTCCAGCAACCAAACCTGCTCTGGTTTTTCACCAATTGCGATTTGCCTTGCAGTTTCGCGCATAGTCACCAGAGTCTGCTCATACTCTGCCAACTGGTCAAAAATCAGCCACTCAACAGGCGTGTTATTGCCTTTTATTATTGTATCTGGAGTGAAATTAGTTTGCTTTTTCATCTTTGTTAACTTTTCGATAACCATGATTTGCGCATTGTAGTTCAATAGGATTCTTATACGAGATTCCAAGAGTGCTTTGGAACAAAAATTTATGAGTATTGTTGAAAATATTGAAGTTGATATCAAGGTGGAACTGGGAGCGACCATGATGCCCATTCATCATGTTTTGCGCCTTGGCCGCGGTGCGGTGATTGAACTTGATGCAACCGAAGATGATCCGATGAAAATTTTTGGCAATGACAAACAAATCGCCGAAGGTGAAATTCGTATTGATGAAGGTCGCCTAGCAATCGAGGTTACCAAAAAGATTACCTAAGGACCATATTAGGCGTTTGAAGTAATTTTTATTTTTTTTGCTCAAGTAAGCGCTTGAGAAGCTAATGGCGATTTGCTAAACGCTAATCCGCATCACCAATAGAGATGCAAATTCCCTCTGGCTTGCGGTCGTGGCGGAATGGTAGACGCGCAGCGTTGAGGTCGCTGTGGGGTAAAACCCGTGGAAGTTCGAGTCTTCTCGACCGCACCACACACATTGTCCCCTGTGGGGCACAACACACATTGTGTGATTTACTTATTGCGTGGCCCTCACTTTGTGTTGTTGACACTTTGTATGATTTACTTTGCTTTTTGCAAAAACCATTCTTTCCGGCGGAGGTTTTTTTAACCTGCTAATAATTGATGGCTTCCCGATAAATCTTTTCGATAGCATCGGTCATACTGGCGATTGAAAAATTTTCCTCAATCCACCCAAACCGGATTTTCATCTCTGCCATGGCAGCTTCTGGCTGATCAATATTTTGCTGCATGGCTTTGCCCAAGGCCAACACGTTTCCCGCCGGTAGCAGGGCATTGGCCGTGGGGCCAAAAATTTCGCTTATACCGCCAACATTGCTGGCTAAAACGGGTTTTTGTGCCGCAGCTGCTTCTAAAACAACATAGGGCAGGGATTCGGCCAATGAGGGAAGGATTACGGTTCTGGCCTGTTCAAAAACTTCCAAAGCAGGTTTTACTCCTACCATCAAAACTCTGGAGGAAAGTCCAAGGTCAATTATTTGCTGACGGATTTTTTCCTCATCTTCCCCTCCGCCGGCAATTATAAGCTTGGCGCCCGACCCATCTTGTCGCTTCACATCAACCAATGCATCAAGCAAAACATATAAGCCTTTTAGTTGGCGAAGCTCTCCGACAAAAGCAAAGTCAAATTTTATCTTGTTATTATCCAAAACCCTGAATTCTTTTGGCAATAGACCATTGTGAACCACTGAGGAATAGCAAGAGATTTTGCCGATTTGATTTTCAAAGGCTGATTTTGCAAAGGCGCTTTCAAATATCATTGCGTTGGTTTTTTTTATTAAAAACCGCTCAATTGCATAAAGGATTTTTCCGGTAATTTTTGCGCTGGAAAAGTGTAAAACACCGCCATGGGGAGTGTAGATTGCTGCATGTTTGCCCGGAACATTATTCTTGCTTGAAAAACTGTTTTTACCAATTACTGCAAGTCGGGAATTAAAGCCTCCCTTGGCCCCGTGCCCGTGCAAAATATGTGCTTGCAGTGACTTTGCCAATGAACGAATTTTTAGTGCGGCAAAAAAATCGGCAGGCCCGAGTAGACGCGGCATGGAAACTTGATGAACGCCTAAAAGTGGAGGGTATTGCATGGCTGACAAACGCTGTTTTGTTTGGATGTCGCCTGTTGAGCTATCATATATCAGGCCAATTTTGTGCCCGCGTTTGCCCAATTCCTCGCTCAGATCAATTACATGGCGATATAGTCCACCAACTGGAGAGCGCAGCACCATTAGAATATTTAGCGGTTGTTGGTTCAATTTTTTGGCCTCAACCAGAGGTGGCAATATATAGTCCAGTTATTTGGCATAGGCCAATTGTTTGGCACAGGCCAATTATTTGGCTCATAACCAGCGATCAAGTACCACAATGGTATCGCCGGGTCTGACGGGGAAATCCAATTCAATATTGCCCTTGATCATTTGGTCGCCATTGGGGCGATAAATGGTCACCCGAGTGCGATCTGCGGTATCGGTAAAGCCGCCAGCGGTGCTTATCGCCGCCCTGATTGTCATTCCATATACATAGGGGAATTGGCCGCTATTTATCACTTCACCCTGAATGAAGAACGGACGATAGGTGGCAATTTCGACTGCCACATTGGGATTGCGCATAAAACCATTGGCCAAAGCGGCAGTGATTCGAGCCGCTGCCAACTGTGTCGTTTGTCCGCGCACACTGATTGGCCCAACCAGAGGGAAGGCAATTGATCCATTGTCATCGACCATATATTGGTTGCTGATTTGGTCGTCACCATAGACAAAAACCCGCAAAACATCACCGGTATCAAGGGTATAGGGGCCTTCTGTCTCTACCATATAGGTTGCTGGCGCCGAATTGATGGCGCAGCCTGAAAGGGGGATAAATAACAATAGGGCAAAAAGGGATAACCAGCGCATATTTTTATAACCAATGTTTAGCAATGATTCTGGAATGAATTTATTTTCGCTAATGGGGCACGGTTATGGTTAATATTTCCTTATTATTCCGTGTTCCTTAGTTTTTTGCCAATCAAAAATTAACGGATTGCTTACTACGTTGGCGTAAAAAAACTCTGTGAAATAAAAAAAGGGATTCGGTGTGTCGGATCAGCAGTATCAAGATAAACAGCCCTACCAGGACAATATGGCAGTAGACCTTCGTCAGGTCGCTGTCGGTATTTGGAGCAAGCGTTATAAAATTGCGCTGGTTACAGTATTTTTGCTGGTGATAACCTATATGTTGTTATCAATTGTTCCCAAAACCTATGAATCTTCAGCTTCGCTGCTTGTAGAGCCTCGCGAGAATGTATTTGCCATCGAGGTAAATGGTGCGCGCAGCGGCGTTTCAGATTCGGCTATTATGTCTTCACAGATGGAACTGATAAAATCTTCCCAGACATTGCTTGAAGTTGTTCGCCTGTTAAAACTCAATGAAGTGCCGGAATTTAACGGAACTGCCGGTTCTGTTCTTGATCCGGTATTTTCTATGTTCGGCCAAATGCCAAACCGCACTGTTAGTTCAGAACAGCAAATTCTGGCGCGCCTTTCCAAATCGATAAAAGTTATTCAGGAACGAGAATCACGCGTTCTTTCTATATTGGTGCGTTCGGGTGATCGGGAATTATCGGCACGCATAGCCAATGCGGTTGCCAATGCCCATATCAGCCGGCGGGCCCAGCTTTCAATTGAAGATACCACCGAAGCCAGCTTGTGGTTGCAATCCGAAATTGAAAAGCTTCGGGTCAGTGTTGTGGATGCCGAATCTAAGGTGGCAAGTTTCAGGGTTGAAAATGATTTGTTTGTCGGTGCCAACAATATCAGCCTGCTGGATCAGCAACTTTCCAATATTTCTTCGCAAATCGTAACTGCCAACGAAAGAAGGAATCTGGTTGAATCCCGCGCTAATCTTATTGTCAGCCTGCTTGATGCCGGCCAGCCGATTGATGGCGTGGCAGAAGTTCAAAACTCGGTAATTATCCAGCGTCTTTCGCAAGATAAAGCTCAATTGCAGGGACAAAAAGCCCAATTATCCGCAACATTGCTCTCCAACCACCCTCAGGTTCGCTCCATTACTGCCCAGATTGCAGAAATTGACCGCCAGATAAACCGGGAAGGGCGAAGGGTTGCCGATGCTATGATTGCCGAAGCCTCCATTGAGGCGACACTTGCCCAAAGCCTGCAACAGGATTTTGCTACCCTTAAAGAAAACTCGTCCTCTGCGGCAACTTCCGGTGTTGAATTGCAAGAGCTGGAGCGCGAAGCCAAGGCGCAATCGGATTTGTTGCAAACCTATTTGCTTCGTTATCGCGAGGCAACGGCAAGGGCTGAAAGCGGCGCTGTTTTGCCAGATGTTCGAGTGGTGACATTGGCCATGCCGGCCCTGCGAGCTGCGGCTCCAAAATCCACCATGATTTTGATTGCGGTTGCTATAGTTGCTATCGCTGTTCAGGTTGCTGGTGTTTTGTTTGTCGAGCTGTCACGCCCGATTAGCGTTGCTGCAACGGCTTCAGGTAACAACCAACAGAGCAAGCGCCATGGCAATAGTCAGATATTGACAAATATTGCTGGCGCTAAAGAAAATAATTCAAAAAATATTAATCCTTGGAAACCAAAGGACGGAGATAAGGACGGAGATAAGGACGGAGATAAGGGCGGCGATATTGTATCTAAAAACACCAATAGTTCGCTGAAAGAAAAAATCAGCGCCAGCCTGTCCGGGGTAAAAAATGTTATGCGTGCAGATCGTGCAAAACCAGCCCGCCCCCAACATCCGGGATTAGCTGACCCGGTGAACAAAAAAAATATTTCTTCGCGTAATGGCAACAGGGATGATTTGCAATCTGAGAAGCCTTGGCTTGAACAGCCAAATAAAGTGCCAAATAAAGTGCCGGATAATTTCGAACAAGAATTTTATAAGCTGTCCACTGATTTGCTCTCTGGGCAGCAAAAATTGATGTTTGTTGGTGCTCTGGATAATGGTGGCGATACTTTTGAAATGGCTAAAATGATTGGCGAAGAGGTTTTGGCTAATGATCGCTCGGTGGCCATCGTTGATGCTGGCAGTGCACTTGTTTCAGAGCAGGTCGGGATTTCAGACCTTGCTGCGGGTGAGGTGGATTTTGGTGAAATTGTTGTTCACGGTGAGCCAGGAGAATTCAGCGAGGTCAAGTGGGGCACAAAAGGCGTTATTTCTTCGCGCTCGGAAAAACCGGCAATTTTAATCGAAGCACTCGGTGATATTTGTGATGTGGTAATAGTTTATGTGGGAGGCATGGGTATAAGTTCTAGTTTGCCACTGTTTGCTGGAACGGATGGTGCTTTGGCGCTGGTTGCTAGTTCTGACCCTGATAAGCAAGATGTTGCGGCAATCATTGGTGATGTTAAGGCTTTGGGTTTTAAAAATACAAATATACTTATACTGGCAACAAACCACGCGGATGTTGCATAAAAATAATATAGTATAAGTACCCACAACATTAAAACATGGGCGCTATTTAGCGGTCAGGAGATACATTTTGAGCCTGAAATATGCCACCTATCGGGTTTTTTTTGAGATTATGTGGGCAAGTCAGGTAACTCACTTAATTCGTGCTCTTTCTCGGGCGCGGGGCGTGATATTTACCCTTCACAGAGTATTGCCCGATGCTCCGGCTGATTTTTCTCCCAATGCAATTTTACAGGTTACCCCGCAATATCTTGAATATGTGATTATTCGCGTTCGCGAACTCGGGATTGATATTGTCAGCATGGATGAGGCCATTGAGAGGATTAGATCTACTGAAGCGGGCAAAAAATTTGTCGTTTTAAGTTTTGATGATGCCTATAAAGACAATCTAGTGCATGCTTTGCCGGTTTTGCAGCGCCAAAAATGTCCGTTCATTCTTTATGTTCCAACAGCCTTTGTCGATGGGGTAGGGCGTGTGTGGTGGCAGGCTCTTGAAGATGTAATAGCTAAACAGTCAGCCATTGCCTATTCTAATGATAATAATGAAATGGTTTATGCTGATACAAATACCGTCGCACAAAAATATCAAACCTATACCAGGCTCTATTGGCGCATGCGCAATATGCCCGAGGATCAGCGGATAGATTTTGTTAGCGAATTTACCAAAGGGTATGGCATAAATATGGATCAGCACTGTCGTGATCTGATTATGGACTGGAAGCAGCTAAAGACATTTGTCGACGAGCCTTTATGCACCATTGGTGCGCATACGGTACACCATTATGAATTGGCAAAACTTAAGGCCGAGCATGTTTTGCGTGAAATAGAGCAATCAATTCAGGTTATCCGCTCGCAATACGGGTTTGATCCTGTTCACCTGTCATTTCCCATTGGCCGTTTGCAATCGGCCGGAAATCGTGAATATAAAATTGCTAAGGAACTTGGGCTGGCATCGGCTGTCACCACACGGCCTGGCGCCATATATTACCGGCACAAGGACCAATTGACTTCATTGCCAAGAATATCACTTAATGGCCGGTTTCAAGAACATCGCTATGTAGAAATATTGGCTACCGGAGAAATATTTTCTCTATTTTCGGGTGTTTGATCTTAACAATTATTCTTAAATGTTATTTTTGCCGCTTATTCGCTATCAGGCTTTGTCATCCATTTGATTAGCACGCCTGCCGGAACAGCCCAGAACAGCCCGATAATCAAAAAGAAAATCAACGATAGCCATGTGGGCATAAGGGCCAGCAGGTTGGAAAGAAATATTGCTACCAGCATGGGATAAATGATCACCAGAGCGATCATCAGCCAGACCCCGATAAATTTGCGTGTTCTTTGTTTCACTGTTTTTTCTTTTTTTTATAAAAATACGGCACAGAGCGTTTTTGTCTAAAAACGATGATTGCCAATTTCGCAAACTCCCTTTACCACTTCTTGTAGTTATAGCTATCGCAAACAACAACTTTTACTGGGAAATTTTGTAATGCAATCGGTTCAATCCGCCATAAATTCATTACCATCCGATTCCGGGGACAAATTGCGACCGGTTCGCATATGGCTTTATATACTTGCCGCTGCAATTTTGGCACTGGTTGCTGTCGGGGGCATGACCAGATTGACCGATTCCGGGCTTTCCATAACCACATGGAAGCCTATTTCAGGAATGATACCCCCGCTTTCCGGTGCGGATTGGCAGGCCGAGTTTGACGCCTATAAACAAATCCCGGAATTTATTCAGCAAAATTACTGGATGGATCTGGCCGCATTCAAGGCGATCTTCTGGTGGGAATGGGGACATCGTTTTCTCGGGCGTATGATAGGGCTGCTATTTGCTGTGCCGTTTGTCGTGTTTTTGGTACAGGGACGCCTGTCAAAAAAACTTGCCCCATCCCTTGCCCTGTTATTTTTACTTGGTGGTTTTCAGGGGTTTTTAGGCTGGTGGATGGTTTCTTCGGGTTTAAGCGCTCGCATTGATGTTTCCCAATATCGCCTTGCCGCTCATTTGGGCGCCGCCAGCATATTGTTCGCCTCGATAATCTGGGTTGCCAGACGGCTGGAACTGCCAAAGCCAAGTAATGTCGGCCAAACATCTCAATGGGGTAGGGTAGTTCTTAAAATTATGGCGTTGCTGGTTTTTTTGCAGCTGATAATGGGCGCTTTTGTTGCCGGACTTGATGCCGGTTATGCCTTTAATACCTGGCCTTTAATGGAGGGGAAGTGGATACCCGATGGTTTGTTGAGTCTGCAACCAGCTTGGCTCAATGTTTTTGAAAACCTGCTAACAGTTCAATTTACCCACCGTATGATGGGCTATTTTATCGGCCTTTGTGGCATAGCATTGCTGGTATTTAGCCATAGAAATAATTCAACCTTGCTAAAAAGCTGGATGCGGCTAATCGCCATTCTTATTTTTCTTCAGGTTGCATTGGGAATTGTCACTTTGATATTGGTTGTTCCGGTGCCTTTGGCGCTTGGGCATCAGGCGTTGGCATTTTTGTTGTTGGGAACAATAGTTGGCGCCCTTGCCGATACCAAAGAGGGGCAAATGACATAGCTTCGGTATCATAGTACCGCGTTGTTAAGGCTTTGAAATTGTTGAAATAAAACTTTTCTCTTGACGCTTTGCCAAGGGAGATGTAACACGCGCGCAATTGCAGCTTTTGTTAGGTTGCAAAATTACTCTTATAAATTTTGTCGAGTATATTTATTTCGGCAAATAACCCTATTAAAATCTTAGGAAAAACAACATGAAGACCTTTTCTGCAAAGGCCAGCGAGATCAATAAGAAGTGGATATTGATCGACGCCAAGGGGCTTGTGGTTGGCCGCCTGGCTGCCATAGTTGCCACCCGTTTGCGCGGCAAGCATTTGCCAATTTTTACTCCTCACGTTGATTGTGGTGATAATGTAATTATTATCAATGCCGATCAGATCAAATTGACTGGCAAGAAGCTGGACCAACGTAAATTCCATTGGCACACAGGTTATCCTGGCGGTATCAAAGAACGTACAACACGCCAGATCCTCGAGGGTCGTTTTCCCGAACGTGTAGTAGAAAATGCCATTCGTCGTATGATGCCCGGTGGCCCGCTAACTCGCGCCCAGCTTAAAAACCTTCGCGTTTATGCTGGTTCTAAACATCCCCACGAAGCCCAGCAGCCTGAAATTTTTGATGTTGGCGCGCTTAACTCCAAAAATACGAAGGTTGGTTAAAGATGGCCGAAGATCAAACACAAAGCCCTGAAAAGCTAAACTCTCTTGAAGAGTTGGTACAGGTTGCCCAAACCAACGCCCCTGAAGCTATTGTTTATGTGCAAAAGCTCGATGAGTATGGTCGCGCTTATGCCACCGGCAAGCGTAAAGATGCCGTAGCTCGTGTCTGGATCAAACCAGGTTCCGGCCGTATCACTATCAATGGTCGTGAATTCGAAAAATATTTTGCCCGTCCGGTTTTGCGTCTGGTATTGTTGCAGCCAATGGTTGCTGTAGAACGTGCGGAGCAATATGATGTGGTCGCAACCGTTTCTGGTGGTGGACTTTCCGGTCAGGCTGGCGCGGTTCGTCACGGACTTTCCAAAGCGTTGACCCTGTTTGAGCCGGATCTGCGTCCGGTATTGAAAAAAGGCGGCTTCCTTACTCGTGATAGCCGTGTTGTTGAACGTAAGAAATACGGCAAGGCCAAAGCCCGTCGTTCGTTCCAGTTCTCCAAACGCTAATAACGGGCAGCCTCTTTATAGGAGGCTACTTGTTTCAAATATTAAAAAGGGTGCCTGCGAGAAAATTGCAGGCACCCTTTTTGTTTGGCTGAATATAAAATTTTGGTTGAAAATATTTATTCCCCAAAGGCTTTGGTCAAGTGCCCCTTTGGGGCTACGCTCCTTTGGGGCTACGCTCCTTTGGGGCTACGCTCCTTTGGGGCTACGCTACTTTGGTGCCGAAGGCCCTTTGGGTTATTTTTATACTTGTAACCCAGCAATCTAAGGGCATTCGCGGTCACCAGCAATGTGGCGCCAGTGTCGGCCAAAATAGCCATCCACAAGGTGGTTATTCCCAACATGGTAGTAACCAAAAACACAGCTTTTAGCCCCAGAGCGATGGTTATGTTCTGGTGAATATTGCTCATGGTGGCGCGTGAGAGTTTCACCAAAGCGGGCACATCGGCAACCCTTTCATGCATCAAGGCAGCATCAGCTGTTTCAAGCGCCACATCGGTGCCGCTGCCCATGGCAATGCCCACATCAGCACTTGCAAGGGCAGGGGCGTCATTAATGCCATCGCCAACCATTGCTACATTTCCTCGTTGTTTGAGGTTGGCAATCTCAAGCAATTTGTCTTCCGGCAGCAATTCGGCTTTTACTTCAATGCCCAATTGTGCAGCTAAGGCATTGCCGGTGCGTTTATTGTCACCCGTTAACATAACAGCGCCAACTCCAGCATCTATAAGCTCTTTCAGGGAGCTGACTGCGTCTTCGCGTAGTTCGTCACGCAGGGCAATAGCGCCAAGGACTGCCTTTTCTACAATTACCACGGCAATGGTCTTGCCTTCATCTTCAAGGTTCTGGATGGTTTGAAGTTCGCTGTTAGAAAAGTTGGAAATTTCTGCCGCATAACGGGGAGAAGCAATAATTGCCAGTTTTCCATCCACATTGGCCTGAACTCCGCGACCGCTTAAAGCCGAAGAATCGCTGCTGGTTTTTATGGCAATTCCGCGTGATTTTACCTCGTCAACAATTGCCACAGCCAGTGGGTGGGATGAACTGGCTTCCACCGCACCGGCATATTCCAGTAGAGCATTTTCGTCGCCCAAAAACACGGCAACATCCGTTACTTTTGGCTCGCCTTTAGTCAGGGTGCCGGTTTTATCAAAGGCAACAGTTTTCACCTTGCCGATAGCCTCGAGAATTGCACCGCCCTTCATTAACAAGCCACGTTTGGCTCCGGCAGAAATTCCCGATGTAATGGCAGCAGGAGTTGAAAGAACCAGTGCACACGGGCACCCGATGAGCAATATTGCCAAGCCTTTATAAATCCAGGCATTCAAATCACCGCCAAAAAACAGTGGTGGGATAAAAGCAATAAGGGCCGAGAACACAATGACTCCGGGGGTATAATATTTGGAAAAATCATCAATAAAACGAGCCGTTGGTGCTTTGCTTGCCTCTGCGTCTTCAACCATTTGCAAAATGCGCGAAATCATATTGTTTTGTGCGGTTTTTTCCACTTTTACTTGGATAACACCATCGGCATTTATTGATCCGGCATAAACATTGTCGCCAACCTGTTTGCGTTTGGGCATGGATTCTCCGGTGACAGCAGCCTCATCAATCGAGGTCAGCCCCATGGAAATAACGCCATCAGCCGGTACGCGACCGCCTGGCCTTACTTCAATAATATCACCGATTTCAAGGTCATCTGCGCTGACTTCTTTTATGCCATCATCAGTAATCATAAATGCCGATTTTGGAACCAGATCGGCAAGGGCCTGCACCGATTTGCGCGCCTTGGCTGCTGCCATAGATTCCAGCAATTCCCCGATCAAGAAGAAAAATACCACGATTGATGCTTCAGCGGCCTCATCAATGAAAATGGCGCCAATAACGGCAATTGTAATCAGAGTTTCAATGGTAAATGGTTGACCGGCAAGTGTGGCTGAAAAAGCTTTTTTAGCCATTGGCACAAGGGCGATAAGCCCGGCGACTGCAAATAAATATCCTGCATATTGGGGCAAAAACAGCACTAGTCCCCAGGCAATTGCCAATAATAGGGTGGTTCCAATAACCAATTGGCCCTTGCCGGTTTGCCACCAGTGCAAATTTGCCAGCCGATCTTTTTCCCCGGGCTGACTTACCTTGTAACCCAGTTTTTCTACTGCCTTAATAACTTTGCGCGGGTCATTGGCTGCATCTGAAAGGTCAAATTTAAGCTTTTGGGTTGTGTAATTAAGTTTTACATTTTCCACGCCGGGAATGTTACAAACAACCCCTTCAATTTTAGCGGTGCAACTCGCACAATCCATGCCAGCAACCATGAGTGTATTTGTATTGGCCATATTCTTTGATTCCAGATGGTTTTTCTTAAAAAACGCGTATACGACCTCTAGGGGCTATAGGTTCAAGTGAAAAATAGAAAATTTGCCAGATAATTCCTAACCTTTTTAGGACCTGCCTCTTAACCATTGGTGTGGATCATATTTTATTGAATTGTCTTGTTCGGGAACTTAGATAAGACTTGCGGATTAAAACCGGTTTACTATTTATTCTTGCCATGAATTTTTTATTTTAAAAACAATTACTTATAAAGATATACCTATGGAAGTATCTGTTTTTACCTTGATTTTATTGCCTGTCGGTTTGGGGCTGTTGGGCTTTATAGAGCCATGCACCATTGGCGGGCATCTGGTTTTTCTCGATACGCAAAAAAACCGTAGCAGAGCTCAAAAAATCAATTCTGTGGCGGTATTTGTTGCCACCCGTGCCATTATTACCGGAGCCTTTGGCGCTTTTATTGCCTTTTTGGGTTCCAGGCTTATAGGTGTTCAAACCGGCATGTGGCTGGTTTTTGGCTCCGTATATTTGTTGATAGGGCTGGCCTTTGTTTTTGGCCGGGCCGGGTTGATAAAACAGCGGATAAATTTAGCGCCGCAAGCGTGGAAAAAGACACAAAATCCGGTTGTGCTTGGTTTGGCTTTCGGGCTGAATATTCCTGCTTGCTCTGCCCCGATATTGTTTGGCTTGCTTGGTTTGGCCGCGACCACCGGAACTATTCTGACCGGTTTCAGCATGATGTTTTTGTTTGGCTTGTTTCTTTCTGTGCCGCTGGTGTTTTTTGCCGCTATTCCAAAATGGGGCGACTGGTTGGGAAATGTTGCTCAAAAATTGCGTAAATCCACATGGGTAATAGGTTTTATTTTTGTTCTGCTTGGTCTGTGGTCTATTTGGTTTGGGCTTTATGTCGATCCGGCAAACTGGGTTGGAAATCTGACATTGCTATGAAGAATAAAAGCAAATTTGTCAGCGTTGCCGGGGCAGGGGTGTCGTTTCAGGCTGGATCGGCGGCAATGGATTCGGCAACAATCATGTCTGCCTTGATCTATCAATTGACCTCTAACTCTGTTCTTGTGGGAGCAATAACTGCTATTTTGCGTTTTGGCTGGCTATTACCCTAATTATTTGTCGGGTTTTTAGCCCAGCGCTCAGGTTCCAGCATGAGGTTTTATATCTTTGGCGCATTTGGGCGCGCTGCCTGTATGGCTATCTTGGCCGCTTTGTTGTTTTTTTGCCGCTATTTGTCATTTTATAATCTGGTATTTCTGGTGATGATTTTGTGGACAGCCTATGCTTTTATCAGCGGTATTGTTGCGGTTCCCTATAATGATATTGTGGCCCGTTCAGTTCCGGCCAATCTTCGTTCACGCCTTTTGGCAACGTGGTTTTTTGGGGTACAAATTACCTTTATGCTTTCTGGGATAGCCGCAATTTTGCAATTTTTTATTGTTAAAAGACTTCGGTTGCAACTGATCGGAGAGCCTCTTTGCGCTTAAAAAAGTAAATGTCCTAGAACATCAAGGATATTAAAATCCCGGCAAAAAACCAAACTAAGAAGAAAGAAAACCGAGTTCAGAAAAACAATTGAGTAGCGGCAGGGTCATAAACCCTGCCGCTTGGTCCATTCCAGTCTCGAGACTAAAGGCTTTAGACTAAAGGCTCTTTGGCTAAAAATTTATCCGTCGTCGCCATGCCCAACGTTAATACCCAAGCTGTCCAGATATTCATCTGTGAACTTATGCTGTTCTGTATCATTGTGCAAAAATGCCACAATATCAGCAAGTTCCTGTCCGCTGAATAATATCTGCGCGCCCAGCTCTTCTTCCTGTGCTGCAATCATATATGGTGCCATGGCCCACATTTTTGCCGCCAGTTCAAACGGGTTCATAACATCGTCCATGTTATGCGCATCCAGGGGCGAAGCATCAACTCCACCAACATTATTAACCGAATGACAGGCTGCACACCCTTTTACGGCAAACAATTCCCGGCCACGCTCGGCATTCATTTCCGGAATTTCCAGCTCGACATCTACCCCTTCATGGGGAATGGCCTCTTCATGCTCTCCACCCGGATTGGCAAATGCAGAACCTGGAACCAGCAAAAGTACCGAAGCTGCCACCAAATTGGCTATAATTGATTTTTTCATAAATAGTATCCCCTTTATATAAAGTCCCACATACCCCGAATTATTATAGAAGTAAAATGCTGCAATGCAACTATAAGATTTTGCTAAAAAATTCAGATCACGAACCAGGGGCCAAGGATTTATGTTTTGATTTTTTAACTACCAAATCCGCTTAAAAAACTTGTTGGTTGCTGTCTTTTTTCACTGGGGACAAAGTTTTTAATCACCCGTTCGATATGCAAAATGGCTTTTCCTGGCCCGTCTTCTTTTCTCAGATCCTGCGCAACCTGTCTGGCTGCGACTTCGTAAGGGGAGTGATTTTCCAGATCATAAAGGGCATTAGCCAGATTCTGGGCAGTTAGTTTTTTCAGCAATATTGGTTCTGGGCCACAACCAAGGGCACGTACCCTGCGCGCCCAATAGGGTTGATCGATTACCTGGGGCACGACAAAGGTCGGTTTGCCGGCATAAAGTCCGGCAGCGGTAGTTCCTGCGCCTCCATGATGCACTACACCACTCATATATTTAAACAATTTATCATGGGGGGCTCTGGATATTGCAAAAATATTATCCGGCAAATCATCACTGTTTATTCCCCCCCAGCCACTGGCCACAACTATCCTGCCTCCCCAGATAGATACAGCTTCTTTTAGCAATTTTGTATTGCGATCGGCCCCAAATGGCATAGATCCAAAACCGACATATATGGGTGCCTTTCCCCGATCTAAAAACCTTTGAAAATCCTCTGAGGGCTGCCAATCATTATGGTCATCAAGGGGCCAATATCCGGTTACAATAGCAGTTTTTGGCCAGTCTCTGGGGCGCGGAGAAACAATGGAAGAATAAGCATATAGGGTTACAAGGTTTTTCCCATCGTTATCTTTGAAAAGCCCCCCGCTTTTCCTTGGTTCAAGTCCCATCAATTCGCGACGTAACTTGTCTCTGGGGAAATCATAATATGCTTGCTGAACAATGGTTGCGGCATGACTAAGCCAATTGAGGGCCGGCCCCAAATCAGGCACGTCATGGGTGCATACGGGGAACTCTCCCGTAGAATTTAGCGGTTGTAGTGCGCTCATGATGGTTGGAATGTTCAGGGCCTCGCCAAAGTCGATGGCAAAACTGGTGTTGATGTTTAGAATAATTGCATCAGCCCCTTGCACCATTTCCCATGATTGGCGGGCTGCCTGTTCAACTATTTCCTGCCCCTGTTGTAAAAGTGCTGGCATCGAAACAAGGAAATTATCGCTGGTGTGTTCAAAATGTGATTGTCTAAGGAACGAACGGATATGCCCGCCTATGGGATAAAATTCTAGCCCCAAACCTCTGATGTCGTCTGCAAAATCAGCAGGCGCCCCGACAACAACACTATATCCATGCTTGCGCAATGCCAAAGCCAGAGCCAGGTAGGGCTGCACATCGCCTCTGGTGCCAATGGTAGTTATTGCGATTCTTTTACTCATCAAGCTTTATTCCAATACGAAGCGGAACGAATTAGTCCGACTATAATTACTCAAATAGATATAGTGCAAGTTTTTTGCCAAATCTTCTATTTTGGCCAGTAAGGCCCAAGGTAGGAATTTTTCAAACTGATCAATTTAAAGACATAAATGTGGCGATTTTTCCTGATTATGGTTTGTTTGTTTTTACAGGTATTCAATTTTCAACCATATTTTCTTGTTAAAAATTATTTGGCGAAATGAGTTTGCCTGTTTTTTTAAGCAATGTTTACTGATAACAGGGCAAACTAGCAAAGGCGCCTACAATAACTCGAAAAGAGAATTCTTATGGATCAGGAATTTCACCGGATAAAACGCCTTCCCCCTTATGTGTTTGAGCATATCAACCCCATAAAGGCCAAGGCACGCGCCAATGGTGTGGATATTATTGACCTTGGAATGGGTAATCCTGATCTGCCAACGCCAAAACATATTGTCGATAAGCTGGTAGAAACCATTTCTGATCCTCGAACTCACCGTTATTCGGCTTCAAAGGGAATCCCCGGTTTGAGAAAAGCGCAGGCCTCTTATTATGGCCGCCGTTTTGGAGTTAAACTAAACCCCGATACCCAAGTTATCGCGACCCTTGGCTCCAAGGAGGGCTTTGCTAATATGGCTCAGGCCATAACAGCGCCGGGCGACGTTGTGTTGGTGCCAAACCCGACCTATCCCATTCATTCTTTTGGTTTTATTATGTCTGGTGGAGTTGTTCGCTCAATGCCGGCAGCACCCAATGACGAGTTTTTCAGGGTGCTTGACCGCGCAGTGCGCCACTCGATACCCAAGCCCATTGCCCTAATTCTAAATTACCCTGCCAATCCGACAGCCTATGTGGCGGATCTGGATTTTTATGCCCAAGTTGTAAAATATTGCAAAGCCCATGAAATTTATATTCTTTCGGATTTGGCATATTCAGAAATATATTTTGACGGCAATCCTCCGCCATCAATTTTTCAGGTTCCCGGCGCTATAGATATCGCGGTTGAATTTACCTCCATGTCCAAAACCTTTTCCATGCCCGGATGGCGCATGGGCTTTGCTGTTGGCAACGAAAAGCTTGTTTCTGCCCTTTCCCGTGTGAAATCATATCTGGATTATGGTGCATTTACTCCTATTCAGGTGGCTGCTGCTGCGGCCCTGAACGGGCCTGATGATTGTATAGGCGAGGTCAGAAATATTTATAAGGAGCGCCGTGATGTGTTGGTGACAAGCTTTGGTCGCGCTGGCTGGAAGGTTCCGGCCCCTAATGCAACCATGTTTGCATGGGTTCCCATTCCTGACGAGTTTGCTCATCTGGGGTCCCTTGAATTTGCAAAACTATTGATTACCGAAGCTGCGGTAGCTGTGGCTCCAGGCGTTGGCTTTGGAGAATATGGCGACCAATATGTACGCATTGCTCTGGTGGAAAACGAGCAGCGAATTCGTCAGGCGGCTCGCAATCTGAAGAAGTTTCTTGCTAGCGCAAAAACTGGCGACCAAAAACTGGCGACCAAAAACTGGAGACAATGCGGTATCGCTGAATAAATAGACAAAAGCTACTTTGCCAAGCTTACCCTTGGCAAAGGGTAAGCTTGGCAAGCCTTTGTTTTTCTAGCGCTATTATTCGCTTTCGCGTTGCCTTAATTGTTGCACGGTATAGGAATTGTTCACCGGATATTCCGTGTCGGCAACATATTGGCTGTCGGAAACTGTGCAATTGCGTCCGCACAGCATTATTGCAGTTTCCCTATCAACGCTATTAAACCAGATTCGGCCACCGGGCGTTGCCACATAGCCATCCAGACCTTCGTCAATATCAGCTTCAAGATCACTTGATGATGGAAGCTCAGAATCAAAATCAACGCCATATGCGCCATGGGTATGGTATGTGGCAATAAGATATAAATCCTCTGGTGGATCATTAGCAAGGCAGCTATCTGTATCGCCTTTTGCCGGTATCGTGGCGACAAAATTATCGTTGTCATCAAGGCCGAAATAACCGCAATATTCGCGGTTTTGGGCAATGGATTTTACTTGCAATTCATTAAAAAAATTTGTGACGAAATCAATTTCGTCCTGAGCTTGAGCAAAAGCATTTGGGCTGAAAGCCACAATTGTTGCAAAAACCAGGGTTTTTAAACCCAAAATTTTTAAACTCAAGGTTTTTAATAGGGGAGTTTTTGTCATTGCTTCCTCGTTTATAATTGTTGATTTATGTAGATTATTGCCAATTTTTGTTGACCGCAAGCCAATTTCCTATTCTAACCGCACCATTGTAATTGAAATAAAAACATGGGGCGACTAAGGGCTTTTATGAGTGAAAAATCAAAAACCGAACATTTAAAACCCCTTCGAATTGGTATTGCCGGACTAGGCACCGTTGGCGCTGCTCTTATTTTAATGCTGGAGAAAAATTCGCAACAAATCTACCGCAAACATGGTCGCAAAATTGAAGTAGTAGCTATTAGCGCCCGCTCGCGCTCCCGCGATCGGGGTTTTGATATTTCACCCTATGAGTGGCACGATGATCCTGTTGCTTTGGCGAAAATCCCAAATATTGATCTGTTTGTAGAATTGATTGGCGGAGAAGATGGGCCGGCGCTAGATGCGGTAAAAGCAGCCCTTTCCTCAGGTAAATCTGTTGTAACTGCCAACAAGGCGTTATTGGCAAAACATGGGGTGGAACTGGCTACGCTGGCTGAAAATTCCGGTACGGATTTGGGGTTCGAGGCGGCGGTAGCTGGCGGAATTCCAATAATAAAAACCCTTCGTGAAGGCCTGGGTGCTGCAAGCATTACCCGCATTTACGGTATTTTGAACGGAACCTGCAATTACATACTTTCAAGAATGGGCAATGAGGAAATATCGTTTGAAAAATGTTTGAAAGATGCTCAGGCGCTTGGCTATGCGGAGGCTGATCCAGAATTTGATGTGGAAGGTTTTGATAGCGCTCACAAGCTGGCAATTCTTTCTTCGCTTTGCTTCCAGACCAAGATCTCCTCTGAACAGGTATTTGTCGAGGGCATAACAGCTATTACTCAAGCCGACATTCAAGTAGCCGATGATCTTGGCTATGCAATAAAGCTGTTGGGAATTTCCCAGCGCTCCAACGATGGTATAGAGCAGCGGGTTCATCCGACATTGGTGCCAAAAAGTTCAGCAATTTCCCGCGTAGATGATGTGTTGAACGCGATTGTTATTGAAACAGATCATATTGCACAGCTTATGCTTTCAGGACCCGGCGCCGGAGGGGATGCAACGGCCGCTTCCGTGCTTGCCGATATTTTGGATATTGCACGCGGGCAAAACATCTCCCCCCTTGGTATGCCAACCAGCGAGCTGGCCGAATATCAACGCGCCCCTATGCAGTCCCATAAAGGGGGATATTATATCCGGCTGAATGTGTGTGATGTCCCGGGAGCATTGGCTGCCATAACCACTCGACTTGGCGAAAACGGCATATCGCTAAAAAGTGTTATCCAGCGCCCGGATCTGGATGATAATGATCAAGCATCAGCTTCTAGTTCTCAAGTAGTAAATACAAGAACACTGATTTTGATTACTCAGGATATTGTTGAATCCCGCTTGCGCAAGGCTTTGAATCAAGTGGCCGATGATGGCCATACAAAGGGTGCTCCGCAGGTGATACGTATTGAGGAGTTTTAGAAGGAGTTTGGTTTATGATAAGGAGAGTTTTACTTTTGGGCTTTTACCTCTAATAGTCTAGGGTCAGGACCTGTTAAATTCGCTTCATTCTGTTTAAAAGAGGGTGTTTAGATAAGGCGAAACGGTGCGAGATAATGTAAGTACCTTTTTGAGCACCGATTTGCTTTAGATGAATATCATGTT